>Ga0068852_100001268_pt1 | contig 16852 bp, 10 predicted proteins | sample KBSCornC22_FD_66594 | JGI IMG/M metagenome (GOLD analysis project Ga0068852, IMG submission 66594) | Corn rhizosphere microbial communities from Kellogg Biological Station, Michigan, USA - KBS Corn C2-2 | ecosystem: Host-associated > Plants > Roots > Rhizosphere > Soil ... | reverse complement strand
CTCGACTGGCACTGGACCGACGACCGCTGGCGGCTGCTCAACTTCACCAAGCGCATGATCGCGCTGCGCCGCCAGCATCCGCTGTTCCATCGCCGCGACTTCTTCCACGGCGTGCCGGTGGGCGACGGCGCACGCAAGGACGTGGCCTGGCTCAAGCCCGACGGGCAGGAGATGACCACCGAGGAGTGGGAAAAGGATTTCGCACGCTGCCTCGGCATGTGGCTCAACGGCGAGCAACTGCCGGAGACCGACGACCGCGGCCACCCGCTGCGCGACGACAGCTTCCTGGTGCTGTTCAACGCGCATCATGACCGCATCGATTTCCACCTCCCGGACGCCGGCGACGGCACCGCGTGGTGGCCGGAGGTGGACACTTCGTACGACACCGGAGCGCCGCGACCCGAATCCTTCGAGCCGAATCGAACCTATCCCCTGCAGGGGCGGTCGCTTGTCCTGCTGAGACAACTTCCTGCGCACGAACGATGAAGCGAAAACACGAAATGCCCTTCGGCGCCCGCTATGGACGTGATGCCACGGGGTTTCGCCTGTGGGCTCCGGGAGCGTCTCGCGTTTCGCTGCAGCTCGGGCGCGAGGCGAACGCGCGCACGCTGCCGATGACGCGCGATCGCGATGGCTGGCACTCGCTCGAAGTGCCGAGTGTCAGGCCCGGCGATGCCTATGCGTTCCTCCTCGAGGACGGGACGGTGGTCCCGGACCCCGCATCGCGCAGCAATCCCTGGGACGTGGGCGGTCCCAGCGCCGTCGTCGATCCCGAAGCATTCGAGTGGCAGGATGGCGAATGGAAAGGCCGGCCGTGGCACGAGGCGGTGGTGTACGAGCTGCACGTCGGCACGTTCACGCCGGAGGGCACGTTCCGCGCTGCGATCGGCAGGCTCGACCACCTCGCGCGTTGCGGCTTCACCGCGATCGAGGTGATGCCGGTGGCGGACTTCGCGGGCGAGCGCAACTGGGGGTACGACGGCGTGCTGCCGTTCGCGCCGGATTCGGCGTACGGCACGCCCGACGATCTCAAGGCCTTCGTGGCCGCGGCGCATGCGCGCGGGCTCATGGTGCTGCTCGACGTGGTGTACAACCACTTCGGCCCCGAGGGCAACTACCTGCCGCAATACGCGGCGCAGCTCTTCAACCCGGCGCACCAGACGCCGTGGGGCGCGGCGATCAACTTCGACGGCGAGGGCGCGCAGCCGGTGCGCGACTTCTTCATCCACAACGCGCTCTACTGGCTCGAGGAGTATCACTTCGATGGCCTGCGGCTGGACGCGGTGCACGCCGTCGTGGACGAATCGCCGCGGCACGTCGTGATGGATATCGCACGCGCCATCCGGTCGCTGGGGCGGCCCAACGTGCACATGGTGCTGGAGAACGACGCCAACATCGCGAGCTTCCTCGAGCGCGACCAGGACTCGCACGCCACGGCGCAGTGGAACGACGATGCGCACCACGCCCTGCACGTCCTCATCACCGGCGAGAAGGATGGCTACTACCGCGACTATGCCGACCGCCCCGCGTGGTATCTCGGCCGCACCCTCGCCGAAGGCTTCGCCTACCAGGGCGATCCCTCGAAGCACCGCGAGGGGGAACGCCGCGGCGAGCCCTCCGCGCACCTGCCGCTCACGGCTTTCATGCCGTTCCTGCAGAACCACGACCAGATCGGCAACCGTGCGCTCGGCGAGCGCCTCACGGTGCTCGCCCCTGAACCGGCGCTCAAGCTCGCGACCGCAACCATGCTGCTCGCGCCCTCAGTCCCGCTGGTCTTCATGGGCGAGGAGTTCGGTGCGCGCACGCCGTTCCAGTTCTTCTGCGATTTCCACGGGGAGCTCGGGGATGCGGTGCGCGAGGGCCGGCGCCGCGAGTTCGCCGCCTTCGAGCGCTTCCGCGATCCGAAGGCGCGCGAGGCCATTCCCGATCCGCTCGCGCCGAAGACCTTCTCCGATTCGAAGCTCGACTGGCCGAGCACGGCGCAACCGGCGCATGCCGCGTGGCTCGAGCTCTATCGCGAGCTGCTCGCGCTGCGGGCACGCGTGATCGTGCCGCGCCTTCGAGAGACGCAACGCGAGGCGCGCTTCGCCGCCTCCGGCCCTTGCGGCCTCGCCGTCGACTGGACGTTCGCCGAAGGCAGCCGCCTGCACCTGCGCGCGAATTTCTCGGATGCGGCATGCAATGGCGTGCAGGCGGCACCCGGGGAGCGCATCTTCGCGCTCGGTGACGGGGCGCACGGGGACGCCCTGGCGCCCTGGAGCGGCACCTGGACGCTCGAGGCCGCGCGGTGAGCGACATCCTCGAGCGCCTCGCGCGGCATTACGGCATCGAGCCGGGCTACCACGACGTGTGGGGCAATTGGCACGCCGCGAGCGAGGAGACGCTGCGCACCCTGCTCGCGGCCATGGGCATCGACGCGTCCGACGAGGAGCGCACCGGCGCCGCGCTCACCACGGCCGAGCGCCAGCAATGGACGCGCGTGGTGCCGCCGATCACGGTGCTGCGGCGCGCGCAGCTCGCGCAGGGCGTGCGCATCCAGATCGAGGAAGCGTCGCTCGCGCGGCCACTGGCCTGGCGGCTGGTGCAGGAAAGCGGCGAGATCGAGGAACGGGCGTTCACGCCGGTCAAGCTGGTGCAGCTCGAGCAGCACGGACAGGATGGCCTGCAGATACACGCGTTCCTGCTGCCGCTGCCGGCGGAGCTGCCCGACGGCTACCATCGCCTCGCGATCCTCGAGGGCGATACGCTGCTGGGCGAAGGCGTGGTCGCGGTAGTGCCGGAAAAATGCTTCCTGCCCGCGCTGGTCGCCGATGGCGGACGCGTGTGGGGCATCACGGTCCAGCTCTATGCGCTGCGCTCCGCGCGCAACGCCGGCATCGGCAACTTCACCGACCTGCGCAAGTGCGCGGACAGCTGGGGCGCGCGCGGTGCCGGCATCATCGGCGTGAACCCGCTGCATGCGCTGTCGCTGCGCGATCCCGGGGTCGCGAGCCCCTACAGCCCGTCCAGCCGGCTGTTCCTGAATCCGCTCTACATCGACATCGAGAGCGTGCCGGACTTCCTCGAGCTCGCCGAGGACGATCCGGACCTCGTCGCCCGCTGGCGCAGCCGCACGGCGCAATTGCGTGCGGCACCCGAGGTGGATTACGCCGGCGTGGCTGCGGCCAAGCGCGAGATGTTCGACGCGCTCTACGGCAACTTCCGCAAGCGCCACCTTTCCGCGGCCACGCCGCGGGGGCGGGCGTTCGCGCAGTTCCGCGAGGCGCGCGGCGGCGCGCTGCGCAGGCACGCGCTGCACGAGGCGCTGGCGGAATTCCACGGCGGCACGTGGCGCCAGTGGCCCGGGGAGCACCGCGATCCGGCGAGCGAGGCGGTGCGCCGCTTCGCCACCGAGCAGGCCGAGCGCGTGGCGCTGCACGAATACCTGCAGTGGCAAGCCGACCAGCAGCTTGCCGCCGCACAGGCGCGTTGCGGCGAGCTCGGCATGGCGGTGGGCCTCTACGCCGACCTCGCCATCTCCATCGGCCCCGACGGCTCGGAAGCGTGGGCGAACCAGCGGCTCTACGCGCTCGGCGTCGCCGTGGGCGCGCCGCCCGACGAGTTCAACCGCGCGGGACAGGACTGGGGGCTTCCGCCGCTGGTGCCGCAGCGCTTGCGCGATGCGGCCTATGCGCCCTTCATCGCGACGCTGCGAGCGAACATGGCACGCGCGGGCGCCTTGCGCATCGACCACGTGATGGGCCTCATGCGCCTCTACTGGGTGCCGGCCGGCATGACCGCCGACCGCGGCGCGTACGTGGGCTACCCGGTCGACGACCTCCTCGGCATCGTGGCGCTGGAAAGCCATCGCCAGCGCTGCCTCGTGATCGGCGAGGACCTGGGCACCGTCCCGCCGGACCTCGTGACCAAGCTCGCCGATGCGGACGTGCTCTCGTATCGCGTGCTGCTCTTCGAGCGCCAGGACGGCCGCTTCAAGTCGCCGCACGAATATCCGCGGCGCGCCCTCGTGGCCTGGTCCACGCACGACCTGCCCACCTTCGCCGGATGGTGGAGCGAGAAGGACGTGGCGACGCGCGAGCAGCTCGGCATCTTCAAGCCCGAGGACGTGCAGCGCGAGCGCGGCGATCGCGAGGGGTCGCGCGCGGCGCTCGTCGCCGCGTTCGCGGGCGAGAACCTGCTGGACCCCGCGACGTCATCGGCGCGCGGCGATCCGCCCGAGGCGGTCTTCGACGCGATGCACGAATTCCTCGCGCGCACGCCGTCGGCCGTCATGGTCGTGCAGATGGAGGACGTCCTCGGCGAGGCCGACCAGGCCAACCTGCCCGGCACGGTGGACCAGCACCCCAACTGGCGGCGCAAGCTGCCATTGCCGCTGGAGGATTGGCGCAGCGATCCGCGCATCCGCCGCGTGGCCAAGCGCCTCGCCGGCGTGCGCGGCGGCCGCAAGCAACGCCGCGACGTGCCCGCGGGCCTCGACAAGGCGCGCATCCCGCGCGCCACCTACCGCATCCAGCTCCACGGCGAGTTCACGTTCCGCGATGCAACCGCGCTGGTGCCGTACTGGGCGGCGCTCGGCGTGAGCCATGTCTATTGCTCGCCGTACCTGCGCGCCCGTCCGGGCAGCAAGCACGGCTACGACATCATCGACCACGACAGCATCAACCCCGAGATCGGCACCCGCGCGGAGCTCGAGGAGTTCTCGCGCGCGCTGAGCGAGCAGGGGCTCGCGCAGATGATGGACATCGTGCCCAACCACATGGGCGTGCTCGCGGCGGACAACGCATGGTGGCAGGACCTCCTCGAGAACGGTCCGGCCTCGGCGCTCGCATCCTTCTTCGACGTGGACTGGCAGCCGCCCAACGAGCACCTCGCCCATCGCGTGCTGCTGCCGGTGCTGGGCGACCATTACGGCGTCGAGCTCTCGGGCGGGAAGCTGGTGCTCGAATTCGAGGCGGCCGCCGGCGCCTTCGCGGTGCGCTACTTCGCGCACCGCCTGCCGGTCGACCCGCGCGAGTATCCGCGCATCCTGGCCCCTGCCGTGCGCGAGCTCGAGGGCGAAGGCGAGGAAGTCGCGCACCAGGCCCAGGCGCTGCGCTCGATCATGGACAGCTTCGCGCGCCTGCCGCGCCGCTCCGACACCTCGCAGGCGCGCATCGACGAGCGCAACCTCGCGAAGGAGATCGCCAAGGGACGCCTCGCATCGCTCGTTCGCGTCAACGTGCGCGTGGCGGAGGCCATCCGGCATGCCGTCGAGTCCCTCAACGGCCATTCCGAGGACCCGACCAGCTTCGATGCGCTGCACGACCTGCTCGAGCGCCAGCCGTTCCGCCTCGCCTACTGGCGCGTCGCGCAGGACGAGATCAACTACCGGCGCTTCTTCGACATCAACGACCTCGCCGCGCTGCGCCAGGAGAACGAGGCGGTATTCAACGGCACGCACCGGCTGGTGCTGGAGCTCGTGAAGGACGGCATCGTGGAGGCGTTGCGCATCGACCACCCGGACGGGCTGTACGACCCGCGCGCGTATTTCCGCAAGCTGCAGGAGGCCTGCGGGAAGCCCACCTACGTGGCGGTGGAGAAGATCGTGGCGCCGTTCGAGAACCTGCCCGAGGACTGGGCGGTGCACGGCACCACCGGCTACCGTTTCGCCAACGTCGTGAACGGGCTCTTCGTCGACCCGACCGCCGAGCAGCGCATGACGCGGACCTACCACTCGTTCATCGGCGACGAGACCGAGTTCGAGGAGTGCGCGCGGCGCTCGCGGCGGCTCATCCTGCGCACGTCGCTCTCCTCCGAGCTCACCATGCTCACCAGCCGGCTCGCGCGCATCGCCCGCGCGGACCGCAACACGCGCGACTTCACCTTCGCCACGCTGCGCGAGGGGTTGGCCGAGGTGATCGCGTCCTTCCCGGTCTATCGCACGTACATCGACGACCACGTGCGTCCGGAGGACCGGCGCTACATCGAGTGGGCGGTCACGCGGGCGCGCGCCCAGAGCCGGGCGGCGGACGTGGGCGTGTTCGACTTCCTCCGCGACGCCCTCATGTGCGAGCTGCCGACGCGCTCGCCGGCGCTCGCCGCCGCGGTGCGCCACTTCGCCCGCAAGTTCCAGCAGATCACCTCGCCCGTCATGGCGAAGGGCGTCGAGGACACCACGTTCTACATCTACAACCGGCTGGTCTCGCTGAACGACGTGGGCGGCGATCCGTCGGAGTTCGGCTTCCCGCGCGAGCGCTTCCACCGGGCGAGCGCCAACCGTGCGCGCCACTGGCCGCACACGATGCTCGCCACCTCGACGCACGACAACAAGCGCTCCGAGGACGTGCGCGCCCGCATCAACGTGCTCTCGGAAGTCGTGCCGGCGTGGCGGCTGCAGCTGCGCAAGTGGCATCGCATGAACCTCGACCACAAGACCGAGGTGGACGGGGTGATGGCGCCGTCGCGCAACGACGAATACCTGCTCTACCAGGTCCTGCTGGGAAGCTGCCCGCTCGCGACCCCTCGCGGTGCCGGGCTCGAAAGCTGGCGCGACCGCATCGTGGCGTACATGCAGAAGGCCACGCGCGAGGCCAAGCTGCACACGAGCTGGGCCAACGAGAACGCGGCGTACGAGAAGGCCACCACGCGCTTCGTCTGCAAGCTCCTCGAGGATTCGCCCGGGAACGAATTCCTGCAGGACTTCCGCATCGCCGTGCAGCCGGTCGCATGGCTGGGCCTGCTGAACAGCCTCTCGATGGTCGCGATCAAGTACACCTCGCCCGGTGTGCCCGACTGCTACCAGGGCAACGAGACCTGGGACTTCTCCCTCGTCGACCCCGACAACCGCCGCCCGGTGGATTACGCGCTGCGCCAGCGCATGCTGGCGCAGATGCAGGGCGCCGCGGGCGATGCCGTGCGCGAGATCTTCGCGGCCCTTCCCGACGGGCGCGCCAAGCTCTTCGTGACGTGGCGGCTGCTGCAGCTGCGGCGCGAGCGCGAGGAGCTCTTCCTCCGCGGCAGCTACATCGCCGTGCGCAGCCTCGGCGCCCGCGCCCGCAACGTGGTCGCCTTCGCGCGGCGGCATGCACGGCAGGTTGCGATCACCGTGGCGCCGCGGCTGCTGGCGAGCTGCGGCATCGAGACCGGCACGCTGCCGTGTGGAGACGCCGTGTGGACCGATACCCGCATCGAGCTGCCGTTCGTGGACGAGGGCGCCGAGCTGACCGACGCCATCTCCGGCACCACGCTCACGGTGCGCAATGGCGGCCTTGCACTTGGCGACATCCTGGCCACGTCGCCCGTGGCCGTGCTCACCCTTTAGCAGGCGGTCCCAGGCAACCCGCTAACTCCCGCGCTCGAGCGCCTGGTCCAGCTCGGCCTGCGCCCAGAGCCAGTCTTCCTCGAGCTGGCCGATGCGCGCCGCCACTTCCGCGCGCCGCCGCAACGACACCTGCAGGCGCTCGCGATTCGCCTCCTCGTACGCCTCGGTGGAGGCGAGCCACGCCTCGAGCGCCTTCGACTCGCTCGCGAGCGGATCGAGCTCCGCCTCGATCGCGGCGAGGCGCTTCTCGAAGGGCTTGCGCAACGCCGCCTGCCGCTGGCGCTGCTCGGCCTGCAGGCGTTTCTCGTCCCTGCGGCTCACGGCGGGAGCGGCATCCTCCTGCGCCTTGCGCCCCGCGCCCAGTGTCGCGCGCGAGCGATACTCCGCCGCCCACTTCTTGTAGTCGTCCAGGTCGCCGTCGAAGGGAACGACCTTGCCGTCCGCCACCAGCATCCACTGGTCCGTCGCCGCGGCGAGGAGATGCCGGTCGTGCGCGACCACCACCAGCGCGCCCTCGAAATCGACCAGGGCCTGTGCGAGCGACTCGCGCATCTCGATGTCGAGGTGGTTGGTGGGCTCGTCGAGCAGGAGCAGGTTCGGCCGCTGCCACACGATGAGGGCGAGCGCCAGGCGTGCCTTCTCGCCGCCGGAGAAGCTCGCCACCTTCTGCGAGGCCTGCTCGCCGCGGATGTCGAAGCCGCCGAGGAAGTCGCGCAGCACCTGCTCGCGCTCCGTGGTGGCGAGGCGGCCGAGATGCCACAGCGGCGACTCGTCCAGCCGCAGCTGGTCGACCTGGTGCTGGGCGAAATACCCGATGCGCAGGCCCTGCGCGCGGTGCAGCTCGCCGCCCAGGAGCGGCAGGTCGCCCACGATCGACTTGAGCAGCGTCGATTTGCCCGCGCCGTTGGGGCCGAGCAGGCCGATCGCATCGCCGGGCAGCACGGCCCATTCGATGCCCGAGAGCACCACTCGATCGCCATGGCCCACGCTCGCCTCCTCGAGGCGGAAGAGCTGGCGCGGCTTCTCCAGCGGCGCCCGGAACTCGAACGTGAACGGCGAATCCACGTGCGCCGAGGCGATGCGCTCGAGCTTTTCCAGCGCGCGGATGCGGCTCTGCGCCTGGCGCGCCTTGGTCGCCTTGGCGCGAAAGCGCGTGATGAACGCCTCGAGGTGGGCCACGGTGCGCTGCTGCTTCTCGAAGGCCGCCTGCTGCTGCGCGAGGCGTGCGGCGCGTTGCGTCTCGAACGCGCTGTAGTTGCCCGCGTAGGCGTTCAGCCGCTCGTTCTCGACGTGCACGATGGCGCCGGCGACGTTGTCGAGGAACTCGCGGTCGTGGGTGATGAGGACCACGGCCCCCGGAAAGCCGCGCAGCCAGTCCTCCAGCCAGAGCACGGCATCCAGGTCGAGGTGGTTCGTGGGCTCGTCCAGCAGCAGCAGGTCCGCGCGGCACATGAGCGCGCGGGCGAGGTTGAGCCGCATGCGCCAGCCGCCGGAGAACTCGGCGACCGGGCGCGATTGCGCCGCTTCGTCGAAGCCGAGTCCCCACAGCATCGATTGCGCACGCGAGCGCGCCTGGTAGCCGCCGATCTCGTCGTAGCGTGCGTGCAGGTGGGCTGCCTCCTCGCCCTGCGCCGTCTCGAGCGCGGCCTCGACCTCGCGCAGCTCGACGTCCCCGTCCATGACGAACTCGAGCGCCGGCTGCGGCACCGAGGGTGTTTCCTGAGCCACGTGCGACAACACCCAGCGCGGCGGCATGCCCACGTCCCCCGCATCCGCATGGAGCTCGCCGCGGATGAGCGCGAAGAGGCTCGACTTGCCCGATCCGTTGGGGCCCACCAGGCCCACCTTCTGGCCGGGGTGGACGTTCATCGTGGCGTCCCTCAGCAGGACGCGGGCGCCCCGGCGCAGGGTGATGGCGGTCAGGCGGAGCATTCGCTTGCAGTCACGGTTCCCATACCCATATTATATCGATATTTGCCAAATTATCGACTTATCGTAACTTCGCTAATAACGCTATAAACTAGGCCATGGACCCGATCCGCAACCCCTTTGCCCCCGGGGCGGGCACGCCGCCGCCCGAACTCGCCGGCCGTGACGACTTGCGCGCGTCCCTTCGCGTCGCGCTCGCCCGGGCGAGGATCGGTCGGCCCGCAAAGAGCGCCATGCTGGTGGGCCTGCGGGGCGTAGGCAAGACCGTCCTGCTCGATCGCATTCGGGAGGACGCCGAGGCAGCAGGCATCCACACGGTTCGCATCGAAGCGCCAGAAGGCCGCTCGCTGCCTGCCTTGCTCGCGCCGCAGTTGCGCCAGGCTCTCCTGCGCCTGAGCCAATTCGCAGCCGCGAAGGAGTATGCAGTTCGGGGCCTGCGCGCGCTTGCCGGCTTTGCAAGCAAGCTCAAGGTCAAGTTTGACGATATCGAGGTCGGCTTCGACTACGAGCCCGAGCCTGGCCTCGCCGACAACGGCGACCTCGAACATGACCTCCAGGCACTCATGGAGCAGGTCGGATTGGCCGCCAAGTCCGCAAACACTGCACTCGCCATCTTCATCGACGAGCTCCAGTATGTGGAAGAACCGCAGCTCGCCGCGCTCATTACCGCGATGCACCGGACCGAACAGCGCAAGTTGCCGGTTGTGCTACTGGGCGCTGGCTTACCACAGTTGCGCGGACAAATGGGCAATGCCAAGTCCTATGCGGAGCGGCTCTTCGACTTCCCGGAAATCGGTCCCCTGCCACCAGAGGCTGCCCGTCGCGCGATCGAGAAGCCGCTTGCAGACGAGCACGTAATGATCAATCCCGATGCTTTGGAGCAGATCCTGCACGTGACGCAAGGCTACGCGTACATCCTGCAGCAGTGGGGCAGCCACACCTGGCGCGCGGCGGCAGCGTCCCCCATCACGGTTGACGATGTGACCGCGGCTTCGATCACTGCGATTGCGGCCCTCGACGAAAGCTTCTTCCGGGTTCGCTTCGACCGGCTGACCCCGAAGGAGAAAAAGTATTTGCGAGCGATGGCGGAGCTTGGCCCAGGCCCCCACCGGTCCGGCGACATCGCCTCCTGCTACGGGGCCAATGTCTCTTCGCTGGCCCCGACGCGCAGCTCGATCATTGCCAAGGGCATGGTCTGGAGCCCCAACCATGGGGACACCGCGTTTACGGTGCCCATGTTCGACGAGTTCATGAAGAGAACGATGCCGGGAGACGGCTGGCGATAAACAGTGGGCGGCGCCGCGAGCTTGGCTGATTCGCTATGCGCTCTGGCATGTTCAGGCGACGCTCGCTCGACCAGCGCACCGGTCGCTGACCAGGCGGCAAGCGCTGGATCGTCGGGGTAGCCCTTTTTGCCGGCGATAGGGAACGTCACAATGTCAGTGGCATAGCCCCCATCGCCCGCGTCCGCTACACGAGGTCGGGATGGCCGAGGACGGACGCGCGAAGGCGATGAGATCGGTCGTGCTTGCCTTGCGAGCAATGGCAAGTCACCTTTCGCGTCCCGGAGGGACGATGTAAGCCATCCCAAAGATCGCGTTAGGCACCCTCCTTCGCCCGATATGCGTCAACGCACTTTCGCCCGCTATGCAAGCCTTTCTTTGGAGCGCTCAGAGCACGTAGTCGTAATCCACGACCACTGGCGCGTGGTCGGAGAAATTCTCCTGCGTGTAGATCGAGGCCTTCGTCGCCTTCTGCGCGATGCCCGGTGTCGCGACCTGGTAGTCGATGCGCCAGCCGATGTTGCGCTGGCGCGCATTGGCCCACTGCACCCACCACGTGAAGCGGTCCGGCGAAGGGTCGAGGGCGCGGAAGACGTCCACGAAGCCGTGCTCCTCGAAGACGCGCGTGAGCCATTCGCGCTCGCGCGGCAGGAATCCCGTCGTGTCCTGGTTGGTCTTCCAGTTCTTCACGTCGATCTCGCGGTGCGCGATGTTCCAGTCGCCGCAGATCACGAACTCCCGCCCGCAGCGGCGCATCTCCTCCAGCCGCGGCATGAAGCGGTCCATGAAGGCGTACTTGCGCTGCTGCGCCTCGTCGCCCATGGTCCCCGAAGGCATGTACAGCGACACCACGCTGAGCGCGCCGAAGTCGAGCTGCAGGAAGCGGCCCTGCACGTCGATCTCCGGGATGCCCAGGCCGAGCGTCACGTTGCCGGGCTCTTTCCTCGCGTAGATCGCCACGCCGCTATAGCCGCGCTTCTGCGCGGGATGGAAGAAGCCGTGCAGGCCGCGCGGCGCGAGCTGGTCCCTGGTGAGGTCCGATTCCTGCGCCTTGATCTCCTGCAGGCACGCGAGATCCGGCTTCTGCCGCAGCATCCAGGCGGTGAAGCCCTTGCGGTCCGCGGCGCGCAGGCCATTCACGTTGCATGTGATGATGCGCACAGTCGGGAAGTCGAAAATTCCGCGTTGGGCGAGAATGGCTTTCCATCCTAACCTCCTGCCGCCCCATGAACGCCGTCCACGAGGCTCGCCCCGCACGCGAGCAGTTCCGCCGCGAGTTCGTCGAGTTCGCCATCCTGTCGGGGGTACTGCGCTTCGGCGAGTTCAGGACCAAGGCCGGGCGCCTCTCCCCTTATTTCTTCAATGCGGGCCTCTTCGACGATGGCGAGAAGCTGCGCGAGCTCGGGCGCTTCTATGCCCGTGCGGGGCTCGCTTCGGGCATCGCGTTCGACATCCTGTTCGGGCCCGCATACAAGGGCATCACGCTCGCGGCCGCGATGGCCATCGGCCTTGCCGAGAACGGTCACAATGTGCCGTTCTGCTTCAACCGCAAGGAAGCGAAGGAGCATGGCGAGGGCGGCACCATCGTGGGCGCCCCCCTCCGCGGCCGTGCGTTGATCGTGGACGACGTGATCACGGACGGCGGATCCAAGCGCGAGGCCATCGAGATCATCCGCGGCGCGGGCGCCCTCCCCGCTGGCGTGCTAATTGCTCTTGACCGGCAAGAGCGTGGACAGGGCGAACTCTCGGCAATCCAGGAAGTCAGCCGGGATTACGGCCTGCCGGTAACCGCCATTGCGAACCTCGAGGACATCCTCGCGACCTTGCGCGCAAGCGGCGATCCGGCCGGTCACGTCGGCCGCATCGAGGACTATCGCCAGGCATACGGCGTGGCCTCGTGAACCGGCATCGCCCTGCGCGCATGACAGGGAACCGGGATGAGAAGAACGATTCTGCTGGTCGCAGTGCTGGCGCTGGCGCCATCGGCCAACGCCGCCTACAAGTGCGTCGACGAGAACGGCCGCACCCACTTCGGCGATACGCCGCCGCCCGGTTGCGCGAACGTCACCCTTTACGAGGTCACTCCGGGCGGCGCGGTCCGGCGGCGCATCGAGCCCACGCCCACGCCGGAGCAGCTCAAGGCGCGCGAGGATGAGGCCAAACGCCAGCGTGCAGCGGAGCACGCGGCCGCCATCCAGAAGCGCAAGGACGACGCATTGCTCAGCACCTTCGGCTCCGAGCGCGAGTTCGACACCGCGCGCGACCGCAACATCGAGCCCATCAACAGCCGCATCCGCAGCGCGCGGGAACGCATCCTCGCGGTGGACCAGCGCCTCGCGAAGATCGGCGAGGAGATGGAGTTCTATACCACGGGCAAGAGCAAGTCGGCGAAGGGCGAAGTGCCGGCGAGCCTCACCGCGGAGCAGGAGCGGCTCAGGCACGAGAAGGAGGGGCTCGAAGGCAGCATCGCGGGCTACGAGCGCGAAATCGTGGCGCAGCGCCAGAAGTTCGACACCGACCGCAAGCGCTGGCTCGAGTTGAAGGCCGCGAGCGGCCGCATCGAGCCGTCGAAATCCGCCGCGAAGTAAGCCGCGGGTAGATCGCCGATCAGCGTTCCAGCCGCTCGCGCAGGATGCGGCTCGCTTCCTGCGGATTCGCCTTGCCTTGCGTGGCTTTCATCACCTGGCCCACGAGCGCGTTGAACGCCTTTTCCTTGCCGGCGCGGTAATCCTCGACCAGCTTCGCCTGCGCGGCGAGCACCTTGTCCACGGCCGACTCGATGGCGCCCGCGTCGGAGATCTGTGCCAGGCCGCGGCGAGCGACGATCGCCTGCGCCTCCTCCGTGCCGGCCGCCATCTCCTGCAACACCTCCTTCGCAGCCTTGCCGGAGATGCTGCCATCGCCCACGAGCGCCAGGAGGCGCGAGAAGCGCGCGGCATCCACGGGTAGCTGCGCGAAATCGCCGCCGCGCTCGTTCAGGAGCGCCGAGTACTCGCCGTTGATCCAGTTGGCCGCGGTCTTGGCCGGAATGCCTCCGGCAATCGTCGCCACGAAGAAGTCGGCCTTCTCGCGGCTTTCGGCGAGCAGCGCCGCCGTGCCTGCGGTGAGCCCGTGCTGCGCCACGAATTCGTGGCGCAGCTTTTCCGGCAACGCCGGCATCGCGCGGCGCACCTCGTCGATCCACGCGGGCGCGATCTCGAGCGGCAACAGGTCGGGATCCGGGAAGTAGCGGTAGTCCTGCGCGTCTTCCTTCGAGCGCATCGGCCGCGTCTCGCCGCGATCGGGATCGAAGAGCCGCGTCTCCTGCACCACCTTGCCGCCGTCCTCGATCAGCTCGATCTGGCGGCGCACCTCGTACTCGATGGCCTTCTCGAGGAAGCGGAACGAGTTGAGGTTCTTGATCTCGCAACGCGTGCCGAGCGGCGCGCCCGGCCGGCGCACGGACACGTTCGCATCGCAGCGGAACGAGCCCTCCTGCATGTTGCCGTCGCAGATGCCGATCCAGCGCACCAGCGCGTGCAGCGTCTTCGCATACGCGACCGCCTCGGCGGCCGAGCGCATGTCCGGCTCCGACACGATCTCGAGCAGCGGCGTGCCGGCACGGTTGAGGTCGATGCCGGTGGAGCCGTGGAAATCCTCGTGCAGCGACTTGCCCGCATCCTCCTCGAGGTGGGCACGCGTGAGGCGCACGACCTTCTCCTCGTCGCCCACGATGATCGCGAGCGTGCCGCCCGAGACCACCGGCTGCTCGTACTGGCTGATCTGGTAGCCCTTCGGAAGATCCGGATAGAAGTAGTTCTTGCGCGCGAAGATGCTGCGCGCCGCGATGCTGCCGCCCACCGCGAGGCCGAAGCGGATGGCACGCTCGACCGCGCCGCGGTTGAGCACGGGCAGCGTGCCCGGCAGCGCCAGGTCGACGCCCGAAGCCTGCGTGTTGGGCGGCGCACCGAAGGCGGTGGACGCGGCCGAGAAGATCTTCGACGCAGTGGTGAGCTGCGTGTGGGTCTCGAGGCCGATGACGATTTCCCAGGTCATGATTCAGGCGCCGTGCATGTTTGATACGGTGGCCTCACCACAAGAGGACCGGAGGACACAAAGGGTGGCACAGGGGAAACCCGCTTGAATGTGTCTGCGCCCGTGGTTGCGCCACGGTAGCCGACTCCGCGCCGGACACCCGCAATCGCTTTCCTCTGTGCCACCCTTTGCGTCCTCCATTCCTCTGTGGTGAGTTCCCCTGTCACACGAACCCCGGTGCCGTCTTCGTGTGAAAGTCCGTGGCCTGCTGGAAAGCGTGGGCGACGGCCAGCATGCGAGCCTCGTCGAAGTGGTTGCCGACGACCTGCAGCCCGACGGGCCGCCCCTTGTCGCCGAAGCCGCAGGGAATCGACATGCCGGGCAAGCCGGAAAGGTTGATCGGGATGGTGTAGAGATCGTCGAGGTACATCTGTACCGGATCCTGCGTGCGCGCACCGATGTCGAATGCCACCGAGGGCGCCGCCGGGCCCATGATCACGTCGCATTCCCGGAAGGCCCGCGCGAAGTCGTCGGCGATGAGGCGCCGCAGCCGCTGCGCCTGCAGGTAGTACGCGTCGTAATACCCGTGGGAGAGCACGTACGCCCCGATCATGATGCGGCGCTTCACTTCGGCGCCGAAGCCCTGCGCGCGCGTCTTCGCGTACATGTCGTTCAGGTCCGAGAACTCGGGCGCGCGATACCCGTAGCGCACGCCGTCGTAGCGCGAGAGGTTCGACGACGCCTCCGCCGGCGCGAGCACGTAATAGACCGGCACGGAAAGGTGCTGGTTGGGCAGCGACACCTCGACCACGGACGCGCCGAGCCGCCGGTACTCGTCGATCGCGGCCATGATGGGCGCGGCCACGTCGCGGGCCAGGTCCGCCGTGAAATACTCGCGCGGCAATCCGATGCGCAAGCCCTTCACGCCGCGCCCCAGTCCGGCGACGTAATCGTCCTTCGGATGGTCCACGCAGGTGGAGTCGCGCGCATCGAAGCCGGCCATCGCGGCGAAGAGCAGCGCCAGGTCCTCCGCGCTTCGGGCAATCACGCCGGCCTGGTCCAGCGACGAGGCGAACGCCACCATGCCATGCCGCGATACGCGCCCGTACGTGGCACGCAGCCCGCTGGTCCCCGTGAAGGAGGCCGGTTGGCGGATGGAGCCGCCCGTGTCGGTGCCGGTGGCGCCGGGCGCGAGGAGCGCGGCCACCGCGGCCGCCGATCCGCCCGAGCTGCCCCCGGGAACCGCCCGCTCGTCCCACGGGTTCAGCACGGGGCCGAAGTACGAATTCTCGTTGGACGAGCCCATGGCGAACTCGTCCATGTTGGTCTTGCCGAGGATCACCGCCCCGGCGCGATCGAACTGCTCGATCACGTGCGCGTCGTAGGGGGCGACGAAGTTGCCGAGCATGCGCGAGCCGCACGTCGTGAGCCAGCCGCGGGCGCAGAAGAGGTCCTTGTGGGCTATGGGGACGCCGGTCAGCGGGCCCGCCTCGCCGCGGCCGATGCGCGCATCGGCCTCGCGCGCGTGCGCGAGCGTCTTGTCGCGGTCGACGGTGATGAACGCGTTCAGGCGGCCGTTCAGGCGCTCGATGCGGTCCAGGTAGTGCGTGGCGAGCTCCACCGCGGACAGCTCGCGTGCGCGCAGCATGCTGCCCAGCCGCGCGATCGATCGGGTGTGCATCACGTCACTCGATCACCCTGGGGACGAGGTAGAGGCCGTCCTCCACCTGGGGCGCCACGGCCTGGAAGCGCTCGCGCTGGTCCGTTTCGGCTACACGGTCTTCGCGCAGGCGCTGCGACAGCGGCTGCGGATGCGACATGGGCTCGACCCCGCTCGTATCCACGGCGCGCATCTGGTCTATCAGGCCCAGGATGCCGTTCAGCTCGGCCCTCAGGCCGTGCACCTCCGCGGCGGCGAGCTCGATCCGGGCCAGTCGGGCGATGCGGCGGACGTCGTCCTCGGAAAGCATGGGAAATGTTGGTTATTACGCCTTGCGGCGACGCAAAACAGGAGTGTTTCCGGGCTATTATAGAGTCCCCCTGCCCCGGGGCATGCCCCGTGCCCCGCATCGTCATCACGGATCAAGATGTTCTCCTTCGTCTCCAAGTATTTCTCCACCGACCTCGCGATCGACCTCGGAACTGCCAACACCCTCATCTACGTGCGCGGCAAAGGCATCGTGCTCGATGAGCCCTCCGTGGTTGCGATCCGCCAGGAAGGCGGCCCCAACGGCAAGAAGACGATCCAGGCCGTGGGCCTGGCCGCCAAGCAGATGCTCGGCCGCACGCCGGGCAACATCACGGCCATCCGCCCGATGAAGGACGG
>Ga0068852_100001262_pt1 | contig 16877 bp, 10 predicted proteins | sample KBSCornC22_FD_66594 | JGI IMG/M metagenome (GOLD analysis project Ga0068852, IMG submission 66594) | Corn rhizosphere microbial communities from Kellogg Biological Station, Michigan, USA - KBS Corn C2-2 | ecosystem: Host-associated > Plants > Roots > Rhizosphere > Soil ... | reverse complement strand
TTTGATTAGTCATTGGTTACACTGCACATAAATGTTCAAACGAGGCGCCTTTCCAGGCGCCTCGTTATTTTACGGCGGCCGGCAGATTCAATAAATTGATGGCTTTTTGCTTGTATTGGGCCAGTTTCGTGAGATACTCCTCTTTGTCGTCCGTCAGACAGAGATAATAATAGGCCCCATCCGCAATGATAAAAATAATATCCGCCGTTGCCGATGGATCTTCTACCTCCAATGCCCCATCCTCCACACAGCGAACGATCAGCTCTTCCAGCTGTCTCCGCAGCGTATCGAGCAGCAGCTTATATTTTTTCATGATCGTTTTGTTCCGGAAGGACAGCGCATAACAGCTGTAGGAAACGCCGTCGTCAAACAATGTATTCCACTTATGCGAAAATATATTGTCTATGGCGTTTAAAAGGTCATGCAACGAGTCCTTCTTCTCCGCTGCAGGCGGCACCTGGAAGATCAACAGGTATTTATCCAGTATGTACTCTACCAACGCATAGATCAGATGTTCCTTTGTTTCAAAATAATGTATGACCAGCCCCGGGGTAATGCCGATGAGCTCCGCCGTCTTTGCAAAAGTGGCATTTTCCAGCCCTTCCTTTTTGGCTAGTTTATAAAAGGCTTTGACAATTTCTTTCTGCCTTGGCTCTTTAAGGCTACTTCTACCCATTTTTCAAAAATAAACAAAAGTTATATATGTCGACCTGGTTTTCAGATCAAAAAAATAAATATATTTTGATTGACTAGTCATTCAATCTATTTAATAATTCCTTAATTTAGGTTCGCGAAGTTTGCCATATGCAGCTCCTACTTTTGCCTCCGGAAGTACTGTTGCCTTCGCGCTTTATTTATTCTTCAAACATCCATTATGAGACTAAAACTAGCCTTATGGGCATTGCTTTTCGCTGCCTGTCACTTTACCACTGCTTTTGGCCAGGGTCAGGCCCCGGCATCAACCGTTGCCGGCAGGATCATGGATTCATCCGGCGTCGCCTTACCCAATGTATCCATCCTGAACGTGCGGGCGGGCAAGACCACCCTATCCGACAGCGCCGGAAATTTCAGACTGCTGATGCACAAGGGAGACCCTGTCGAGATCAGCATGGTAGGATACCAGACTAAAAAGATCGCCGCCTTCACGGGCGGCAACATCTATCTCACATCCGTCAACGCCGAGCTCAGCGACGTCGTGGTGGTGGGATATGGAACAGCTCAAAAGAAGGACCTGACAGGAGCCGTCGACCAGATATCCGGTTCGCAGCTTGCCAGACGGCCCATAGCCAATGTATTCCAGGGATTGCAGGGCGCCAGTCCCGGATTGAACATCACCTATTACGGCGGACAGCCCGGCACCACCCCGACCCTCAACATTCGCGGCTTTGCCTCTATAAATGATAACAGCGGCTCCCCCCTCGTGGTCATCGACGGAATAGCATCCACTACCGACGATCTTTTAAGGATCAACCCCAGCGATATAGCGAACATTTCCATACTTCGGGACGCTTCTTCCGCAGCCATCTATGGCGCGCGGGCATCATTTGGAGTGATCCTCATTACCACCAAACAGGGATCTTCGGGCAGGCAGAACATAAGCTATAGCAATTATTTCGCCTCCTCCAAAAGAACCTTGCTTCCAGAGCCCGTTACCGACCCTTTCATTTATATGAAAGTACTGGAAACCTCTACCAACAATACTCCATGGGATTATGTAAACTATACCTCCTGGCAGTATGACTGGGCGAGACAGCGTTCCGACAATCCCGCCTCCGCCCCGGATACCAAATTGAACCCCGATGACCAGTCCCTGTGGGCTTATATGGGTAACAACAACTGGAACGATTATTTTTTCAATAAGTCCAGCATGTCCCAGTATCATACGATAAATTTCAGCGGGTCTGCGCAAACAGCCAATAAAAGGACCGTCGGCTATTTGCTCTCCGCGGATTACACCGACGAGAATGGACTGAATAAACTGGCCCGTGATGACTGGAAAAGATATGGAATGAGAGGTAAGATAAATTTTTCACCCCTTTCATGGCTGAAGGTGGACAACAACCTGAACGTATATCAGCTGGAGCGCAACCAGCCCACCTATAATATCACCGATGTCTATTATACCCAGCCCACCGATGTGGCCAAAAACCCCGATGGCACCTGGGCCAATTCCACTGCCGGCCGGCTGGCCGCACAGCTCGTCGATGGAGGCAGGAACGTTCAAACCCGCTTTGGCTTTCAAGATATCATAAGGGGCACCGCCAGCTTCCTCAACAACGATCTGCAGATCACCGGCGACGCCAGCTTTAAAAGGGAATTATGGAACTACAACATACAATATTTACCCTATAACATCGGGTACGGCCCCAGCGACATACGCACCGAAGGCACACCCAGCTCCGTGTCCGCGACCAACGGTACGCTCAAACAGTATGTGTACGACCTCTATGCCAATTATAACAAACGGCTGGGCCGACACGCTATCAAGGTCACCGCCGGTTATAACCAGGAAGAGTATGAATGGAACCCCGTTCAGGTCAGCAAAGCCAATCTCATCTCGTCTTCCGTTCCTTATATCGGTCTGGCCACCGGCACCACTACCGTAAACTCCACCGCCTATGGCGGCTATTATTCCTATGCCATCCAAAGCTTTTTTGGAAGGGTCAATTACACCTTTAATGACCGTTACATCATCGAAGGTAATGGCCGTGCAGACGGCTCTTCACGCTTCCCCGCCAACAATCGATGGGGATTCTTTCCCTCCATTTCCGGCGGCTGGATCGTAAGCAAGGAGTCGTTCTGGGACGGCCTTGCCAGCCAGCTGTCTACTTTTAAGTTACGCGCTTCCTATGGCTGGCTGGGCAATCAGTCGGTGGCCTATTATGGATATATCCCAAGTCTCAGCGTAAGACAGTCTTCGTATCTGATCAATGGAGGCCTGCCCACCGTATTGGGACAGGCGCCCGCCCTGTCCGTCGATCCTAATAACTATACCTGGGAGAAAGTCCGGACAAGCAATTTCGGTGCTGACCTGGGCATGCTGAAAGACAGGATCACAGCCGGCTTCGATTACTATGTAAGAGACACCAAGGGTATGCTGGCGCCAAGCCAGGAGCTGCCCGCGGCTCTGGGCACCACTGCCCCTTACCAAAATGCCGCAGATCTGTCTACCAGAGGCTGGGAAATGTCGCTGGCATACAGGGACAGAATAATGATCGCCTCCAAATCCCTCGACTTCACCGCAAAGGTCATCCTCTCGGACTCGAGAAGCCACATCACGAAATATAATAACGCATCCAAATCGTTCTCCGCCGCTTATTATCCCGGTCAAAACATTGGCGAGATCTGGGGATTGACCAATGATGGATTCTTCAAAAGCCAGGATGAGATCAATAAATTAGACGAGAGCTCCATCATCCCATGGGGGGCGCTCCAGATAGTAAACGGATGGCCGAAGTATAAAGACCTCGACAAGAATGGCGCCATAGAAGTAGGCACCTCCGCCCTCGATCCGAAGGACCTGCGTATCATCGGCAACCGCAGTCCAAGGTACCGGATAGGCTTTACGCTGAACATGGCATGGAATAACATCGACCTCTCCATGTTCCTGCAGGGCGTTTTAAAACAAGACTACTATCCACATCATTATCTGTTCTGGGGCCCTTATCAGCAGCCCTATGCGAACATTTATCCATGGAATCTTGATTTTTATCGTGGCGCCGATGAATCTGCCGCCGAACAAGCGGCCGATAGTAAATCTTATCTTGCCGCCGGACTTGCCAAAGCCAATCCGAATGCATCCTTCCCCGTGCTGCAGGCATGGCTGGCCGATAACAATTACGGTTCCGGCCTGGACATTCCCCAAACCAAATACATGTTGAACGCCGCGTATCTGAGGATAAAGAATCTGACGGTCGGCTATACCTTACCTGCCGGTGCTACCAAAAAGCTGAACATCGACAGGATAAGGATATATTTCAGCGGTGAGAACATCTTCGAATTCTCCGCAATAAAGAAGTATCTCGACCCTGAATCTGTATCGGACGGATATGGATGGGAATATCCTTACCAGCGAAAATATTCCCTTGGACTCAATCTTGACTTTTAACACCGGACTGTATCCATCACGACAAAAAAGAAATTATGAAGAATAATATTTTTATAGCGGCGACGATAGCGCTCATTTCACTGGCGTCATGCAAAAAAGGTTTCCTGGACAGATACCCCCAGACCACTATATCCCCGGCGCTCTTTTTTAAATCTGAAGACGATCTGGCGGAGTATGTCAACGGCCTGCTAAACCAGCCCGGATCAGGGCAGTACCTGGCCGATCAGAGCAGCGACAACCTGGCCACCACCGGCAATGTCGAAATAAAAAATATCATGACCGGCACTCCCACTTCCAAGACGATCACTTCCGGCTGGAGCTGGGCCAGGCTTAGAAATATCAACTTCTTCCTGGAGAACTATGACAAAGCAGCGATAAACCAGGATATAAAGGATCATTACGCCGGGCTTGCAAGATATTACAGAGCCGATTTCTATATGAGCATGGTAAAGAGATACTCCGATGTGCCCTGGTATTCCAAAACGATCAATCCCACTGACTCCGCCTTGTACATGGCCCGCACGCCAAGGGCGGAGGTCGTCGACAGCATCATGTCCGATATGTTGTTTGCGAGCACACATGTACGGGAAAATGTACCTGCCGGCACACCCGGAAAATGGGCTGTAATGGCCATGTATGCCCGTATGGCTTTATACGAAGGAGCCTACCGGAAATACCATCCCGAGCTGAGCCTTCAAAATTCTGCTACAGTGCTGCTCGATACTGCAAAAGCTGTTGCCGGCAGGGTCATCGTCTCGGGTAATTTCCATATCTATACGACAGGCCATCCCATATCCGACTATGCCGCCCTGTTCAACAGCGCCGATCTGTCTTCCAATCCCGAGGTCATTTTAAATACCCCCTTTGACCTCACCGTCAGCGGCGCCGGTAGTTCCAACATCAACAGCACGGTCTTTGGAGATTATGAACAATCTCCTTCCAGAGATCTCGTACAGACCTATTTAATGACAGATGGATCGAGACTGGCAGACCAGGCGGGCTACCAGCAATTTACTTTCCCGCAGGAGTTTGTCAATAGAGACCCCCGTATGATGCAAACAATCGCATATCCCGGATTTACCAGGTCGCAGGATGCATCCCCCTATATTCAGCGCCTCAACAAGAACTTCACCGGCTATCATCAGCTGAAGGGCTATATCAATTCCACCGACAATACCAAAATAGGCAGCACCGACTTCCCCGCCATTCGCTATGCCGAAGTATTGCTGACCTATGCCGAGGCTGCCGCTGAGCTGGGCGTGATCACGCAGACCGACCTCGATAATACGGTTAACCTGTTACGCGCCCGGGCAGGCATGCCCTCTTTATCCCTTGGTACGGCCAATGCCTCTCCCGATCCTAATCTGGCAGCAAAATATCCCGATGTCACGGGCGCTGACCAGGGGGTTATTCTCGAGATCAGGAGGGAACGCAGAGTGGAATTGGCGCTGGAAGGATACAGGTACGACGACCTTATGCGCTGGCATGCAGGCAGCCTGCTCGCTGTTATTCCCGAAGGCATGTATTTCCCCGGCCTGGGACAATACGATATGACAGGCGATGGCGTCGCCGATATTATATTGGTGGATGCAAATACCACTATTCCCGATGATGCGAATAAAATAAAGAATTCATTGGGGAAGCCCCTCGTATACTATAAGGCCGGAAGCTTTGGAGATGACGTTACCGTATACCTGAAGAATGGCGCACAGGGCGGCGGCACGCTGGTCACCGAGATCACCCCCCGTCAGTTCGTTGACCCGAAATACTATTATCGCCCTGTACCCTATCTGCAGACGCAGTTAAATTCAAAGCTGAACCAGATATTCGGCTGGTAACGGCCTGTCCCTGCTGGATATCCCGGGCCTCAATTCTGCCGCCGCAGAATTAGCCAGACAGCCCACGCTGCGATAGCTGCCCAGGCAATGTTTACCACGACATTGGGGAAATCTTTGAGCGCGATGGCATTATAGGTCAATCCAATGGCGCCCAGGATATTCAGCAGGTGATATAGCTTTCTATCCGCCCGGAGCCTGCCCATGCTTAACAGCAGGTAGGCCACCAGATAGGATGCCGTTCCGAGCCAGCCAAGGAGGTGGGGGAATGAGATGTTCATCCTGTAAAGTAGGGAAATTGCGTCAAACCTTGGCCAGCTTTGGCCGGCCAGGCCGGTCAGCCTTTTTTCGTCAGCCGGATAACGACCAGCTTCGACACGGGCGTATTGCTTTTGGCCGCCGTGTTTTCGATAGGGACCAGCACATTCGTCTCGGGGTAATAGGTCGCTGCGCAGCCTTTGGGAATGGAATAAGGCACGACCACAAACGTATGGGCCGCCCTTTCTATGCCATTATAATGACTCGACAGGTCCACCACATCCCCTTTTTGCAATCCCTGGGTGCGCATGTCCTCTTCGTTGAGGAAGATTACTCTTCGCTCGTCGTAGATGCCTCTGTATCTGTCGTTCATCCCATAGATCGTCGTGTTGAACTGATCATGGCTTCTGATCGTCATCATCATCAGCTCGCCGGGGGCCAGCGTGATCTTCCCGGGATATACCACGCTGAACTGCGCCTTTTGAGTGGAGGTGGTGAAGTTCCCTTCGCGCGGGGCATTGGGAAGATAGAATCCGCCCGGCTGACGCACACGTTTATTATAGTCTTCAAAACCGGGTATCGTCCTTTCGATGTCATCCCGGATAGCATCATAGCTTTTCAGGTATTTATCCCAGTCGACCGTGGAGCGCTGCCCCAATGTGGCTTTTGCGAGCCGGCAGACGATGACAGGCTCGCTCAGCAGGTGATTGGATATGGGTTTGAGCACGCCTTTGGAAGACTGTACAACACCCATGGAATTCTCGCAGGAGACGAATTGGTCTTCGCCATTTATGGTGTCCTTATCGCTGCGGGCCAGGCAGGGAAGGATGATGGCTTCTTCTCCGTGTACCAGGTGACTGCGATTGAGCTTGGTGCTCACATGGACTGTGAGGCGGCAACGGCGCAGGGCTTCCGCCGTATAAAGCGTGTCGGGCGTGGCCGAGAGGAAATTACCTCCCATGGCGAAGAATAATTTCGCCTGCCCCTCATACATGGCTTTGATGGCATTCACCACGTCATATCCATGTTGCCTCGGCGGATCAAAGCCAAAATTCTTTTGAAGGGAATCCAGGAGTTTTTTCGTGGGGCGTTCCCAGATGCCTACGGTACGATCGCCCTGCACATTGCTATGCCCCCGCACGGGACAGGTACCCGCGCCGGGCTTGCCGATGCTGCCTTTCAACAGCAGGAGATTGACGATCTCTTTTATCGAGTCCACCGCATTCCGGTGCTGCGTAAGCCCCATGGCCCAGCATATAATGATCTTCTTTTTGTCCTTTAACAGGGAGGCTGCCTGTCCTATCTGCGGGATGGGAATGCCGCAGGCTTCCGAGAGCTCGGATAGAGATTGCTGTTGGATATGCTCCGCGAAAACCTCATAGCCCTCTGTATGTTCTTTTATGAATTTATGGTCGAATACTGTACCCGGTTCGCGTTCCTCCTCCAGCCACAATAGGAGCTCGATGGCCTGTAGCAGGGCCATATCCCCATTGAGCTTCACCTGTAGGAAGAGATCGGTCAGCTGTGTAGCGCTGCCTAAAATTCCCTTTACTTCCTGTGGATTACGGAAGGCCATCAGCCCCGTCTCCGGCAGAGGGTTGATAGAGATGATCTGCGCGCCGTTCTTTTTTGCCTTTTCCAGGGCCGTCAGCATGCGGGGAGCGTTGGTGCCCGGATTTTGCCCCATAATGACGATGACCTCCGCATGATGAAGGTCGTCCAATGTCACCGACCCTTTGCCAAGACCCAGTGTTTCCGTGAGGGCGACGCCGCTGGATTCATGACACATATTGGAACAGTCGGGGAGATTATTGGTCCCGTATGCCCGGACAAAGAGCTGGTAGAGGAAGGCGGCTTCGTTGCTCGTGCGGCCGGAAGTATAAAAGATCGCCTGGTCAGGCGAGGCGAGGGCGTTTAAGGTGGCGGCGATCTTGTCAAATGCCTCATCCCATTCGATGGGCTGATAATGGGTGGCGCCCTTGGGGAGGTACATGGGCTGAGCTATACGCCCCTTTTTACCCAGCTCGTAGTCCGGCAGGGCGGACAGGCCGGCCACGGAATTTTTTGCGAAGAAGTCCGGGGTGAGCTTTTTAGTGGTGATCTCTTCGGCTATCGCCTTGGCTCCATTCTCACAGTACTCGGCTATGCCCGAGCGTTCATCATCGGGATCGGGCCAGGCGCAGCTGGGGCAGTCGAAGCCATCTTTTTGATTCATTTTGCCCAGCGCCTTTAGGCCCCTGGCCAGCCCCCCCTCGCCAAGCGCGTAGCGGAAACTGGATAGGATGGCGGGGAGACCTACCGCCCTGGTCTTGACCTGACCCGTATGCAGGTGGGAAAGCTGTTCGGGGTTCTCTGACGAGATCGGCCCACCGTCCAGGTGATCCTGTTGTTGATCTGACATGGCTATATTTTTATCCGGGACGCACCCGCGTATATGTTAAAACGTTGGTCCCTCAGAAAGCCGATAAGGGTAATATCATATTCCTTAGCCAGCTCCACTGCCAGACTGGAAGGAGCGCCTACGGCCGCCACTACCTTTATACCCGACATGGCTGCCTTTTGGATCAGCTCGAAGCAGGCACGGCCGCTGAGCAGTAATATATGATCCGTCAGGGGTAGCTGCCCTTCCTGCAGGGCCCATCCGATGAGCTTGTCCAACGCATTGTGTCTTCCTATATCTTCTTGTAATGCCAGCAGCTGACCTTGTTTATGAAAGAGAGCGCAAGCATGAAGACCGCCTGTGGAGCCAAATATATCCTGCTGCTGACGCAGCATATCCGGCATAGGATGCAACAGCTCGGGAGTCAGACGCCACCGGGTTGCGGGCGCCGGCGAGGGGCAGACCGTCCGCAAGGAATCCAGGGAAGATTTACCACAGACACCACAGCTGGATGTCGTGTAGAAATGACGTTGCAGGCGACCGAGGTCCAGCCCCACATCTTCACGGAGACTGATAAGAATGGAATTGGGAATAGCCGTATAAGTGCCTTTGACCGCACTGGCATCGGGCAGAATACCTTCCGTATACAGGAAACCCGTCGCCAGCCTGATGTCATTGCCCGGCGTGCGCATGGTGATGGAAATGCTCTGCTCCTGCCTCTCGCCGGCAGGTCCGTATTGCAGGCGTATCTCCAATGGCTCCTCTACCGCCAGCTCGTCACTGGCCTCCAGGACGTCGGTGTCTTGTATTTTTTGTATGGGCATACGTGCGATGCCGGGGGATTGAATCATGGATTAAAGTTAAGCAAAAAGCCTGCCTCCTGTATCGTAATCGGACAGTGGGTGTATCGAAAATGAACTTGTCTTTTTGGGTTATAATTTTTAAATATCTGAGTGTCAATTGTATTGTTTTGGGAAGGATGTTTGATGTTAAATTTAATTCATCAATTCCTCGTCATGCTAAAGAACTACTGGAAGATTGCTATTCGTAATATCATGCGAAGCAAAGGATTCTCCTTTTTGAATATCACCGGTCTGACGCTTGGGATGGCCAGCGCCACCCTGATCCTTTTATGGATACAGCATGAAGTCAGCTTTGACCGCTGGCATGCAAAGGATGCCCGCCTGTATGAGCTGATGACCAATCATTTTGCGGATGGGAAATTAGGCACCGGCAACAACACTCCCGAGATCATGCCGCCTGCCATCAAGAGGGACTGTCCCGAGGTGGAGGATGTGATACGTGTGTCATGGAATTCCTATTTGCTTTTCAATTACAAGGAGAAGGCGGTCAAAATGGACGGAGCCGCGGTAGACACCGGTTTCCTCACGGCGTTCAGCTTCCCGTTGCTGAAAGGCGATGCGCCGTCTGCATTGCGGGACCCTTATTCCATCGTTGTTACGGAGACGGGGGCGAGGAAGCTGTTTGGAGATGAAGACCCGATGGGTAAAGTGGTGAAAATGGACAATCAGGAAAATTATAAGGTGACGGGTGTGCTGAAAGATATGCCGGACAATACGCAGTTCAGGTTCGAGTGGTTGATGTCCTATAATTATTTGACGATGAAGGGCTATGTAGACAGCGACTGGACGGATGTCAACAACAGGGCCTTTGTGCTGCTGAAACCCAATACCACCGAGGCGTCCGTCAATGCGCGGCTAAAGGGAATGATCAACCGCTACTCCGGGGGAAGGACCACGACGGATGCATTTATCTATCCCCTGAACCAGGTGCATTTGTATTCGGAATTCGAGAATGGCCGGCCGGTAGGCGGACGTATCGCCACCGTACGCATATTTGGGCTGGTGGCCGTCTTGATCCTCCTGATAGCCTGTATCAATTTTATGAATCTGTCCACCGCCAGGAGCGCCCGAAGAGGCAAGGAAGTGGGTATCCGGAAAGTAGTGGGGGCCCGCAAGCATTCGCTGATCCTGCAATTCCTCTGTGAGTCCCTGCTTATTGCCGCCATTGCAGGTGTATTGGCTGTTTTTATCGTGCAATGGAGTCTGCCCGCCTTTGGCAGTTTGACGGGTAAGCATCTCGTATTGGGATATGCCAACCCCTATTTCTGGGGGGCGGCGCTCATCTTTATCGTTATTACGGGAATGCTGGCAGGAAGCTATCCCGCATTCTTCCTTTCGTCCTTCCGGCCCGCCATTGTGCTGAAAGGCAGCTTTGCCAGGATCCATGCCCTGCTGACGCCGAGGAAGGTGCTGGTCATAGTGCAATTTACCATTGCCGTCGTACTGATCGTCTCGTCGCTGATCATTGCCCGGCAGGTGCAGTATGCGGAGAACCGTAAGAAAGGATATGATCAGAACAATCTGATTTATGTGTATATGGAGGGAGATATCAAGCCGCATTATTCCTCTATAGAGGCCGATCTGCTGGCTTCCGGCGCGGTGACGGCCGTGTCCAGGACCCAGGCGCCGCTGACACAAACCTATAGCTGGGGCTCGGGACTTAACTGGGAGGGCAAGGACCCGAATAAACATATTGGATTCGCACGATCCGCCTCCAGTGGTGGCATTGTCAAGGCGGCCGGTCTGACGCTGGTGCAGGGCAGAGACATCGATATAAAGAACTATCCGACGGACTCGACCGCCTGTCTGGTGAACGAGGCGGCGTTGAAGGTGATGAACCTCAAGAACCCTATCGGGCAATGGGTCTTCGATGATCCTACCAAATGGCATATTGTAGGCGTGTTCAAGGATTTTATTCTTGGCAACCCTTATGAACCCATCAAGCCATTTATTATCAAAGGACCCAGGCAGTATTTAGGAGTCATGCATATCAAGCTCAATGGAAAGCATCCTACTTCGCAGAACCTGGCGACATTGGAAAAGATCTTTAAGACGTACAATCCTTCCTATCCTTTCGAGTATCATTTTATCGATGCGGATTATGCGGAGAAGTTCAAGGGAGAGAGGCTGACCGGCAAGCTGGCGGGGCTTTTTGCGGGACTGACCATTCTCATATCCTGTTTGGGGCTTTTTGGGCTGGCGGCGTATATGGCGGAGAGCAGGACGAAGGAGATTGGAATACGCAAGGTGCTGGGAGCTTCCGTGACGAGGATCTCCTTATTGTTGTCCTCGGGTTTTATACGGCTGGTGCTGATCTCGATCGTGATTGCCGTACCCATCTCCTGGTACGTGATGAATAAGTGGCTTCAGGGATACACTTATCGGGTGGGGATAGAGTGGTGGTGGTTTGGGATGGCCGGGCTGGCGGCTGTGCTGATCGCGCTGGTGGCGGTGAGCGCACAGAGTATAAGGGCTGCCGTGGCTAATCCCATAAAGAGTCTACGAACGGAGTGAGAAGACTTTTTGTCCGCAGGACAATTATTAGCTGTTCTACGGGAGGGACTACATTTCCGATTGGCCCGACCCGTAAAATCAAGAGTCTGAGGGCGGAGTGAATCTTCGGCATGCCCCTGAGTAGGGATAAAATACGTATCTTGGACACATGAGAAGACCGCCCATCCTGACGGACCGGAGGTTCGTTGTCCAAAGGACAGATATTAGGTTGATTTGGACGTTATTGCTGATATTGGCTGCCCGCCCCGGTCATGCCCAAAACTTCACGGCCGGAGAGATCAAACGCTATGAATCCGAGGCCCGCGAGGTACAGATCATACGCGACAAATGGGGTATTCCTCATATTTATGGCCGGACGGACGAAGCCTGTGTATTTGGGCTGCTGTATGCCGAGTGCGAAGAGGATTTTAGCCGGGTGGAGAAAAATTATCTGGAGATGCTGGGCCGGCAGGCAGAGGCATATGGCGAGAGCTACCTATCTACGGATATTATGATGCGTCTGATCTATGACAGCGCACAGGCCATCGCGGATTATAAAAGGTCTCCTGCCTGGATGCACAAGTTGCTGGATGCATTTGCGGATGGCGTCAATTTTTATCTGTACAAACATCCTTCCGTCCAACCCCTCGTGCTGCGACACTGGGAGCCCTGGTATGCGTTGATGTTCACCGATGGCAGCGTGTCGGCGACCAGTACGGGCGGTGTGCGTCCTGCAGCTATATGGGACTTTTATACAAAGAATAAAGAGCTGACTGTATCGCAGCCGCGGAGAGTTACGCATGTGTCGGCTGTTGAAAAAATGGTGCTCGCCGATAGAGGGATTCCGGAACCCACTTCTACAGGATCAGCCAACGATCATCAGCCAGGTCCGACAAACGATCATCAGCCAGCTCCTCCTCAGGATGACCCCGACCACGGCTCCAATGGCTTTGCCATCGCCCCTTCCCGCAGCGCGTCCGGCAATGCGCTCTTATATATCAACCCTCATGTCCCTTATTATTTCCGCATGGAAGTGCAGATGGTCAGCGAGGAAGGACTGAATGCATATGGCGCCGTCACTTGGGGACAATTCTTTATCTACCAGGGGTTCAATGCGCATTGCGGCTGGATGCATACTTCAAGCTATGCAGATGTCGCCGACCTCTATGCGGAGAAGATCAGCAGGAAGGACGGAGGCTGGGTCTATGAATATGAAGGGCAGTCGCGTTCCGTCCATGTCAAGCCTTTTACGCTTTGGTATAAGAAGGACGATCAATGGCTGTCACACAGGATCAAAGGACTGTATACGCACCACGGTCCTGTCATAACCAGCGATAAAGGCGCATGGCTCAGCCTGAAGGAATACAACCGGAGCCTGGATGCGCTGCTGGAAGCCTGGCTGATCACCAAGGCCCGCAACCTGGACGAATACAAGCAGGCAATGAAGCTGCGCGCCAACACTACTAACAATACCGTATATGCGGATGATAAGGGAAATATAGCCTATTGGCATGGTAACTTTATGCCGCGGCGGGACAGCTCTTATGACTGGTCGCAGCCCGTGGACGGCAGCATTGCCGCCACGGAATGGAAAGGACTTCATGAGCTGGACGAGATTGTGCATGTTTATAATCCTGCCACCGGCTGGATCCAAAATTGCAATTCCACGCCGTACAGTCTGTCAGGCAGCAGCAGTCCCCGCCGCCGGGACTATCCTTATTATATGGCGCCCGACGGAGAGAATTTCCGGGCATTGAATGCAGTGAGACTGCTGGAAAATGCGCAGGGGATGACACTTGACAGCCTTATTGACAAGGGGTATGATACTTACCTGACGGCTTTCGATCAACTGCTGCCGGCATTGTTCGAGGCAACCGGGGCCGCTGGTTCTGCCATCAGAGCGACTGTGGGCGACACGAGCACCCTGTGGGAAGCTATCGACACGTTGAAACACTGGAACAGGCGCAGCGCCGAACACTCCATCGCTACCACGCTCGCCATCGAATGGGGTACGCGCATGGCTCAATATGCTCCCAGGCCGGTGAGGCCGGAGGATGGCTCTCACCAGGTGGAAAATCTTATGGCAGAGCTCAGGAATACTACACCGGAACAGCGGCTGCATGAGCTGACGAATACCCTCTCCGACCTGCAGCGGAGGTTTGGCAGCTGGAAGATGGAATGGGGTGATGTATGCCGTTATCAACGCCTCACCGGCAAAATACAGGAGACCTATGACGACAGACTGCCCAGTCTGCCCGTAGGGCTGGTCCCGTCCTCTTTCGGCGAGCTGCCGTCCGTGGTGAGCCGTTATATGGACAATACCAAAAAGAGATATGCCTATTCCGGCAACAGCTTTGTTGCCGCCGTGGAATTTGGTAAAAAGCTGCATGCCCGCAGTATTGTGACGGGAGGAGAAAGCAGTGATCCCGCATCCCGGCATTTTTCCGATCAGATAGATGGCTTTCTTCATGGGCATTTCAAGGAAGTCCTCTTTTATAAAGAGGATGTGTTGAAGAATGTGGAGAAAACTTACCGGCCGGGGGAAGAATAACCTTGCATGATGGCCTGTTTTTTGTAATTTGTAGGTCCTTCCCTGACCTTCCCCAAAACTCTTTCCCGGACATCCCATAACCATTAAAATTATGTTATGAACAACAAGACCCATGTGGTATTGAAAGGCAGCGCCCGTCAGGTCAGGCCGGGTGCAAAAGTGCTTGGAACAGCCGGACCGGATGAATGGATAGAGGTTACGTTAAAACTCAGACGAAAAAAGCCGCTACCTGATCTGTCCGGACGTCCGGCACGGATCTCACGGGCGGAATTGGAGGCCAACTATGGAGCTGCACCTGCCGATATGGAAAAAGTACGCACGGTGCTCACCGGTATGGGGATGACCATCATACAAGAGGACCCTGCCAGCGCCAGCATGAAGGCCGGTGGTCCTGCCGACATCGTAGAGGCTGCATTTGGTATAAAGCTGCTGCATTATTCTCATGAGGGAGAAAATTACCGTGGGCGCCGGGGCAATCTGCATATCCCCGTGGAGCTGGATGGTATCATCACCGGCGTGTTTGGACTGGATACCCGCCGGATGGTAAAGAGAAGGCCGCTGAGGAAAAGACACAAATCACTTGAACTTGCGAGGAGGAAGGCTGCTGCGCGCAGCTGGTTTTTTCCGGCAGAGCTTGCGACGATCTATAGTTTTCCGGATGGGGATGGCAGCGGGCAGACGGTGGGGATACTCGAATTCGGTGGTGGTTATTTCCAGGATGATCTGGCTACTTTCTCTCAGAATGCCAATATACAAATGCCAACTGTCAGGACGGTCGGCGTCAACAATACTCCCACGGATCAGCGGGATGGGGCGGAGGGAGAGGTCATGCTGGATGTGGAAGTGGTGGGCGGGATTTGTCCGGCGGCCACGATCGTAGTGTATTTTTCCACTTTTGATGAGAATGGGTGGGTCAGCGCCCTGGACACGGCCGTACATGATGCGGAAAACCCTTTGTCCGTCATCTCCATCAGCTGGGGTTATGCGGAGGATGCGCAAGGCGCCTGGTCGGAAGGCGCTATCGATGCCATCAACGATACATTGAAGGCTGCCGCCTTATTAGGTGTTACCGTGTGCGTGGCTGCGGGGGATGATGGATCGGATGACCAGGTCGGGGATGGACATGCCCATGTAGATTTCCCTTCCTCCAGTCCCTATGTGCTGGCTGTGGGGGGCACTACACTCCGGAAAAATAAGAGCGATAAGCTGACGGAAGTCGCCTGGAAGGATGGAGATGGTCTTCGTCAGGACAACGGAGGCAGCACAGGTGGTGGAGTGAGCGTCCACTTTCCCCGGCCGGACTGGCAGACGGTGTCCATACAGTCGGTGAATCCCGGAGCCATCGATGGCCGTGTGATACCGGATGTGGCCGCGGATGCCAGCGCCAATACGGGTTATTGGATGGTGGTGGATGGACAGGGTGGACCCAGCGGCGGTACCAGCGCATCGGCGCCATTGTGGGCCGCATTGGTCGCAAGGATCAACGCCAGCCTGGGTACTGGCAAGCAGGTGGGATACCTGACGCCCCTGCTGTACCAGGGAAATAATAGTGCAGGTCTGGGTGCTACGGGCTGTAAGGATATCACCAGCGGCGATAATGATACTGCCAGTGTCGGCGGATATTCCGCTGGGCCTGGCTATGATGCGGTGACGGGGTGGGGATCGCCCGATGGGGCTAAGCTGCTGGCGGGGTTGAAGGGAGTGTTGAAGAATGAAACTTCTTTGCAATTGCATCTAAATAAAAAATAGATTTGCCGCCTAAACTTTCATCCTATGGCGCAAGTGAACGCAATTGAAGAAAAAGTCATTCGGAAGATAGTTATCATCCGGAATGAGAAGGCGATCCTGGATGCCGACCTGGCCGAGTTGTATGGAGTAGAAACAAGGGTTTTAAAACAGGCTGTCCGTCGGAATAGAGATAGATTTCCTTCGGATTTCATGTTTGAACTATCTGATATTGAAGTAGATGCAGTGGTATCACAATTTGTGATACCTAACAAGAAGTATTTGGGAGGTGCAACACCCTTTGCCTTTACGGAAACTGGCGTTGCCATGTTATCCAGCGTGCTCAAGAGCCCAGCTGCCATTGAAGTAAACATCGCCATTATGAGAACATTCGTGGCATTGCGCAAGGTGGCTTCTAATTATCAGGAGATCATGCACATTTTAAAAGATATGCGTGTTAAGTATGATTCTCAGTTTGAAGAAGTATATACCGCTCTTGAACAATTGATCAATCCGCCAAGACCACGTGTAGGATTCCTCAGATCGGACGAAATGGAATGAGCCTTTACAGAAGAATTAGATAAAATTCAATGGGGGAGGTCACCGAAACCGGTAAATTTGCGGATGCAAAAGCCGGTGTTAGTCATTAAGCTGGGTACGGCGG
>Ga0068852_100001257_pt1 | contig 16886 bp, 19 predicted proteins | sample KBSCornC22_FD_66594 | JGI IMG/M metagenome (GOLD analysis project Ga0068852, IMG submission 66594) | Corn rhizosphere microbial communities from Kellogg Biological Station, Michigan, USA - KBS Corn C2-2 | ecosystem: Host-associated > Plants > Roots > Rhizosphere > Soil ... | reverse complement strand
CGGACGAAGAGCGTGAGCGCGCGCGGCTTGAACGCGAGGCTCGGCGCCGGGGCCGCGACGACGGCGACGACCTGTTCGTGCAGGAGCGTCCTCCTGAGCCGCGGACGCCGAGGGTGCGCAGGACGCGCGAACCGGGGACGCCGAACGTGATCGCGCGGCGGATCCTCGCGCTCACCCTGATCGCGGTCGTGGGCGTGGCCGCGTGGTTCTTGATCTCGCTCTTCCAGCCATTCGGCGGCGACGGCTCGGGCAGCGTGACCGTGACGATCCCCAAGGGCGCGAGCGTGGGGGAGATCGGTGACATCCTGGCCAAGAAGGGCGTCGTGTCGCGGTCCTTCTTCTTCGAGCTGCGCGCGCGGCTCGACGGCAACAGCGGCGACCTCAAGCCCGGGGTGTACAAGCTGAAGCACGACATGAGCTACTCCGCCGCGCTCGACGAGCTGACCAAGGGCGTGGCTCCGAACGTGATGCAGGTCGTGATCCCGGAGGGCAAGTCACGCCGCGAGATCGCGCCGCTGGCCAAGGGGCTGAAGGGCAGCTACCTGGCGGCCAGCGTTCGCTCGCCGTATCTCAACCCGCGCAACTACGGCGCGAAGCACGCGCGCAACCTCGAGGGCTTCCTGTTCCCCGCGAGCTACCAGCTCAAAAAGGGCGCGAGCGCGCGCATGCTGGTGAAGGAGCAGTTGCAGGCGTTCCGCCAGAACTTCTCCAAGGTCAACCTCTCGTACGCGCGCAAGAAGAACCTGACGGCCTACGACGTGCTCACGATCGCGTCGATGGTGGAGCGCGAGGCCGCGGTGGCGAAGGACCGGCCGCTGATCGCGTCCGTGATCTACAACCGGCTGCACGACGACATACCGCTCGGCATCGACTCGACGCTGCGCTACGCGCTGAACGACTGGGACAAGCCGCTGCGCGTGTCGCAGCTCGCGTCGCCGAGCCCCTACAACACGCGTAACCACAACGGCCTGCCGCCGGGGCCGATCGGCAACCCGGGCCTCGCATCGATCCAGGCAGCGGCCCATCCGGCCAAGACCGGCTACCTGTTCTTCGTGGTCAAGCCCTGCGGCAACGGCGCGCACGTGTTCTCCAAGACCGAGGCGCAGTTCGAGCGCGACAGCGCGAAGTACAACGCGGCGAGGGCGAAGAACGGCGGCCGCTCGCCCTCCACGTGCAAGTAACGGCCCTGTGCGGGGTGCTGGGCTTCCCCGTGGGTCACAGCCGCTCGCCGGCCATGCACAACGCGGCGTACCGGGCGCTCGGGTTGGACTGGCGCTACGTGAAGCTGCCGGTGCCGCCGGCGCTGCTGTCCGAGACCGTGCGCGCGCTCCACGGCTCTGGCTTCCGCGGCGCCAACGTCACGATCCCGCACAAGCTCGACGCGTTCGCCTGCGCCGATCTGCGCACCCCGGCGGCGGTCGCCATCGGCGCGGCCAACACGCTCACGTTCTCTGACGACGGTGCCATCGAGGCCCACAACACGGATGCCGCCGGCTTTCTCGCGGCGCTCGACATGGACGTGCGCGGCCGGCGCGCGCTGGTGCTGGGCGCGGGCGGCGCGGCACGCGCCGTCGTGTGGGCGCTGCGGGAAGCGGGAGCCGAGGTGTCCGTCTGGAACCGCACGCCCGAACGGGCGCAAGCGCTGGCGGACGACCTGAAGGTCTCTGCCATCCAGCGACCTGCCACCTGCGACGTGCTCGTCAACGCCACAAGCGTGGGTCTGGAGCCACAACTGGACGAAGCAGAAATGCTCAAAGCACTGCAGCTCGACGAGCTCGTCTCTCCGCCGCAGGCGGTGGCCGATCTTGTGTACGGCGAGGAGCCGACTCCGCTGCTTGCGTGGGCCGAGCGCGGCGGCTCGCGGACGGTGGATGGGGTGGAGATGCTGGTCCGCCAGGGCGCCCTGAGCTTCGAGCGCTGGACGGGCGTCGCGCCCCCGCTCGACGTGATGCGCGCGGCGGCGGCGTCCAGATAGACCTGGACACTTCAATTACCCCCTAAACATCCGTCTACCCCCTGCCGATATGTGGGGACGATGGCTCTACCCCGTCCAGCCCTCCTCGGGATTCTTGGAGCTCTCCTGGTCGTCGCCACCTTCATGGTGATGCACAGGGGAAGCAATTCCAGCTCCTCGACTCCCACTCCGGCGCCCGCCCACGTGGCGGCCGCGCCCAAGCCGGCGACGACCAAGAACGCAGGGACGTCGAAGCCGGCCAAGCACGCGGCAGTGCAGCACAAGGCCGCGAGCAAGCAGACCGCCGCCAAGAAGTCTGCGCCCCTGAAGGCAAGCACCCCGGCCGGCCAGGAGGCGGGCGCGTCGGTGGGGCTTCCCCTCAAGGTCGCTCAGGCATTCGCGAAGAAGCAGGTGGTCGTGCTCTACTTCGGCGGCTCGGGCACCGATGATGCGCTCACCGCCGATTCGGTTCGCTCCCTCAAGGCGTCGGCTGGTCCCGGGGTGGCTGTCTTCATGGACAAGCTCTCCAATTTGGCGGACTACCGCCGTGTCGTCGAGGGGCTGAACGTCTCCCAAGCTCCGTCGATTGTCATCGTTGACCGTGCCCAGAAGGCGCAGGTCCTCGAAGGCTTCATCGACGCCGGGTCACTCCGCCAGGACGTGGCGGACGTGGCTCGATGACAGAGCGCCCAGACGCTCCACACCTCCAGGCGATTCCAGGCGGCGACGGTGCCGCTACCGCCGCTGCTGCCACCGAGCCGCCCGAGATCGGCAACGGGCTGACCCCGCCGCGCAAGCGCGGAGGCCGTGGGCGCTTCATCTCCGACGTGATCGTCGAGCTCGGCTTCGCGGCCGAGGAGCGGGTCAAGGCCGCCGTCGACGAGGCCAAGTCGAGCGGCCGCACGCCCGAGCAGGTGCTGCTCCAGTCGGGCGCGCTCTCGCCCGAGCAGCTTGCGCGCGCGACCGCCGAGCGCTTCGGCCTCGACCACGTCGACCTCTCCATCTACAAGCCGGACATCGGCGCGCTCAACCTCGTGAACGCGCAGGCCGCCCGCCGCTACAACGCGGTGCCGATCGGCTTCGAGGAGGGCGTGCTGCTGGTGGCGATGGCGGACCCGTCGAACGTGCTCGCGCTCGACGACCTGAAGCTGATGACCGGGCACGAGCTGCGTCCGGTGGTCGCGTCCGAGGAGGACGTGGCGTCGCTGATCTCGCGCATGAACCGCCTGGACGACGCGATCGCCGAGGCGGTGCTCGAGGACGAGTCCGAGGACCTCGCGCTCGTCTCGGACATCCGCGAGTCCGCGGACGACGCGCCGGTGATCAAGCTCGTCAACTCGATCATCGCCCAGGCGGTGCAGGACGGCGCCTCCGACCTCCACTTCGAGCCGGACGGCAGCAAGGAGATGCGCGTGCGCTTCCGCGTGGACGGCGTGCTGTCGGAGTCGACCACGATCCCGCGCCGCATGGTGGCCGGCGTGGTCTCGCGCGTGAAGATCATGGCCAACCTCGACATCGCGGAGAAGCGCCTGCCTCAGGACGGGCGTGTGTCGCTCACGATCGAGGGCCATCCGATCGACGTCCGCGTGGTCACCCTGCCCTCGGTCCATGGCGAGGGGATCGTGATGCGCGTGCTCGACAAGGAGTCGGTGCTGCTCACGCTCGACACGCTCGGCATGCGCGACGAGGCGCGCGACCGCTTCGAGGGCGCCTTCAACCAGGCCTACGGCGCCGTGCTCGTGACCGGCCCGACCGGGTCCGGTAAGTCGACCACGCTGTACGCGGCGCTGAACGCGATCAACTCGCCCGAGAAGAACATCATCACGATCGAGGACCCCGTCGAGTACCAGATGGACGGGATCAACCAGATCCAGGTGAACCTGCGCGCCGGCCTCACTTTCGCCCAGGGACTGCGCTCGATGCTGCGCGCGGACCCCGACGTGATCATGGTCGGCGAGATCCGCGACACCGAGACCGCGAAGATCGCGGTGGAGTCCGCGCTGACCGGCCACCTGGTCCTCTCGACGCTTCACACCAACGACGCGCCGTCGGCCATCACGCGGCTCACCGAGATGGGGATAGAGCCGTTCCTCACCGCCTCCGCGGTGGACTGCGTGGTGGCCCAGCGTCTCGCGCGGACACTCTGCAAGCACTGCAAGCAGCGCACCGTGCTGTCGGTCGAAGCGCTCAAGGGCGCCGGCTTCGAGGCCGTGTTCGACATCGAGGCCTACGAGCCGGTCGGCTGCTCCCGCTGCTCGCACACGGGTTACAAGGGCCGGACAGGCATCTACGAGGTGATGATGCTGAGCGACGAGATCCGCTCGATGACGATCGAGCGCGTTTCCGCCGACGTGATCCGCGCCAAGGCCGTCGAGGAGGGCATGCGGGTGCTGCGCGCGGACGGTCTCGAGAAGGTCCGCCTGGGCCTGACCTCGATTTCTGAAGTTTCAAGGGTTACGTGATCCGGCGTAGCTGCCGATAAGGAGACCGATGTTCGATTTCGCTGACGTCCTGCTCGAAGTCCTCAGGCTCAAGGCATCAGACCTCCACCTCACCGCCGGCTCGCCCCCGATGGTGCGTGAGAAGGGGCGTCTGCGCGCGCTCGATTACCCGGCGCTGACCCCCCAGCAGACCCGGGAGATCATCTACTCGATCCTCACGAACGACCAGCGCAAGAGGCTGGAGAACGACTGGCAGATCGACTTCGCCTACTCGATCCCCGGCCAGGGCCGCTTCCGTGTGAACGCCTACTTCCAGCGCGCGTCGCTGGGCGCCGCCTTCCGACTGATCCCGAACGAGATGCCCGCGCTGGACGACCTCGGCCTACCGCCGACACTGCGCGAGTTCATCAAGAAGCCGCGTGGCTTCGTGCTCGTCACCGGTCCCACGGGCTCCGGCAAGTCCACGACGCTCGCCGCGATGCTCGACGTGATCAACAAGGAGCGGCACGAGCACATCATGACCATCGAGGACCCGATCGAGTTCCTCCACCGTCATCAGAACTGCATCGTGAACCAGCGCGAGCTGGGCTCGGACGCCCAGAGCTTCGCGCTCGGCCTGAAGGCCGCGCTGCGCCAGGACCCGGACGTGATCCTCGTGGGCGAGATGCGCGACCTCGACACGATCGCCACCGCGCTGACCGCGGCGGAGACCGGCCACCTCGTGTTCGCAACCCTTCACACGCAGGACACGGCTCAGACCGTGGACCGCATCGTTGACGTGTTCCCGCCCGCGCAGCAGCACCAGGTGCGCGTGCAGCTCTCGGTGTCCCTCCAGGGCATCGTCACCCAGCAGCTGCTGCCCACGGCCGACGGCCAGGGCCGCGTCTGCGCCACCGAGATTCTTGTCCCGACGCCGGCCGTGCGAAACCTGATCCGGGAGGGCAAGACCCACCAGATCTACTCCGCGCTGCAGACCGGCGGTGCGCACGGCATGCAGACGATGGATGCCGCGCTCGCCGACCTCGTGCGCCGGAACAAGATCACCCGCGAGCTCGCAGAGGCGCGCTCCTCGAGCCCCGAGGAGCTCCGCCGCCTGATGGGCACCGTGCGGGTGGCATAACGCGCCATGTCGACCTTCGCATTCAAGGCACTCGACCTCACCGGCGCCGCCACTCGCGGCGAGGTGGAGGCGGAGGACAAGCAGTCCGTCGCGGCGCAGCTGCGCGCGAAGGGCCTGATCGTCCTCGACATCGAGGAGCAGAAGCCGACGGACGTCGGCGACCTGCTCGGCCGCTTCAAGAAGGTCAAGCCGCATGAGCTGACCGTGGCCACCCGCCAGCTCGCGACGATGATCTCGTCGGGCATGTCGCTCCTCCGTGCGCTCTACGTGCTCGAGGACCAGGCCGAGAACGACAAGCTCAAGGACGCGTTCATGCAGGTGCGCAAGGACGTGGAGGCCGGCATCTCGCTGTCCGAGGCGCTGGCGCGCCACCCCGACATCTTCAACGAGCTCTACATCGCAATGGTGGCCGCGGGCGAGTCCGGCGGCATCCTGGAAGGCACGCTCGGCCGCGTGGCGGACCAGCTCGAGAAGGACGACTCGCTCCGCCGCCAGGTGAAGGCCGCGATGATGTACCCGACGATGATCGCGAGCTTCGCCGGCCTGGTGATGATCGCGCTCGTGGTGTTCATCGTTCCGGTGTTCGAGGGCGTGTTCAAGGACTTCGGCGGCAAGCTTCCCGCGATCACCCAGGTCACGGTGACCGTGTCGCACTTCGTCACCGGTCGCTGGTATCTCTGCATCGCGCTCGTGTGGGGCACCGTCTGGGGCTTCCGTAAGTGGAAGTCCACCGACAAGGGCCGCGAGCACTGGGACCGGTTCAAGCTCAAGATCCCGTGGAAGATCGGCGACACGGTGCAGAAGATCGCGCTCGCGCGCTTCTCACGTACGTTCTCGGCCCTCGTGGCCGCCGGTGTGCCGATGCTCGAGGCGATCGAGATCACGGGCCGCACCGCCGGCAACAAGGTCGTGGAGAACGCGATGGTGGCCGTTAAGGAATCGGTCACCGGTGGCGGCACCGTTTCCGCGCCGATGCGCACCGCTCCCGAGGCCTTCCCCACGATGGTCGTGCAGATGCTGGCCGTCGGCGAGGAGACCGGCGCCATGGACACGATGCTCTCGAAGATCGCCGACTTCTACGAGGACGAGGTCGCGGCCGCCATCAAGGCGCTCACGTCCATCCTCGAGCCCCTGATGATCATCATCGTGGGCGCGATGGTCGGCTTCATCGTGATCTCGATGTACATGCCGCTGTTCAAGGTCTACGACGCGATCAAGTAGCTCGGCGGCTCCGGAAGGTGCCGGCGCGCCCTCTGGCGAAGCCAGGGGCATGGCGTGCGTCTATCTGCTCCGCTGCTCCGACGGCACGCTCTATTGCGGCTGGACCACCGATGTGGAGCGGCGGTTAGCACAGCACCAGGCGGGGACCGCGAGCCGCTACACGCGCACGCGTCTGCCTGTGACTCTCGCGCTCGAGATTCCGGTGGCGGACCGGTCCGCAGCGCTCCGCGAGGAGGCTCGGATCAAGAGCCTCTCGCGTGTTGAAAAGCTGGCGCTGATCGCCGGCTATTCGCCCTGAGCGGCCAGGATCGCGCGCGCCTGGGCGCTGTCCACCCACATCTCCCAGCGTCCTGACGCCGACTGGTGCGTGTCCTGGAAGCGGTACGGGCGCAGGCCGCCGAACTCGGTGTGGCGCATGTGGGAGACGCCGCCGAGAACCGAGGCGATCCGCCGCCGCGGCCAGCCGATCGCGTCCTCGATCTCGGGGAACGGGCGCGGGCGACCGGGCGCGGCCGCCAGGCCGTCGAGCAGCTCGCGCATGAGGTCGCTGCAACGGTCGTAGAAACGGGCGATCTCGCCCGGGTCCGTGAGCGCGTTCTGTCTCATGCATTCCGGGAGCATCGCGCTCAGTATCGTGCCGCCCTCGCGTGGCCGAGCCGATCTATCGCGCGCCGATGCGCGCACGGGCTATCGACGCGCCGGCAGATGCCGGCGCCGCGTTCGGGCTCGAGCACGGGCTGGTTGGCACGGGCGACGCGCTCGACCGTCGGCCAGCGACTCTCGACGACGCCGTTGAAGCCGCGCGCGCCCGATACGGCGACAAGGCCGCGCGCATGCTGCGCCGGTTCGCCGAGCTGCCCGACGGCACGTTCGTGTGGACGAAGGCCGACGGCTTCTTCCACCTCGGCCGCATCAGCGGGGCCTGGCGCTACGAGGACTCGCGGGACGCCCGCGAGGTCGGCATCCATCACGTCAGGCCGGCGAAGTGGCTCGCCCGTCCGTTCGGCGACGACGAGGTGCCAACGGCTGTGGCCGAGACCTTCGCGCGCGGCGGTCGCAACTTCCAGCGCACGCATGACGCGAACGCAGAGCGGCGGACGGCCGAGCTGTGGGCTGCGCACAGCTGACCGTCCGCCACGTGCGCGGGCGCGGGGGGAACGGAGCGGCTAGGACGCCGGGACCTCGACCACCATGAGCTTGTTGCCCTCGGGGTCGCGGAACCACAGGATCGGCGGCACGGGGCCGCCCATGCGGCTGATCTCCTCGTCGACGTCGGCGCCGGCGGCCTTCAGATCGGCGTGCACGGTCTCGATGTCGGTCGTGTGGAAGCCGATGCCGGTCTCCACGTTGCCGGTGGGCGTGCCCTCGGGCGGCGGGGCGAGCGCGATCGTGGACTCGGCGCCCTCCGGCGCCACCTCGACCCAGCGGTAGCCGTTGCCGAACGGCACGTCCGCGCGCTTCTCGAATCCGAGGGTGTCGACGTAGAAGTCGATCATCCGATCCTGGTCAGCCACGGGAATGCAGACGACGCCGATCTTGGCGATGCGGGTAGCGGTCTTGCTCACGACATCCTCCTTGGGGTTGATCACAACCACATAGACCGCAGGCGCGAGCCAAACTCATCGCTATTGTCCGCGGCCATGTCCGACACCGTTGCGATGACCGCCGACAGTTACCGCGCCCTCCAGCAGGAGGTCGAGCGGCTCGAGACCGAGGGTCGGCGCGAGATCGCCGACCGGATCAAGACCGCGCGCGAGTGGGGCGACCTCAAGGAGAACGCCGAGTACCACGACGCGAAGAACGCGCAGGCTCATCTCGAGACGAAGATCGCCACGCTGCGCGAGAAGCTGCTGCGCGCCGAGGTGCAGGAGGGCAAGCCGCCACCGGATGTGGTGGCCCTGGGCAGCCGCGTGAAGGTCAAGGACGAGGCGTCCGGGCGCGAGGACGTGTTCGTGCTCGTGCCGGCCACCGAGGCGAAGCCGTCCGACGGGAAGCTGTCGTTCGAGTCTCCGCTGGCGCGCGCGCTGGCCGGCCACAAGCCGGGCGACACCGTGACGGTGCCGACGCCGCGCGGAGAGCGCAAGCTCGCCGTGCTCTCGCTGGGCTGAACCGGCTGCCGGGCGGTTACGCTGCCCGCGCGTGGCCAACTCCGCCGAGACAACGATCTTCACCACCATGACCGCGCTGGCCGAGCAGACGGGCGCGATCAACCTCGGACAGGGCTTTCCTGACGAGGACGGGCCGCGGCTGGTGATCGACGCCGCGGTGGACGCGCTGCGCGCCGGGCACAACCAGTACGCGCCGCTGCCGGGCATCCCGGCGCTGCGCCACGCGATCGCCCGCCACCAGCGCGAGCGTTACGGGATCGGGCTCGATCCGGACACGCAGGTGCAGGTGACCTTCGGCGCGACTGAGGCATTGGCGTCGGCGCTGCTGGCGCTCGTGAAGCCCGGCGACGAGGTGGCGATGCTCGACCCGTCCTATGACTCGTACGCCGCTGTGGTGGCGCTTGCGGGCGGCACCCCGAAGCCGATCCAGCTGGAGCCGCCTCACTGGCGCGTCGAGCTCGCGGCGGTGGAGGCGGCGATGAGCGAGCGCACCCGCGTGCTGCTCGTCAACTCGCCGCACAACCCGACCGGTCACGTGCTCGACGAAGGCGAGCTCGACATCCTGGCCGACGCCTGCCGGCGCCACGACGCGGTCGCGCTCACCGACGAGGTCTACGAGCATCTGCTCTACGACGGCGAGCACATCCCGATCGCCACGCGCGGCGACATGGCCGAGCGCACGATTACCGTGTCCTCGCTCGGCAAGACGCACTCGCTCACCGGCTGGAAGATCGGCTGGGCCACCGGGCCCGCGGAACTGGTCGGCGCGGTGCGTGGCGTGAAGCAGTTCCTCACCTTCGCGGGCGGCACGCCGCTCCAGCACGCGGCCGCCGCCGCGCTGGATGAGGGCGCGGACGAGCCGGCCAAGCTGGCCGCCTCGCTTGAGCAGAAGCGCGACGTGCTGGCGAGCGGACTGACCAGCGCCGGCTTCGACGTGCTGCACAGCTCGGGCACCTACTTCCTCACCGCGGACGCCCGCCCGCTCGGCTACGACGACGCCGTGCAGCTCTGCGAGCGCCTGCCGCTCGAGGCGGGCGTGGTCGCCATTCCGCTGTCGGCGTTCACGGCCGAGCCGGCTGACCGGGTGCGGCCGCTCGTGCGCTTCGCCTTCTGCAAGAAGCGCGAGGTGCTGGAAGACGCGATCGCGCGCCTACGTGCCTGGAGCGGCGCGTAGAAGCTCCTCCACGTCCAGCTCGTCGTCCATCGCCATGGCCACTGCGCCGTCCTCGCCCAGCGGCCAGTCCTCAAAGGGGCGGTCCCACGCCAGCTCGAGGTCGTTGCCGTCCGGATCCGAGATGTAGATCGCGAGGTGCGTCCCGTGGTCGGTGGTCTGGCGGAGCGGCCAGTCCGCCTCCATGAGCCGGCGCAGCGCATCGGCGAGCGACTCGCGCGTGGGGTAGAGGATGGCCACGTGATGCAGCCCGGCGACGCCATCCGGCTGCGGCCCGCCGCCCTTCGACTTCCAGGTGTTGAAGCCGAGGTGGTGGTGGTAGCCGCCTGCCGAGACGAACAGCACATCGCCGGTGGTGCCCCAGCCCGGCACGTCGCGCGCCTCGAAGATCACGTCGAAGCCGAGCAGGTCCACGTAGAAGGCGCGGATGCGGTCGATGTCCGAGGTGCGCAGGTGCACGTGCCCGATGCGCACGCCCGGGTCGAGCGGACGCGGCGAGCGCGCCATCGGCGTGATGTTGCCTTGCGGCTGCGTGGGGGAGTTCATGCCGCGCAGCCTACGGCTTGCGCGCGCTCCACCGGAGGGACTGCTTGCTCGTGCTCACGCGAACCGACTCGAAGCCCGCGGCGCCGAGCCGGCCGGGCAGGCCGTCGGGGTCCACTAGCACCAGCGTGTCGCCGATGTGGAAGAGCTTGAACAGCAGGCCGCGGCCGATGCTGTCGGTGCCGGCAAACACGCCGCCGGGCCGCAGCACGCGGAACATCTCCGCGAACAGCCGGTCCTGCAGGTCGGGCGACGGGATGTGGTGCACCATCGTGAAGCAGGCCGCGCCGGAGAACGAGGCGTCCTCGAACGGCATCTGCGTGGCGTCGCCCTGCACGACCTCGGCACGCTCGCCGAGCACAGAGCGCAGGTGCTCGCAGTAGTCCTCCTCGAGCTCGAGGATCGTGAGCTTGCCCGGCCGCTCCGCGAGCACCTGGCTGGTCGCGCCGAAGCCGGGCCCGACCTCGAGCACGTTGTCCCCGAGCTCCACGCCGCTCAGGCCCCACGGCAGCAGCTTCTCCCTGGCGCCACGCGCCCAGCGGTCCGAGGAGCAGTAGAGGTTGTGGACGCGGTTCACCGCACGAACCGTAGCCCGCGTCTACGTGACGTGCAGCGTGACGTTCCCGAAGCTGCCGCCGCCGCAGCGCGCGCCCACGTGGTAGGAGCCGGGCGCGCGCGACGACGGGATGCGTGTCGTGGCGGCGAACTTGCCGCTGGGACGGATGTGGATGAAGAGCGCGTTCACGCCGGCGAACTCGTGACCCGAGTGGAAAGCGGCCGATATGACGGTGACGCTGCCGTTGTGCGAGCAGCCACCCCCGACGTTTCCAGACACGTGCACGATCTTGCCGGCGGGCACGGTGTGCGGGGTCACGTGCAGTCCGACCGGCGCGGCCAGGGCGGCCGCCGGTAGGGCCAAAGCGATCGCGAGCGCTGCCAGATAACGCACTTCGAGCGCAGCCTCTCACCGGTACCTCCACCGGCGCAAGCCCGGCCAGACTTTGCATAGAGTCCCGCGCGGGGAGGTGCTCATATGCACAGGTGGGGAGTTCGGGTCAGCGGGACCCGCATCGTCGTGATCGCAGTTCTGCTGGGCCTGGTCGTCCCGGGCATCGCGCTTGCGCACGTGGAGCGCACTTCGTACTGGCCGGATCCGCGGCCTGACACGTCCGTCAAGCCGGCCGCCGGCGGCGCGGTGCCGAAGGCGCGTTCGCTCGCCTCCGCGCTGAACAGGAAGGCGCGCGGCACCACGCGCGTGGTCTGCCAGCGTGGCTCGCTCAGCCGGCTGCGCCATTCGATCCGCCGGGCTGAGAAGTCCGGCTTCAACAACCGGCCCACCGAGCCTCTACGGAAGCTGAAGAAGAAGGCCGGCAAGCGCCTGCTGCGGATCAACCAGCGGCTCTACAAGCGCTGCCATTACCACCAGATCCAGCCTGCCGTGAGCGCGTCCCACAACAACGACCGCGTGGTGATCATGCCGGGCATCTACACCGAGCCGAAGTCGCGCGCGGTGCCGGCGTTCCCGAAGCAGTGCGAGCAGTACCGCACCGAGTCGGACCACGGCTCGGGGGCGGTCTCCTACGCGTACCAATTCCACTGCCCGAACGCGCAGAGCCTGGTTGCGGTGATCGGCCGCGCGCTCGGCCCGGGCCAGGACCCGCCGACGTCGCCCACAGGCCGCCCCGACCCGCACGGCATCCCCAATCTCGGCCGCTGCATCCGCTGCAACCTGCAGGTGGAGGGCTCGGGCGTGGACGCGGACGACACCGTGATCGACGCAGGGCGCGTGGAATCCGGCAACGGCGCGCCGATCGGCTCGAAGAAGGACGTGGCTTTCAAGGCCGACCGCGCCGACGGCATCGTGCTGCGCAACTTCACCGCGCGGCACGCCGCCGAGCACGACGTCTACATCCTCGAGACCGACGGCTACCGCATGACCCGCATGAAGTTCTTCTACGCGGGCGAGTACGGGGCGCTGATGTTCACCTCAGACCACGGCCTGACCGACACCTGCGACGCCGCCGGCAACGGTGACTCGGGCGTGTACCCGGGCGGCGCGCCGGACACTGGCACGCGGCGCGACACGCGCTTCTACCCGGCGTTCCGCCTCAACCAGACCATCACGCACTGCGACAGCCACCACAACAACCTCGGCTACTCGGGCACGATGGGCAACGCCACGCACGTGGTGGACAACAACTTCTACGACAACACCACGGGCATCGCGACGGACTCGTTCTTCGCGGGCGGCCACCCCGGCTACCCGCAGGACTCGTCGATGTTCGAGCGCAACAGGATCTACTCGAACAACTTCAACGTCTACGCGCCGGGCTCGGACGTGAAGTCGGCCGTGCCCGTCCCGATCGGCGTCGGCATCCTGATCGCGGGCGGCGACGACGACACGATCTCGGGCAACTACATCTACGACAACTGGCGCCGCGGCACGATGCTGATAGCGGTGCCCGACGCGATCTCGTGCGCGCCCAATCCGGACGAGGGCGCGCCGCCGTGCACGCCGCAGGGCGCGGCCACGACGTCGAACGGCGACCGCTACTACGACAACGTGATGAGCCGGACGCCGGATGGCAGGAAGATGCCGAACGGCGTGGACTTCTGGTGGGACGAGTTCCCCACGAACAGCGGCAACTGCTGGTTCCGCAACCAGGGCGTGGACGGCACCACGGCCAGCATCACCTCGGACCCGCCGCCGCCCCCGATCGAGGGCACCTCCGTGCCCAAGTTCCTGCCGGAGGACTGCGGCTCGCCGTCCAGCGTTGGCGTGGGGGATGCGGCCAAGGAAAGCGTGCTCGTGGGGTGCGTGGCCGACTTCGCGCAGGGCACCTACGACGCGACCGTGTGCGACTGGTTCGCTCCGCCGCCTCGGCCGGGCAGTGGCGGAAGCGGCGGTGGTACCGGGCTGCCCCTGCCGGCCGCGGGAGGCACGGTCACGCTGACCACGCGCTTATGTCAGCTCCTCGGCGGCGAAGGGGGAACCCTCACGTGCACCCCGTTCCTGGGCCGCATCTGAGGGAGACGCCCGCCGTCCGCCGTCGGCCGTCGGCCGTGGCGTTCGGCCTGGCGGCGGCGTGCGCGCTCGCGTTCGCGCTTGCGGTGCCGCTCCATCACGCACATCCGGCGAAGCCTTGGTCGCCGCCGGGCGTGGCGCTGCTCGGCGGTCTGCCGATGCAGCAGGCGCGCTGCGAACAGTGGCTGGCGGCGGGTCAGGGCGAGCGCGACCGCGCGCTCGACGCGCTGCACGGCGTGGTGGGCGGGCCGACCCCCTACGGACCCGCCACGGCGCTCACGCGCCCGGAGGCGCAGCGCCTGTTCGACCGCACCTGCTCCAACCCGATCGCGCGCAACTTCCTGCTCTATGAGCTGTACACGCGCGCGTCCGGCTTCCGCTCTCTGGTCGAGCCGAACGTGTAGCGGCCTGCCCGGCGGGCAGAATGGTCGGTCACGTGCTGCGCCGGATCGCCACATCACTGACCCCTGACCTGCGCCCGTACCGCGAGTCGCGCGACTATCGCCTGCTCGCCGCCGGAGCGCTCGTCACCGGGCTGGGCACGCAGGCCTCGCTCGTCGCGCTGCCCTACCAGGTGTATGTGACCACCCACGAGGCGGTGCTCGTCGGCCTGCTCGGGCTGGTGGAGCTCGTGCCGCTGGCCGCGGCTTCGCTGTTCGGCGGCGCGCTTGCCGACCGCTACGATCGCCGGCGCCTGCTGCTGGGCTATCAGCTCCTGCTCGTGGCCGTGGCCGGCGCGCTGGCCGCCGCGTCGTTCCTCGGTACTCCGCCGCTCGGGCTCCTGTACTTACTGGCGGGAGCGCTGGCCGGCGCGGGCCAGCTCGAGCGCGTGGCGCGCGCATCGATCACACCGAACGTCGTGCGCCGCGAGAACATGCGCGCGGCGATCTCGAACATGTTCGGGCTGATGCAGCTGACGATGGTGGTCGGCCCGGCGGTGGGTGGCCTCCTGATCGCGGTCTGGAACGTGCAGGCCGCCTACACCGTGGACGCCGCGAGCTGCCTGGGAATGGCGATCGCGGCCGGGATGATGTCGCCGCAGGCGCCGATCGGCGCCGAGCACGAGCCGGTGTTCCGCTCGATCAAGAACGGGCTGCGCTTCGTGGGAGGGGAGCGCGCGCTGCTCGGCAGCTTCGCCATCGACATCCTCGCGATGACCTTCGGCATGCCGCGCGTGCTCTTCCCGGTGATGTCGCTCACGCTGTACCACGCGGGCGCCGCCGGCACGGGCGCGCTGTTCGCCGCCGTGTCCGCTGGGGCCACGGTGGCCGCGCTCACCACCGGCTGGCTCAGCCACGCCCGCTGGCTCGGCCGGATCACGATCGGCGCCGTGGTCATCTGGGGGCTCGCGATCGCCGCCGCCGGGACCATGCCGTCGCTCGCGTTCGCGGCGCTCCTGTTCGCCGTGGCGGGGGCGGCCGACAGCGTGAGCGCGGTGTGCCGCAGCACGATCTCGCAGTCGCTCACGCCCGATCACATGCGCGGACGCATGTCGTCGGTGTTCAGCCTGGTGGTGGCCGGCGGGCCGCGCCTCGGCGATGTGGAGGCCGGCACGGTGGCGTCACTCAGCTCGACTCGCTTCTCGGTCGTGTCGGGCGGTTTCGCCTGTGTGGCCGGCGTGTTCGTGATCATGCTCTTGTTCCCGCAGCTTGCCGCTTACGACGGCGACGAGGTTGAAGCCCGCGTAGCAGCCGTCGCCGCCTAACCTCAGGCATGTGACGCTGCCGTTCTGGGCCTCGGACGCCGTCCTCCTGGCCACTCAGGCGTCCGCGGTCGCGCTGCCAAGGGCCCCGCGGATCCCGCTGTTCGACAAGCTGCGAAGCGGCTGGTGGGCCCTCGTGCCGCTCGGGTCGATCGTCGTGGTGATCTTCGGGATTCAGGCGGCGTCGCAGAGCGCGAACGCGCTCACCTACCTGGCGCTGTTCGCGGTGCCGCCGCTGGCGGCGTTGGCGCTCGCGGCCTTCGCGCGCGGGCCCGGCCGTCCGTGGCGCGCGCTCGCGGTGGTCCCGCTGTTCGCGCTCGCCTGGGCCGACCGCCACGGCCTCGCAGGCCAGGCGTGCGGCATCGCGCTGTCGCTGCTCGCGTGCGTCACGCTCGGCGTGCTGCTCGCGCAGGTGGCTCCGCTACCGCTCCTCAAGGTCGGCATCGTGCTGATGGCGATCGGCGACTCGATCCTCGTGATCTCCCAGCAGCTCCAGGCGCCCAACGACGTGCTCAATGCGGCGGCTCCCGGGCTGGGCCTGCCTCAGCTACAGCGCGAGCTGTTCGGATCGGCGGTGATGGGCTTCGGCGACCTTTTCATCGCGGCCGTGTTCGGAGCGGTCCTCGCGGCGGAAGCGAGACGGCAGGGAGCCGCGGCGCGCCTCACGTTCCTGATCGCGGTCCTGTTCGACCTGCTCTTCTTCGCGGTCTCGATCCTGCCGGCAACGGTGCCGGTGGCGCTGGCGCTGATCGTGACGGAGCGGCCGTGGAGCTGGGTCAGCCGCGAGGGTCGATCGGCTCGTCCAGGTCGAGCTCGGTCGTGGCCATCACGCGCGCGAGCATCAGGTACTGGCCGATCACCATCATCAGCTCGATCAGCTCGCGCGCCGACAGAAGCTCCTTAGCGGCCTCGAAGGTCGCCGGCGACACGCGGCCGTCCCGCACGAACTCGGTCGTGAACGCGAACACGAGCTGCTGCTCGGCCGAGAAGCACGAGGCACCCACGTCGTCGCGCTCGAGTGCCGCCACCTGCTCGTCGTTCGCGCCGACCGAGCGCGCGATCGGCACGTGCTGCACCCACTCGTAGTCGGCGCCCGGAGTGAGCTTCGCCACCCGCAGGATCGCCAGCTCGCGCAGCAGGGGATCGAGCTGGAGGTCGCTCAGCAGCACGCCGCCCCAGCGCAGCCACGGGCGGACCGCGGTCTCCGCGTTCGCCATCAGGCGGAAGATGCCGAGCGGCGGCATCGCCTCGAGCGCCTCGCGCGCCGGCTTCGGAAGCCGCTCCGGATCGGCGTAGGGGAGCCGGGTCACGGCCGGGCACTCTAACCCCTGGGGGACGGCTCAAGAACGGTAGGGGCCGGTCGATTAGCCGGGCTAAGCCCAGATTCCGCGGCGTTCGTCGTGGGCTGGCGAATGACCCAAACGCCTTTCAAGGAGGCAAAACATGCTGCGGAAGCTCCGCGCCCGTATTCAGTCCGAGGAGTCCGGCTTCACTCTGATCGAGCTCCTCGTCGTCATCCTGATCATCGGCATCCTGGCCGCGATCGCTCTGCCGAACTTCCTCGGCCAGCGCACCAAGGCTCAGGACTCGAGCGCCAAGTC
>Ga0068852_100001255_pt1 | contig 16897 bp, 14 predicted proteins | sample KBSCornC22_FD_66594 | JGI IMG/M metagenome (GOLD analysis project Ga0068852, IMG submission 66594) | Corn rhizosphere microbial communities from Kellogg Biological Station, Michigan, USA - KBS Corn C2-2 | ecosystem: Host-associated > Plants > Roots > Rhizosphere > Soil ... | reverse complement strand
GCCGCGCTGGGCTCGACGTACGAGAGGTAGTACGGGAACGTCGTACCCGCCATGCCCATCAGCCCGCCACTGACACCAGCCGCGAAGATCTTTAGCCGCAGCGTCGGCACGCCGGCGCATTCGGCCGCCATCTCGTCGTCGCGGATCGCGGCGAGCCCCCGGCCGATGGCCGACGTCTCGATGGTGCGCGCGACGACCAGTGCCACAGCCGCCATGATCACCATCGCCCCATACAGCACGTGGATGTAGCGCTTGAGGCCGAAGGGAAGCTCGCGCGGCTGCAGGATGTAGGCGCCGCGCGCACCGCCCACGTAGTCCCAGTTCACGACGAACGTGAAGAGCATCACGGCAAGCGCGAGCGTCGCGATCGCGAAGAATACGCCCCGCAGCCTGAGCGTGAGATAGCCCACGGCGAGTCCCAGCAGCGCCGCGGCGAGCGTTCCCACGACGATCATCACGATGAGGGGAGGGTGCGCCCACTTGTAGAGGAAGATCGAGCTGTAAGCGCCGACCGCGAAGAAGGCCGCGGAGCCGAAGTTCACGTAGCCGGCATAACCGCCGAGAACGTTCCACGCGGTTGCCAGCACGACGAACTGCAGCACGGTGTACGCGGCGGAGAAGAAGTAATCGTTCGTCACCAGCGTGCTCGCCGCGATGAGGACGGCGGCGGCCGCGAGGGCGAGCGCGGCGAAGGCGCGGTTGCTCATCGGCCGAAGAGGCCCGAGGGCCTGAACGCGAGTGTGGCGAGCAGGATGCCGAAGGAGACGGCGGGGGCCCACGAAGGTCCGGCGAACGTGGACGTGAACGACTCGGCGAGGCCCAGGATGAACGCGCCCGCCAGCGTGCCGCGGATCGAGCCCATGCCGCCCAGCACGCACACCGCGAAGACGAGCCCGATGTACTCGCGCCCGATCGCGGGCTGCACCGGCTGGATCACGATGAGGAAGGCGCCGGCGACACCCGCCGTGGCGATGGATAGCGCGAACGCACGCTCCTTCACGCGCAGCGTGTCGACGCCCATCAGCCGCAAGGCGAGCGCATCCTGCGCCACAGCCAGCACCGCGCGGCCGAAGAACGTGCGCGTGAGGAAGACCTCGATGCCGATGACCATCGCGACCGAGACGAGGAACGGCACCACCAGCCGCAGCGGGAAATCGACGGGCCCCAGGCGCCATGTGGTCTCGGAGTATGCCGCGCGTGCCAGGCGGTAATCGACCCCGAAGACCAGGATCAGCGCGACCTCGGTGATGAAGAGGATGCCGAAGAAGAAGGCCAGCCCGCGCAGCGACTCCTGCCCGCGGCGCTCGAAGCACAGGTAGTAGACGCGGTAGATCGCCATCCCCAGCAGGAAGAAGAGCGGCGAAAGCACCAGGGAGGCCACGATCGGGTCCACGCCCAGCCGGTCGTTCACGATGTACGCCGCGTACGAGCCGAGGATGATGAACGCCGGGTGCGCGATGTTCACCACGTCGAGCATGCCGAACGATATGGAGACGCCCACGCTCACGGCGGCGTAGAAGCCGCCGAGCAACAATCCGGCGATCACGGCGTTGAGGACCAGCGCCGTGGCGGATTCCATCGCCGCGCCTTACTTCCGGTTGTCCTGGTACGGCGTGGCGACGTTCCCCGTCCTGTACGGCGCGGGGGCGAGCACCGTGACGTGGCCCGCCTTGCGCCACTGGTCGAGGTCGTTGCCGGTGATGCCCTTGTACTGCACCGCGAGCATGCGTGGCTGGGCCCACTCGCCGTTCCTGCCGAAGCGCACCTTGCCGACGTAGGTCGTGAACTCGGTCTTGTGCATGTAGTCGGCGATCTTCGCCTGGTCGAGGCTGCCCACGCCCTTGATCGCCTGCTCGAGCACTTCCATCATCGCGTAGGCGTACGGCGGCAGGTAGAAGCCCAGCGGATCCACGCCTTCCTTCGCCGCGCGCGCCTGGTACTTCGCGAGGAACGGGCCCACGGACGGGAACTTGTCGTCCACGTCGGGCGCGTACGACTCGTAGTTCACGATGCCGTTGAGCAGCGGGCCCAGTTGCGACTTGAGCGCCGCGAACTGCGGGCCCACCATGCCGCCGCCGAACATGCGGGTCTTGAGTCCCACCTCGTTGGCCGCGCGGATGAGGCCGGCGGAGTCGGGCGGATACGACGCGACGTACACCAGGTCCGGATTGGTGGCCTGGATCGCGCGGATGATCGGCGAGTAGTCGAGCGTGTTCGGCGGATAGGTCTTGTCGTAGACGACCTTGAGCCCGGTGCGCTTCACCTGCTCGCGGGCGCCGGCAAGTGCCAGCGCGGGATATTCCGCGTCGGCGCCCACGAGCGCCACCGTCTGCGGCTTGGGATTCAGCGCCATCGCGGTGTCGAAATACCCCTGCGTCCACCCGATGGCGGGCTCGGGGCCCGAGGGCATGATCTGGAAATAGCGGTCGTAGTCGAACTTGGAATTCACGTTCAGGCCGAAGAGGCCCATGAACGCGAGCTGCCGCTGCATCACGATCGGCATCGCCGGCGCGATCACGTTCGTGCCGTAGCCGGAAACGACGAGGTCCACCTTGTCCACGTCCAGCAGCTTCGAGTAGATGCTCGGCACCGTGGACGGATTGGTCTGGTCGTCGTAGTAGACGAACTCGACCTTGCGGCCGAGGATGCCGCCGCGCGCGTTCGCGTCCTCGCGCCAGATCTCCATCGCGATGAGCGCCGCCTTGCCGTTGCCGGCGAGCGGCCCCGTGAGGCTCATGCCGAAGCCGATTTTGAGGGGCTGCTGCGCGAAGGCGGGCGCGACGGCGAGCACGAGCAGGGCGAGCGTGCCGATCAACCACGAGACGAACCGTTGCATGCGAGGCTCCTCCTGATTTCGGGTCTTATTTCGAGTCGAGCTCGAACACGTCGTGGGAATTGCTGTGCACCTCCGCGCCGCTGCCGGCCGACTGCACGTCGCCGCTCACCATGTGCAGCCCGTTGCCGATCACGGCGCCCGCGAGCCCATGTCGCGACACGGGCATGTTGGGCAGCACGGTCCAGCGGTTCGCCTGCGGGTCGTACGCCTCGAGCGTGCGGAACGTCATCATGTACGTGCCCGTCTGGCCCTCGCCGCCGGTCACGTAGATGCGGCCATTCAACGAGCCGCCGGCGAGCGCGCTGCGCGGGGTAGGCATGCGCGCGCGGATCGCACCCCATTTGTCCGTCGCGGGATCGTATTCCTCCACCGTGTCCACGTTCGCGCCGACGCCGATGAACGCGGCGCCGACGCGCCCGCCGATCACGTAGACCTTGCCGTTCGCCGCGGCGCCGACCGCGTGGTTGCGAGGAGTGGGCATCGGCGTGCGCGTGCGCCACGTGTTGGTCGCCGGATCGTATTCCTCCACCGTGCCGAGCACCACGTGCGGGCGCGCCGGATGGACGGCCGTGACATCCGGCTGGTTGGGTGGCGTGGTGGCGCCGCCGATCACGTAGATCTTGTTGCCCACAGTCACCGCAACGGGCGAGCCGCGCTTCGTCGGCATCGGCGCGAGCGCCTTCCAGCTGTCGGCGGCCGGATCGTACTCCCACGCATTGTCGATCGGAACCCACGCCGGCGGCCCGGAAGCGGGCGGGACGAACCCGCCGAACGCGTAGATCCTGCCGTTGTATTCGGTGAACGCGACATGGTGCGACTTGAGCGCCATGTCCTTCTTCTTCGTCCACTTGTCGCCGGCCGGGTCGTATTCGTAGACGAGGCCCTCGGGGATCCACCCCGGTGCGAGCCCGCAGAACACATACATCTTCCCGCCGGCGGCGGCGCCGAGCAGCTCCTCCGCCGGATGGGGAAACGGTGCCGCCTTCACCCACTTGCCCTGCGCGTGCACGAGACCCGCGGCCGACAGTCCGAGCGCCAATGCCGCGACGAAGGATCGAATCCTCGCGTTCATTTCTTCTTCCTCCGGATCTTCAGCAGGCGCGCCGCGTTGCCGCCCTCGATCAAGTCCCGCTCGGCGCGCGCGAGCCGCGGGATCTTCGCGATGAGGCCGACGGGATCGACCTCGGCCATGTCGTACGGGTAGTCGGTGCCGAGGAGCACGTGATCCGCGCCGTACTGGTCCAGCATCTGGCGCAGCATGCGCGGGTCGAACGCGATCGTGTCGAAGTAGAGCTTCTTGAGATAAGTCGACGGCCTGCGCTTGATGACCGTGCGGCAATCCGGCCGCGCGCGATGCGCGTGGTCCATGCGCGCCCAGTAATGGGCGAGGTACCCGCCGGCATGGGGCAGCACGATCTTCAGCCGCGGGTGGCGGTCGATCACGCCGTCGAAGATCAGGTGGCTCACGGCGACCGTCGTCTCCAGCGGATTGCCGATCACGTTGTTGAAGTAATGGCTCGAAAGGCGCTCGCCCTGGGAGAAGCCCAGCGGGTGCATGAAGATCACGATGCCCAGCTCCTCGGCGCGCGCGAAGAATTTCTCGAGGCCCAGCTTGGCGTCCGTGAGCTCCACGCCGTCCACGTTCGGGACGATCTCCACGCCGCGAAGCCCCAGCTCCTTCACGCAGCGCTCGAGCTCCGCGACCGCCATGTCCGCGTCCTGCAGGGGCACGGTGCCGAGCGCCACGAAGCGATCGGGCCACCGCCCCACGATCTCGGCGAGCCGGTCGTTCACCTGGCGCGCGATCTCGCGGCCCAGGCCGGGCTCGGTCCAGTACACGAGCTGGTTCGGCGCGGGCGAGATCGCCTGGATGTCGATGCCCATGCGATCCATGTCCTCCAGCCGCCGCTCGATCGAGGTGAGCTGCGGGCCGCGCTCCTGCACCTGCTTCGCGTTCACCTCGCGCGTCGCGGCGTTCGAGAACCTGAACAGGGGATCGTGCGAGGCGGGATCGAGCGGCGCCAGCTTCGCCGCGACCTCGGGATTCAGGTAATGGCAATGGATGTCGACGCGCAGGCTGGTGCCCTTGCGGTTGCGCACCGTTTTCCGGCTTTCCTTCGCGACGGGCGCGGCGCAGGTGAACATCATGGGGAGGCCTCGCGTTGCTGTCCGCCGGGGAAGGAAGAACCGGAGGTTACCGCGAATTCGCTGCGCTATCATCGGCTCCATGAAACGACGTGATGCGCTCCGGGCCGCCGCCGCGGCAACCATGGCGTGCGGCCTGCCGCGGGCGCTCGCGCAGGCCGCGCGCGTCCCGGTCAAGCTCGCCCTCAACCGCGCCCCCTACGACGCCTCGAACGCGCCGTTCCTCCTCGCGCGGCAGAAAGGCTACTTCGAGCAGGAGGGCATCGACGTCACGATGTCGCTGTCGAAGAACGGCACCGACGCCATCCGGCGCGTGGCGTCGAACGAGTTCGACTTCGGCTTCGTCGACGGGTCGGTGCTGATGCGCGCGGCGATGCTGGGCGGCGAGCCCTCGCCCGTCTATCTCTTCACGATCTTCGACCGTTCGCCCGCCTGCATCGTCACCTGGAAGGCGAGCCGCATCGGAAAGCCCGCCGACCTCGCCGGCAAGTCGGTGATCGCCACGCCGGGAGACGGCGCATTCCAGATGTTCCAGCCATTCCTGCGCGCCGCGGGCGTGGCGCCGGACGCGGTGCGGATCGTCGAGGCGAGCCTCGAGGAGCGCGAGGGCGCGATGTTCCGGCACCTGGGCGATGGCGCGATCGGCTTCGACTCCACCATCTACTACAAGCTCGCCGGGATGGGCACGAAGCTCGACGAGCTCGATTTCATGTACTACGCCGACGGCGGGCTCGAGCTCTATTCCAACGGGCTCGCGGTCTCGCAGCGCATGCTGCGCGAGCCGCGCGAGCGCATCGCGGCGGTGGTGCGCGCCTGCGCCCGCGGCTGGCGGGATGCGCTCCGGGATCCGCGGGAGGCCATCGACGCGCTCGCCAGCGTGGAGCCGCGCGCCGACAAGGCGACCGAGCTCGCCCGCTTCGAATGGATCAAGTCGCGCCAGGTGCTGACGCCCGCGGTCCGCGCGAGCGGGCTCGGCGTGATCGATCCGGCGCGGCTGCGCCGCCTCGCGGCCCAGGTCGCGGGCCCGGGGGCGGCGCCGTTCGCGGTCGAGCGCGTATTCGACACGAGCTTCCTGCCGCCGCTCGCCGACCGGGCGGCCTGACGCCTCCTCAGGTGGCGCGGCGCACGAACGCGGGATTCAGCTGCTTCACCGCGCTCACGCCGCATTGCTGCATGGCGGCGCGGGTCTCGGTGCGCATGATCTCCAGCACGCGCTCGACGCCGGGTTGGCCGAAGGCGCCCAGCCCCCACAGGTAGGGGCGGCCGACGCACACCGCATTCGCGCCGAGGGCGAGCGCCTTCACCACGTCGGTGCCGCGGCGGAAGCCGCCGTCCACGAGCACGGGGATGCGCCCGCCCACGGCCTCGACGATCTCGGGCAGCGCGTCGATGGTGGAGCGCCCGCTGTCCTCGCCGCGCCCGCCGTGGTTGGAGACGATGAGGCCGTCCACGCCGTTCTGCACGCACAGGGTCGCATCCTCGTGCGCGAGGATGCCCTTGATCACGATCTTCATTCGCGTGATGTCGCGGATGCGACGGATGGAATCCCAGGTGAGGTTGGAGGACTCCATGTTGGTCATGGCCGAGAGGTCGATGCCGTCGTACATCGGCCGGCGCCTCGCGCGCGCCGCCGCGCCGGGCTGGTGGCAATTCGAGCACTCGCGCGTGTCCGTGCGCTGCAGGCGGAACAGCGTCTCCTGGTTCCTGCCGCCCACCCGGTCCACCGTCACCACCAGGACCGGGCATCCCGCGGCTTCGGCACGCTTCACGATGGCCTGCGCGATTTCCCATTTGGGCGAAGCGTAGAGCTGGTACCAGACCGGTGCACCGCGCGCGTCGGTCGCCGCCTCCACGGAAGTCGTGGTCGAGGTGGAGAGGATGTACACGTGGTTTCCCGCGCGCGCCGCCTTCGCGACCGCGATCTCGCCCTCGGGATGGAAGAACTTGTTGCCGCCGGTCGGGGCGATGAGGATCGGATTGTCCAGTCGCGTGCCGAAGAGCTCGATGGAGGTGTCGACGCGGCTCACGTCGTTCAGGCGCCGCGGCCGCAGCTGGAACTTGAGGAAGCCTTCGCGGTTGGCGCGCAGCGTCACCTCGTCGTCGATGCCCGAGGCCATGTAGCCGAAATGCGCCGGCGGCACGTTCCTGCGCGCCACGGGCTCGAAGTCGAACACGTTGATCGCGTCCCGCGGGCTCGCGATGAGCTGCTGCGGATCGAAGGGCGCCCAGACGATGGGATCCGGAAATCGCGATGGCGCCTCCGCGGCCCAGGCCGCGAAGCCGGGCACCGCGAGGAGGGGACTGCCGGAAAGGAATTTCAGGAACCGACGCCGCGCTGACGATTTGTCCATGGGCTACCTCCCGCGACTTATCATACGTCCGCCGAACACGAGGGAGATGCTTTTGAAGATCGGTATCGCGGGCACGGGGCGGATGGGCGCGGCGATCGCGGCACGGCTGCTCGGACTGGGGCGCGAGGTGGCCGTGTGGAACCGCACCGCGGACAGGACGCGGCCGCTCGCCGAGGCGGGCGCGAGTGTCGCGGCGAGCCCCGCGGAGCTTGCCACCTCCGTGGACATCGTCATCACCATCCTCACCGATGCGGCCGCCATCGAAAGCGTCTACGCCGGTGCCGGGGGCCTGCTCGCGGGCGGCCTCGGCGGCAAGCTCGTGGTCGAGATGAGCACCGTGCGCCCGGAGACGGAGGAGACGCTCGCCACGAGGGTCCGCGCGAAAGGGGGTGCCATGGTCGACTGTCCGGTGGGCGGCAGCGTCGGGCCCGCGAAGGAGGGCAAGCTTTTCGGTTTCGTGGGCGGAGATGCGGACGACGTGGCGCGTGCGCGGCCCGTGCTGGAGCAGCTCTGCCGCCGCGTCGAGCACGTTGGGCCCGTCGGCGCCGGTGCGCGCATGAAGCTCGCGATCAACCTGCCGCTGCTCGTCTACTGGGAAGCGTTCGCCGAGGCGCTGGCGCTCATCGCGCCGCTGGGGCTCGAGCCCGCGCGCGTGATCGACATCCTCGCCGATACGTCCGGCGGGCCGAACGTGCTCAAGACGCGCGGGGCCGCGCTCGCCGCGGCGATGGGCGGCACGGCGCCAGCGAGCGTCTCGGTCGATATCGAGACCATGCGCAAGGACCTGCGCACGATGGTGGAGGAGGCGGCCGCGGCGGGCCTGACGCTGCCGGTGACGGCGCGGGCCCTCGACTGCTACGACGCCGTGGCGCAGGCGGGCGAGGGGGGCAGGGACATCACCGCCTTCGCCACGCGTGCGCTCAGTCGATCTGGATATTCGCGTCCTTGATCAGCTTCGAGTAGCGCGCGCTCTCCGCGCGCATGAACGCCGCGAACTCCTCCGGCGTCGAGGTCACCGCGTCCACGCCCAGCTCCGCGAAGCGGGACTTGAGGTCCGGATCCCTCATCACCTTCACCAGGTCGGCGTGGAATTTCTGCACGACCGCCTTCGGCGTCGCGGTTGGCATCAGCACGCCCCACCAGTTCACCGCCACGACGCCGGGCATGCCGGACTCCACGCAGGTCGGGATGTCCGGGACCGTGGAGCTGCGCTCGTTGCCGGTCACGCACAGGGCGCGCAGCTTGCCCGACTTGATGAACTGCATCGCCGGCAGCGCGTCCGAGAACACGAGCTGCACGTGGCCCGCGACCAGGTCCTGCACCGAGAGGATGCCGCCCTTGTAGGCGATGTGCATGATGTCGAGCCGGGCGTCGTTCTTGAACATCTCGCCCGCGAGGTGGGCCACGCTGCCCGCGCCGCTCGAGCCGAAGTTCACCTTCTTCGGATTGGCGCGCGAATAGTCGACCAGCTCCTGCAGCGACTTCACCCCCAGGATCGGGTTCACGACGAGGATGTTCGGGCCGGTGGCGATGAGCGAGACGGGCGCGAAATCGCGCTCGACGTCGTACGGGACCTTCGTGAGGAGCGGGTTCGTCGTCACCGGCCCCAGGTTGCCGATCACGAAGCTGTAGCCGTCGGCCGGCTGCTCCTTCGCGTACTGCATGCCGATGGCCCCCGCCGCACCCGGCTTGCTCTCGACCACGACCGGCTGGCCCCATAGCTCCTGCAGCTTCTGCGCGACGATGCGCGCCATGAGGTCGGAGCTGCCGCCCGGCGGATAAGTGACGATCAGCCTGACGGGCCTGGTGGGATAGGTCTGCGCGCCGGCGGCGAACGCCGCGAGAACGGCGAGCAGGGCGAGGACAGGCAGGCGCAGTGCGTGCATGGCATCCTCCTCGGCGAGACGACGAGGGCATACTATCCCGAACATGAGCCCGACTCCTACCGCCACGCTGGCAGGCCCCGGCGCCCGCGCCGACCGGGCGCTTTCCCTCAACATGAAGCTGCTCGCGCACCATTCGCTCGAGGGCTTCGGCGGCATGGGCGAAGGCATGGCGATGCAGCGGGCGTTGGACGGCCGGCGCATCCTGTGGATGGCGCACGAGGCGGCGCCGAAGAACTTCACCGCGGTCGACGTGACCGAGCCGCGCGCGCCGAAGATGGTCGTCCAGGCGGAGCTGCCGCACGCGCGGGTGCGTTCCAATTCACTCGACGTCGTGGGCGACACGATGGTGGTCGCCTACCAGACCCAATCCGTGGGCGACAAACCCGCCGGCTTCGACATCTTCGACATCTCCACGCCGGAAACCCCGAAGCTCATCGCGCACTTCGACCGCTCCGGTCCGCACTCGCGCGGCGTCCACGCGGTGTGGTTCGTCGACGGCGAGTACGTGCACATGGCGAGCGGCGCGCCGGATTTCGAGCCCACGCACCCGAACGACGACCAGTTCTACCAAATCGTGGACGTGCGCAATCCGTCGAAGCCCGCCGAGGCCGGCCGCTGGTGGCTGCCCGGCACGCGCAGGGACGATGGCGCGGCGCCGCCCAAGCGCCTGGATCCGAAGTTCGACGTGGGCTTCCGCGCGCACAACACGAACGTGTTTCCCGAGCGGCCGGACCGCGCCTACGTCGGCTACATCGACGGCGGCGCGGTGATCCTCGACATCGCCGACAAGGCGAACCCGAAGCTCGTCGCCAACTGGCGCTACTCGCCGCCCTTCAACGGTTTCTGCCACACGGTGCTGCCGCTCTTCGACCGCGGGCTCCTCATCGTGAGCGACGAGTGCGTGCAGGACGACGGCCGCGACTGGCCGAAGATGGTGTGGGTGGTCGACGCCCGCGACGAGACGAACCTGGTGCCCGTGGCCACGTTCCCGTCGCCGCCGCACGCCACGTTCGCGCATCGCGGCGGGCGCTTCGGCGCGCACAACCTGCACGAGAACCTGCCAGTGCCCGCGTCCTTCCGCTCGGACCGGCTCATCGTGGGCACCTGGTTCAACGCGGGCGTGCGCGCGTACGACGTGTCCAATCCCTTCCAGCCGCAGGAAGTCGCCTATTACGTGCCCGCCGCGCCCGCGATGGCGCCGACCGGTGCCGTGCAACTGAACGACGTCTACGTGGACGACCGGCGCATCGTCTACACGGTGGACCGGCACGTGGGCGGGCTCTACGTCCTCGAGATGAGCGTGTGAACGCTCTCGCGCGCTCGCCGGGCGCCGACCCTTTTGCCAGCCGCCTTCCGGTCACGCTCATCACCGGCTTCCTCGGCAGCGGCAAGACCACGCTCCTCGCCCGGCTGCTCGTCCACCCGGGCATGCGCAATGCCGCGGTCGTCATCAACGAATATGGCGACGTGCCGCTCGACCACGAGCTGGTGGCCGCGTCCTCGGAGCAGATGACGCTGCTCGCGAACGGGTGCCTGTGCTGCACGCTGCGCACGGACCTGCAGGAAACCCTGCGCGAGCTCTTCGTGAAGCGGCGCGCCGGCGAGGTGATCGACTTCGACCGCGTGTTCGTGGAGACGACGGGCCTCGCCGATCCCATTCCCGTCCTGCATACGCTGCAGACCGACGGGCTCCTCGGCGCGCAGTACCGGTTGAATGGCGTGGTGACCGTGGTCGATGCAGTGAACGGCATGGGCACGCTCGACGCGCAGCCCGAGGCCGTCAAGCAGGCGGCGGTGGCCGACCGCATCGTCGTGAGCAAGACCGACCTCGCGCCACCGGCGGCGGTCGAGCGGCTCATCGAGCGCCTGCGCGCGATGAACGGCTATGCGCAGCTCGCGACGGCGGTGCAGGGCGAGGTGGATCCGGCATGGCTCGCGAGCATTGCCCCGGCGCGCGCTGCGGCGGGGGAGGAGGAGCTCGAGCGCTGGCTGCCGCGTGCCGCCGCCGCTCGCCGGGCCGCGGGCGAGCCCGGTGCGCTCACCGGCGGCCTGCGCGCCGTGGGCGGCACGCACGACGCGCGCATCGATTCGTTCTGCCTCTGGTTCGACCGGCCCTTCACGTGGGAGCGGCTGAACGCGGCGCTGCAGACGCTGGCAGCGCTGCGCGGGCCGGACCTGCTGCGCATGAAGGGCATCGTGCACGTCGAGGGCGAGCCCGCGCCGCAGGTGATCCAGGGCGCGCAGCACGTCTTCCATCCGCCGGTGGCGCTCGCGGCGGGGCAGCGCACGGATCCGCGCTCGCGCATCGTCTTCATCGTGCGCGACATCCCGCGCGCGTCCATCGAATCCCTTTTCGCGGCGGTGTGCTCGCTATGAAGATCGGCGTGATCGGCCTCGGCATCATGGGCTCTGCGATGTCGGCGAACCTGGTGAAGTCGGGCATCGAGACCCTCGGCTACGACGTGGTGGCGGACCGCCGCGCCGCGCTCGCAAAAGCCGGCGGCCAGCCGCTCGAGACGGTCGCGGCCGTCGCGGCCGCCTCGCCCGTGCTGCTCACGTCGCTGCCGTCGGCGGAAGCGCTGGTGGAGGTCGCCCGCGCCATCGACCGCGGGGAAGTCGTCATCGAGACCAGCACGCTGCCCATCGCGGTGAAGGAGGAGGCGCGCGGCATCCTCGCCTCGAAGGGCATCGTCATGCTCGACTGCCCGCTGAGCGGCACCGGCGCGCAGGCGCGCACGAAGGACCTCGCGGTCTACGCGAGCGGCGATCGCGCGGCTTGCGAGCGCTGCGTCCCCGTGTTCGAGGGCTTCGCACGCACGCATTACTACCTCGGTGCATTCGGCGATGGCTCGAAGATGAAGTTCGTGGCGAACCTGCTGGTGGCGATCCACAACGTCGCGGCCGCGGAAGCGCTGGTGCTGGGCGAGAAGGCGGGCCTCGACATGGACCTCATGGTGAAGGTGCTGGGCGACGGCGCGGGCGCCTCGCGCATGCTGCAGGTGCGCGGTCCCATGATGGCGCTGGGCGACTACGCGCAAGCGACGATGAAGGTATCGACCTGGCAGAAGGACATGAAGATCATCGGCGAATTCGCCCGCGCGCTCGATTGCCCGGCGCCGCTTTTCGCGGCCACCGGCGCCATCTACAACGCCGCGATGGCCCAGGGCTTCGCCGATTGCGACACCGCGGCCGTGTGCGCGGTGATGGAGGCCCTGGCGGGCGTGCGCCGCGAGCGCGACTGAAGCGTCGAGGCGGTCGCGTGTCCGGGACCGCCCACATGCCGGAGTGCGCTCAGGGGTAGACGAACCGTCCGCCCACCATCGTCATCGCCGCCCTGATCTGCGCGATCTCGTCCACGGGCACCGCGAAATAGTCGCGGTCCAGCACGACCAGGTCCGCGTACTTGCCGGGCGCGAGCGATCCGAGGTTGGCCTCCTGGAACATGAAGTACGCGTTGCTGCGCGTATGCGCGATCAGCGCCTGCTCGCGCGTGACCGTCTCGCGGTTCACCACGCCGTCGCCCAGCATTTTTCCGCTCACGGCGAACCACAGCGTGTAGAACGGGTTCGTGGGCGTGACGGCCGTGGCGTCGGAGCCCAGGCCCCACGGCAGGCCGCTCTCCTGCACGAGGCGCATCGGCGGCATCGAGAACGTGCGCTCGCCGTGGACCTTGCGCATGAGCCCGCCCTGGATGGTGGGCCGGCTGTGGATCTGCACCGCCATGCCGAGGCGGCGCAGGCGGTCGAGGTCCTTCACTTCCAGCTGGTCGGCGTGGGCGAAGGACCACCGCAGGCCCTTCACGGGGCGGACCTTGTCGATCGCCTCGATCTCCGTGAGGAACGCCTCGATGGAGCCGCGCAGCTGGGCATGCACGCAGAGCGCCATGCCCTGGTCCGCGACCGCCTGCGCGATGCGGCGCCACTGGGCCATGGCTTCGGCCGAGGGCTTCGCGGCGGCCGCGAGCAGGTTGTCGTGCAGCGGGAAGAAGACCGTCTCGCCGTAGCCCACCTGCTCGAAGCGGTCGTCGCCCTGGAAGGGCTTCATCTGCCGGATCTTCGCCACCACGGCGTCGACCTGCTGCGGCGTCTCGGGCTCGTACCAGGTGTAGTAGAAGACCCGCGTGGTGAGCGCATCGGCGTGCGCGAGCGCTTCGAAGGGCTCGAAGTACTTGTCGCGGAAGCCGCGCCCGCCCATGTCGATGAAGCTGGTGATGCCCACGCGGTTGAGATCCCCCATGAGCGCGCGCGCGTTCGCCGCCATGCGCTCGGCGGCGATGTCGCCCAGCTTCGCGAGCGTGGCGCGCACCGCGGGCGCACCGTTCAGCACGCCCGTGGGCTCCTCGACGCCGAGCGCCTTCAACGCCGCGCTATTCGTGTAGATGCGGAAGTAGATGAGCTGCAGCGCCACGGGATTGTCGGGTGCGGCGGCATCCAGCTCCGCACGCGTGAAATCCGCCTGGCTGTCGGTGAACTGCTCGAGCGACCAGCCGCCCAGCACGAGGACCCACTCGCCGGGCGCGGAGGCCTTCGCCTTGGCGGCGATCATCTCGAGCGCCTGCCTGCGCGAGGTGACGCCGTCCAGCCGCACCTCGCGGTGCCAGTATTCCGCGGCGCGCATGAAGTGGGCGTGGTTGTCGATGAGCCCCGGGATGACCATGCGCCCGGCAAGGTCGACCACGCGCGTGGCAGGACCGGCCAGCCGCGACATCTCGGCGTCGGACCCGGTCGCGAGCACGCGCTCGCCGCGAATGGCCACCGCCTGCACGATCGAGAAGCGGTCGTCCACCGTGACCACCTTGCCGTTGCGCAGCAGCAGGTCGGCGGGTTGCGCCCACGCCGCGCAGCACACGAATGCGAGAAGGAAACGGATCATGGCGATGCTCCGTAGATCTCCGGGTTCCAGCAGTTGGGGGGCTTCCTCTGGTCGAGGACCGCGAGGATGTTGTCCACGACCACGTGCGCCATGCTCTCGCGCAGCTCCCCGACCGCGCTGCCCATGTGCGGCGTGAGCACCACGTTCGGCATCGCGAGGAGCTCCTTCGAGACGGACGGCTCGTGCTCGAACACGTCGAGCCCCGCGCCCGCGATGCGCTTTTCCTGCAGCGCCCTTGCCAGCGCCGCCTCGTCCACGATCGGCCCGCGCGCGGTGTTCACGAGGAAAGCCGTGGGTTTCATGAGCGCCAGCTCGCGCTCGCCCACGAGGTGGCGCGTGCCCTCGTTCAACGGCGCGTGCACGGAGACGAAGTCGCTGCGCGCGAGCAGCTCGTCGAGCGGCACGAACTCCATGCCCCACACCGTCTCGTCCTCGATGCTCTTGCGGCGCGGCCCCCAGTAGAGCACTTCCATGGAGAAGCCGTGCGCGCGGCGCGCGACGGCGCGCCCGATGCGTCCGCCGCCGCCGATGAGCCCGATGGTCTTGCCGAAGACGCTCGTGCCCTCGAAGCACGACGACTGCCCTCCCGGGAAGACGCCTTCGCGCACGGCGCGGTCGCCCTCGAGCATGCGGCGCGCGACCGCGATCACCAGGCCGATGTGGAGATCCGCCGTCGCTTCCGTCACGATCGGCGGGATCACCGTGACCGGGATGTTGAGCGCGGTCGCTGCGGACACGTCGATGCCGGAGGGCGTGATCTTCATCGAGGCGATCATGCGCAGCTTCGGGTTCGCCTCGATCACCGGGCGGTCGATGGTGTCCTGCAGGAGGCAGAAGAGCACGTCGCAGCCGCGCACGGCGGCGACGAGCTCCTCGCGCGTCGCGATGTGGCGCGCATCGGGCATGACGCGCACGTCCGCCACGGTGCGGAGGCGCTCGACCGCGCTCGCGGCCACCGGTTGGGTGATGAAGATCCGCGGCCGGTCGTTCATCGCATCCAGCGCACGATGCCCGCCACGCCGTCGACCGCGACCTGTACGCCGTCGGGAATGCGGCGCGTGGCGTCGAGCACGCCGAGGACCATCGGGATGCCGCGCTCGCGGGCGAGGGACGCGAGGTGCGATGTGCTCCCGCCCAGCTCGGATACGACCGCGGAGACCCGCGGCAGCACCTGCCCCAGGGCCGGGCCCGCGGCGCGCGTGACGAGCACGTCGCCCGCAGCGACCCGGGAGAGCTCGCATTCGCATTGCACGACGCAGGCGCGGCCCGAGCCCCAGCCCACGCCGGCGGGGTGTCCGCTCAAACCCGGATGGCGGAGCCAGATCCCCTCGGGTACCGCGGCGGGCTCGAGGCGCAGGGGGCGCGCCTGCAGCAGCCTGAAGCCCGAGTCGTCGAGCGCCCACTCGATCTCGACCGGCATGTCCATCATCGTCTCGATGCGCTTCACGAGGGCGGCCAGCTCCATGGCCTCTGCGTCGCCGAGGCAGCGGCGCCGCGCGAACACGGCGCCGCGCCTGCGGTGCCCGCAGCGAAGGGCGCCGTACTCGCGCCCGTCGCTCTTCTCGCGCAGCTCGCCCCCGGCGGTGAGCACGATGCGCTCGGGCACGACCTCGCCCTGCGCGATGGCGGCACCCAGCCCCTGCGTGGCGTTGATCACGATGTCGCCGCCGCTCGTGCGGCTCAACGCGCCGCCGGAAACCTTCGCCGCGACGAGGGGCTGCACGAGCACCGCCATCGCCGTATCCGCCGGGCTTGCGCCGTTCGTCGCCATGTAGCGCAGCACGCGCGTGGACCACAGCGCCGCCCAGCACGCGCGCATCGCGGTCTCGAACTCCTCCCCGGTGTGCAACGGCATGTAGCTCTCGAACTGCCCCGCGAAGCTCGTGCCGAAGCGATCCTCGACGAGCGCGGACGAACGCACCGCCATGCCCGCGCTCGCGTCCGCAGCCCACTCGCGCCATGCTTCGAGCAACGGGCCGCGGATCGCCGCGTCGATCGGCCGCTCGAGGAGGGCGAGCCGCATGTCGAGGGCGGCGCGGCGCGCGATGCGCGGATCGTCGGAGGCGACCGCCTGCGCCGTGGCTTCGAGCGCCAGCGCTTCGACCTGCCGCCGGTACGCGGCCGCGTCGACGCAGAAGCCGCCGGGCGTGGGCAGGCCCGCGTGCGCGAGGCGCGCGAGGTTCGCGGCCTTCGGGCCGAAGCGCTCCGTATCGGCCGCCTCGGGGGAGGCGAGAGGAACGAGCAGGGGGCTACGGGCGCTTGCCATAGGTCGAATAGCCCGGCATCGGGTCCACCACCGTGATCTGCTCGACCGGGAAGTTCGACGTGATCTCGACGCCGTCGGCGTGCACGATGAGCTGCTCCTCGATGCGCACGCCCCACTGGTGCGTCTTGCCGTGCTGCGTCTCGAGCGCGAACACCATGCCTTCCTCGATCGTGACCGGGTGGTCGAGCGACCAGATGCGCGAGATCACCGGCGGATCGTACTGCGCGAGCCCGAGCCCATGGCCCCAGAGGTTCGCCGCGGCCTGGTCCTCCTCCGCGTACCCCCACGCGTCCTTCGCACTCGGCCACTTCGAGGCGATCTCGCGCGTGGTGGTCCCCACCTTCACCGCCTTGATGGAGTCGTACAGCCACTTGAGCGCCGTGGCGTAGTAGTCCTTCTGCTCCTGCGTGGGTTCCTTGCCGACGCAGTACGTGCGGTAGTAGCAGGACTTGTAGCCGTTCCACGTGAGGGCGGCGAGGTCCATGAACACGATGTCGCCCGGCTTGATGATGCGGTCGGAGAAGTTGCGCCAGTTGGGCCA
>Ga0068852_100001253_pt1 | contig 16920 bp, 15 predicted proteins | sample KBSCornC22_FD_66594 | JGI IMG/M metagenome (GOLD analysis project Ga0068852, IMG submission 66594) | Corn rhizosphere microbial communities from Kellogg Biological Station, Michigan, USA - KBS Corn C2-2 | ecosystem: Host-associated > Plants > Roots > Rhizosphere > Soil ... | reverse complement strand
CGTCGAGCGGCGCGTACCCCGTCACGATAGCCAGCAGCACGCCGATCAGCACGGCCGCCGTGGATGCGACGTCGGTCAGCAGATGCTGGCCATCGGCGCGCAACGAGAGCGATCCTTCCCGATGCCCGACGCGCAAGAGCAGCACCGCCCATACGGCATTGATGATCGTACCCAGCACGCTGACGCTGATGCCGCCTAGGTGGGCTTTGGGCAGGCGTGGCTGCATGAGCCCCTGCCAGGTCTCCCAGAAGATCGCGAGGGCCGCCACGGCAATGAAGATGCCGATAATGACCGCCGAGAAATACTCGACCTTGCCATAGCCATAGGGCAGCACAGCATCCGCCGGCCGCGCCGCGAGCCGCACCGCGATCAGAGCCACCACTGCCGTGATCACATTGACCACGCTCTCGAGCGCGTCGGCATAAAGCGCGATTGAGCCGGTGAGCCACGCTGCGACGGCCTTGAGCGCCAGCACCACCACCGCCAGAGCAAGGCTACCGAGCGCAAAGCGCGTCATCGTCGATGCCGAGTCGCTGGCCACGCACGCGCCCCCTGGTGATGTGCTCGCCATATCTGCGCCGCCGCCATCGCACAAGTGCCTGTATTCGCAACTGATTTTGATAGTCATTCGCAACAGCTCAGATCATGCGCAAGCCCTTGATTGACCGCAGGGAACGCCGCCCTCTACAACAGCGCCTCGCGCGGCAGCCCATCCATGCGGCTGAGATCATGTCCGGTGCGGTCGACCCAAATCGGGGACCAATTCCGGAGCTGCGGAGGGAAAATGACCGACCTGCCATTGCTGCCCCCGGGCACCGGCGTGATGCTCTGCGGCCATGGCAGCCGCAACCAGCGCGCCGTCGAGGAATTCGCGGCTCTCACCGATGCATTGCGCGAGCGGCTTCCCGGCATTCCCCTCGACTACGGCTATCTCGAATTCGCCAATCCCGTGATCCACGCCGGCCTCGACAATTTGCGCGGGCAGGGGGTCCGGCACGTCCTCGCGCTCCCCGGCATGCTCTTCGCCGCCGGCCACGCCAAGAACGACATTCCATCTGTCCTCAAGACCTATGAGGCGGCACATCCGGGCCTCCGCATCACCTATGGCCGCGAGCTCGGCGTCGACCTCAAGATGCTCCGCGCCGCCTCCGATCGCATCGAGGAGGGGCTGCACACATCGCCCCGCCAGATCCCACGCGAGGAGACGCTTCTGCTCGTCGCCGGCCGCGGCTCGTCCGATCCCGATGCCAATTCCAACGTCGCCAAGATCATGCGCATGCTCTGGGAAGGCATGGGCTTCGGCTGGGGCGAAATGGCCTATTCAGGCGTCACCTTCCCTCTTGTCGCCCCGGCGCTCGATCACGCGGCCAGGCTCGGCTATCGCCGCATCGTCGTCTTCCCCTATTTCCTGTTCACCGGCGTGCTGGTCAAACGCATCTACGACGCCGCTGACGAAGCGCAGGCAAAATACCCCAACATCGAAATCCTGCAGGCGCCTTATCTCGACGATCACCCGCTGATCCTCGACACCTTCCTCGACCGCATTCGCGAAATGCTGGTCGGCCAGAACCTCATGAACTGCGCCATGTGCAAATACCGCGAGCAGGTCTTGGGCTTCGAGGCTGAAGTCGGCATGAAGCAGGAATCGCATCACCATCACGTCGAGGGCATCGGCGGCGGCCTCGAAAACTGCCCCTGCGCCGGCGATTGCGACGGCTCCTGCCGTGACAGGGCCTTCTGCGAAAAGCACGGCCTCCCCTGGACGCCACTTCATGATCACAGCCACGACCATCAGCCGGCAGTCGGGCTCCCCTCCCCCTTGCGGGGAGGGGGCGGGGGTGGAGGCCACAATCATCAGCATGATGACCACCACCACACCCCGTATCCCTTCGCGCGTCACCCGCTCGGTCCCGCGACCCTGCCAAAGATCCCCGGCCGCCTCGCCCGCGAGGATCGCAAGTGAGCGACTATCTGCGCGACCCCGAGGCCATCTATGCGCAGAGCTTCAAGACCATCCGCGCCGAGGCTGACCTCTCAGGTCTGAGCGACGACATGCAGAATGTCGCCATCCGGATGGTCCATGCCTGCGGTATGGCCGACATCGCGCCCCACATCCGCGCCAGCGACGACGTCGTCGAAAAGATCGAATACGCGCTCGTCGAAAAAGCTCCGATCTTCTGCGACTGCGAAGCCGTGCGTGCGGGAATTTCGCACCGTTATCTCCACGGCAACGAGATTATCTGCACGCTCGGCGATGCCGGTGTCCCCGGCATCGCAGCGGAGCTTTCGACCACGCGTTCAGCCGCCGCCGTTGAACTCTGGCGTCCCCATCTAGGCGGCTCGATCGTAGTCATCGGCAATGCTCCGACAGCGCTCTTCCATCTCATGGAGTTGCTGGATGCGGGCGCACCGAAGCCCACCGCCATCATCGCAACACCGGTTGGCTTCGTCGGAGCCGAGGAGTCCAAGGCCGAGCTCGCGCTCGACATTCACCACGTGCCCTTCATCACGCTGCTCGGACGGCGCGGCGGCTCCGCCATCGCCGCCGCGGCCCTCAACGCCATCGCACGCGGCCTCGAGCGATGACCCCCTGGCTCACCATCATCGGCGTCGGCGAAAGTGAGCTGCCATCACTGCCTCACGCCCAGACCATCATCGGCCCCGAGCGCCTGATCTCGCGTCTGTCCATGCACCCCTCCCCCTTGCGGGGAGGGGCCGGGGGTGAGGGCAGCAATCCCCCCGCGCTGGAGCCCTGGCGCTCGCCCAAACTCGACGCGATGCTCGATCAACTGCTCTCGCATCGCCGCACGCCCACAATCCTTCTCGCATCCGGCGACCCCATGTGGTTCGGCATCGGCGCGACGCTGGCCAAGCGCCTCGACGCCGACGAATTCCGGATCACCACCGCCCTATCGTCGTTTCAGCTCGCCGCGGCGACCTTGCGCTGGCCGCTGCAGCACGTGACGACCCTCTCGCTCCATGGCCGCCCCGCCGAACTCATCCATCCCCACATCGCGCCCGGCAACCGTATCCTCGCGCTCACCACCGACGCCGCCACCGCGCCCCACATCGCGCGCCTTCTGGCAGATCGCGGCTATGGCCGCAGCGTGCTCACAATCCTTGAAAATCTCGGCGGCCCCGGCGAGCGCATTGCCTCTGCCGAAGCCCTCGGTTTCGCGCTCGAGATTGGAGATTTCTACGTCCTCGCCATCGATTGCGTCGCCGATCCGGGCGCTGCCCTGCTGCCCGCCGTCCCGGGTCTGCCCGACGATGCGTTCCTCAATGATGGCCAGCTCACCAAGCGCGAGGTCCGCGCCGCAACACTCGCGCGTCTTGCGCCTTACCCGGGCGCGCTGCTCTGGGATGTCGGTGCCGGCTGCGGCTCGATCGGCATCGAGTGGATGCGCGCCGCCCGTGATGCGGAAGCGATTGCCTTCGAGCGCGAAGGCGAGCGCCTGCAGATGATCGCGGTCAACGCCGATCGACTCGGCGTTCCGACGATTCGCATCGAAAATGGCGACGCACCCGATTCACTCATCGGCAAGCCGACGCCTGACGCCATCTTTCTCGGCGGCGATGTTGCCAATGAAACGCTGTTCCATGCCTGCTGGACAGCTCTGCGCTCCCGCGGCCGTCTCGTCGCCAACGCGGTCACCCTCGATGCCGAGCAGGCGCTCCTCGCCCGTCACGCCCGCCTCGGCGGGGAGCTCGTCCGCATCGATATCGCTGCGCTCGATATCATCGGCAGCCATCAGGCCTTCCGTCCCCGCATGCCGGTCACGCAATGGTCGGTAACCAAGCCATGACCGGCCGCCTCTATCTTGTCGGTGTCGGACCCGGCGATCCGGAGCTGCTGACTCTCCGCGCCGTTCGCGTCCTCGGCGGCGTCCACGTTGTCGCCTATCCCTCGACCGGCGAAGAGCTCGCCTTCGCCCGCGACATTGCCAGTGCCTACATCGCGCCTGAGGCGATCCTCATGCCCGTTACGGTGCCCATGGCCCTCGAGCGCGGCCCCGCCCAGCTCGCCTACGACACCGCCGCCGCGACCATCCTCACTCACCTGCGCGCCGAGCGCGACGTCGCCTGGCTCTGCGAGGGCGATCCGCTATTCTACGGCTCGGCCATGTATGTTTTTGCGCGCCTTGCCGCGGAGGTCACGATCGACGTCATCCCAGGCGTCACCTCGCTCACCGCTTCTGCCGCGGCGATCGCGCGTCCGCTCGCCGCCCGAAACGAAATCCTGAAAGTTCTGCCCGCGCCGCTCCCCGATGACGTGCTTCGCGCCGAGCTTCTCACCACCGAAGCCGCCGCCATCATCAAGGTCGGCCGCCATTTCGATCGCATCCGCGGCCTGCTCGATGAAACAGGCCACGCGCGTGGTGCCGTCGTCGTCGAATATGCCACCACCCTGCGCCAGCGCATCACGCCGATGACCGAATTCCGCCACCGCGACCGGCCCTATTTCTCCACCATCCTCTGCTATCGTGGCGCCGAGGCCTGGGGATGAAGCCCGCACTCATCACCTTCGCCGCGACCGGCGCCGATCTCGCTCAACAGCTCGCCGCTGCCCTGGATGGCGAAATCTTCCGCTGTGGCTTCAATGGCGAAGACGCCCGCACTTTGCTGCCACGGCTCTTCCTCGAAGGCCGCTCGATCATCGGCATCTGCGCTGCCGGCATCCTCATTCGCCTGCTCGCGCCGCACCTCAGCGACAAGGCCGCGGAGCCACCCGTGCTGGCGCTGTCGCAGGATGGCCAAAGCGTCGTACCGCTGCTGGGCGGTCACCGCGGCGGCAATCGTCTCGCCCGCCAGATCGCCGAGCTCACCAAGGGCGTCGCGGCCCTCACCACGGCGTCCGAAGCAAAGTTCGACCGCGCCCTCGACGATCCGCCGCCCGGCTGGGTGTTGGCGGACATAAGCATGGCCAAGCCCGCCATGATGGCACTGATGATCGGCGGTAAGCTCCTCGTTGAGGGTTATGCCCCCTGGCTCGCCGACGCCGGCTATCCCGTCTCGTTTTCCGGCGCCATCAAGGTTCGTGTCAGCGAATACGAGGAGCGCCGCGAGCGCGAGCTGCTCTACCATCCCAAGACCCTCATCGCCGGCATCGGCGCCGAGCGCGGCGTCGCCGCAGACGAGGTCATCGGCCTCATCGAGTCGAGCTTCCGCGAGCACGACCTCTCGCTCGCCTCTCTGTCCGCGCTCGCCACCATCGGCATCAAGGCAGATGAAACGGCGTTCCACGAAGCCGCGCACCACTTCGGCGTACCCCTGCGCATCTTCACGGTCGCCGAACTCAACCAGGAACGCTACCGCCTCGCCAATCCGTCCAAGGTCGTCGAGGCTGAAACCGGCACCCCCGGCGTTGCCGAAGCCGCAGCCCTGAGGGCCGGCACGTTGCTGGTCGAAAAGCGCAAATCCGCCCGCGCCACTTGCGCCATCGGCCGCGCCCCGCAGCCCATCGACCCACAATCCTTTGGCCGCCCGCCCGGCGTCCTCCACGTCGTCGGCGTCGGTCCGGGCGACAAGCCAAGCCGTACCGCGTCCGCTGTCGCTGCCCTCGATCAAAGCACCGACTGGGTCGGCTACGGCCTCTATCTTGATCTCGTCGCCGATCTGCGTCTGAAGCAGGAGCAGCATCGCTTCCCGCTTGGTGACGAAGAAGCTCGCGCTCGCGCCGCACTTGAGCTCGCCGCCCAGGGCAGGACCGTCTCGCTCATCTGCTCCGGCGACGCGCAGATCTACGCCATGGCCACGCTCGTCTACGAGCTGCTCGGGGCTGACGGCGAACGCAAGCTCAGCGAGGCAGCCCGCCGCGTCGCCGTCGAAATTCACCCCGGAATCTCCGCCATGCAGGCCGCGAGCGCCGCCGCCGGCGCCCTGCTCGGGCACGATTTCTGCGCCATCTCGCTGAGTGACCTGCTCACGCCCATCGGCGACATCCGCCGCCGCCTCGATGCAGCGGCCCGCGCCGATTTCGTCACCGCGCTCTACAACCCGCGCTCCGAGCGCCGGACGAGCCTCATCGAAGAAGCCAAGGCCCTGTTTCTGCGCGAGCGCCCGCCCGAGACTCCGGTGATCGTCGCATCCAACCTCGGCCGTCCCGCCGAAAAGATCGAGATCACCACCATCGCCGCCTTCGACCCCGCCCGCGTCGACATGCTCACCATCGTGCTCATCGGGTCCTCGACCTCGCGAGTCCTGACGCGCGGCACCGGCCGCCGCTACGCCTACACGCCGCGCGGCTACGCGGCGAAGGTGGACTCGTGACCGTCTACTTCATCGGTGCCGGCCCCGGCGCGCCCGACCTGATCACCCTCCGTGGCCAGCGTCTCATTGAGCGCTGCCCGGTCTGCCTTTATGCCGGCTCGCTGGTCCCCAGTGAAATCGTCGCCTCGGCTCCGCCAGACGCGTTGGTCCGCGACACCGCCCCCCTCGACCTCGACCAGATCATCGCCCTGATGGCCGATGCCGACGCCCGCGGCGACGACGTCGCACGTGTCCACTCCGGCGACCCATCGATCTACGGCGCCATCGCCGAGCAGATGCGCCGCCTCGATGCGCTCGGCATCGCCTATGAAGTCGTCCCCGGTGTCCCCGCTTTCGCCGGTGCGGCCGCGCGCCTCGCGACCGAGCTGACCCTGCCCGAAATCTCGCAGACGATAATCCTCACCCGCACCTCCGGCAAAGCCTCGCCGATGCCGGAGCGCGAGAGCCTTGAAATCCTCGGCCAAAGCGGCGCGACGCTCGCGATCCATCTCTCCGTCCGCAATCTGGCCCACGTCGAGACGGCGCTCACACCGCATTACGGTGCGGACTGTCCGGTGATCATCGCCTACCGCGCCACCTGGCCCGACGAGCTCTTCATACTGACGACGCTGGGTGAAATGCGCGCGCGGGTTCGCGAAGCCAAAATCACCCGTACAGCGCTCGTCCTCGTCGGCCGGGTCTTCGGCGAGGCCCGCTTCCGCGACAGCTCCCTCTACGCCCCCGGCTACGCCCATCTCCTGCGCAACGCCGGAAAGAAAAAGGCGAGGGCGGAGACGTGACCCTCCACTTGGCCCTCTCATCCGGCCTCGCCACCTTCTCCCATCAAGGGAGAAGACAACAGAGCCGCGAGCCCGCAGTCAGGCCTTGTCCCCTTGCGGGAGAAGGTGCCCGAAGGGCGGATGAGGGGGAGGCCCCCCGCTCAGGGTCGCGAGAGTGCCGCCACGATCTCCTCAACGCTCCCCGCCTCCACCGCCTCCGGCAGCGACGGACGATCGATCATGATCACTTTCACGCCGAGCTCGCTGGCCGCGTCGAGCTTCGCTCGCGTTGCCTCGCCGCCGGAGTTCTTGGTCACCAGCACATCGATCGTTTCCGCCTTGAACAACGCGCGTTCTCCATCGAGCGAATAGGGCGGTCGGCCCAGCAGCAGCCGCGTATTCCGGGGCATCGCGTTTTCCGGCGCCTCGATCAGCCGTACGATAAGCTCGCAATCGCGCCGCGCCAGCAAATGGTCGAGCCCCTCATGCCCGCTCGTCGCCAGTACCACAGATCCCCCGGGGATCGCCGCTGCGGCCGCCGCGATATCTGGAACGTGAGTCCAATTGGCTCCCTCCGGCTCCTGCCATTCGGCCCGCGCGAGACGGATCAGCTCGATGCCAGCCTGCCTCGCAGCCGCGACAGCATTGATCGACATCAGTGCGGCATAGGGATGCGTCGCGTCGATCACCCACTCGATCTGCATCGCCCGCAGATATCCGGCGAGCCCCGGCACGCCGCCGAACTTGCCCGCGCGGATCTCACCGGCCGGCACGTTGGGGTTGCTCGTCCGCCCGGCGAGCGACATGATAACCGCATGGCCCCGGGCGGTAAGGGCTTCGGCCAGCTCGCGCGCTTCGGACGTCCCCCCGAGGATCAGAATTCTCATCGAGCCGCTCCCGGCGCTGCCTCCCACCCCCGATATCATGCCTGATCCGCGCCGCCCGCACGCAAATGGTATCGTCATAGCCGCTCCAAGAAGCGGCTCGGGCAAGACCCTGATGACGCTCGGCCTGCTCGCCGCGCTAAAGGCGAGGGGGCTGGCCGTCGCCCCCGCCAAGACCGGCCCGGACTATATCGACACCGCCATCCTTGCTCGCGTCGCGGGTGCCCCGGCGATCAATCTCGACCCTTGGGCGATGTCCCAGGCGCGGCTGGCGTCACTCGCCGCGAGCCACGCCGCCGGCGCCGATTTGTTGCTGGTCGAAGGCGTCATGGGCCTCTTTGACTCCGCTATCGACGGCCGTGGCTCGACCGCTGATTTGGCCGCGGCTCTGAAGCTGCCGGTCATTCTCGTCGTCGATGTCGAAAAACAAGGCCAGTCGGTCGCCGCGCTCGTCTCTGGCTTCGCCCGTTTCCGGCGCGATGTCGAAATCGCCGGAATCATCCCCAATCGCGCTTCGACCACCCGGCACGAAAAGCTGCTGCTGGAGGCGCTGAAGCCGCTCGGAATACCAGTGCTCGGGGTCATCCCTCGCCGGGACACGCTTCACCTGCCCGAGCGCCACCTCGGCCTGGTCCTGCCCGCCGAAATCGCCGCATTTGACGCCATAGTTGGCGCCGCGGCCGCCATGGTCGAGGAGTTCATCGATCTCAACCACATGATCGGCCTTTCAGGTCCCCTGAGTCCACTCGACATTATGGAACCAAGGCGCCGGCTGCCTCCCTTGGGTCAACGCATCGCCATCGCTAAGGACGACGCGTTTTCCTTTATTTACCAACATCTTCTGGATGACTGGCAGGCCCAGGGCGCTGAGCTGAGCTTCTTTTCTCCCTTGGCCGATGAATATGCATCAACGGATAGCAATGCGATATTACTTCCGGGCGGCTATCCGGAATTGCATGCCGCTAGATTGGCTGGGGCGAGCCGGTTTCTCAGCTCCCTTACAGCTGCGCGGGATCGAGATGCGCTCATTTATGGCGAATGCGGGGGGTATATGGTTTTGGGGGAGGAGATGACCGACAAATCTGGAAAGCCATACAAAATGGCAGGGCTGCTTCCGGGCAAAACCGACATCAGCCGCCCCAAACGTGCCCTCGGATATCGCCGCCTGCGCCACACCGGCGAGCTGCCCTGGCCGCGCGATCTGCTCGGCCATGAATTCCACTATTCCTCGGGCGGTGGTGGCAACCCCCTGTTCGAAGTCACCGACGCCGCGGGCGAGCCGCTGCCGCCCATGGGGGCTGTCGTCGGCCGTGTCATGGGCTCGTACGCCCACGTCATCGATATCGCCTAACCGAGCTCCGGCTGCCGGACGAGATAGGTGTCCATGATCCAGCCATGCCGGCGCCGCGCCTCCTCGCGCACCTGTGCAATTTCGTCCTGCACCGCCGCCACTGGCCCCGCGACCAGGATCTGGTCGGGCGTTCCAAGATATGCTCCCCAGTAAATATATGCCTTTGTTTCCGCGAACCGCTTCCACGCGGCGTGATTGTCGAGCATCACCACAAAATTGCTGAGCCCGTCTGCCTCCCCCGCCGCGACCCGCCGCCCCGTGGTCACCGTCACCGCCTCGCCCACGCGGTTGAGCGCAATTTTATGCGCCGCCGCGAGCGCCTGCACGGCGCTGATCCCAGGAACCACTTCCAGCGCCAATTCGTGCCCGCTCGCGCGCATCTCATCCACGATCCGCAGCGTCCCGTCATAGAGCGCCGGATCGCCCCAGACCAAAAACGCGCCGGTCTCCCCCTCGCGCAGCTCCTCGGTGAACAGCCGCCGATAGGCGCCCTCGAGCTTGCCCCGCCAGTTGTCGATGCTTTCGCGATAGTCCGGCGTCTCCGCGGCCCGCCGCTCCGGCACGCTGAACTCAGCCATCCGATACCCGCCCTCTGGCACCGCGCGCTCCAGCATCTGCAGCCGCACCAAATTGAGTCCGGCCTTCTCCTCGCCCTTGTCCGGCAGGAACACCACATCTGCCCGCCGCATCGCCTCGATCGCCATGAGCGTCAGGAAATCCGGGTGTCCCGCGCCGATGCCGATGATGAGGATGGTGCGCATGTCGCGCCAATCCCTATCGGATCGTCCCGCCTGCCGCTAGAACGGCGCCATGGCGCGATCCCTCATGTTCATGGGCACGGGCAGCGATGTCGGCAAATCGCTGATCGTCGCCGGCCTTTGCCGCGCGCTCGCCAATCGCGGCGTGCGCGTCGCGCCCTTCAAGCCGCAGAACATGTCCAACAACGCTGCCGTCACCGCCGATGGCGGCGAGATCGGCCGTGCGCAGGCGTTGCAGGCCCGCGCCGCCCGCCGCAAACCGCTCACCGCCATGAACCCGGTGCTGCTGAAGCCCGAAGCCGAAACCGGCGCGCAGCTCGTCGTGCGCGGCAAGCGCGTCGGCTCCATGCCGGCCCGTGAGTATTGGCAGATGCGCCGCAGCCTCATGCCCGAGATCGAGTTCGCCTTCCGTCAGCTCGCGGCGGACGCCGATATCGTCTTGGTCGAGGGTGCGGGCAGCGCATCCGAGCTCAATCTCCGCGCCACCGACGTCGCCAATTTCGGCTTCGCCCGCGAGCTCAACATCCCGGTCGTCATCATCGGCGACGTCGATCGGGGCGGGGTTATCGCGTCACTCGTGGGCACCTTCGCCGTCATCGAGCATTCCGACGCGCAGCTCATCCGCGCCACCTTGGTCAACAAGTTCCGCGGCGATCCCACGCTCTTTGCCGATGGCATGAACATCATCGCCGCGCTGACCGATCTGCCCTGCCTCGGGCCGGTGCCGTACTTTCCTGCCGCGGCAAGTCTTCCCGCCGAAGACTCGCTCGAGCTGGATCGGCGTTCCATCGAATCAGGAAAATATTTGATCGCCGTCCCGCGCCTGCCGCGCATCGCCAATTTCGATGATTTCGACCCGCTCCGTGCCGAGCCCAATGTCGCGGTGCAATTCGTCGAGCCCGGCGAGGCAATCCCCCAGCACGCCGATCTCATCGTCATCCCTGGCAGCAAGGCGACGCGCGCCGATCTCGCGGCCTTGCGCCAGGCCGGCTGGGACATCGATATCCTCGCCCATCATCGCGCCGGCAAGCCGGTATTCGGTATCTGCGGCGGCTATCAGATGCTGGGCCGCTCCGTCGCCGATCCCGATGGCCTCGAGGGCGTGTCCGGCACCACGCGCGGCCTCGGCCTGCTCGACGTCGAGACAGTCATGCGCCCCGTCAAGGAGCTCGACACCGTCACCGCCACCCACACGGCCACCGGCGCGCAGATCTCCGCCTACCGCATGCACATGGGCGAAACCACGGGCGCCGACCGCGCACGGCCTTTCGCCAAGATAGCCGCCGTCACCGACGGCGCCACCTCCGCCGATGGTCTCGTCACCGGCACGTACCTGCACGGCCTCTTCGCCTCGGACGCGTTCCGCCGCGCCTTCCTCGGCGCCCTCGCCGATCCGCTTCTGACCTACGAGACGGGCGTCGATGCCACCCTCGATGCACTCGCCGATCATCTCGAGGCTCATCTCGATATCGGCCAGCTCCTCGCCATGACCGCGGAGGTCTAGGTTGGGCTGGCTCGTTGCGCCGCTGGCGCTCCTCATCGAGCGGCTCGTCGGCTATCCGCCCGCACTCTTTTCCCGCATCGGCCATCCCGTCACCTGGATGGGTGCGCTCATCACCTGGCTCGAGCGCGAACTGAACAAAGGCGAGGCCCGCCGTTGGAAGGGCGTCGTCCTCCTGGCTTTCCTCCTCGCCACCGGTCTTGTGGCATCGCTCCTGATCATCGCCGTCACGCGCCGCATCCCCTTCGGCTTCGTGCTCGAAGCGATCCTCGCGTCATCGCTGATTGCCCAGAAGGAGCTCGGTCGTGCCGTCAGGGCTGTCGCGGATGCGCTGACCCGCTCGCTCGCCGCCGGCCGCGATGCCGTCGCCCACATCGTCGGCCGCGACACCGAGACTATCGACCAGCCGGCCGTCGCCCGCGCCGCCATCGAGAGCCTCGCGGAATCGACCTCCGACGGTATCGTCGCGCCCTTGTTTTGGCTCTTGCTGCTCGGCCTGCCCGGCATCGTGCTCTACAAATGCGCCAACACCGCCGACTCGATGTTGGGCCACAAGACCGATCGTTATCTCGAATTTGGCTGGGCCAGCGCCCGCTTCGACGATCTCGTCAACTGGATCCCGGCGCGCCTCTCGGCGCTACTCATCGCCGCCGCCGCGACCCTTGTCCGCGCCGCCGATCCGGGACAGTCGCTCGCCATCGCTCTGCGCGACGCCCGCAAGCACGCATCGCCTAATGCTGGCTGGCCCGAAGCCGCCTTCGCCGGCGCGCTCGGCTTCACCCTCGGCGGCCCCCGCAGCTATGACGGCGAACTCGAAGACCTGCCCGCCTTCGGCGAAGGCCGCAGCGATCTCGGTCCGAGCGACATCCTCCGCTCGCTCGAGCTCTACTGGATGGCGCTGAACCTGTTGCTGGCCGTGACGACCCTCATCTGCCTCGTCCTCTGGCGCTTCGCCTGAGTAACTACCAGTTGGTGAAGCTGCCGTCCTCGCGGTGGTAGAGCGGCAAATTCTGGTGCGTGAACGGATATTTCCGCGCCATCCCCTCCCAGTCCACCTCGACCCCGAGGCCTGGGGCGTCGGACGCGATGAGCCAGCCATCCTCCCAACGGTGCCCGCTCACGATCACGTCGGCCATACTCTCGCCCGGCCGCCGCGGCAGCTCCTGCACCAGCACATTCGGCGTTGCGAGATTGAGGTGGAGGCACGCCGCCGTCGACACGGGCCCGATCGGGTTGTGCACCGCGATGTCGATGAAGTGCGTCTCGCACCAGCCCGCAATCTTCCGCGATTCCGTGAAGCCGGCCGCGATGCACATATCGATCCGCGCATAGTCCACGAGCTCTTCCTCGATCAGCGCGCGGAACTGCCATTTCGTGCCGAGCTGCTCGCCCGCGGCGATTGGAACGGCAGTCTGATTCCTGAGCCGCCGGTAGGATTCCGGATTCTCGATCCGCAAGGGGTCTTCGATGAACATCGGCCGATATTGCTCGACCTCGCGGCAGAGCCGTACCGCATCGGGCACGCTCATGCGGGTATGCGCATCGAACGCCAGCTCAACATCCGGGCCGAGTTCGGTGCGCAGCAGCCGGTAGCATTCCACGGCGTCAGCTACAGCTTGTGCCGGCGCGTACATCCCATCCTGCCGTGCCCCGCTGTCCCAGCGCAGGCAATTCCAGCCTTCATCCCGCCTTTGGCGCGCTGTCTCCAGCAGCACCTGCGGGGTCGTGCCCACCCCGAGGTGGCAATAGCAATCGACCTTGTCGCGCGTCTTGCCGCCGAGCAGCTGATAGAGCGGCACACCCAGCGCCTTGCCCTTGATGTCCCAGAGCGCGATGTCGATTGCTGCAATCGCCGACGACAGCGCCTGACCCGAGGGGTGAAACCCGCCGCGCCACATCAACTGCCAGAGATGCTCCGAGCGCATCGCGTCCTGCCCGACGATTTGGGTCGCCAGGGCTGCGATGATCCCGGCCACACCCTCCTCACGCGAAGTCAGGCCCGCTTCGCCGATCCCGGTGATCCCCTCATCGGTCTCGACCTTCACAAAAAGCATTGTGCGCCACTCCTTCACCAGGATCGGCGTCACCGCAGTGATTTTCATTCCTTACCCCTCGATTCGCCCGTTCAGGCCTCAGACTTCGGCACTTCGCTCGAGCTTTCCGTCAGCCGCGTGCCTTTTAGCGTCATCGGCAGCCCCGCGACGACAAAATGCACCTCGCTGCAGATGTCCGCGAGCCGCTGATGCGCGGCCCCGGCAAGGTCGCGGAACATCCGTGCCAGCGCGTTGTCGGGCACGATGCCCAGTCCCACTTCGTTCGACACCAGGATCACCCGCGCCGCCTCGATCCCCGAGAGCGTCGCCGTCAGTTCGCTCACCGCGTCCGACACGTCCCGGTTCGCGCCCAGAAGATTCGTGATCCATAGCGTGATGCAGTCGACCAGGATCACATCATGCGTTTTCGCCGCCGCCTTGAGGGCGGTCGGCAGCGCAATCGGCTCTTCCAGCGTCTCGAATCTCTTTTGCCGCTGTTCCTGGTGAAGCTTCACCCGCTCGCGCATTTCCGCATCGAGCGCTTGGGCCGTCGCAAGATAGAGCGGTCTCTCTCCCGCCCGCATCGCCAGCCGCTCGGCAAAGCCGGTTTTGCCCGATCGTGCCCCGCCCAGAACCAGCACATGCCCCGCCATGGCATTCCTCCCGCGCCCGGACAAACGCCGGCGGGTCCAAATTGGTCGCATGCGACCCATGCGGCAAGCCCGCATGACCGGGCGAAAACGATGGCTTATACCACTTTCGTCTTAGGGGCGTTGGCCTTATGGTCCGCCCGCGCCCGAGGCGGCGCGCAGAGCAAACCCGGGGCAGAATTGGCTAGGTATTACTTGGGGGTAGATGGCGGCGGCACCAATTGCCGGGTCCGTCTTACCGACGAGAGCCTCAAGGTCCTGGGCGAGGCTCGAGGCGGCCCGTCAAATCTGCAGATCCTCGCGGGCGAACTCGCCTACGAGTCGATCCTCGCGGGCGCCAGTGCCGCCTTCGCTTCTGCCGGCCTGCCCGAAAGCGCACAATCGGAAGCCTTTGGCTGCTTCTGCATGGCCGGCGGTCGCTCGGTCACCGACAGGAAGAGCTTTGAGTCTCGCCCCTGGCCCTTCGCCAAGGTCAAAGTCTACGACGACATCGACGCCGCCCACGCCGGAGCGCTCGGCGGCGAAGAGGGTGCCGTCATCATTGCCGGCACCGGCTCTGCCGCGCTCGCCATCGTCAATGGCCAGCGCCACCAGTGCGGCGGCTGGGGCTTTCACATCGGCGACCAGATGTCGGGCGCGATCCTCGGCCGCGAACTCGTTCGCTGGGCCGTCGAAGCCTATGACGGCCTCGTCACCGGTTCGCCCCTCACCGACGCGGTGATCGCCGAACTTGGTGGCGACAACGGCGCGGTGATGGATTGGTCCTTCCCGAAATCCTCTACGCCCGTCGAATTCCGCGACGCCGCCGGCAATGAAATGCCGGTAACGGTCGGCCGAGCGCCAAAAGCCTATGGCGATTTCTCGCGCCTCATCTTCGACTATTACGAAAAGGGTGATCCCGTCGCCAATGCGCTCATCGACCTCGAGCTGCGCTATGTCGACAATTACGTGCGCTGGTTCAAGGAGCGCGGCGCCACCCGCATGGCCGCTACCGGTGGTGTGGGCGAGAGGCTTTATTCGCTGCTCGTCGATCGCTATGGCAGCTTCATCGTCAAACCGCTCGGCGACAATCTTTCCGGCGCCGTCATCCTCGCAAAGCAGAATTTCGGCGCATGAACTACATCCAACGGAGACCCTCGAGCGTGTCCAGCCGCATCATTCCCGTTCAGCCCTTCGACTACGTGGTCTTCGGCGCGACCGGCGATCTCACCAAGCGCAAGCTCATCCCGGCGCTCTATCATCGCTTCTTTGACGGCCAGTTCGACGAGCAGAGCCGCATCATCGGCGTGTCGCGCACGAAATGGAGCGACGACGATTTCTGCAACGCGGCGCGCAAGGACATCGCCGATTTCGTCGAGAAGGAATACCAGGACCCAAAGATCATTGACCGGTTCGTCTCGACCTTCAGCTACGTCTCCAACGATGTGACCGACAAATCGAAGTGGGGCGACCTCTCGGGCAAGCTCCGTAACGATCCCAAGATCGTGCGCGCCTTCTACATGGCCATCGCGCCCGACCTGTTCGGTCCCACCTGTGAGTACATCAAGCAGCAGGGCTACTACCGCCCCGATGCCCGCGTCGTGATCGAAAAGCCGCTCGGCCACGACCTCGCCTCGTCGATCCAAATCAATGACGAGGTGGCCAAGATCTTCACCGAAGATCAGGTCTACCGCATCGATCACTATCTCGGCAAAGAGACGGTCCAGAACCTTCTCGCTCTGCGCTTTGCCAACATCCTGTTCGAGCCCATCTGGAATTCCGCGCACATCGACCACGTGCAGATCACCGTGGCCGAGAACGTCGGCGCGGGCACCCGCGGCTATTACGACGAGAGCGGCGCGCTGCGCGATATGGTGCAGAACCATATGGCCCAGCTTCTCTGCCTCGTCGCCATGGAGCCGCCGGCCTCCGACAACGCCAACGCCCTGCGTGATGAAAAGCTGAAAGTGCTGCGCGCGCTGAAGCCGATCGTCGGGCCCGATGTGGCCAAGGTCACCGTCCGTGGCCAATACCGCAACGGCTCGATCGATGGTGAGGTCGTCCCCAGCTACCAGGACGAGCTGCCGCCCGAAAAGAAGGGCTCCAAGACCGAGACCTTCGTCGCGCTCAAGGCCGAGATCGAAAACTGGCGCTGGCATGGAGTGCCGTTCTATTTCCGCACCGGCAAGCGCCTCCAGAGCCGCGCCTCGGAAATCGTCATCGAATTTCGCGACATTCCGCACTCGATCTTCGATCACGCGGAAGGCGCCCCGCGGCCCAATCGTCTGGTGATCCGCATCCAGCCCGATGAGGGCGTGAAGCTCTTCCTGATGATCAAAGACCCAGGCCCCGGCGGCATGCGCCTGCGCGAAGCGCCGCTCGATCTGAGCTTTGCCGCGACCTTCCACGAGCGCACGCCCGAGGCCTACGAGCGCCTCTTGCTCGACGTCATCCGCGGCAGCCAGACGCTGTTCATGCGGCGTGATGAGCTCGAGGCGGCCTGGCGCTGGATCGATCCGATCCGCCACGCCTGGGATGTCGCAACGGACTCGCCGCACCTCTATCATGCGGGCACCTGGGGCCCGAGCGCCGCCGTGGCCCTGATCGAGCGCGACGGCCGCACTTGGCACGAGGACGACAATTGACGGCCGAGCGCCGCGATTTTCCCGACCGCCAGCACCTCGCCGACGCCCTCGCCCAAGCGGTGAGCTTAAACATAAAAGACGGCATCGCCGC
>Ga0068852_100001252_pt1 | contig 16924 bp, 18 predicted proteins | sample KBSCornC22_FD_66594 | JGI IMG/M metagenome (GOLD analysis project Ga0068852, IMG submission 66594) | Corn rhizosphere microbial communities from Kellogg Biological Station, Michigan, USA - KBS Corn C2-2 | ecosystem: Host-associated > Plants > Roots > Rhizosphere > Soil ... | reverse complement strand
TCCTTCACGCGCGCGGCGTCGACGCGGGCTTTCACCGTCTCCGTGCGCTTGAAGAAATCGTCCGGTTTCGCGAGGGGCACCGCGCGCAGCACCGGCGGCTTGAGATCTCCCAGCGTCACGCGCTGGCCGTTCTCGGTGCGTGACGCCCACTTCTGGAAGTACTGCAGCGACGCGCCGGCCACGATCAGCGCCATCAGCACGCCCGTGGCCATCCGCATGTGGCGCGGGCCCATGGCATGCAGGTGCGCGTAGCACGTGGCCGCGAGCACCGCCCACGCGCCCAGGCCCGCGTATTCGGACATCTCGCGCCACGCGAGCGCGTAGGCCGCGATCTCGGCGACCTGCGCCCAGAGCACCAGCGCGATGCTCGCCGTGAGCGCGATGCGCAGGTGCAGCGCGAAGAGCGATTGGCCGACGAAGATGCGCGACAGCAGCGCCCAGATGCCGCTCCAGGCCACCAGGATGGTGGCGAGGCCCAGAAGGGGCAGCACGAGCGCGTTCGCATTGGGCTCGCCGGTGAGGTTGAGCCAGTTGCCGAGCAGCACCGCGGCGAAGAGCGCCACGGCAAGCCCCGCGTCCCAGCGCACATGCCGGCCGGGCGGCGTGAGCGGGCGCTCGGGCGGCACCTCGTGCGCGCCATCGTGCACGCGCAGCGTCGTGCGGCCGATGCGGATCACGGGCTCGCGCGCCAGCGACAACGAGCGCACGCGGCGCGCGCCATGCTCGGTGTAGAGGCCGTTGAGCGTTCCCAGATCCTCCGCCACGAGCTCCCCATCCGCGCCGCGATAGACGCGCAGGTGGTGGGGCGCCACGTGCGGGTCGTCCACCACCAGGTCGTTGTCGAACGCACGCCCGATGCGCGCTTCCTCCGCATCGATGCGCTGCCGCAGCGCGACGCCGCCGTCGCGCGCGATCAGCTCGATCCACATCACCGGGACCATTCGATCGCCTCGAGGAAGCGCTGTCCCGTCGCCACCGCGTTGGCCTGCGAGACGCCCTGCATGGTGAGCTGCGCCAGCAGCGCCTCGCGCCCGCGGTCCTGCGTGAGGACGAGGAGGGTGGCGTCGTAGATGCCTTCGAAGTCCCGGTACGCACGCATGCACCACGTGGCGCGCAGCGGCGGGTGGCCTTCGCCCGCGCCGACGAAATCGTCGTGGCATTCCTGCGCGGTGAGGCGCCGCCCACCCTGCGGATCGCTCGCGGGACCGGGCGCGCGTTGCGACAGCTCCTTCGCGAACTGGAATGCGTTGAGGTCGACGGCCTGGTAGTACGCGTAGCTGAAGTCGAGGCGTCCCGTGAGGATGCGGTTGGAGACGAAGAGGCCCGTCGTGCTCGAGCACTGCGTCATGTTGACCGCCGTGCGCGGCTTGGGCACGCGGTCGGCGTTGGTGCTCGCCCAGCAGGTCATCCACGGCGCCTTGCTCTCGAGGCCGCGATAGGGGCCGAAGGGCGCCGCGCGGAAGTCCTGCTTCCTCAGCGCGTCGTAGAAGGCGGCCTGCCACGCATCGAGCTGGCGTCCCACTTCCTCGCGCGCCTTGTCCACGACGAGGGGCGGCCCGGCGCGGGCACGCTCGAGGAGCGCCGCCGCATGGCGCGCGGGCACGAGGAATCCCACCTGCTCGCCGCCCACGCGCTTGGCGACGTTGATGCCCACGACGCGGCCGTCGGCCGCGGTGACCGGGCCGCCGCTCATGCCGGGGTTGATCGCGCCGGAGAAGTGGATGCGCTCGTCGTAGCTCTTGTCCACGAGGCCGTTGTAGGTGCCCTCGACGATGGTGAAGCCCAGGTCGAGCGGGTTGCCCATCGCGTAGATGCGCTCGCCCTTGGGCAGGCGCCCGGCGAGCGCGCGCGGCTCGAACTCGAATTCGGGAAGCCCGGCGTGCTCCACCTTCACGACGGCGAGGTCGTTGGCGACGTCGATGGCGAGCAGCGTGAGCGGCCCGTTGGCCCCGTCGGGCGCGAGGTACTCGAGGCGATAGGTGCGTGGATCGAGGGCGAACTGCGAGACCACGTGGTAGTTGGTGATCGCGAGGCCGTCGGCGCCGACGATGAAGCCCGAGCCGATGGTGGTCTGCCGGCCCGCCGCCTGCAGCAGCGTGCGCACCTGCAGGATGCGCGGCTTGGCGAAGTCGTAGACGCGCTCCGCGGCGGTCGACAGCGGCTGTGCGGTCTCGGGCGGGGTGGCGGCCGCGGGTGCGGGCGGCGGCTGCTGGGCCCACGGCACCGCGCACACCGCGAGCAGGAGGGGCACTGCCGCGGCGGCGCGGAAACTCATCGGCGCCTCAGAGGGCGAGCGCGTAGGCCTGGTCGCAGCGCGACGGGATCGCCCGCGCGATCGGCGTGAAACCCTGGCGGCGATACATGGCGATGGCGTTCGCGAGCACGGAGGCCGTGGTGAGCTCGATGCGCGTGTAGCCCGTGCCGCGAGCGAACGCGATGGCGCGTTGCAGCAGGCGCCGCCCCAGGCCCGCGCCGCGCGCCTCGCGCAGCAGGTACATCTTCTTCAGCTCGCAGGCGTCCGCGTCGAGGCGCAGCACGCCGCAGGATCCGACGATGCGGCCGTCGGCAGCGGTGACGACGTCGAAGGCGCCTCCTTCGCCATAGCTGCGGTCGATGTCGGCGAGGTCGCTGTCGGCATCGGCCGGATCCGCGGGAATCGCATATTCGCGCAGCACGCTCGCGACGACGGCACGCACCGCCTCGTGGTCCGCGCGCGTGGCGGGGCGGATGGCGAAGCCGCCGAAGCCGGCGGCGGTGCGCCGGGCACGCGCGCCCTCGCCGGTGAGATCGCGCACGAAGGCCGCGGCGCCCTCGCGTTGCTTCGCCTGCGCATGGACCGCTGCGGTGTACACCGTTTCCAGGTCGAGGCCGCGGGGCAGCGGTGCAACGAGCGCCACGCCGGGCGTGGCGAGGATCTCCGTCGACTGCGTGCAGCCGATCGGATGCCCCCCGGCCCCGGACATCGCGCGCATCGCCGTCGCGCCATTGGGGAAGTTGCGCACGCGATCCGCCACCTGTGCGCGGATGCCCAGCTCGTCGAGGACCTTCGCGAAGTGGATGCCGGCGGTGGCCCGCGCGGGATCGGGAAAGTAGATGGCGTCTGCCGCCAGCAGCGCTTCGCGCAGCGACTCCGCCGACGCGACGCCGGGTATTTTTTCACCGGCGCGCACCGCGATCGACGTCGGCACGGCACCGAGATCCGCAGCCGTTCCCGGCACCACCTCGGAGCGCGAAGCGAGATCCGTGATCTGCGCGTGGGTGAGGATCACGAGGTCGGCGGCGTCGCCCGCGCGGAACCGTTCCAGCATCGCGCCCACCGCGCCGAAGCTGCCTTCGACGCGGTCGCCATGATCCGCCGCATGCGCGCAGACCACGCCCTGGGCCGCCCCGGCACTGATAATCCTCAAATCCACACCGAATCTCCCGTTTCCTCCGCCGACGCGCATCGCGCGACGGCGCATAATGGCTTGCGTATACCCACACAGACAGGGTAGCTGCAATGCGCACCGCACGTATGGCCGCGGTCCTCGTGGCGAGCCTCGCCACGATCGCTCACGCTGCGGACGTCCCCGATGTCGCGCAGGACGTGCGCTGGCGCTGCTGGTACACGGGCCAGGCCGAGAATCCCGGCATCGCCTGCCGGCTGGCGCAGCCCACGCAAACGGTGGCGCCCCAGCCGCTCGATCCGCAATCGGCGGCGCTCGTGCTGCCGCGCATCGTGCAGCAGATCCACACGGATCCGGAATCCCTGCGCGACACCGTGGTGGTGATCCCGCTGCACTCGCCGCCCATCGACATGCGCATGGTCATGCGCCTCGCCAGCAGCGTCATGTGCGGCCGTCGCGTGGGCTGCCTCGTGGAGTTCGCCCCGGAGCCCGGCGGGTAATAAGCCTCGCGCCTCAGCGGTCCGCCTTCGCACCCGAAACCTGCACCACGTGCGCCCACTTCTCGATGTCCTGGCGCAGGAAGCGGTCGAACTCCTCGGGCTTCATCGACATCGAGACCGCGCCCTGCTTCGCCCACTCGGCGCGCAGCTCCGGCGCGTTGGCGGCCCTGGTGATCTCGGCGTTCAGCTTGTCCACGATCTCGCGCGGCGTGCCCTTGGGGGCCATGATGCCGAGCCAGATCACCGCGTCATACCCGGGTACGCCCGCTTCCGAAAGCGTGGGCACCTCCGGCAGCACGGTGGAGCGCACCTTGCCCGATGTGGCGAGCGCGCGCAGCTTGCCGGACTGGACGTTCGGCGCCATCGTCGTGATCGCATCGAACATCATCTGCACCTGTCCGCCGAGCACATCGGTGCGCGCGCCGGAGCTGCCCTTGTACGGGACATGCACGATGTCGACGCCCGCCATCGACTTGAAGAGCTCGCCCGCCATGTGGTACGGCGTCCCCGGTCCCGACGACGCGTAGTTGAGCTGCCCCGGCTTCGACTTCGCGAGCGCGATGAATTCCTTCAGCGTCTTCGCCGGCACCGAGGGATGCACCACCATCACGAGGTCCGAGTAGTTCACGGGCGCCACCGGCACGAAGTCGCGCATCAGCTCGAACGGCTTGTCCTTGATGAGCGACTCGTTCACCGTGTGCGTGTTGGACATCATGAGCAGCGTGTAGCCGTCGGGCGCGCTCTGCTTGACGGCGTCGGTGCCCACGATGGAGCCGCCGCCGGGCCGGTCGTCCACCACGAAGGATTGCCCCAGCGCCGCGGAAAGCTTGTCCGCGATGACGCGAGCATAGATGTCGGCCGGGCCGCCCGAGGCGAACGGCACGATGATCTTGACCGGCCTCGCGGGCCAGGATTGCGCCCAGGCGTTCGGCACGGCGAGCGCGAGTGCGCAGGTGAGGGCAAGCAGGCAGCGACGCAGCATCGGGTTCTCCTCCGGTTCGTTGGGCGCATCGTACCAAAGCCACACGTGGGGTCGGATGCCGCCTACGTGGCGCAAGCCCCGGCGCACACCATTAACCGGGACGTGCCGACTTCCCCGGGCCGCGGCGTGGCGCAACCTGTCCGTATGCAAGGTCAATAACCAGGAGACTTCAATGAAAGCTCGCATCTCCATCGCCGCCGCCCTCGCCGCCCTCGCCCTCGGCGGTTGTTCCGGAATGACGCACCAGGAGAAAAGCACCGTCGCCGGTGCCGCCATCGGCGGCGTCGCGGGTTCGGCGCTCTCGAACGGCAGCGCGGTAGGCACCGTGGGCGGCGCGGCCGTCGGCGGCGTGGTCGGCCACGAAGTCGGCAAGTAACGCAGCAAAGCTTCTTGGGCGTGAGTGTGCCGCGAACACGCGGCCCTCACGCCTTTTTCATGAGGCTGGCGCGACCGCTTACGCGCACTTGCGCTGGCGTTGCGCCTGCTCGAACGCCGGCGGCCCGGGAGGCGCGTAGAGGGGGTTCAGCCACGCGAGCAGTGCCGCGTGGCCACAGGACTCTTCGTCCTCGGGCAGGTAGTCGCGCAGGACGCCGCAGTACTGGAAGCCCTGCGACATGGGAAAGCGCAGCGCCGGCTCCGCGATGTCGCCCCACACGACACGCATGGCATACATGTCCGGAGCGAGGGTCATGCGCAGCGCGCGGTAGCCGGGCATGCGCGCGGCGACGATGACGCGGCGCAGGTTGAGGCGGCGGCAGAGGCGCCGGCGCGCCTGGTAGAGCGCCCGGGCCACGCCGAAGCCGCGGCGCGTGGTGTCCACGGCCAGGTCCACCCCATAGAGCGTGTGACCTTCGGGATCGTGCGTCGTGAAGTGCCCGTCGGCCGTGACGGTGCGCCACGTGTGCTGCGCGCCGAAGTCGTCCCAGCGCACCACGAGCGAGCTCGCCACGCCCAGCACCTGCCCCTCGGACGTGGCCGCGAGCTGGCCCTGGGGAAACGCGTGGCGCTGGGATTCGAACTGGCGCAGGCTCCAGGGCACCATGTACGGCGCGGCCACGCGCTGCAGCGCGCGCACGGCCGCGTAATCGTCGAGCTGCGTCTCGCGCACCCGCACCACGCCGCTGCCCGGGATGGGGCCTGCGCGCCACGCTTCGGCCGCGCCGCGGGAGGGGGTGCGCGGGAAGGCGCGCACGGAGCCCACGCTAGCCCCCCGTCATTCGGTCTTGCGGAAGGTCGTCTCCGCGCACTGGGGACATGCCGGCAGGATGGACGTGCGCGTGGTGTGGATGGTCCACCCGCAGTTCTCGCACGTGAGCATGCCTGCCGTGGTGATGTCGCCGGTGCGGAAGGTGAGGCCGGGCTGGTCGCGGTGCAGGATGTCGCGGCGCAGGAAATTGCGCAGGCGGTCCGCATTCTCCACGGTGAACTCGCCCGCCGAGATGACCGTGCTGAAGGCGCTGTCGATGGCGGTGTCCAGCGCGGCCACGGTGCGCTCGCCGGCCTCGTTGAAGAGGCTCTGCACCTGCCCCATCATGCGATCGAAGAGATCTTCCTGCGCGCGGCGGGCGCCCGCAGGGGTGGTGCCCTCGTAGGAGCCGAAGGCGCGGCCGCGGGCGCCGGTGCGTTTGCGGCCGAGGTGCGTTCGGATGGCGCCGCGTGTGCGCGGGCGCGGCGTCGGGGTGCTTCCCGGACTGGACGGATGTCGCATGCGACGTGCTCCTCTCGAGTTCTTGGGAACGTCTTGCCGCCGCAGGAGTAGGCCATGCTTGTTTTGTAGGACGGCCGCTGCGTGCGTGGCAGCACGACCTGTGCGACCGCCCGTGCCGTCCGCGAGTTCCTACCGGATGCCGATGATCTTGTGCGATTGCAGCGACAGCCGCCAACGCGGGTGGCGCAAGCAATAATCGATCGCGGCGCGCGTATTCGCCTCGCGCGCCGGGCCGTCCATCGGCTGCAGGAAGAAGTGGCGGAAATCGAGCGCGGCGAAGCGCTCCGGCGGCGCCTCGGGCTGCGGATAGACGAGCTTCAGCTCGTCGCCATGCTCGATCGCGAGCGCCTGGGTCGCCTTCGGGCTCACGCAGACCCAATCCAGGCCCGCCGGCGCCGGCACGGTGCCATTGGTCTCCACCGCGATGCGGAAGCCGCGCTCGTGGAAGGCGGCGACGAGCGGCGCATCGAGCTGCAGCAGGGGCTCGCCGCCGGTGCAGACCACGAGGCGGTGCGCGGCCACGCCCCCCGGCCATTCGCGCTCGACCGCGTCCGCCACCTCGGCGGCGTTCGCGAACCGCCCGCCGCCGCTGCCGTCGGTGCCGACGAAATCCGTGTCGCAGAAGTTGCACGCGGCGCTGGCGCGGTCCGCCTCGCGCCCGGACCACAGGTTGCAGCCGGCGAAGCGGCAGAAGACCGCCGGCGTGCCCGCCTGCGCGCCTTCCCCCTGCAACGTGTAGAAGATCTCCTTGACCGAGTACACGCGCTTCAGTCGGCCTGCATCTTCGAGTTGCGGGCGATGCGGCCGAGGCGCTCGCGTTCGGCATTGAGGAACGCCGAGTACGCCGCGAGCGAGTAGGGCGCGGGCTCGATGCCCGAAGGCACGAGCTTGTCCTGGAAGTCCTTGCTCTTCACCACCGCGAGCAGCTCCTCGTTCATCCGTTCGACGATCGCGTCGGGTGTGCCCTTCGGCGCGAAGAGGCCCGCCCAGTGACCGATCTTCACGCCGGGAAAGCCGGCCTCGGTGGTGGTCATGAGGTTGGGCACGGCGCTCATGCGCTTGTCGTACGTGTTCGCGATGGCCTTCAGCTTCCCGGCCTTGATCTGCGGCATCACCACGATGCTCGCCTCGGAGGTGGCGGACACGTTGCCGGAGATGACCGCGGTGACGCTCTCGCTGCCGCTCTTGTAGGGAACGATGGTGAGGTTGGCGAGGCCGGCCTCCTTCAGCATCTCGGCCACGAAATGCGGCGTGCTCGCGGTCCCGGCGGTGGCCCAGCTCACGCCGTTGGGCTGCGTCTTCGCCCAGGCGACGAATTCCCTCAGGTTGCTCGCCGGGACGCTGGGATGCACCACGATCACCGAGGGCGCGACCGCGATCATGCCCACGGGGATGAGGTCCTCGTCCTTGTACGGCATGTCCTTGCGGATGAGGCTGTTGGTCACGACGCCGGCGGCGCCGATCAGGAACGTGTAGCCGTCCGGCTTCGCCTTGGCGACGTACTCCGCGCCGATCGCCGCCCCGGCGCCGGGTTTGTTCTCGATGACGATGGGCTTGCCCAGCCGCTTCGACACGCCCTCGGCGGCGGCGCGTGCGATCAGGTCGTTGGCGCCGCCCGGCGCGAAGGGCACCACCCACCTGATGGGATGGTCGGGCCATTCGGCGCGCGCAGCGAATGCCGCGAGCGCGAAAGAGAGGATGAGGAGTCGCTTGGCGACGTTGCGCATGGGAAGCTCCGCGGGAGTAATGCACGATTATCACAAATCGCCGTTGACGATCGCGATGCTGCATGGCAGCATCGGGTCATCGCAACGAGAGGACGTTTTCCCGGATCCATGATGCGCCCCTGCAAACATTTCACGAGCGACGCCCCCGCGTCCTGTTCCTGCATTGCGCAGGTGCCGGGCCGACTGGCGGATCGGCCGCTCTCCGGGAGAACGACGGAATAGACCTCATCGACGTCACGAGGAATTCCCGCCGAAGCCCGGAGAGCCCACAGCCTCCGGGCTTCGCACTTTTGGACCCCATTCCTTCGACAGGTGACGACGATGAACGCATGGACCTGGAATCTCGCCCCGGCGCGCCTGCTGCCCGCGTGGCGATTGAAGCTCAGGCGCAGGCAGCTCGGCTTCGCGCTGTACGAAGCCGGGCGGCGCCCCGGATTGCCGGGGCCGCTGGCCAACGCGCAGGCACGCTTCGAATACGAGGCGCGCCGTGCGGGCCGCGAGTGGTTGATGTTGTAACCGGCAACTTCGCGGGCTGTGCGCGGCCCGCCTAGCGAGGATTTCGGGTTGCCGCCCGGACCGCGAGGCAGGAACGCCTGCAAGCGGAAGACCGGGTTCGATGGCGTCGCGGCCGGCGCCCGTGCCGGCCGCGGTCAGAAAGCGGTCACTTGTACTTCGCCGCCAGCTTCTCGGTCTCCCGCGCCAGCACCATGATGTCCAGGCCCACCGCGGTGAAGACCGTGCCCCAGTCCATGTACCGGCGGGTGGAAGCGTCGTCGGTCGCGAGGATGCCCGCGGGCTTGCCGCAGGCGCGGATGCGCCTGATCGCGTCCTCGATCGCCGATTGCACTTCGGCATGCTGGATGTCGCCCAGGTGCCCCAAGCCCGCAGCGAGGTCGGCCGGGCCGATGAACACGCCGTGCACGCCGTCCGTGCGTGCGATGGCCTCGAGGTTGTCCAGGCCCTGGCGCGTCTCGATCTGCACCAGCAGGCAGAGCTCCTCGTGGGCGCGCCGGGCGTAGTCCTTGATGCGTCCGAAGCGGGCCGCCCGCGTCACCCCCGCCACCCCGCGCACCCCGGCCGTGGGAAAGCGCATCGCCGCGACCGCCGCCTCGGCCTCCTGCTGCGTCTGCACATAGGGGACGAGGAGGGTCTGGGCGCCGATGTCGAGGTGGCGCTTGATGAGGACCGTGTCGTTCCAGGCCGGCCGCACGACCGGCATCGCCGGGTAGGGCGCGACCACCTGCAGCTGCGCCAGGGTGGTGTCGACCTCGTTGGGGGAATGCTCGGTGTCGATCACCAGCCAGTCGAAGCCGGAGCCCGCGACGATCTCGGCACTGTACGGGCTCGCGAGGGATACCCAGAGGCCGACCTGCTGCTGCCCTGCGGCGATGGCGCGCTTGAAGCGGTTCTGTGGGAGGTCGGTCATGTAAGGCGGTCTTTCCCCGGTTTGATAACGAATATCGGTGAGTGCATACTAGCCCGAGCGGCTCAATTTATCGACCGCGTAGGAATAGTCTGATAGCGAAGTTCCGTTTCGTGACCGAGACTTCTCTTACCACCCCCCGCAGGAGCTACTTCATGACGTACGAATACGATTTCGAAATGGTGAAGCGCGCGTACGCCGAAATGGCTCGCCGTGCCCGGGAAAAGGACGAGGTTCGCCGCCTTCCCCGCAACGGCATGCCGATCCCGCCGCAAGCCATGGCGCCGGCCAACGAGGGGATGGAACGTCAGCCCTTTCCGGCCTGAAGTCCTCCCCCCTTCCTGCAAAAAACCTCGCCTCGGCGAGGTTTTTTGTTTTGCGTCGAATTGATAGTCTGGCAATTGGGCACCATGTAGTCCCGAATGCCCTCCTTCCCGTCCGCCGGACTTCGCATGCGCATCCTCAAGCAGCTCGCCTTCGGTTGTTTCCTCTCGCTCTCGGCGGCGGCGAGCCTCATCGCGCACGCCGCCGCGCCCGCGACCGCCCTGCAGGATGCCGCCCAGGGCGCCGCCGCCCTTCGCGCCCGGTATGCGCAGCTCGCCCCGCAACTTGCGCAAAACGAGTTCGGGCGTCCGTTGCACCTCGAGTCCCAGGAGGGTGAGAACGCCCTTCGCGGCGAGGTCTTCGCCGTGGTGAGCCATCCCTTCGAGCAGGTCCGCACCCTGGGGCTCGCCGAGAACTGGTGCCAGGTCCTGCTGATGCCGTACAACACGAAGCAGTGCATCCCGGCCGACGATGCGCTCGCCGTCTTCGTGGGACGCAAGAGCGAATCGTCGGTGAGCGACGCGTTCCGGGTGGATTTCCACTACGCCGTGCGTTCGCGCAGCGAGGACTACCTCCAGGTGCAGCTCGACGCGAAAAACGGCCCGCTGGGCACGCACGACTACCGCATCGGGCTCGAGGCGGCGCCGCTCGATGGCGGGCGCACCTTCATCCACCTCTCGTATTCGTACGCGTTCGGCACCATGTCGCGCCTCGCGATGCAGACCTACCTCGCCACCGCAGGCGCCAACAAGGTGGGCTTCAGCATCGAGGGCCGGGACGATTCCGGCGCCCCGCGCTACGTCCACGGCGTGCGCGGCGTGATCGAGCGCAACACCATGCGCTACTACCTGGCCATCGAGGCGTTCGTCGATTCGCTGGCGGTGCCTCCGGAGATGCGCGTCGAGAAGCGCCTGCGGGACTGGTACGCGGCCGCCGAGCGTTTCCCGCGCCAGCTCCACGAGATGCCGCTGGAGGAATACCTCGCCATGAAGCGGCGCGAATACGCGCGCCTCGCCCAGCGCTAGCTTCCTTCGCTAGCCGCGGCCGACGAAGGGCATCTTCGTCGCCATGATCGTCATGAACTGGACGTTGGCGTCGAGCGGCAGGCTCGCCATGTAGACGATGGCGCTCGCCACGTGCCGCACGTCCATGCGCGGCTCGACCATGTAGGTGCCGTTGGCTTGCGGCACGCCCTGGCCCTGCACCATGCGGTCCGTCATCTCCGTCGCGGCATTGCCGATGTCGATCTGGCAGCAGGCGATGTCGTCCTTGCGGCCGTCGAGCGAGAGCGTCTTCGTGATCCCGGTCACCGCGTGCTTGGTGGCGGTATAGGCGATCGACATCGGCCGCGGCGCATGCGCCGAAATGGAGCCGTTGTTGATGATGCGCCCGCCCTTCGGCGACTGCGCCTTCATGAGGCGGATCGCCTCCTGGCAGCAGAGGAACGTGCCCGTGAGGTTCGCCGCGACCACCGCCTGCCAGCGCTCGAACGGCAGGTCCTCCATGGGCATCGCCGGCGCGCCCGTGCCGGCATTGTTGAAGAGCACGTCGAGGCGCCCGAAGCGCTCCTTCGTCCTGGCGAAGAGCGCCTTCACCGATTCGGGCGAGCCCACGTCCGTCGGCACCGCGAGCGCGCGCTCCGGCGCCGGGGCTTCCGCCACCGCCTTGTCGAGCAGCTCGGCGCGCCGTCCGGCGAACACGACGCTGTAGCCTTCCTTCGCGAGCGCGAGCGCCGCCGCCTTGCCGATGCCCGTGCCGGCACCGGTCACGAGCGCCACCTTGTCCGTCACGGCCATGGTTCGATCCTGTGGTTGGTTGTCAGGCGAGCGCGCGCAGGACTTCGCGGAGCGTCTCGACCACCTGCGTGATCTGCCCTTCCTCGACGATGAGCGCGGGCGCCAGCTCGATCACGTCCCCGGCCGAGCGCACCAGCACACCCTTCTCGTAGCAGCCGAGGAAAGTCTCGAAGCCGCGTGCGTTGGGTGCACCCGCGCGAGGTGCCAGCTCGACCGCGCCGGCGAGCCCGCAGTTGCGGATGTCCACCACGTGCGGCTCGCCCTTCAGCGAATGGAGCGCCTTCTCGAACGCGGGCGCGATGCGGGCGCCGCGTGCGAAGAGATCCTCGTCCTCGTAGAGCTGCAGCGTTGCAAGCCCTGCCGCGCACGCGAGCGGATGCGCCGAATACGTGTAGCCATGGAAGAGCTCGATCGCCGCGGGTGGCCCGGCCATGAAGGTGCGGTAGATCTCGTCGGTCACGATGACGCCGCCCATCGGCACCGAGCCCGAGGTCACGCCCTTGGCGAACGTGATCATGTCCGGCACCACCTTGAATACGTCCGCCGCGAATGCGCCCCCGAGGCGGCCGAAGGCCGTGATCACCTCGTCGAAGATGAGCAGGACCCCGTGGCGCCGCGTGATCTCGCGCAGCCGCTCGAGGTAACCCACGGGCGGTACCAGCACGCCGGTAGATCCGGCGACCGGCTCCACGATCACGGCTGCGATGGTGGAGGCATCGTGCAGGGCGACGAGCCGCTCGAGCTCGTCGGCGAGATGCGCGCCCCACGGCGGCAGGCCGCGCGAGAACGCATTCCTTTCCGGCGCATGCGTGTGCGGCAGGTGGTCGACGCCGGCCAGCATCGCGCCGAACATCTTGCGGTTCGCGGGGATGCCGCCCACTGCGATGCCGCCGAAGCCCACGCCGTGATAGCCGCGCTCGCGGCCGATGAGGCGCGTGCGTGCCGCTTCTCCGCGCGTGCGTTGCCAGGCGAGCGCGATCTTGAGCGCGGTATCGACGGCCTCGGAGCCCGAGTTGCAGAAGAAGACATGCCGCAGCGGCTCCGGCGCCATCTGCGCGATGCGCGTGGCGAGCTGGAACGCCTGCGGATGGCTCATCTGGAAGGCCGGCGCGTAATCCATGGTGGCGGCCTGGCGCTGGATCGCTTCCACGATCGGCTTGCGGCCGTGCCCGGCGTTGCAGCACCACAGGCCCGAGAAGCCATCGAGCACCTTGCGGCCATCGTCGGTGTAGTAGTACATGCCCTCCGCGCGCACGAACAGGCGCGGCTTCGCCTTGAACTGGCGGTTTGCGGTGAAGGGCAGCCAATAGGCGTCGAGCTCCTGCGGCTCGAGGCGCAACGCTTCTGAAAGTGCGGTCATGGGGTGCTCTCGCGAAGGTCAACAATGTAAACCATCTGGACTACACGCGTGTCGGTGGATGCCCACGCGCAATTGGGGATTCTCCGGCATTGGCGGGCAAGCCGGGCGCGATAAGGTGTGGGCATCGACAGTCGAATCGGAGGAAAACGAAATGATGAAACGAAAAGCGCTGTTTGCCGCCATCGTCACCTGCACGCTGGGTGCCATTCCGGTCATCGCGTCCGCGGACGTGATCGTCGTGCAGGAAGCGCCGCCGCCGCTGCGTCATGAAGTCGTACCCACGCCGCGCCACGGTTATGTGTGGGCGCCTGGTTACTGGGATTATCGCCATGGCCACTATGCCTGGGTGAACGGCCACTGGGAACGCGAGCGCCACGGCATGTACTGGCATCCCAGCCGCTGGGAGCAGCGCGACGGCCATTACGTCTTCGAGAAGGGCCGCTGGGACAAGGAGCGCTTCGCCGAGCAGCGGCACGAGCACGAGCATGAAGGCTTCGCCAACCGTCACGATCGCGACGGTGACGGCGTGCCGAACAGCGTCGACCGCGCGCCGGACAACCCGCACCGCCAGTAAGCTTCGCCGCACGCCCGACGGCACGGCCGCCTCGCGGCCGTGCCGTTTTCTCTTGTCATCCCCCTCGCCGGGCGCTGCGTTGATATGGGCAAGGAGGAAGAAGACATGACGATTCGCAAGCTGCTTGTCGGAAGCATTCTCGCCGCAACGGTCGGCGCCGCGCTGCCGGCTGCTGCCAGGACCAACGTCGATCTCTATTTCAACTACGCGCCGCCGCCGCCCGTCGCACCGGTGGAAGTGGTGCCCGTGCCGCGGCCGGGCTGGGTGTGGGTGCCCGGCTTCTACGAGTGGCGCGGCCGTCACCATGTATGGGTCGGAGGCCACTGGGTGCACGAGCGTCCCGGCCATTACTACGCTCCCTCGCGTTGGGTGGAGCGTGACGGCCGCTGGGGCTACTACGGTGGCGGCTGGCACCGCGATTCGGACCATGACGGCGTCCCGGATCGTGCGGACATTGCTCCATACAACCCATACGTGCGCTGAGTTTCCCTGTTCCCGAGCTGCAATGCCGGTGCGCTGCACCGGCATTTTTTTTGGCTCACGCCGTAAAAAGTTCATGCAGTGCCGCGTTGGCCCCCAATCGAGCGCATCAATGCGTGGCATGCCGCTTGCAAAGAGCTTTTCGCTAGCAACCACCAATCCATAGCCACATAGGAGGCATGATGCGCAAGCTTGCACCTGCGTTCGTTCTGACTTCCGTCATCGCGCTGGCGAGCGGCTCCGCGCTCGCGATGGGCGACATGAAGCACAAGAAGTCCGACGACAACGCAACCGCCACGCAGAGCAGCACCCCGTCTTCCACCTCGAGCACCGGCTCCACCATGGGCAGCACGGGCAGCTCGTACTCGGGCAGCACGACGGGCACGTCCTCGAATGACACCCCCTCGATCAACGGCTCCAAATCGGATTCCATGAGCGGGTCCACGTCCAGCTCGACCGGCGGCTCGTACAACGGCACCACGGGAGCGCCGAACGCCAACCCCTCCGCCGGCAGCAACAACGACAACATGGGCAGCACCAAGAGCGGCAAGAGCTCCGCCACGTCCACCAAGTCCGACCACATGAGCTCCGCCGGCACGCCGACGAACTCCGGCAAGTCGCGCACGAACAGCGCGAAGGCCGGCTGCACGGGCCTCAAGCCGAGCGATGCGAAGTGGGCGCAGAACGATTGCGGTGGCGCCTCGGGTAGCGCTTCGGGCACGGGCGCCAGCAGCGACAGCGGCGGCGCGAGCGGCGCGGGCACTTCCGGCTCCTCGGGCTCCGCGGGCAGCAGCGCGGGTTCGTCGGGCGCAGGCGCGTCGGGCTCGTCGAGCTCGGGCTCCAGCCGCTAACGCGGTGTCCGACAGGGCATGCCGGTCGATGCCGACATGGCGAACGGAAACGGCTGGCATTCCCCGCGCTCCCCGATGGGTAACCTGAAGCCTGGGACGAACACACTCATTGGAGGAGGCGATCATGTGGACTAGACGAGTGCTCCTGGCGACGATCGTCGCTGCAGCCGCCATGTCCCTGCCGCGCCATGTTCCGGCTTCGTGGAACAGCGGCCTGGGCGCGTCGGACCTCACGATCAGCGCGCTCCGATAAGCGCTTCGTTTCAAGCGGAATGCCGGCGTCCCAAACGCCGGCATTTCATTTTTGCGCGCTCCGCGCGTTCGATGTCAGCACGGGCCGACTGCAACTCGCGCGCTCGGCTGGCAGAAGGGAAGGCCCGCAGCACGTAACCTGAGGCTGTCATTCGAACCGCAACGACCGTGAATCTCGCCAACCGCATCATTTCCACCGGCTTCGCCATCGCAGCGCTCGCGAGCGCCGCGGTTCCCGCGCTCGGTGGAAGCGGATGGAGCGAAGCCGATTCCGACGGCGGCGCCCACTCGGCTTCGGCCCTCCAGTCGAGCTCGCAGCGATCGCCCGGCTTGCCCGGAGGGCGAAGCGCCCGGGCGGCAACCCCCGCAACTCCCGTTTCCGAACGCAGGTAAGCCACCGAACCTTATCCTGCTCCTGCCAACCGCCAGTGCGCACTGGCGGTTTTTTTTTGGTGCCCCGCAAATGAATGCCGCGCGTTCGAAGGCCTCCAATTGCTGTACCATCTCGCCTCCCCCGGCAACGCCACTCCGCAAGAAATCCCCCGATGGCCCAGTACGTCTACACGATGAATCGCGTGAGCAAGATCGTTCCGCCCAAGCGCGAGATCATCAAGAACATTTCGCTTTCGTTTTTCCCAGGCGCCAAGATCGGCCTGCTCGGCCTGAACGGCGCCGGCAAGTCCACGGTGCTGCGCATCATGGCCGGCATCGACAAGGACTACGAAGGCGAAGCCGCGTCGATGCCCGGCATCCGCATCGGCTACCTGCCGCAGGAGCCGCAGCTCGAGCCCGGCCACACCGTGCGCGAGGCGGTGGAGGAAGGGCTGGGTGAGGTCTTCCGCGCGAAGAAGCGCCTCGACGAGGTCTACGCCGAGTACGCCGAACCCGATGCCGACTTCGACAAGCTCGCCGCCGAGCAGGAGAAGCTCGAGAAGCTGCTCGCCTCGGCCGATTCGTCCACGCTCGAGACGCAGCTCGAGGTCGCGGCCGACGCGCTGCGCCTGCCGCCCTGGGACGCGAAGGTGGACGTGCTCTCCGGCGGCGAGAAGCGCCGCGTGGCGCTCTGCCGCCTGTTGCTGTCGAAGCCCGACATGCTGCTGCTGGACGAGCCCACGAACCACCTCGATGCCGAGAGCGTCGAGTGGCTGGAGCAATATCTCGTGCGGTTTCCCGGCACCGTGGTCGCCGTCACGCACGACCGCTACTTCCTCGACAACGCCGCCGAGTGGATCCTCGAGCTCGACCGCGGCCAGGGCATCCCGTACAAGGGCAACTATTCCGACTGGCTCGAGCAGAAGCGCGATCGCCTGCAGAAGGAGGAATCCTCCGAGTCCGCGCGCCAGAAGGCGATCAAGAAAGAGCTCGAGTGGGTGCGCCGCAATGCCAAGGGCCAGCAGACCAAGAACGTCGCGCGCCTCAAGCGCTTCGAGGAGCTGAATTCGTACGAATACCAGAAGCGCAACGAGACCGCGGAGATCTTCATCCCCGTGGCCGAGCGCCTCGGCAACGAGGTGATCGAGTTCGAGAACGTGACCAAGGCGTACGGCGATCGCGTCCTCAT
>Ga0068852_100001249_pt1 | contig 16944 bp, 17 predicted proteins | sample KBSCornC22_FD_66594 | JGI IMG/M metagenome (GOLD analysis project Ga0068852, IMG submission 66594) | Corn rhizosphere microbial communities from Kellogg Biological Station, Michigan, USA - KBS Corn C2-2 | ecosystem: Host-associated > Plants > Roots > Rhizosphere > Soil ... | reverse complement strand
GGCCGCTGCGCTGCTCGGCGCGGGTCTCTTCGAGGATCGCGCGGCGCGACACGACGATATTGCCGCGGCGGCGGTCCATCTTGAGGATCTGGAAAGGCTGCGGAACGTCCATCAGCGGCTGGACGTCGCGGACCGGGCGGATGTCCACCTGCGAGCCTGGAAGGAAGGCGACGGCGCCGCCGAGGTCGACGGTGAAGCCGCCCTTCACGCGGCCGAAGATCACGCCCTCGACGCGGTTGCCGGCGGAGAACTCACCCTCCAGCTTGTCCCATGCGGCTTCGCGGCGCGCGCGGTCGCGCGACAGCATCGCTTCGCCGGCCGAATTCTCGACGCGGTCGACATAGACCTCGACCTCGTCGCCGATCTTGATGTCGGCCTTCTGGCCCGGCGCAGCGAACTCGCGCAGCGCAACCCGGCCTTCGCTTTTCAGGCCGACGTCGATGACGGCCATGTCATTCTCGATTCCCGTAACGGTGCCCTTCACCACCTTGCCTTCAAAGGCTTCGTTCTCGCCGCCGAGGCTTTCATTGAGGAGGGCCGCGAAATCGTCGCGGGTCGGGAATGTCGTTGTCGCCATAAAAAGGTTGTTTCCTGCGTATTCAATCGGGCCTGCCGCGTGACCGCCACCGTGGCGGGCATTCACATGCGGACCTGGTTTCATTCACTGCCGCCAGAGCACCATGCGCTGGAGACGCCCTTGAGACGATTTCGCCAAGGACAGCCCGACGCGAAAAAGCGCGTGACGGCGCCGGTTCAGCCGGTTCACCGTACGCGCTCGCCAAAGAGACGGGCTGTCCAGAGGGGAAGTGCGCCCACCGGACGGTCGCGGCCCTTAGACTAGAGGGGGTGGGAGGGCAAGGTGCGGAGAAGGTGGACGAACCTCAGGACGCCTGGCGATCAGCCCCGAGCTGTGATGCTTCGTAATTTCCGGGCTGCTCGTTAGAGTGCCCGTTGTTCAAGGAAGTGGGACAGATGATCGCCGTCGCCCAATTGAGCTCAGTGCCATATCTCGACCTGACGAACCTCGCCGGAAGATTCATTCCTTCGCTGTGCTTCTACGATGCTCGCTGGCGGATGTGGATCGAAGCTGGCGATGATCGAGAGTTTTTGATCGAAACCGCCGCTGTACCAGCTGAAGCCTGCTATTTCTCGGTCGCCGCACAATCGGATGTTGACCTCAATCTTGGCGCGCTGAACTTCCTAGCGCAGCGCGGCTGCATCGCTTCCGTGCAGCGCGCATTCGCCGGGCTGATCGATGATCTATTCAACTTGTCGGGGTCACTCGCCAAGATTCAGCTTTTGGAACGATCACGCGAGACCATCCCGAATGGACTTTCTCGGCTGGCCACCACCGAAGTCGAGTATATTGTGATGCTCTGCCGAAGCATCTTCGACCTTTATCAAGAGGCGATGTCACGACTCTGGGACAGCGTTCAGCTCTTCGACCAACAGAAACACAGGCAAAAGCTGAAACTGTCCTACGCGGATATGGTTACATTCAAAGGTGCGTCATGCGATGCGGAGCAAATCCGAAGCGTGGCTGACGCCGTTGATGGGAAGTCTCCTTGGTCCATATACTCGCCGAGGTTGATTTTACCTAACTGGTTCGTTTAATCTTGACATCGTAACGCTGTTTTGGTACACACAAGGCAGGCTCGCGAAGTGTGCTTTGCCGAGAGCTTCCATTGTGTCAGTCTGCGGCGGTGGATGAAGTCACGGCTCGCAAGCGGCGGTTCATTTCGACAATCGTGATTGGCGGCGGCATCTTTGCCCTCGTGTCGGTCCTCCTGGCGCCCGTGGCGTTGCCAGGTTCATCGGGTGCAGGAATGGCCTTGATCTGGGCTTTCCTTGCGTCCCTCGTTCTGGGGCTTCTGAGTTACGCGGTGCGGTTGTTCGTGAAGGTGCCGGCGAAAGTGCGCCTGACCAAACCGCTATCCTTCCGCGTCCTGTCGCGGCTCTGCTGCATTGCGGGGCAGTTCGTGCTTGTCGTCCTCGTGCTCGTATCTCTGTTCTTTGGTCATGGAGTGACGCTTCTGCTCGCTCGTGGGTTGATCATTTCTCTGCTGCTTTCCGCAACGTTGTTCACCGCCAGCGATGCTGCGGTGAACTTTGCGATGCTGTCGAAGCGATTTCGCGCGAGCATCTCGCCGGCTGAGTGACTTTCGGGGCTGAGCCTCTCTTTCTTGGAGAAATCGATGGATGATCCACCTTCGCCGAAGGCTTCGGCGGACAAGTTACGCGTGCGTGCTCGCCGGGGTGATGGTGGGCGTCAGGCCCCTCACCCTCACCCGACCCATGCTCCGCATGGGCCACCCTCTCCCTCAAGGGGAGAGGAGCTGAAGATCACGCCCAACAAGAACCGGATCGTCCAGGTGCGGCGGACCGGGTCGCGCAAGTTGTTCGACAAGGCGCGGAAAGAGGTGTTCCTCGAGTGGTTCGCGGCGACTTGCAATGCGAGCCTTTCGGCGGCGAAGGCTGGGGTCTGCTACCAGACGGTGTTCAAGCATTTCGCCAAGGACGCGGCGTTCTTCGAGGCGGCGCAGCGGGCGCTGCAGCTCGGCTATTTCCGGCTGGAGGCTCGGTCGGTGCAGGAGGCGCATAGCGGTTTCGGCGAAAGTGGTACTTTCGCCGAGGATGGCCCCTCCACCGCCTGCGGCGGTCCCCCTCCCCGTCCAGCAAAGCCGGACGGGGAGGAATATACGATCAACATTCTAGATGAGGCGGAGGCGGAGGAGCATTTCGATGCGGAGCTCGCGCTGCATCTGTTACGGGAGCATCGGCGGCATTTGCCGGGGTCGGGGGATAAGCGGAAGAATTTGCGAACGACCGCGCGGTCGGCGACGAACAAGGAGATCGCCGAGGCGCTGGCGAAAAGGCTGAAGGGGTTTGCGCTGCGGGTATCCGGCGAGGAGTCCGCTCTCCCCAACCCCTCTCCCGCAAAGGGGAGAGGGGCTTGAGCGACGACTATGCCGCCGAGATCGAGCGGCTGCTGGGGCAGGCGGCGGCGCGGTGCGGCGCGGATGAGCGTGCATGGGACCATTTCCTTCGCCAATTGCCGCCTCCGGTGCTTCGCGGGCTGATCGAGCTGTGGGGCTGGCAGGCGCACGGCGGGCAGAAGGAGCCTGCGGGCGAGTGGGCGACCTGGCTGCTGATGGCGGGGCGCGGGTTCGGGAAGACCCGCGCGGGGGCGGAGTGGGTTTGGGCCCGGGTTCGGGGTGACCCTCACCCCGCTCATGCTGCGCATGAGTCGCCCTCTCCCTTGAAGGGAGAGGGGGTAAGGATTGCTCTTGTCGGCGCTACGCGGGACGACGTGGTGAAGGTGATGATCGAAGGGCCGAGCGGGCTGATCCGGGTCGCCCGGCACGGCGAGGAAGTGGAGTGGAAGCCTTCGCTCAATCGGCTGCGCTTCGCGAACGGGGCGGAGGCATTCGTCTATTCGGCGGAGGCGCCCGAGGCGCTTCGCGGGCCGGAGCATCATTTCGCCTGGGCCGACGAGCTTGCGAAATGGGGGCGGCCTTCGAGCTTCGGGCGGGCCGGGCCGGGATCGAAGCGGGCGGAGGCCGCCTGGGACAATCTCATGATGGGGCTTCGGCTGGGCGGGAAACCGCGGTGCATGGTGACGACCACTCCCCGCACCGTGCCGCTGCTGAAGCGGGTGATGGCGCTTCCGGGGACGGCAGTCACGCGCGGGCGGACGACCGACAATGTCCACCTGCCCGGCGCGTTCGTCGAGCATATGTGCGAGACCTACGGCGGGTCGCGGCTGGCGGCGCAGGAGCTGGACGGCGAGCTGATCGGCCAGGTCGAGGGGAGCCTGTTCCCGCGCGAGCTGATCGAACGGTGCCGGGTGCCGCCGATCCTACCGCCGGGGCGCGGATGAGGCGTTGACATGGCGGCGCGGCGGCCCATCTGCCGGGCAATGTCAGCGCTCTTCACGCCGCTCGAGGTTGGCGGCCTCAAGCTTTCGAACCGCATCGTCATCGCGCCGATGTGCCAATATTCGGCCGAGGACGGGTGCATGACCGACTGGCATGTGATCCATCTCGGCCAGCTCGCGCTTTCGGGAGCGGCGCTGCTGACGATCGAGGCGACCGCTGTCACGCCCGAGGGACGCATCAGCTATGGCGACACCGGCCTGTGGTCCGACGCCAACGAAGAGGCGATGGGCCGTGTGCTGGCGAGCGTCAGGCGCTGGTCCGACATGCCGATCGCAATCCAGCTCGGCCATGCCGGCAGGAAGGCCTCGACCCGCAAGCCGTGGGAAGGCGGCGGACAGATCGCGGCTGGTCGGCCGAACGGGTGGCAGACGGTTGCGCCCTCCCCGATTCCGTTCCTCGCGGAGGAGAATCCGCCGACTGAGCTCGACAGCGACGGCCTTACGCGGATTCGGCAGGCCTTCGCCGAGGCTGCGGAGCGATCGGCGCGGCTGGGTCTCGCCGCGGTTCAGCTGCACGGGGCGCACGGCTACCTGCTCCACCAATTCCTCTCGCCGCTGTCGAACCGGCGGACCGACCAATATGGCGGCAGCCTCGAGAACCGCATGCGCTTCCCGCTCGAAGTCTTCGACGCGGTTCGCGCGGCTTTCCCGGCGGACAAGCCCGTGACGATGCGCGTTTCCGGCACCGACTGGGTCGAAGGCGGCTGGGACATCGAGCAGACCATCGCCTTTGCCCGCGCTCTCGAGCAGCGCGGCTGCGCGGCGATCCACGTGTCGAGCGGCGGGCTCGATCCCCGGCAGCAGGTGCCCATCGGGCCGAGCTATCAGGTGCCGCTGGCGCGCGAAGTGAAGCGCGCCGTCACGATGCCCGTCGTCGCGGTCGGACTCATCACCGAGTTCGAGCAGGCCGAAGCCATCGTTGGAACCGGCGACGCGGATGTCATCGCGCTCGCTCGCGGCATCCTCTACGACCCGCGCTGGCCGTGGCACGCGGCTGCGCACCTGGGCGCTTCGGTGAAGGCGCCACCGCAATATCTGCGCTCGCAGCCGCGCCACCATCGCGACCTGTTCTTCGACTAAAGCTCGCGCGTCATCTCGATCATGGTGCGGCGGAAGCCGGCACGGTCGAACATGGATTGAGCGCCGTGGTTCCTGTCGGCGGTGAAGAGCAGGACACGCGGAGCGCCGAGTTCGCGCAGCCGCTCAAGCGCCGCATCCATCAGCGCACTTCCGATGCCCTGGCGGCGGTGGGCGGGGTCGACAACCAGGTCGTAAAGCACGCCCGCCGGACCGCGCAGCGCCATATAATCATTCCCCTCCATCCCGGCATAAGCGTAGCCGACAACCTCGCCGTCCCGCTCCGCAACGAGGACAAGCATCCCCTCCCGCTGAACCTGCGACAGGAGGAACTGGCCGTAGCGCTCGGCGAGGTCCGGGATCGGCGCGATGAAGCGGCGCGGGTCGAAATCATGGTGCTCGGCAACCAGCATCGCGCCTAGGCGGCCGAGCGGTTCCTCATCTTCGGCTTCAGCCGTTCGTACCGTCACCCCGGAGCTCATCGATAATTGCTAGAAGGAAGGACGGTCCTTCGACAAGCTCTGGACGAACGGCTGGAGAAACGAAGCTGCGCAATGTCAATTCGCTCACCGCAAGCAAATTTCTTCCCCAAGCAATCGCTTGTTGGGCTATCTGGAATCCAGATTCCCGCTTCCAAACAGGGGTTTGGCGATGCGTGCGTGGTTGTTGTTCATTGCCTCGATCTCAATCGGTGCCAGTGCGCCGGCATTGGCGCAGGATGCCGATGTCGCGCCGACGCCGGTCGCGAAGCCACACCTTGCAGAAGCGCCCGCTCCGCCGCCCGACAGCAATGTCGCGCCCTTCTATGCTTCGCATCCGGGGACGCTCGTGTGGCTGCGCGACGCAAACACTCGCGCCGTGGCGGCGAAGCTCGTCGACATCCTGAAGCGTGCGCCGATCGATGGCCTCGCGGACGGCCCAATACTCGCCGAAAGCGTCCAGGCGGCGATCGCACGCGGCCAGCCGCTCGACGACCAGACCATCTCGACCGCGTGGGTGCGGTACGTTCAGACGATGAAACGCCGCGTGGAAGGTGTCAGCTTCGGCGATCTGACGCTGGAGCTGCGCCAGCCGAGCGCCTCCGCGGTTCTGTCGAACGCGACCTATACCCCGTCGCTCGCCGCCTATGTCGAGGCGACCGCGAACGTGAACCCGCTTTATTCCTCGCTTCGTGACGACGCCATTGCTGCCGGGCAGCAGGACGACCCGCACGTCCTCGCCTCGCTCGACCGGCTTCGGCTTGTTCCCGCGCAGGGCCGCGCTCTCCTCGTCGATGTAGCCAACGCCGAGCTGATGATGCTGAAGGACGGGCAGGTTACCGACACGATGAAGGTGATCGTCGGCAAGCCCGATTTCCCGACGCCGCTGCTCGCCGGCAAAATCTGGTACGTGACCTTCAACCCCTACTGGCACATCCCGCAGGACGTCGCGAAGCGGAAGGTCGCTCCGATCGTCCTGAAGCGCGGCGTCTCTTACCTGAAGGCCGCGCGCTACCAGACCGTCGCGGCGTTCGGCGGCGACAAGGAAGAGCCGATCGATCCGACCAGCGTCGACTGGAAGGCGGTCGCGGCCGGCGACGTCGAGGTCCACATCCGCCAGCTGTCCGGGCCGTACAACATGATGGGCAAGATGAAGTTCGGGTTCGACAATGATTACGGGATCTTCCTTCACGACACGCCGCACAAGGATCTGTTCGCCAAGGCGAAGCGCAACCTCAGCCTCGGCTGCATCCGGGTCGAGCATCCTCAGGAGCTCGCCGAATGGCTGCTCGGCCACGAGCCTCCGGTTCCCGGCGACGACAGCGAGCAAAATGTGCTGATCGGCAAGCAGGGCGTGCCGATCTACGTCAGTTACCTGACGGCGCGGCCTGACGGCGAAAAAGTCGCGTTCGCCGACGACGTCTACAAGCTCGATGGGGACGAAAGCGGCGGCAAGCCCGCGACGGCGACCGCGGCCAAATAATCCCTATCCGACGCCGGTTGGCCGCGGATTATCCTTGATTGCCAACAATTTCGCGCCGTTCAGCAGTTGCGGACACGGCAGCTAGACCCTAAGCGACGCGCCATCGGGTGGGAGGAATGACTTGAGCATTTTGACGTTGGAGCGCGTGACCAAGCGCTTCGACCAGACCGTAGCCGTCGACGATCTCACCTTTTCGGTCGAACCGGGCACAGTCTTCGGGTTTCTCGGCGGCAACGGCGCGGGCAAGACCACTTCGCTCCGAATGGTGCTCGACATTATCAGGCCGACGAGCGGGAAGATCGAAGTGCTGGGACGGGCGCCGGGGCGCGCGAATGCGCCCGAGATCGGCTTCCTTCCCGAGGAGCGCGGGCTCTACCGCCAGATGACCGCGCTCGAGACGATCGCTTATTTCGGGCGGCTGAAGGGCATGACTCCGGCCGATGCCAAGCGCGAAGGTGCGGCTTTGCTCGACCGCTTCGGGCTCGCCGCAAACTCCAAACAGACCGTCGACAAGCTCTCAAAGGGCATGGCGCAGAAGGTGCAGCTCGCGACCGCGCTGGTGAACCGGCCGAAACTGCTCATTCTCGACGAGCCTTTCTCGGGCCTCGATCCCGTCAACCAGGGGCTGCTCGAGGAAGAGATCCGAAGCATCTCCGCGGCGGGTGCCACTGCCGTCTTCTCGACCCACGTTATGCAGCACGCCGAACGCCTGTGCGACCGGCTCCTCCTGCTTGGCAAGGGCCGCAAGAAATTCGAAGGCACGCTCGAGGAAGCGCGTGCCGAGCTGCCGGCACGCCTGACGGTCGTCGCCAAGACCGATCCGTCGAAAATTTCCGGTGTCGAGAGCGCGCAGGACCGCGGCGAAGCCGAGCCGGGCTGGCGCCGCTGGGACGTCCGCCTCGATCCGGGCGTCGCGCCTGGGGACGTGCTCGAACGCTGCGTCGCCCAGCAATTCCCGCTGCGCCGCTTCGAGCAGGTGCACGCCAGCCTTCACGACGTCTTCGTCCACATCGTCGGCCAGCCGGAGACGGTCCAATGAACAACGTCCAGATCGTCGCTGCTCGCGAGTTCCGCCAGATTGCCGGCATGCGCAGCTTCTGGCTGACGCTGCTCATCATCCCGCTGTCCCTGGTCGTCGGCGGCCTGACGCCGTCGCTCATCAACAATGACGAGCCCGACCGGGTAATGATCATCGACCGCACCGGCGGGGCCGAGGCCCAGGCGCTGCAGCAGCGGTTCGCGGCCGACCAGAACCGCGAGCTACTCGGCGATCTCTCGCGCTATGTTCAGCGCCACCATTTGGAGAATGCCGACCCCGGCGCGCTCTGGGCGCAGCATGACCGTTGGTACAGCGACGCCGACATCGCCCAGTTCGAGGCGGCGGGTGGACTCGATACCGCTGAGGCGAAGATCAACCGGGTGAAGCCGAAGGACACGCCGGCGTTCGAAGCGTCGCAGCCGGACTATCAAATGGTGCCGGTCCCGCCCTCGGTTGCCAAGGTGCCCGATACTGGTCTCGGCGATGCCTTGCAGGGCGTCCTCCATCCGAAGGGCAAGGATGCCAAGGCCGTCGATTACGTCCTTCTCGTCCCGGCGGCCTTTGGAACCAGCCCGGTGGTCCGTCTGTGGGCGAACCGGCAGCCGTCATCCGACTTCATTCAGAAGGTCCAGGATGTCCTGACCCGCGATCTGCGCACCCGCTTCCTTGCCTCGCAGGGCCTTTCGCCTGCCGCGGCGCAGAGCGCGACCTCGATCGCGCCGGCGCTTTCCATCTCCACTCCGCCGCCGGGCGGAGGAGCGCGCGAGGCGATGCTGATCCGATCGATCCTTCCGCTCGCCGCGGCCTATATCCTGATGATCAGCCTGATGCTGTCGGGCAGCTGGATGCTTCAGGGCACGGTCGAGGAGCGCTCCAACAAGCTGCTCGAGACCGTGCTCGCCTGCGTCAGCCCGGAAGAGTTGATGTATGGAAAGCTGCTCGGCACCGCCGGCGTCGGCCTGTTCATGATCGCGGTGTGGCTCGGCTGCGGGTTGTTCGCGGCCTACGCCACGCACGGTGCGATCTCCGACATGATCCGCCCCGCGCTCGACCCGCTGACCTCGCCCGGCACGATCATCGCGATGCTCTATTTCTTCGTGGTCGGCTATGTCTCGATCGCGATCCTGTTCCTGGCGATCGGAGCGATGGTCGATTCAATGCGCGACGCCCAGGGCTATCTCATGCCCGTGCTTCTGCTGATCCTTTTGCCCGTGTCGATCCTCATGCAGGCCGTGCTCGCCGGGAACAGCGGCGGTATCCTGATGGAGGTGCTGACCTGGGTTCCGCTGTGGACTCCGTTCGCGGTGCTTGCTCGCCTCGGCCTCGGAATCCCGACCTGGGAAGTGATCGGGAGCGGGATCGTGCTAGCGGCGTTCACCGCCGCCGAGGTCGTGCTCCTTGGCCGTCTATTCCGGGCCAGCCTGCTCACTTCCGGCCAGCGGCCGAACCTTCGCGAAGTAATCTCGCGGATGCGTGCCGTTCAGAGCTGAACGAGTCAGCCGGCTCGCTGGCGATAAGCGTTGAGTTCCTCGACGACCTTGTCGGGATCGGCATTCCAGGAAGCGGGGAGCGCGCCATCGGCTCCAGTGGCCCGCCGGTTCAGGTTGCGAAGCAGCGCGGGATGGGAGCGGTCCCGATAGGTGAAACCAATCATCCTGGTCCCGAGCGGCAGGATGAAGAATCGATCGACGTCGCTCCAGCGGATGGTCTTCGGGGAAATCACGAGACCGCCGGTCATCGTAAACCCATCGGAGTCGAGGATCAGGCGTTGCGGTCGAACCAGCAACCACGCGAAGACGAGCGCACCGAGGCCGAAGAATGCCGCTGCCCCCACGCGCCATGCGCCCGAACCTGACGGCGTTTGGGGAAGGAAGACCGCAATCGCAACGAAGGCGATGGATACAAGGAATAGAGCCATCGACTTGGTACGTGACGCAACAAAAGTCTTGTTTGGCAAAACCAGCTCCGCTCGATCCATGTAACGCGCCTGAATTTTCAACGAATTCGGCACGTCTGCAAGCAATCGGCGACGAAGCGTCACCAACGCTCCATCAACGTTGCACCAGCTGAATTATTTGCTGCGGCGGATCTTCGAAGGGATCGCGCCGGCCTGGCCCTCCTCAGGACCGATGCCGGCTTCGCTCATGCGAAGAAAGGTGCGCACCGCGTCGCCGGAGACGGCGCGGCCGAACAGCCAGCCCTGCGCTTCCGAGCAGCCGAACTTTTCGAGCGCGGCACGGATTTGCTCGGACTCCACGCCCTCGGCGCTGATCGGAACATCGAGCGTATGGCCGAGCGCGGCGATGGTGTTCACGATTTCGGCGGTGCGTTTGCTCTTCACGATCGTTGTGATGAAGCTCTTGTCGATCTTGATCCGGTCCAGCGGCAGCCGGTTGACCTGCGCGAGGCTGGCATAGCCCGTACCGAAATCGTCGAGAGAGATGCGAACGCCGACATTCTTCAGGCTCTCGATGATCGTCAGCACCTGCTCGCGGTCCTCGAGCAGCGAGCCTTCGGTGATCTCGATTTCGAGGCGGTTGGCGGGGAAGCCCGTCGCCGCCAGCAATTTCAGGATCTGTTCGGCCAGAGTCGCGTCGCGGAACTGGATCGGCGAGATGTTGACCGCCAGCTTCAGGTGAGCGGGCCAGTTACGGCCTTCGATCATCGACTGCTCGATGATGCAGAGGCTGAGCGGCGCGACCAGGCCCGTCCGCTCGGCGGCCTCGATGAAATTCTCCGCGTCGAGCATCGACCCGTCGGGCGAGCGCCAGCGGGCAAGCGCCTCGAAGCCGACGATCTCTTGCGTCGCGAGATCGATCAGCGGCTGGAAGTAAGGAACGAATTCGCCCTTGCGGATACCCTGCCGGATATCCTCCTCGAGCTTGAGGCGATCCGACAGCTCCAGTTCGAGTTCCTCGTCGAACCAGGCGAAGGCGTTTCGTCCGGCGCGCTTGGCCGCATAGAGCGCGACGTCGCTCCGCCGAAGCGCGGTTTCCTCATCGATTCCGGACTCGAGCCGGGCGATTCCGATCGACGCGGAAACCTGCAGCTGCGCGCCTTCGGCAAATACCGGCGTGGTGAGGAACTGCTGGATTCCACGAGCGACGTCCTCGGCCTTTGCATCGCTGATCGCAGGAACCAGCATTGCGAATTCGTCGCCGCCCATTCGTGCCGAGCAGGCGTCTTCGGGCGCATTCTTCTCGAGCGCCTCGGCGACGGTCAGGAGCAGGCGGTCGCCCGCGGCGTGGCCGTGGAGGTCGTTGACCCGCTTGAAGTGATCGAGGTCGAGCAGGAGGAGCACGCCCGCGGTCCTCGCGTCGATCATTTCCTCGAGCGCGCGAACCAGCTCGCGGCGATTGGCGAGCCCCGTTGCGGGGTCGGTGTTGGCGTTGCGCTGGGCAAGCCGCTCTGCCGCCTCATAGGCGTCGAGAGCGTCCCGCAGGTCCTTGGAGCGCCGCCAGCCGAACAGGATGATCGCAATGTTGAGGAGGAACGCGACCTGGAGCGTGCTCGAGCCAAGCGGCGGCGCGCGATGCACCGCGATTGGAATGACCTTGCTGCCGATGGCGACGAACAACAGGATCGCCGCGACCGTTGCGCAGGTCGTGATGACATGACTGCTCGCCATGCGAACAGCCTTGCTTCTGGCACGCTTCACAATCTGGTCCACTTCCTTGCCCCGCGCACCTATGCCGCAAAGAAGTGAATATTATCCTACATTAGCGGGTGCTTAGACGCTCCTCTGCCAGCCGCACCGCCTCGGCGATCGACTGCTCCACATCGAGCTCGCTGGTGTCGAGGATGATCGCGTCCGCCGCCGGGTGCAGCGGCGCGGCGGCGCGGGAGGAATCGCGCTGGTCGCGGGCGCGGATGTCGGCGAGGACATCGTCGAAATGGGCGGTCATTCCCCGCTCCTCGAGCTCCCTGAGCCGGCGGCCGGCGCGAACCTCTGGCGAAGCGGTCACGAACAGCTTCACGTCGGCCCCAGGCGCGATGACGGTGCCGATGTCGCGGCCGTCGAGAACGGCTCCCCCCCGCCGGCCCGCGAAATCCTGTTGGCGCTTGAGCAGCGCAGCGCGAATTGAGGGATAAGCCGAAATCACCGAAGCGATCTTCGAGACCGGCTCGCTCCGTAACTCGGAATCGTCGGGATTGAGGTTGAGCTCGTGGCACGCACGAAGCGCCTCGAACTCGTTCCCCGGATCCCCGCCCCAGCGCCACAGATTGAGGGCGACCGCGCGGTAGAGAAGGCCGGTGTCCATGTGCGGCAGGCCGAAATGTTTCGCGAGGGCCCGCGCGATCGTGCCCTTCCCGCTCGCGGCGGGTCCATCGACCGCGATCACGGCCGCCCTTTTCGCGTCGGAACTCAACCCTATATCCCCTGCCGAGGCGCGCGCTTTGACAGGGACATATGCCTATGGCAAGGCGCGCCGCCGAACGCCCGGACCCGCCGGCGCCAACATTTTTCGACTGGAGTTAACCTCACGATGGTGAAGCCCGAATGGGGCACCAAGCGCACTTGCCCCAAGTGCTCGACCCGCTTCTATGACCTCGGCGCCGAGGACCCGGTGCACTGCATCAATTGCGGCACCGATTTCATTCCCGAACCGGTCCTGAAGTCCAAGCAACCGCTGACCTTCGAGGCGGTGCAGATGACCAAGGAGCCGGAGAAGGCGGATGACGATCTCGCCGCCGACGATCTCGCGATCGACGAAGACGAGGAAGTCAGCGCCGACGAGGAAGTCGATATCGACACGGGTGACGACGATTTGGGCGTCGAGACCGCGGGCGAGGACGAGGAAAGCTAGGATCTTTTCCGGGCGCTGCGTGATGTTTCCCCTTTTCCAGCCGGGGAAAGTTCGCCTAGAGCGCTGAAGGACGTGGGGCCGTAGCTCAGCTGGGAGAGCGTCGCAATGGCATTGCGAAGGTCAGGGGTTCGATCCCCCTCGGCTCCACCATTTCCCTAAAAATCTCCCGCTGATCAGTGCCGCCGTTTCTGCGGATGGCGCCGCGGCGGGGGTGAAAACCGCAGGGTCGGATTGCGGATGCAATTGTTGAATCCGACCCAGTCCACCCGCTGCGAACTTCGGGCGGCGTTTCGATTGCACTGGTGAATGCGCCACAGCGGCGGGTTGGTCCTGGCGACGAACTTCCGCGCATCCTTCATCGCGCGCTGCTGCTGTCCCATGCAGCGCTGCTGCCACTGGCAGTTGACGCCGATATTCAGCGCAACCGCGTCGTACAGAGGCACGACGGCAGTTGCCGGCGCTTCGCCGGCGACCAGAAATGCGAGCGCAACGGCAAGCTTCCACCCCATTTGCCAAGCGTGGCATCCACAGCGCTTAAGGGCAACTCAATCGACGTAGAAAAAGCGTTGTAAACCAATGCGCTACTGTGCCACCCCGCGCGGCGTTAGCGATGAACCGTTGTTCATTTGCGCCCAATTGCGAATCGTGAGACTGCTACCCGACACATGCTGATTGCTTTTTCGCTTGTTCAATCCAGCATCGTGGCTCCCTTTTTTGGGAGCTTTTGAGAGGGGTCTGTCATGAGAGTAACAGGGTTGGGCGCGTTCGCGCTCGCCACGGTTGTTGGCGTTTCAGGGGTCGGTTTCAGTGCCGCTAATGCGCAATCCGCAGTAGCCATCGAACGAAGCGGCCGCACATTTCACATAGCAGTTTGCCCGCGCGGCAATCCCGCTGGAACGGCGCGCTGCTTCGCCCACCAGGTCGTCGATGCTCGCGGTAATCCGGTCAACGGAAAGGCCAATCCCGCCGCGACTCCTTCCGGCTATGGACCAGACCAGCTCCGCGCCGCTTACGGCCTTACCGGTGTGACGGGCACCGGCACTCCGACAGTCGCGATCGTCGATGCCTATGCCTATCCGAATGCAGAGAGGGATCTCGGCGTTTATCGCGCCCAATACGGACTTCCGGCCTGCACGACGGCCAACGGCTGCCTCAGGATCGTCGGGACCAATGGCGGCAAACCGCCGTCGCGCGTCGACACCGGATGGGATCAGGAGCAGGGCCTCGACCTCGACATGGTCAGCGCTGCCTGTCCGAATTGCCACATTCTGCTCATTCAGGCGAGCTCGGCGTCATTCTCGGCTCTCTGGGCAGGCGTCGATTACGCCAAGACCCAGCCGGGCGTGAAGGCGATCTCGAACAGCTACGGGAACACGGACTCGTCGTCCTATGCCCAATATGACTCGCACTATGCCGGGAACAACGTCGCGATCACCGTCAGCACCGGCGATACCGGCTATGGCGCGCAGTGGCCTGCCTCGGCTCCTGGAGCGATCGCCGTCGGCGGCACGAGCCTCAAGGTTGGTGGCGGAACTCGCGGCTGGACCGAGACAGCCTGGACCGGGGCCGGCAGCGGCTGTGGCCTCGGCCATCCGCAACCGACCTGGCAGCATGGCGTGACCGACGCTTGCGCCGGCCGCATGGAAGCGGACATTTCGTCCAACGCTGACCCCAACACGGGCGTCGCCGTCTATAGCCCGATCAACCGCACCACTTCGGGCTGGGGCATCTGGGGAGGAACCAGCGAATCCGCGCCGTTCATTGCCGGCCTGTTCGCCCTTCGGAACGGCAGCATCAATGCCGCTTCGTCGATCTACTCGCACAGCACGAGCCTCAACGACGTGACGAGCGGCAGCAACGGCAAGTGCGCCGTCGCTTATTACTGCACGGCGCAGGCCGGCTACGACGGACCGACGGGCCTTGGTACGCCCAATGGCATCGCCGTTTTCAGCAACTAAGGTGACGATAGCACGCGGGCTGCCTTGCGCAGCCCGCGTTGCTATGTATTTGATGTGCCATAAAATTTTTGGGCTGGCCGATTCTCAGTGGCGCTTACGAAGTCTCTCGTCCTAAGCTTCTGCGCCCTCCTGGTTGCGGCGCTTGCGAACCCGACTCCCGCGACTGCCGCGCAAGCGCCCGTGCCAAGCCCCGTCGCGCTTACCAAGATCGGTCTGGTCAGCGAGAACGACCATGAAGCGCACCTTCAGCTTACCGTAGAACCCAGGGTCAACGGCTTCCAGGCGCTGAGCAACGACCCGCGCGACCCAACCCTGGCACTTGCGCTCACCACGCGAACTCCGTCTGCAGTGACGCCTCGCGACATGCACGGCTTCGTGCGCGGGATAGATTTCGTCCAGGCAGAGGGCGTGCTCGTCCTGCACTTCCGCGTCGACAAAGGCGCAACGGTCGCGGCCGTTCCGAGCGGCGACAAGACGATCGAAGTCACCGTCGGCGCGATTGACAAGGCGAAGGTCCAGACTGCTTCCGCCGAGGAAGCCGCTCCCGGAGCGCTGCCGCCAGCCTACGAGCCGCCGCCCGGCCAGGACAGCTATGCCCTGGTCCTCCTCAAATATGCCGACGTATCCGAGGTGGTCGGACTGCTCTCGCAAGGCGCAGCGGTCAAATCGAACGACGTCTTCGTCCCGCGTGAGCCGCAGTTCGGATCGAATAGCCTGACCGGAAACTCCTACCAGCCGCAGCAAAGCACCCAGGCGCCCGGAAGCAGCGACGAGCCCCTGGGCGAATCGGTCGACTCCTCGATGGCAATCGACCGCCGGCTCAACGCGGTGTGGCTGAGGGGTTCGCCCGATTACATCGCGCGGATGAAGGAAATGATCGCGGCGATCGACATTCCGGTCGATAGCGTCATCCTCGAAACCCAGATGGTCGAGCTGACGGAAACGGGCTCGAAAGCGCTCGGAATCGATTTCGCCAATTCGGCCGGCCAGATTGGCGTTGTCAGCTTTCATTCTGGTGAAGCCATTCTGCCCGGGGTTCCGTCGCAAGGGTGCAATAGCGATGGAGCCGCCTGTTCCCCGCATCTCACCAGCGCGGCATTCCAGGCCGCTCTTTACGCACAAATTACCAAGGGCAACGGACGCATCATTTCCAAGCCGCGGATCGCCGCGCAAAGCGGTTCGACGGCCAAGATCATCACCGGAGACGCGCTCCCGATTCTCACCTCGATCGCGCTGTCCGGCGTCAACGGCGTCCAGCAGCAGGTTCAATATGTGAACGTTGGGGTCACGCTCCAGATCGCGCCGAGGGTGAGCACCGACGGCTTCGTCTCAAGCCACATCTACTGCGTCGTTTCGAGCGTCACCGGGTTTAGTCAGGGCTATCCGACGATCAGCCAGCGGCAGGCCGAAACGTCCGCTACCGTCCGCGACGGCGATTCCTTCGTGATCGGCGGACTGACCCAGGACGAGAATCTCAGCAGCACGAGCAAGGTGCCTCTGCTGGGCGACATTCCGATCATCGGGCAGGCCTTCCGAAAGGATACCAACACGCGGACGAAGACCGAGCTCTACATCGTCGTCACGCCTCACGTCGTTCACCATGTCGCGGTTCGGCCCGACGTCGCGTCGAGCGGCCCGGTCTACGCTCCGACGACCACCACGACGACCACGCTTCAGCCAGCGACAGCGCAGCAGCGCTAGGCGCTAGCGGTCATCGCGATCGCCGAAAATGTCCTGTAGGCGCTCGGCGATTTCTCGCAGCGGCTTCGTCGAATTGCTCCACTCGGGCGGAAGCGGACTCTTCATCTGACGACCAGGTTGCCGCGCCGCGAAAGCCGGCGGCAGCTCCGGTCCGCGCTCGCGGTCGACGGACAAGGCCGAAGTCATGAAATTGCGCCAGATCTGCGCGGGCACGGTCCCCCCGCTGACCCGGCCGAGCGACTTGTTGTCGTCGCGGCCGACCCACACCCCGACGACGAGATCGCCGGCGAAGCCGACGAACAACGCATCGCGATTCTCCTGAGTGGTGCCGGTCTTGCCGAAAGTCGGAACCGCGAGCGCTGCTCGGCGGCCAGTGCCCTCGTTCGCCGCCGCATAGAGCAGATCCAGCATCGGTGTCCGATCCCGGCGAGCGTCGAGCGGATGATGGGAGCCGAAGATCGC
>Ga0068852_100001247_pt1 | contig 16957 bp, 17 predicted proteins | sample KBSCornC22_FD_66594 | JGI IMG/M metagenome (GOLD analysis project Ga0068852, IMG submission 66594) | Corn rhizosphere microbial communities from Kellogg Biological Station, Michigan, USA - KBS Corn C2-2 | ecosystem: Host-associated > Plants > Roots > Rhizosphere > Soil ... | reverse complement strand
CAGCCCATCGTGCCCATCGGGCAGCCGCACACGGACGCGGTGCCGCGCGTCGAGGCGTTGCTGCGCATGAGCGAATCGGGTGGCGAGCTCATCCTGCCGATGTCCTTCATCCCGGTCGCCGAGCGCTACGACCTGATGCGCACCATCGACCGCTGGGTGATCGAGCGCGCCTTCGCCGATTACGGCCGGCTGGTGAAGCTGCGCGGGACGCCGGCGCCGGCCGAGTTCTCGGTGAACCTCTCGGGCCACACGCTTTCCAGCCCCGACTTCGCCGAGTTCATGAAGGAGAAGCTGGTGGAGTACGGCGTTCCGCCCACGAGCCTCTACCTCGAGATCACCGAGACCGCCGCGATCGCCAACGTGGAGCGCGCGCGCTCCCTCATCGAGACGCTGCGCGCGCTCGGCGTGCGCTTCCTGCTCGACGACTTCGGCAGCGGGCTCTCGTCCTTCAACTACCTCAAGCACTTCCCCGTGGACGGCATCAAGATCGACGGGCTTTTCGTGAAGGGCATCGCGCGCAACTACCTCGACTATGCGCTGGTGGAATCGATCCACAAGATCGGCGTGGGCCTGGGGCTGCAGACCATCGCCGAGTATGTCGAGAGCGACGAGATCCTGCGCAAGCTGGCGCAGATCGGGGTGTCTGCCGGGCAGGGCTTCCACCTCTCGCCGCCGAAGACGTGGGACGCCATGTTCGCGGCCGCGGGCTGAGCTTTCCCGGCGGCAGGCGGCGCTGGCCGCGGGATGCAGGGCTGCTATAATTCGCGGTTATTCAGCTCACACACAACAAGACGCCTCGACCATGCGTGCTCCTCTCTTTCGTATCCTCGCCGCCGCGGCGCTCGCCGCGAGCGCGCTCGGCGCCCAGGCGGCAGGTGACGCCAACAACGGCCGCAACAAGGTGTTCCAGTGCCAGGGCTGCCACGGCATTCCCGGCTGGAAGACCGCCTTCCCCGAGGTGTACCAGGTGCCGAAGCTTGGCGGCCAGAACGCGCGCTACATCGTCGCCGCGTTGAAGGAGTACAAGAGCGGCGACCGCGATTTCGCCACCATGCGCGCGATCGCGAGCACCCTCTCGGACCAGGACATGGAAGACATCGCCGCGTACTACGGCGCCTCCGCACCCTCGGGCACCGCCCCCGCCCCGCAGCCCGAAGCTGCGGAGAAGAAGAAGTGAGGCCCGCCATGAGACTCCACATCGTCTTCGCCGCCGCGCTCGTCGCCCTTTCCACCTCCGCGCTCGCAGCCTCCGGAGATGCAGAGGCGGGCAGCAAGAAATCCGCCCCATGCCAGGCGTGCCATGGCAAGAGCGGCATCTCCGTGAGCCCGGACTTCCCCAACCTTGCCGGGCAGAACGAGGATTACATCGTCGCCTCGCTCAACCACTACAAGAACGGCAAGCGCAAGAACCCGATCATGGTGGGCATGGCCGCGAACCTCACGGAGAAGGACATCCTCGACCTCGCGGCGCACTTCTCGCACCTGGAAGGGCTGCAGGTCAAGCACTGATGCGCCGCGTTCGCGATCGGCCGGTCTTTTGACCTGTTGACGCCAAGGGAAAAGCAGCAGGGAAGGGGGCCCGCCGATGTTGCTCGTGGAGCTGCATCACGGGACCGTCGAGCTGGCACCTCCCGCACCGAATCGAGGTGCGGAGTTCGTCATTTCTCTTCCGCTCCGGAATGCACCTGCGATCCGATCGTGACCGCGTCGCCTGTGCGAATGGTGCCGCCGCGCAGGATCCGGGCTCTCAATCCGCCCCTGCCGTTGAAGAACGGGATGACCTGCGGATAGGTCCGCTTCGCGAACAGGCTGCACGGCTCGCACAGCTCGAGCCCCTCGAGCAGCGCGCCTCCCACGAGAAACTGCTTGCCGACGAGAGATCATTGAGGCGGATGCCGCTGGTCACGATGTTCCTGCGCGGCATGTCTTCGGTCATCGTCAACCCGAGCTCCTTCGTGAACGCCTCGATCGCTTCGGATTCGATCAACGAAACTTGCGCCCGGCGCGCTTGGACGCCATCGCCTCCCCACCATGGCGGTTCGGGTCGAAGCTTTCCAGCATCTCCTCGCGAGTCGGCTCGCGACTCGTGGTCTCGACGATCACTCGGGTTTCGCTTTGCCGGCGGGCATGATGCGATCCTCGTGTATTCGGTCGACACACTGTATCAACCTGAGGGGCGACCGTGTCAACGGCGTCGATACGGGGTTCCTCGCGTCATCCGTGTCGCTGCGCGGCGACGCAAAAGGGCTGAAACCTCGTGGCCCGCGCATTGCCTAAATGTTCATGATCCGATCCCTCCTGACGCTGTTCGCTCTCGCACTGTCGCTTCCCGCTGCCGCGCAGGTCGTCCTCGCACCGCCGGCCCCGCGTGTGCACGACACCGTCGTGATCCAGCTCGACGGCCGCGTCATCGCCGCGGAGTGGACCGTGCAGACCGGGCCCGAGGTCACCATGGCCGGCAACACCATCACGGTCACGCTGCCGCTCACCGGCGGGAGCGGGCTGCCGGCGAACCTCGAGTGGGAGCTGGGTGCGTTTCCCGCGGGCAGTTACCAGGTCCAGGTGGTGAAGCGCAGCACGGGCGGCGCGGTGACGGCGCTCGCGCAGGCGGCCTTCACGGTGGCGCCGCGCAACGGCAACGTGCCGCGCACCAACTATTCGGACCTCTGGTTCAACCCCAACGAGTCGGGCTGGGGCCTGAACATCCAGCAGCACCCCTCGGACAAGATCTTCGCCACGTGGTTTGTGTACGGCCTCGACCGCAAGCCCATCTGGTATGTGATTCCCGATGGCCAGTGGTCCTCGGACCACGAATACACCGGCACCGTCTATCGCACGATCGGCCCGTTCTTCGCGGATACGCCGTTCGATCCCAGGCTGGTCCAGGTCATCCCCGCGGGCACCGGTACGCTCACCTTCAACCGCTACGACGCGGCGGTGTTCTCGTACACGATCGACGGCGTGAGCGGCCAGAAGGCGATGCTCCGGCAGGGCTTCTGACCGCGAGCGGGTCGCTGTCGCCCTTATACTTCGCGACGCCCCAACGACCCGGAGGACCGATGACCACGCCCATCGTGGCCGAAGAGCTCGCGCGTGCCGTCGCGCGCGGCCGCGATCGCACGCTGCCGGCCGCGCTGCGCGAGACGTGCGAGCGCCTGCTGGTCGACATTGCCGGCCTGTGCGTGGCCGCGCGCAACGAGCCGTATGTTCGCGCCGCCATCGGCAGCTGGGAAGCGGGCGGATCGTGCACGGCCATCGGGCACGCACGGGCGCTCGACGCGGCCGGCGCAGCGTTCGTGAACGGCACGGCGGCGCACGGCGAGGATTTCGACGACACGTTCGAAGGTGGTCCGGTGCATGCGGGCGCGGTGATCGTGCCCGCGCTGCTCGCGGTCGCGGAACGCGATCGCCTCGCCGGCAGCGACCTCCTGTACGGCATCGCGGTCGGCGTCGAAATCACGTGCCGCGCAAGCCTCGTCGCTCCCAAGCGCATCCACAAGGCGGGCTTCCATCCGACCGCGGTCCTGGGCGCCATGGGCGCGGCCGCGGGCGTGGCGACGGCATTGCGCCTGGACGAGCGCGCATTCGCCAGCGCGCAGGGCATCGCGGGATCGATGGCGAGCGGCATCATCGAGTACCTTGCGGAAGGCACCTCCACCAAGCGCATGCACCCGGGCTGGGCGGCGCAGGCGGGCCTGCGGGCGGCGGCGCTCGCGCGGGCGGGCTTCGACGGGCCGCGCACGGTCTGGGAAGGGCAGCACGGCTTCCTGCACGGCTTCGCCAACACCACCGAGGGCGCGTGGGACCGGCTCCTCGAAGGCTTCGGCGAGCGCTGGGTGGCGGAGACGATCGCGTTCAAGCCGTACGCCTGCGGCACCATGATCCATCCCTACATCGACTGCGCACGGCGTCTCGCGCAACGCGGCATCGCACCGGACGACATCGCCGCGATCGAGTGCGATACCGCCGAAGGCATCGTGCATCGCCTGTGGGAGCCGCTCGATGCGAAGCGCCGTCCTCCGAACGGCTATGCCGCAAAGTTCAGCATTCCGTATGGCGTGGCTTATGGATTCGTGCGCGGGCACGTGGGCCTCGACGCATTCACCGACGGGAAGGCCGCCGATCCCGCGCTGCGAGCGCTCGCGGCGAAGGTTTCGTATCGCGTCGATCCCGCCAATCCGTATCCGGACGAATACACGGGCCACGTGCGCGCCACGCTGCGCGACGGCCGCGTCGTCGAGGAGCGCCAGCCGTACCTGCGCGGCGGCCATCACGAGCCGCTCACGCGCGAGGAGCTCGAGCACAAGTTTCGCGACAACTGTGCGCACGGAGGCTGGACCCCGGAGCACGCGCAGGCCTGGCTCGCGTGGGTCGCGCGTGCCTTCGATGCGCCCGGCAGCCTCGACGAATTCAGGAGCTGATGCCATGGACCGCGAGCTCGAAGGGCGCGTCGCGCTCGTTACCGGCGCCGCGCGCAACATCGGGCGCGCGATCGCGCTTGCCCTGGCCGAGGGGGGTGCCAGCGTGGTGGTGAACGCGCGGCAGTCTCGCGACGAGGCCGCCGCGGTCGTGGCCGAGATCGAGCGTAGCGGCGCGCGCGCGCTGGTCCACATGGCGGATGTCGCGGACGCAGCCGCGGTCGCGGCGATGGTCGAGGCGGCGACACGGCGCTTCGGGCGGCTCGACATCGTGGTGAACAACGCCGCCGTGCGCGATGTCACCTCCATCGACGACATCGACCTGGCGAGCTGGCGGCACGTGACCGGCATCATCCTCGACGGCGCCTTCCTCACCGCGAAGGCGAGCCTCGCCGCGCTGCGGGCGAGCGGCGCGGGCGCCATCGTGAACATCGGCGGCATGTCCGCCAATACGGGTGCGGCGGGCCGTCCGCACGTGGTCGCCGCCAAGATGGGGCTGGTCGGCCTCACGCGGGCGCTCGCGCACGACCTGGCGGGCGATGGCATCACGGTCAACTGCGTCGTTCCCGGCCTCATCGAGACGCAGCGCACCGCGTCCAGCGGCGCCAAAAGCGCGCATCATCGGGAGACGCTCGTGGGCCGGCGCGGCACGCCCAGGGAGGTGGCGGCCGTGGTGCGGTTCCTGTGCGGACCGAATGCACGTTATGTCACGGGGCAGGAATGGCACGTGAACGGCGGCGCGTACCTGGGGTGATGCGATGACCGGAGACTGGCAGACGCTGCAATCGATCGTGATGGCCGCGCTGCTCGCATGGGCGAGCGGCGTACGCCTTTATCTCGTCGTGTTCGGCATGGGGCTCGCGGGGCGCCTGGGCTACGTGGACCTGCCTTCGGGCCTGCACGTGCTCGAGAACCCGTTCGTGATCGGCGCGGCGGGGCTCATGCTCGTGGTCGAGTTCCTCGTCGACAAGGTGCCGGGCATGGATAGCGTGTGGGATTTCCTGCACACGTTCGTGCGCATACCGGCAGGGGCGTTCCTCGCGGCAGGCGCCACCAGCGACCAGCTTCCGGCGCTCACGCTCGCGGCCGGTCTCGTGGGCGGCAGCATCACCGCCGGCACGCACTTCGCCAAGTCGGCCGCGCGCGCCACGGTCAATGCCTCGCCCGAGCCGTTCAGCAACTGGGGCCTTTCCTTCTCGGAGGACGCGCTGGTTGTCGGCGGCGCGTGGCTCGCGTTCAACCATCCGCTCGCCTTCACGGCGGCGCTCGTGGTGTTCCTCGTGCTCGCGGTGTGGCTCCTCGTGGTGCTGAGGCGCGTGCTGCGCGTCGCATTCGATTCCGCCCGGAGGAAACTGGCGGCCACGCCGAGCCCCGGTTAAGATGCGGCGAACTGCGGCTCCCAGGAGGGCCGTGCCTGGATCACAACCGACATGAGGAACGCATGAACCGCATCGTGCACCTGGCGCTGAAGGTGGAGGACCTCGAAGCCACCACGCGCTTCTACCAGGAAGTATTCGGCTTCCAGGAAGTGGAAACCAAGAAGGTCCGCGACCACACCTCGCGCCACCTCACCGACGGCCACATCGATTTCGCGCTGCTCAAGTACGACGCCGCCAGCGACTCGAAGGAAAAGAACGCGGCCGGCAAGGGCCCGTGCATCCACCATTTCGCCGTCGAGGTGGACGACATCGATGCCGCGACGAAGCAGATCCTCGAGCATGGCTGCGTCATCGTGAGCGATCCGGGCGTGGTGCCGGTGAAGTTCCGCGCGCCGGGCGGCACCATCGCCGAGCTGGTGCCCACGGGGCGCTACAAGAAGGCGTCCGAAAAGTAAGCTCACCCGGGACGCACCGCGCGTCCCCAAGGCCATGCACCGCCTTCTTCGCACCGGCGATTTCTGGGCCGGGCTCGCTTTCGCCGCGCTTGGCGCGTGGATCGTGAGCCAGGCGCGTCAATGGGTCTACCTCGGCGAGGAAGGCCCCGGCGCAGGCTTCTTTCCCATGTGGTACGGCATCGCGATGCTGGTGCTCTCCCTGGTCCTCGTCGTGGGTGCCGCGAGGAGGCAAGGGGAGGCGGGCCGCCCGCTGCGCGAGCAATGGAAGGGCACGGGACGCGCGCTCGCCTGCTGGGGCGCGCTCGCCGTGAGCGTGGCGCTGCTGAAGCTGGTCGGCTTCATCATCTCCTTCGCGCTGCTCGCCTGGTTCATCACCGGGGTCCTGTGCCGCAAGCGGGCGCTGCTCTCGATCGGCCTCTCGGTCGCATGGGCGGTCTTCTTCTGGGCGGTCTTCAGCTGGGGGCTGGATATGTCGCTACCCGCCGGCCGGTTCTTCTAGCGCGATGGATATCTTCTCCGGGCTGATGCACGGCTTTGCGGTGGCGCTCACGCCGGGCAACCTCGGCATGTGCGTGGTGGGCGTGCTGCTCGGCACCATCGTCGGCGTATTGCCGGGGCTCGGGCCGCCCGCGACCATCGCGATGCTGCTGCCGCTCACGTTCCGCATGGATCCGACGGGCGCCATGATCATGCTGGCCGGCATCTACTACGGCGCCAAGTACGGCGGCTCGACCACTTCCATCCTGCTCAACATCCCCGGCGAATCGGCTTCGGCCGCCACGTGCTTCGACGGCTACCAGCTCGCGCGCAAGGGGCGCGCCGGGCCCGCGCTCGGCATGGCGGCGATCGCGTCGTTCATCGCGGGCACGTTCGGCGTGGTGGCGCTCATGCTCGTGGCCCCGCCGCTCGCGAAGGTCTCGCTCGCCTTCAGCTCGCCGGAGTACTTCGGCCTCATGGCGATGGGGCTCGCGATGGTGGTCCTGCTCTCGGGCCATTCGCTGGTGAAGGGGCTGCTGTCGATGCTGCTCGGGCTGTGGGTCGCCGGCATGGGCACCGATCTTTTCAGCGCCACGTCGCGCTTCACGTTCGGCCGCGCGGAGCTCCTCGGCGGCATCGACTTCGTGGTGGTCGCCATCGGCATCTTCGCGGTGGGCGAGGTCATGGCCAACCTCGAGCCGACCGAGCCCGGCGCGATGCTGCCCGTGCCCAAGGGGCTGCGCAACCTGATGCCCACGTGGCAGGACATGAAGGACTGCCGCTTCGCGTTCCTGAATGGCTCCGTGCTGGGCTTCATCGTCGGCATCCTCCCTGGCGCGGGATCGACGATCGCCTCGTTCCTTTCGTACGGCATCGAGAAGGCCGTCTCGAAGCATCCGGAGGAATTCGGCAAGGGCGCCATCGAAGGCGTGGCCGCCCCCGAAGGCGCCAACAACGCCGAGACCGCGGGCGCGCTCGTGCCGCTCCTCACGCTCGGCATTCCGGGCAGCGGGACCACGGCCATGCTGCTCGCGGCCCTCGTGCTGTGGGGCTTCAAGCCCGGCCCGCTCTTCATCGACGAGAGCCCGGCGCTCTTCTGGGGGCTGGTGGCGAGCATGTACATCGGCAATGTGCTGCTGCTGCTGCTGAACCTGCCGCTCGTGGGCGTGTTCGCGCAGCTCCTCAAGCTGCCGCATTACGCGATGTATCCGCTCATCCTCGGCGTCTCGATCGTGGGCGTGTATTCGAATTCGTCGAGCGTCTTCGACCTGGGCCTCCTCACGCTCTTCGGTCTCGTCGGTTATGCGATGCGCAAGCTCGATTTCCCCACCGCGCCGATGATCCTGGGGCTCGTGCTGGGCGACAACATGGAGAAGGCCCTGCGCCAGTCGCTCATGATGTCGCAGGGGGATCTTTCGATCCTGGTGTCGCGGCCCATTTCCGCGGGCCTGCTCGGGGTGGCGGTGCTGCTGCTGGTCGTGCCGCTCTTCAAGCGCGTCAACGCCACGCGCGTGCAGATCATCGACCAGGCTGAAGGATAAGAACGCCCTGGGGACACCCTTGGGGACAGGAACAGAACGGAGGAGGAATCGATGCGTCACGCAAGACTGGCCCTGGCCGTATGGCTCGCGGCGGCACTCGCTTTGCCGGGCCTCGCCGCCGCCGAGTGGAAGCCCACCAAGCCGATCGAGGTCGTGGTCCACACGGGCCCCGGCGGCGGCAACGACGTGCTCGCGCGCTCCATCGCGCAGATGCTCGAGAAGGAGAAGCTGCTGCCGGTGCGCATGAACGTCGTCAACAAGCCGGGCGGCAACGGCGCGGTGGCGGCGGCGTACCTGAAGGAGAAGGAAGGCGACACGCACACCATCGGCCTCATCACCAGCGTGTGGATCGCGACACCGCTCGTGAGCAAGGAGGCCACCGTGACGTTGAAGGACCTCACGCCGATCGCGCGCCTCATGCTCGAGCCCGCGGTGTTCGTGGTGCGCTCCGACTCGCCGTACAAGACGCTGCGCGAGTTCATCGAGGCCGCGAAGGCGCACCCGGGGCAGCTCAAGCAGTCGGGCGGCTCGCTCACCTCGCGCGACAACCTCGCGCACCAGACCCTGCAGCAGGCGACGGGCGCCAAGTGGGCCTTCGTCTCGTTCCCGGGCGGCGGCGAGCGCGTGGCCGCACTCCTCGGCGGCCACGTGGACATGATGATCATCGAGCCGCAGGAAGCGGGCGAGCACATCCGCGCGGGCAAGATGCGTGCGCTGGCCCAGATCTCGGACCATCGCCTGCCCGGCTACGCGAACGTGCCGACGCTCAAGGAAGCGGGCTTCGACGTCTCGCTCGCCCCGCAGATCCGCGGCGCGGTGGCGCCTCCCAACGAGCCGAAGGAAGTCATCGCCTACTGGGAAGGCCTGTTCGCGAGGCTCGTGCAGACGCCCTCCTGGAAGAAGTACCTCGCCGACAACCAGGTCGAGGAGGGCTACCAGAACGCGGCCGATTTCACGCGCTCGATCGCGACCATCGAGGCGGAGCTGCGGCCGCAGCTGCAGCAGGCGGGGGTGAAGCTCGCGCGCTGAACACGGCCGGCCGATATGCGGTCAGACTCGATGTAGCCCCATGGAGTCCGGTCCCATTCGTTCTCGCCTCCTCACCGCCGTGCTGCTGCTCGCGTGCGGGCCGTCGCATGCCGCCGCCGATCCCGAGTTCGACGCGTGCGTGAACGAGCTGCGCACCGAAGCCGTCGCAGGCGGCATCCGGCACCGCACGTTCAACCGCGCGATGAGGGGGGTGCAGCCGGATCCTTCCGTGATCGAGGCGATGCAGACCCAGCCGGAATTCGAAACGCCGGTCTGGGATTACCTCGCCCGCCTCGTGGACGAGAAGCGCATCGCCGAAGGGCAGGCGCGGCTCGCGCAGTGGACGCCGGTGCTGGACCGCATCGAGCAGCAGTTCGGCGTCGATCGCCACATCGTGGTGGCCGTGTGGGGCGTCGAATCCGACTACGGCCGCATCATGGGCAACCGCCCGCTGGTGCGTTCGCTCACCACGGCCTCTTGTTACGGCGAGCGGCAGCGCTTCTTCCGCGGCGAGCTGCTGGCCACCTTGCAGATCATCCAGGGCGGCGACATGAAGCCCGAGGCGCTGCGCGGCTCCTGGGCAGGCGCCTTCGGCCAGACGCAGTTCATGCCGAGCACCTTCCAGCGCATGGCGGTGGACTTCGATGGCGATGGGAAGCGCGACCTCGTGGCCTCCGTGCCCGATGCGCTGGGCTCCGTCGCGAACTTCCTGCGCGTCTCGCACTGGGCGCCCGGCGAGCCGTGGGGCTACGAGGTGAAGATTCCCGCCGCCTACGACGGGCCTTCGGGCCGCCACCAGCGCGAGCCGTTGTCCGCGTGGCGTGAGCGCGGCATCGTGCACGTCGACGGCCGGCCGCTGGAGGGAGACGGGGATGCGGCGCTGTTGCTGGTCGCGGGTACGCGCGGCCCCGCATTCCTCGTCTTCCCCAACTTCGATGCGATTCATGCGTACAACCGCTCCGAGGCGTATGCGCTCGCCATCGCGCACCTCGCCGACCGGCTGAAGGGCGGCGGCCCCATCGTTGCCGCGTGGCCGGTCGAGGATCCGATCCTCTCGCGCACCGAGCGCCGGGAGTTGCAGCAGCACCTCATCGACCTCGGCCTGCTCGAAGGGGATGCCGACGGCATCGTGGGCTCGCGCACCACGGCTGCGGTCAAGGCCTTCCAGGCGTGGAACGGCCTGCCGCCCGACGGCTACGCCAGCGCGCGCGTGCTGAAGGCGCTGCGGGAAGCTCCGCCCGGATTCACCGGGCCGCCCCCGCCGCCATCCGTCGCGACGCTCGGCGAGCCCGTGGCCCCGACCGCCACGGACGCTGCTACGGCGGTGCCGCAGGCGGCTTCGAACTAGCAATTTCCGGGGTAGGACGGTCCCATCGACCGTCGGGGCGCGGCCATTTGTCCACTAGAGCTGGACAAAAGTCCTCATGCGGAGGCTATAATGGATGCATGGCGCATCCTTTCGATCCACCTCACGAGCGGCTGGCGGCACCCGAACGAGCCGCACTCGCGTTCATGGCCTCGACCTTCCGCGCCCACGACGAGGCGGCGAAGGCGGATCGGCGGTCCGCCGAGGACGTGAAAGTTCTCAAGGAGTCGCGCCGGCTGGTCAAGCAGCTCTCGGAGCGGCTTGCGCACGAGGTCCACGAGCGCACGCTGATGGTGGAATTGTTCGAGCTCATCGAGCGTGGCATGCCCGCTACGGCGACGGACGTGCTGGCACTGCAGTACGCAGTGCCCCTCAAGACCGTCGCGCAGTGGCTCGACACGTCGCCAAAGACGCTTTCGCGCCGCCGCGCAGGCCTCCTGGGCCGCACCGAGAGCGACGTGGCGCTGCGTTTCGGCCGCGTCTTCGAGCAGGCGCGCGAGGCCTTCGGGACGGACGAGGCCGCCCGCGAGTGGCTCACGTCGGCGCAACCCACCCTCGCCGGCGCGGTGCCCGTGGCCCTGCTGCGCACCGAGCTGGGCGCGCGCCAGGTCGAGCGGGCGATCGAGCTCATCGACTACGGCGATTACGTCTGATCGATCGTGCCGGCCGTGAAGCGTTGAGGCGTGCGGGTCTATCGGCTCGTCAAGACCCGATACGTGGCAGCGGTGCTCGCCGGCGACGGCGCGAGCTTTCGCCACGGGGCGCGTTGGAATGCACCTGGCGATCGGGCGGTCTACGCGGCCGAGAATCGCGCACTGGCCGTGATCGAGTCGCTCGCGCACGTGCCGCGGCTTGCCGGCCTGCCGCCCCATACGATGGTGCAACTCGAGATCCCGGAGGAGCTCATCGAGCGGCCGATAGATGCGCCGGCTGCGAGTGACGCGGCGGCCGCAGTGGCCTTCGGCGCGAAGTGGTTTCGCCAGCAGCGCTCCGTCGCGCTCGTGGTCCCCTCGGTGATCGTCCCCGAAGAGGCGAACATCGTCATCAGCGCCGCTCACCCCGGCGCCAACAAGGTGGCCGTGGTCGCGCAGATCGACTATCCCCTCGACGACCGCCTGAAAATGCTCCTGGGGCGGCGCTGATCACAGGGGCGTGCAATGGGCCGGGTACGCATCTGGAAGCCTCAACCCTCGTCGGCAAGCCGCACCACCAACCCTTCATCCCCGCGCAGCGCGATATTCCCCTTCACCCGCTCGCCACCGCGATCGAGCAGCGTCGAGAGCACGATCGTGCCCGGTGGCGCGCCGGCCTCGCGATGCAGGACGTGTCCGCGCGAGCCCAGGTTGAGCGCCACGAGGAACGAGCATTCGCCCTTGCGGCCGCGACGCACGTAGGCGAGGACGTCGCCGTCCGCTTCGATCGGCTCGAGGCGCCCCACTTCCAGCGCGGGCTCGCCGCGCCGCAGCGCGATGAGTCGCCAGTAGAGCGTGAGGATCGACGCGGGATCGTCGCGCAGCGCTTCGACGTTCACGCGCGCGAAGTCGTCCGCGATCGGCAGCCACGGCTCGCCGGTCGTGAAGCCGGCCTTCTCGCCGCGGCTCCATTGCATCGGCGTGCGCTCGGGATCGCGCCCGAGCCCCTTGCCGGGAACGTTTTTCTCGAACGGATCCTGCACGCGCTCCGGCGGGATCGGCACGTCGTGCATGCCGATCTCGTCGCCGTAGTAGAGCGTGGGCGTGCCGCGCAGCGTGAGCAGCAGCATCGCGGCAACCCGCGCCTGTCCCGGCCCGCAGCGCGACGCGATGCGATGCTGGTCGTGGTTGCCGAGCACCCAGTTGGGCCACGCGCCGTCGGGCAGCGCGCCCTCGTACTCGCGGATGAGGCCGGCGATGTGGCGCGCGTCCCACTTGGCGTTGATGAGCTGGAAGTTGAACGGCAGGTGCGCGCCCTTGAGATCCGTGCCGCCGTAGTACTGCACCAGCTTCTCGATCGGCAGGTAGATCTCGCCGATGAACATGCGGTCGGTGTATTCGTCGAGCAGGCCGCGCATGCGCTTCACGATGCCGTGCACCTCGGGCCGGTCGGTGGTGTAGATCGGCACGAGCTGCTGGTACGGATCCCTGCCCGGCGCCCAGTCGGGATTCGGCGGGTTGTCGCGGAACTGGTCGTCCTTGATCAGGTGCCAGAGGACGTCCACGCGGAAGCCATCCACGCCGCGGTCGAGCCAGAAGCGCAGCACGTCCATCATCGCGTCGACCACTTCGGGGTTGCGCCAGTTGAGGTCGGGCTGCTCGGGGAGGAACGCGTGGTAGTAGTACTGCCCCGTCGCGCGATCCAGCTCCCAGGCGCTGCCGCCGAAGCATGAGAGCCAGTTGTTGGGCGGGCCCCCACCGGGCGCGGGATCGCGCCAGATGTACCAGTCGCGCTTCGGGTTGTTGCGCGATGCGCGCGATTCGGCGAACCAGCGATGCTGGTCCGAGCTGTGGTTGGGCACGAAGTCGAGGATCACCTTGAGCTCGCGCGCGTGCGCTTCGGCCACCAGCCGGTCGAAGTCGTCGAGCGTGCCGAAGAGCGGATTCACGCCGGTGTAGTCGGCGACGTCATAGCCGAAGTCCTTCATCGGCGACGGATAGATCGGCGAGAGCCACACCGCGTCCACGCCCAGCCAGCGCAGGTGGTCGAGGCGCGAGATGATGCCGGGCAGGTCGCCCACGCCGTCGCCGTTCGAGTCCATGAACGAGCGCGGGTAGATCTGGTAGATGGTGCCGCGTTGCCACCACAGGTACGCGGGCCGCACGCCGCGGGCATCGCCCTCGCGCGGTATTCCTGCCTTCATGTCGTTCATGTCGCGTCCTCGCTGCGTGCACGCGGCGCCAGAACCACCGCGCAATGTCCCGGAAAGTGCCAGCCGCGCTCCTCGCTTTCCACGGCCGGCGTGCCGCCCCCGCCATAGCGCGGGTCCTCGCTCGACCAGATCGTCTCCCAGCGCATGTCCTCCGGAGGCGCCAGCAGCGGCTCGGGTGCGTGCACGAGGGCGAGATCGAGGCCCAGGTTCACGACCAGCAGCCGATCGCCCGCTTCGTGGAAGAAGCGCAGCACGAACGCCTCCGGCCCCAGCACCGCGCCATCCACGCCGCCCACGCGCTGCGCGCTGAACGCCGGATCGCTGCGGCGCAGCGCGAGCAGGTCGCGGTGGAAGGCGAGCATCGGCGCATGGCTTTCGCACTCGGACCAGTCGAGCCTGCAGCGCTCGAAGGTCGCGGGATCGGCCGGATCCGCCAGCCGGTCCTTCATGTCCGATTCGGAGATGCTCGGGAACTGCGCGAGGAATTCGCACCGGCCGCGGCGCACTGCTTCCGCAAGTTCCTTCTTGTGGTCGGCGAAATAGAGGAAGGGCGCCGAAGCGCCGAACTCCTGGCCCTGGAAGAACATGGGCGTCCCGGGCGCGAGGAGCGTGAGCGCGGTCATCGCGCGGAAGCGCCCCGGTGCGGCGATCTCGTGCGTGCGCAACCCGAGCGCCGAGTTGGCGATCTGGTCGTGGTTCTGGATGTAGTTCACGAAGGCCGCGGGATGCAGCCCCATGCCCGGCGTCCCGCGCCGCTTCTTCTGCCACGCGTAGCGCTGGCCCTGGTAGAGGTAGCCGTACTTGACCGCCGAGATGAACTCCTGCGGCGTGCCGAGATAATCGCTGTAGTACGCCTCGTTGCGCCCCACCAGCGCCACGTGCGCGCTGTGGTGGAAATCGTCGTTCCAGAGCGCGTCCATGCCCAGGCCGCCCGCTTCCACCGGACGCACGAGCTTCACGTGCTGCGGCTCGTTCTCGGCCACGACGAGCGTCGCACGCCCGCGGGCGGCCGCGCGCACCCGCGCCGTCATCTCCTGCATCACGTTCACGGGCGAGGCGTCGAAGATCTGCTGTGTCGCGTCCAGGCGAAGCCCATCCATGTGGAACTCGTCGATCCAGTACCCCGCGTTCGCGATGAAGAACTCGCGCACCGGAGCGCTCGACGGACCGTCGAAATTGAGCGGATCGCCCCACTCGTTCTCGTAGCGATCGCTGAAATACTCGGCGGCGAACTCGGTGAGGTAGTTGCCGTCGGGGCCGAAATGGTTATAGACCACGTCGAGGATCACCGCGATGCCGGCGGCGTGGGCGCGGTCCACGAAACGGCGCAGGTCATCGGGCGCCCCGTAGAGGTGCGTGGGTGCGAAGAGATCGACGCCGTCGTATCCCCAGCCGAAGCGCCCGGGAAATTCCGCCACCGGCATCATCTCGATCACCGTGATGCCGGTTTCCGCGAGGTGCGCGAGCTTGCTTGCCGCGGCTTCGTAGGTGCCTTCGGGCGTGAAGGTTCCGATGTGCATCTCGTACACCACTTGCCCGGCGAGCGCGACACCACGCCATGCCCGGTCGTTCCACGCGAAGCGCGAAGGATCCACCACCTGCGAGGGCCCGTGCGGGCCTTCGGGCTGGAAGCGCGACGCGGGATCCGGAAAGGCTTTGGCCCCGTCGAGCCGATAGCGATAGCGCGTGCCGTCGGCGGCGGCCACCATGCCGGAGAAGTAACCGTTTCCTTCATTCTCCAGCGCGTGCGTGCCGGCAGTGCCTTCCAGCACCACGTCGACCCGCTGGCAGCGGGGCGCCCAGACGCGGAAATGCACGCCACGGCCGGGCTGCACCTCGGCGCCCACGGGCAGGCGGCGGACGGTTGGGCGATGCGTATCGGGACTCAAGGCGGATTCGACAAGCGCCCGTCCCGGGGATTCCATGGCGATTCCGGAGGTCAGAAGGTCACCGGACCGTGCCGATTGAAATACGCCGCCGCGGCCGCATTGTTCCGAAATGACTACTCCACCAACCCTGCCCGGGACCTCCCATGTCGCGTCATAAGGATCCGACCGCCCTCATGTGGGCGCAGGCCTGCGAGATCCTCGCCCAGGCCGACCGCATGCACCAGCAATTCTTCCGCCTCACGTCGCAGAGCCGCACGCAGGCGACCTGGGAGCCGCCCGCGGACGTGTTCGAGGACGAGAACGAGGTCCTGGTCGTCGTGGCCCTGCCGGGCGTGGCCCCCGAGCGCGTGCAGGTCTCGAGCGAGGGCGGGGCGCTCGTCGTGCGGGCCGAAAGGCCGCATCCCTTCCGCGGGCCGCGCCAGGCGGTGCGGCAGGTGGAAATCCCCTATGGCTACTTCGAGCGCCGCATCGCGTTGCCGCCAGAGACGCTCGAGCTCACGTCGCACGAACTCACCAACGGCTGCCTGATGCTGCGCTTGCGCAAGCAGCGCTAGAGGAACCCCATGAGCGAACCCGATACCCGTCCCGACGGCCTGAACGCCGACGGGGGCGCCCCGCAGCGCGTGGACCAACCCGCCAACGAGCCGAACGCCGCAACCCCGGACGCGACCAACGTGCGCCCGCTGCCGGCCGACGCGCTGATCATCCTGCCGGTGCGCAACGTCGTGCTCTTCCCGGGCCTCATCGTGCCGCTCGCCGTGGGCCGCGAGCGCTCGCGGGCTGCCGCACAGGAAGCCGTGCGCCTGCAGCGCCCGATCGGGATCCTGCTGCAGAACAAGCCCGACGTCGACGATCCCCAGCCCGAGGACCTCCATTGGGTCGGCACGACCGCCACGGTGCTGCGCTACATCACGATGCCCGACGGGACGCACCACGCCATCTGCAAGGGCGAGCAGCGCTTCCGCGTGCTGCAATTCCTCGAGGGTTATCCGTTCCCGGTGGCGCGCGTGCAGTACATCGAGGACGCGAGGACCGACGACACGGCCATCGAAGGCCGCGCCGTTGCCCTGCGTGCGCGTGCGACGGAGATCCTGCAGCTCCTGCCGCAGATCCCGGAGGAAGTCGTCACCGCCTTCCAGGCGCTCGAAGGGCCGTCCGCGCTCGCCGACTTCATCGCCGGCATGATGGACGTGACCGCCGAGGAGAAGCAGGCGCTGCTCGAGACCTTCGACCTCGAAGCGCGCCTCGACAAGCTCCTCGACATGCTTTCGCATCGCATCGAGGTGCTCAAGGTCTCCAAGGAGATCGACGAGCGCACCCGAGAGTCCCTCGGCGACATGAACCGCAAGGCGCTCCTGCGCCAGCAGATGCGCCAGATCCAGAAGGAGCTCGGCGAGGGCGAGGAAGAGGGCGCCGCCGAGATCGAGGAGCTCGAGAAGCAGGTCGCCGAGGCCGGCATGCCCGAGGAGGTCGAGAAGCACGCGCGCAAGGAGCTGAAGCGCCTCGCACGCATGCCCGAAGGCCAGGGCGAGCACGGCATGATCCGCAGCTACCTCGA
>Ga0068852_100001244_pt1 | contig 16975 bp, 12 predicted proteins | sample KBSCornC22_FD_66594 | JGI IMG/M metagenome (GOLD analysis project Ga0068852, IMG submission 66594) | Corn rhizosphere microbial communities from Kellogg Biological Station, Michigan, USA - KBS Corn C2-2 | ecosystem: Host-associated > Plants > Roots > Rhizosphere > Soil ... | reverse complement strand
GGGCCACCCCAAGGGAGCGCTCTACTCGCATCGTTCCACGCTCTTGCACAGCTTCGCCGCGTGCGCGGCGGACGGCTTCGGCATGTCCTCCTCCGAAGTCGTGCTGCCCGTGGTACCCATGTTCCACGTCAACGCGTGGGGCGTGCCGTACGCGGCCGCGATGGCGGGCGCGAAGCTGGTCCTCCCGGGTGCTCAGCTCGATGGCGCGAGCCTGCACGAGCTCATGGAAAACGAGAAGGTCACGCTCGCCCTCGGCGTGCCGACGGTGTGGCTGGCGCTCCTGCAGTATCTCGAGAAGCATGGCCTCGGCCTCTCGACGCTCAAGCGCGTCGTGATCGGCGGTGCCGCGGCGCCGCGCTCCATGATCCGCGCGTTCCGCGAGCGTCATGGTGTCGAGGTGATCCATGCCTGGGGCATGACGGAGCTCTCGCCCCTCGGCACCGTGAACCATCTCCTGCCGAAGCATGCATCGTGCAGCGAGGAGGAGCGCGACGGCGTGCGCGAGAAGCAGGGCCGGCCGCTCTTCGGCATCGACCTGCGCGTCGTGGATGGCGGGGGCCGCGAGGTGGCCCACGATGGAGTCGCCTTCGGCGACCTGCAGGCGCGCGGCCATTGGGTGATCCAGCGCTACTTCGGTGGGGAGGCCCACGGCGAAGCGCTCGAGGAGGGCTGGTTTCCCACGGGCGACGTCGCCACCCTCGACGCCGACGGCTACATGAAGATCACCGACCGATCGAAGGACGTCATCAAGTCGGGCGGCGAATGGATCAGCTCGATCGAGATCGAGGGCCTCGCCATGGCGCACCCGGCGGTGGCGGAGGCCGCCGTGATCGGCGTGAAGCATCCGAAGTGGGACGAGCGCCCGCTGCTGGTCGTCGTGGTGAAGCCGGGCGCCAGCGTCACTCGCGAGGCGCTCCTCGAGGGGTTCGAGGGCAAGATCGCCCGCTGGTGGATTCCCGACGACGTGCTCTTCGTCGATTCCCTGCCGCACACCGCCACCGGCAAGCTCTCGAAGATGGAGCTGCGCAGGCAGCTGGCGAGCTTCAACCTCCCGCCGGCCGCGTAAGCAGCGCGATCCACCCGCCGGCGCCCGTCGCACGCTCGACGGGCGCCGGCAGCACTTCGACATCCGTTTCGTGGGGCAGCCGGAACGTCTCCACGCTTTGCACCAGCCCCGATGCCTGGCCGTTCAGGCCGCGCGCCGCGGCGCTCGCGCGCGACACCAGGGCCGCGTTCTTCTGCACCACGGCGTCCATCTGCGTGATCGCGCGATTGATCTGCTCGATGCCGGCGCTCTGCTCGCGGCCCGTTGCGGCGATCGCCTCCATGAGCGTCGAGACGCGGTCGACGGCCTCGACCTGCGCGGCGATGTTGCCGCCCGCACGCTCGACCATGCGCTCGTTGGCGGCGATCGCCTCCACGGAAGTGCCGACCAGCGCGCCGATCTCCTTCGCCGACGTCGCGGCGCCCTGGGCGAGCGCGCGCACCTCGGCAGCGACGACGGCGAAGCCACGCCCCTGCTCTCCGGCGCGCGCCGCCTCCACGGCGGCGTTGAGGGCGAGGATGTTCGTCTGGAAGGCGATGCGGTCGATGACGCCGACGATCTCGCGGATGCGTTGCGAGGCCTGGCCGAGGGACGCCATGCCTGCGACCACCTCGCGCATCGAGGCGCCGCCCTCGCGCGCGAGGCGCGCCGCGTCGACCGCGAGCGCGCTCGCCTGCGCGGCGTTTTCCGCTCCCTGGCGCAGCGCGGAGGTGAACTCCTCGATCGTCGATGCCGATTCTTCGAGCGAGCTCGCCTGCTCCTCGGTCGTTTCCGCGAGCTGCTCGTTGCCTTCGGCGACGCGGTCCGCGTCGAGCGCGACCGACTTCGCGCTGGAGCGGATCTGCGTCACCATGGCACCAAGGCGGGCGTTCATGTCTCCCACGGCGCGCAGGAGGTCGGCCGCCTCGTCACGGCCGCGCGCCTCGACGCGCCCCGTGAGGTCGCCCGTGGACACGCGGACCACCGCCTCCACCGCCTGGCGCAACGGCCGCGTGATGCCGCGCGTGATGCCCCAGGCGACGGCAACCACGACGGCGGCGATCGCCGCGACCAGCGCCAGGACCAACACGGTCGCCGCGCGCCCTCGCTCCACGAACGCGGCCACCGGAGCCTTGTAGCCATCGAGTGCGCGTTGGGCGAAGCGCTCGACCTCGGACACGGCGCCGCGCGTGCTCGCGGCGGCCCGGCTCTGGAAGGCGCTCAGCGCCGCCGCGTCGTCCTCGCGGCCGCGCACATCCTCGACGGCCGCCTCGAATTCGCGCTCGAGCGCCTGGAGACGGCTGAGCGCCTCGCGATCGCGCGCGTCGAGCGCCATGCGCTCGAGCTCCGCGACGCCCCGTGCGTATTCGCCGCCCAGGCGCGTCACTTCGCCGCCTTCGCGCAGCGCGCCGTGCAGGTCGCCGGCCGACGCCATCTCGCGCAGGTAGTCGCTGCGGTCCTGCACCACGCCCTTCAGCACGCCGATCGCCGCGTCCTTGTCCGCGGCCGCGTCGATGGCCGCGGCCAGCGTCTCGCGCTGCAGGTGGCCGAAGAAGGCGACGGCGAGCACGAGGACCAGCAGCAGTCCGGCCACCGCGGAAAAGCCGACGGCGAGGCGCGCGGCGATACGCAGCCCGCGCATGGCGAACACCGACTCCATGGATCGCAGGCGCACGGGACCCCTATGCGGCGGTTGCAAGGCGCGCGATGTCGCCCGCGTAGTGGCGCCGGCCCGCGAAGAACATCGCGGCCGCGGCCAAGCAGGCGAATGGCGCCCATTGGAGCGCGGCCAGCAGGCCGAAGCGGTCGGCGAGAGCCCCGGTCACGATCGGTCCGGGCGCCATGCCGAGCAGGTTGTTCGCGAGGGAAAGCGTGGCGAACGCGGTGGCGTGGATCGACGGGTGTGTCACGTTGGCGACCATCGCGGTGGCGGGTCCGGTGGTGCCGCCGGCCAGCAGGATGCCGAAGGCGATAAGCACGAGCTGCAGTGTCCCCAGCGGGGCGCGGAATGCGATTGCGAGGAGCACGCAGCTGGCGAGCGAGTACGCCATTGCCATGGCGAACTTGCGCTCTGGACGCCGGTGCGAGAAGCGGTCGGTCAGCGATCCGCACGCGATCATGCCCACGCCCGAGACGAGCACGAAGAGCGCCGCGAGCGCGCTCGCGCGATCGGTGGCGAGCCCATAGTAGCGATTGAAGTAGCTCGGCATCCACGCGACCAGGCTGCCCACGATGTAGAGCTGCAGGCCGCTGCCGAGGTACGCGAAGATCACCGAGCGTGCCGAGAAAAGCCCCGGGAGCAGGCCGCGGAAGCGCAGCGGCTGCGCGCGCTCGCCCGACGCGCGCGCAGTGCGCTGCTCGCGCCCCAGGCGCTTCTCGCTCACGCACAACGAGAAGGCCACGAGCAGGACGAGGCCGAAGAGCCCCATCGCGTAGAACGACCAGCGCCAGCCGAGATGGGCGCCGACGGCACCCCCGATCGCCATGCCGAGCACCGACCCGAAGATGCCGCCGGCGAGGAAGGACCCGGCGAGCGTCGAGCGAAGATGCGCGGGGAAGACGCTCAGGATCACCGCGACGCCGACGCTGCCGTATGCGGCCTCGCCTACGCCGACCAGGAAGCGCAGGCCCAGCATATCCTCGTACGACCAGGCGAAGCCGCAACCGACCGTGGCCGCGGTCCAGAGCAACGCCATCATCCGCAGGCTCATCACGCGGCCCCAGCGATCGGCGACGATCGAGAGCGGGATCGCGAGGACGCCGACCATGACCGAGACGATGCCCGACAGGGACCCGAGCTGCGTGTCGGAGAGGTGCCACTCGGACTTGAGCAGCGGGAAGACGGCGTTCAACACCTGCCGCGACATGTAGTCGGAGAGCAGCAGGCCGAAGACCAGGCCGAACACGACCCACGCATAGGGCCGGGATACCGGCGCTGCGGGCTGCGCGTCGAGGGACTGCGCGGGTGCGATCAAAGCCATTGTCCGGGCTCCGTGCAAGGTGCCGCGGGTGCGTGCGCAAGCATGCTGCGCGGCAAGCCGAGCGACTGCAACAAATCGAGCGCCGCCGGCCATTCGCCGAAACCCGCGGCGGGATTGAGGTGGCCCACGTCGCCCGCATCGAAGAGGCTCGCGCCCCAGTCGCGCGCGAGGGCGGCCACGCGCTCAGGGGAGGCGAGCGGATCGTTGCTGCTCGCCGCGACGATGCTCGGGAAGCGCAGCTTCGCGTGCGGCACGGGAATCCAGCCGTGCTGCGCGAGCGCCTGGAGCGAGGGATAGCCCGGCGGCATCGGCGTCACCAGGTCCGGCGGCGTGGCGAGCAGCGCACCTTCGATCGGCCGCCGGTGCAGGCGCGCCCAGTGCGCGACGATCATCACGCCGGCGCTGTGCGCCACGAGCAGCACGGGTCCCTCGATCGCGCGCAGCGTGGCTTCGAGCGCCTCGATCCAGGCCGCGCACGAGAGCACGCCCTTGCCGAGCCGCGGCACGGCCACGGTGCGCGCGAGCTTCGCCGCGAGCAGCGTCTGCCAGTGGTCCTCGACGTGATCGCGCAGGCCGGGGACCATGACGACGGTGGGTGGCGCGCTCATGCCGCGCGCTGCAGGCGCCGGGGCCCGGGGTCGCGGTTCGGGGCGAAGCCGTTGGCCTCGAGCGTCTCGTCGATGTCCCCGTAGAACTCGCCGATGCGGCAGATGCGCTTCGCCTCCCTGCCGGTCGCGATCTCGCGGCCGAGCTCGCGCGAGATGCGCACCAGCTGCTCGACCTGGTCCACCGTGGTCATCTTGCGCTTGCGATCCGGCGACCACAGGTTGTCCTCGATGCCGCAGCGCACGTGCAGGCCCATGGCGATGCCCATCGTGTTGATGGGCAGCGTGTTGAGCATCGAGCTCTCCACGGTCACGACCGCCTTGTCGGGGACCGCACGCAGGAAGTTCGCGAGGTTGTAGATGCTGGGCGCGTCCATGCCGCCGCTGATGGCGACCCAGTTGAGGACGAGCGGACCCTTGTAGACGCCGCGCCGGATCAGCCGCTCGATCGTCTCGTAGCTGTTGATGTTGTAGCACTGGAACTCGCTCTGGATCCCGGCGGCCGAGAGCCGGCGGATGTGCTCCTCGTACCAGCTCGGGTTCGACGGCACGACCATGTCGCGATAGGCGGCGTGGATCGCGGGATCGGCGAGGGAGGTGCCGGCGTAGTCGCGCGGGTCCATGTGCTCGAAGATGTTCATCTGCGAGGTGTTCACCGTGACCGTCACCTGGTCGGGCTTCGGGGTGAGCTCGGCGAGCGCATGGCGCGTGTCGTCGGAGAGCCACTTCGCCGCCGCGCCCTCGTTCTCGGGCGCGAACGAGATCGACCCGCCTACCTGCAGGACCATGTCCGGCACGGCCGCGCGCAGGCCGGCCAGCAGCTCGTTGAACTTCGAGAGGCGCTTCGAGCCCTTGCCGTCCGCTTCGCGCACGTGGATGTGCAGCACGGTGGCGCCGGCGTTGTAGCAGTCCACCGCCTTCTGCACGTGCTGCTCGATCGTGACCGGAATGTCCTCGGGGAAGTCCGCGGGCATCCACTCGGGGCCGTAGGGCGCGGCCGTGATGACGAGCTTTTCCTGGTGCTCGGGGAAGAGCGCGCCGTCGAGGAAATTCATGGGATTCTCCTGTTCAGAAGGGCTTGTCGCCCATGATCCCCGCGCGCTCCATCCTGCGATGGCACGGGGGGTAGTCCATCACCGCGTAATGCTGGGTGCTGCGGTTGTCCCAGAACGCGACCGTGCCCTTCTTCCAGCGCAGGCGCACCTGGTACTCGGGGATCGCGGCCTGCGCGATGAGGTAATGCAGCAATTGCGCCGCACCGGGGGCGTAGTCCTGCCCATGGCGCACGCGCTCCGCGGTGTGGAAGTTGGTGAAATGCGTCGTGAAGGCGTTCACGAAGAGCACCTTCTCCCGCGTCTCGGGATGGGTGCGCACCACGGGGTGCTCGGCATCCGGGAACTGCGCGTGCAGGGCGAGGCGCTTCTCCTCGGGCATCGCCGCGCCGAAGGACGCCTCGATGCTGTGGCGAGCGCGCAATCCCGCGATCTGCCGCTTCACGTCCTCGGGCAGCTTCTCGTACGCGAGCACCATGTCGGCCCACATCGTGTCGCCGCCGACCGGCGGGCATTCCACGCAATGCAGCACGCAGCCCATCGGCGGGTTCTCGCGCCACGTCGCATCGCAGTGCCACGCGTTCTCGTAGCGGTCGTTGGGCTTGTCGGGGGTCTTGTAGATGCGCACGAGGCCCGGGTGCTCGGGATCGCCGCCCGCGACGGGATGGTCCTCGAGCTCGCCGAAGCGGCGCGCGAAGGCGACGTGGTCGGCGCGCGTGAGGTCCTGGTCGCGGAAGAAAAGCACCTTGTGCCGCAGCCACAGCGCGCGGATCTCGGCAAGGAGCGCGTCATCGCGCGCCGCATCTCCCAGGCTCACGTTCCAGACTTCGGCGCCGAGCGCGCAGGTGAGTGGCTCGACGCGGATGGAATCCCGCAACAAATCGCTGCGTACCACGGCCGCGGCTTCCATGTTCCCCATGCCTCCTCCTCCAGCCGCGTCGGGCGCGGCGATCAGACCACGAAGATCGACGACCCGGTCGTCTTGCGCGACTCCAGGTCCCGGTGCGCCTGCACCGCGTCCTGCAGCGCGTAGTGCTGGTGGATCTCGATCGCGATGCGGCCCGCGGCGACGTGGCCGAACAACTCGCCCGCGAGCTCGGCTTTCTCGGCCGGGTCCGCGACGTAGTCGGCGAGCGCGGGGCGCGTGAAGAAGAGCGAGCCCTTCATCGCGAGCTGCATCGCGTCGATCGGCGGGAACGGCCCGGACGCGGTGCCCACGCCCACGAGGAGCCCGCGCCGCTTGAGCGAGTCGAGCGAGCCCGCGAAGGTGTCGCGGCCCACGCTGTCGATCACGACGGGCACGCCTTCGCCGTTCGTCAGCTCGCGCACGCGCTGGGCGAAATTCTCGCGGCGATAGTTGATCACGTGCTCGCAGCCGTGGGCGCGCGCGATCTCGGCCTTCTCGTCGGTCGACACCGTGCCGATCGGATGCAAGCCCAGGATGCGCGCCCACTGGCACACGATCAGGCCGACGCCGCCCGCGGCCGCGTGGATGAGGAACGTGTCGCCCTTCTTCCACGGGTAGATGCGCCGCATGAGGTACGCGCAGGTGAAGCCGCGCATCATCATGCCGGCCGCCGTCTCGAACGCGATCTCCTCGGGCAGCTTCACGAGCGGAGCGGCGGGCATCACGCGCCCCGTGCTGTACGCCCCCAGGGTGCTTCCGGTGTACGCGACCCGGTCGCCCGCCTTCACGTGCGTGACGCCGGGGCCCACGGCCTCGACGACGCCGGCGCCCTCCATGCCGATGCCCGAAGGCAGCGCCGCGGGATACAGCCCCGTACGGAAGTACGTGTCGGCGAAGTTGAGCCCCACGGCGACGTGGCGCACGCGCGCCTCGCCAGGTCCGGGCTCGTCGAGGTCGATGCTTTCCCAGCGCAGCACGTCGGGGCCGCCGGTCTGGTAGAAGCGAATGGCTCTTTCCACGGGTCAATTCCTCCTCGACCCCAGTTTGGCCGCGCGCTCGCGCCTCGGCTTTTCATTGCCCGGGCGCCGCTTGTCATTTCGCGACAGCGGGGTATAACGGGCCCATGGCCACCCTCGTTCGCGCCGCATCGCTCGGGAATTACGCCGAGGTCGCGCGCCGCGCGGGCCTCGATCCCGCGCGCATGCTGCGCGCCGCCGGGCTCAATCCGGCCCACCTCGCGGACCCGGACCTGCGCATCCCCGCCGCGGCGGTGGTGCGGCTGCTCGAGGATTCCGCGCGCCGGTCGGGGTGCCCCACGCTCGGGCTGCAGATGGCCGAATCGTGGCGCATGTCCGACTTCGGGGCCATGAGCCTGCTGCTCGCGCACCAGCGCACGCTGCGCGACGCGCTCGCCGCGGTCACGCGCTACCGGCACCTGCTGAACGACGCCATCAGCCTCGGGATCGAGGAAGCCGGGCCGCTCGTGATCGTGCGCGAGGAGGTGCTGGTGGAGCACGGCCGGCCCGCGGGACGCCAGGCGATCGAGCTCGCGATCGGCGTCGTGTTCCGCATGTTCCGCGCCCTGCTCGGGAGCGACTGGAAGCCGCGCGACGTGCGCTTCACGCATCCCGCGCCGCCCGATCTCGCGGTCCATCGCCGCGTCTTCGGCGCGCACGTGCGCTTCGACGCGGGCTTCAACGGGATCGTGTGCGAGGCGCGCGACCTCGACCGCCCGAATCCCTCCGCCGATCCCGCCATGGCGGGCCACGCGCTGCGCTACGTGGAGTCTCTGCCTGGCGCGCAGCAGCCCTCGCTCGCCCAGGAGGTGCGCCGCTCGATCCTCGTGCTGCTGCCGCGCGGGCGTGCCTCGATCGAGCAGGTGGCGCAGGCCTTGGGCACGCACCCGCGCATGATCCAGCGCACGCTCGAGAAATCGGGCGAGAGCTTCTCCAGCCTGCTCAACGCGACGCGACGCGAGCTCGTGCCGCGTTACCTCGAGAACCCCGCGTACTCGCTCACCCAGGTGGCGGAGCTCCTCGGATACGCGTTTCCCAGCTCGTTCACGCGCTGGTTCTCCGCCGAGTTCGGCGAGGCGCCGGCGCGCTGGCGCGCGGCGCGCGCGCGATCGCGCCGCAAGGCGACGGTGCGCTAGTCGAGGAGTCCCCCGCGGCGCGCGACCGCGATGGCCTGCGTGCGCGTGTGCGCGCCGAGCTTCTCGTAGATGCGGCGCAGGTGGGTCGCGACCGTCGCCTCGGAGCGCGAGAGCTTGCGCGCGATCTCCTTGTTGGTGAAGCCGTGAGCGAGCATGCCGAGCACCTCGATCTCGCGGCGGCTCAGGACCTCGCGCGCGGGGTCGTCCTGGCGCGCCTCGGGACGCGCGGGTGACGGCGCGCACGCGCCGACCACGCGCGCGGCGAAGGCCCCGATGCGCGCATTGTCGCGCAGCGGCGCGGCCTCGATCATGTCGCGCAGGACCCACGGCTCGTCGGCGAGCACCCGCACGAGCCCCTCGGGCGCCGCGGCGGCGAGCGCCTCGTGCAGCTGGCGCACCGCGGGGCGGCGCTGCCCCGCGATCCATAACGCCTGCGCAAGCAGCGCGCGCAGCTTGAGCGCGCGCCGCGGGCGCCCGGCGGCATCGGCGGCGCGCACGGCGGCCTCGAGCGGCGCGACGGCACCGGTGCCGCCGCGGAAGAGCTCGAGCCGCGCCGCCGCCACGTCGGGATTCTCGAGGTCGTTGCCGAAGCTGCCGCGGTAGACCGGCAGCGCCCAGAAGGCCGGCGACGATGCTTCGCGCACGTGCGCCGCCGCGGTCTCGATGCGGCCCTCGACCAGCGCCACGCGCGCCTTCTCGAGCAGCGCGCTCGCCACGAGCCGCGGCAGCCCGCGCCTCTCGCCGATGCGCTGCAGGCGCCCCGCCAGCTGGTCGGCGCGCTCGATCTCGCCCTCGATGCGCGCGATGCGCGAGCGCTCGACGAAGGCGCTCACGATGAGGTCGGGGATGCACGACTCGTGCGCGATCTCCAGGTGCTCGTCGAGCAGGACGCGCGCAGCGGCGATCTCGTCGCGCTCGTAGAGCGCGTCGGCGAGCACGACGGCGACGATCGCCGACGGCGTACCGTAGTGGCTGCCCGCGGCGGCGAGGCGTGCGAGCTCCGCGGAGGCGATGCCGCGCGCCTCGCGCAGCTCGCCGCGCACCAGGTGCCCCATGGCGGCCTGGCCCTCGGAATAGGCGCGCACGACCTCGTTGTCGCGGTGGTGGCTCGATGCCTTGGCCGCCGCGAGCGCCGAGCGCGCCATCTCGTCGTTGCCCTCGAGGAAGCCGAGGTAGCCCATGCAGTTCAGCATCGACGCGTGCACGAAGCCGTCGGCGGGCGTGATCACCTTCATCGCCTGGTTCAGCAGCTCGCGCAGCAATTCCAGGCGATCCGACCAGATGACGAGGTTGAATCGGACCATGAGCAGGTCGCGCAGGCGCTCGCCCAGCGGCGCGCCCGCGATCGCATCGACCAGGCGCTGCGCGTCCGAATAGCGGTGCGAGACGACATTTGCGAGCGCCACGCTGAAGTGCAGCGCGGGATGCGCCGCGAGCGTCCCCGGCGGGACGGCGTCGGACCAGCGCACGAGCGTCGTCACGCGGCCCTCGTGCAGGTAACGCGTGGCGCCTTCGGCCATGATCGACGCGGCGAGCCGGGTGTCCCCGGTACGCAGCGCATGGTCCACCGCCGCCGCATGCTCGCCGTGACGCGCGAGCCAGCCTGCGGCGCGGCGGTGCAGGTCCGCGCGTGCTTCGCCGTACTCGCGGCCGAGGCGGCCGCGCAGGAACTCGGCGAAGAGCGGGTGGAAGCGGAACCAGCGCCGCTCGCCGTCGAGCGCGGTCACGAACAGGCTCGCGCGCGCGGCGCGCTCGATGTAGCCGGCGCCGTCGGGCAATCCGGTCATTTCCTCGCACAGCTCCGCGCAGAACGACTCGAGCACGCTCACCTGCAGCAGCCACGCGCGCAGGTCCGCGGGCAGGCGCGCGAGGACTTCGGCGGCGAGGTAATCGGCGACCTCCGAGGCCGTGCCGCCGAAGGAGCGCAGCCGCCGCGCGCCCTCGGGATGGTCCGCAAGCGCCAGCACCGCGAGCTGCAGGGCCGCGGGCCATCCTTCGCTCTTCTCGTGCAGGAACGCGACGTCGTCGGGCGCGAGGCGGCAGCCGCGCAGCTCGATCAGGAAGCGGCGCGTCTCCTCGGCGCTGAAGCGCAGCCTGTCGAGGTCGATCTCGGCGAGCTGCCCGCTCGCGCGCAAGCGCGCGAGGCCGAGCTCGGGCACGACGCGCGAGCCGATGAAGAGCTGCTGGCGCGGCCCGAGCGTCATGACCAGGCGCGCCACCAGCCGCAACACCTCGGCATCGGCGACCTTCTCGAAGTCGTCGAGGAAGAGCGCGAAGCGCGCGTCGTGCGCGGCGATGGCGTCGACCAGCTCGAACGCCTCGCCCAGGCCGCCGCCGCGCCGCGGAGCGTCGGCGTCGCGCCCGATGCAGCGCGCGAGCGCGGCACGCAGGTACGGGGCGAAGCGCGCGAGGTCGTTGTCGTCGGCATCGAGCGTAAGCCAACCGGTGGCGACACCCTGCTCGCGCATCGATCGCTCCAGGCGGCAGAGCGCCGTCGTCTTGCCGAAGCCCGCGGGAGCGGTGACGAGCACGAGCCGCGCGGGCTCCAGGGCCGCGGCATCGGGAAGGGATGCACGCGCGAGCACGCGCGCCGCGTCGAGCGGGGGCCGCAGCTTGGCCTGGAGAAGGGGCAACGACCCCGCGGCGGGCGCTTCCGCCGCGGCGGCCTGCGTGCGCCTCTTCGAGCGCGTCCTGAGGCGTGAGGCCATGTCCCCTCACGAAGAGGGTCGGGGTGGAGGGATTCGAACCCCCGACATCTTGCTCCCAAAGCAAGCGCGCTACCAGACTGCGCTACACCCCGACGGTGTGCGTCCGATTATCGCAGACGCAAAGGAAAAGGCCACGAACGTTTCCGCCCGTGGCCCTGGAGCCTCACGCCGGGCCCCGGGCCGAAGCACGCCGGGGCGGCGCCTACTTCCCAGGGGAGCGATGCATCAACCTTGCGACGCCTGCTCCGCGGGCGCGGGAGGCTCGCGCTGCTCCTCGCGCTTCGGCGGGTCGAGCAGCGCCTTGCGCGAGAGCCTCACGCGGCCCTTGTCGTCGGCCTCGAGGACCTTGACCTTCACGATCTGGCCTTCCTTGAGGTAGTCCGAGACCTGGTTCACGCGCTCATGCGCGATCTGGGAGATGTGCAGCAGGCCGTCCTTGCCGGGCAGGAGCTGGATGATCGCGCCGAAGTCGAGGAGCCTGAGCACCGGGCCCTCGTACACCTTGCCCACTTCCACTTCCGCGGTGATGGCCTTGATGCGCGCCATCGCGTCCTCGCCCGCTTCCTGCGAGAGGCAGGCGATCGAGATCGTGCCGTCGTCCTCGATGTCGATCGTGGTGCCGGTCTCGCGCGTGAGCGCCTGGATGACGCTCCCGCCCTTGCCGATCACCTCGCGGATCTTGTCCGGGTTGATCTTCATCTTCATCACGCGCGGCGCGTAGTCGGAGAGCTCCTGGCGCGGGGCCGGGACCGCCGACTTCATGATGCCGAGGATGTGCATGCGGCCTTCGCGCGCCTGGTCGAGCGCGACCTTCATGATCTCCTTGGTGATGCCGTTGATCTTGATGTCCATCTGCAGCGCGCTGATGCCGCGCTCGGTGCCCGCGACCTTGAAGTCCATGTCGCCGAGATGGTCCTCGTCGCCCAGGATGTCCGTGAGCACGGCGAAGCGGCCGCCGTCCTTGATGAGGCCCATCGCGATACCCGCGACGTGGCCCTTGAGCGGCACGCCCGCGTCCATCATGGCGAGGCAGCCGCCGCAGACCGACGCCATCGACGAGGAGCCGTTCGACTCGGTGATCTCGGAGACCACGCGCAGCGTGTAGCCGAACTCTTCCTTCGACGGGAGGACGGCGAGCAGCGCGCGCTTGGCGAGCCGCCCGTGTCCGATCTCACGCCGCTTGGGCGAGCCCACCCGCCCCGTCTCGCCGGTCGAGTACGGCGGGAAGTTGTAGTGGAGCATGAAGCGCTCGGTGAATTCGCCCTGCAGGGCGTCGATGCGCTGCTCGTCCTGGCCCGTGCCGAGCGTGGCGGTGACGATGGCCTGGGTCTCGCCGCGCGTGAAGAGCACGCTGCCGTGCACGCGCGGGAGCAGCGTCGGCCGGATCGAGATGGGGCGCACCGTGCGCGTGTTGCGCCCGTCGATGCGCGGCTCGCCGTTCAGGATCTGGCCACGCACGATCTTGGCTTCCATGTCCTTCAGGATCCCGCGCGTGACGTTCGCGTCCGCGGGCGTCTCGGCGTTCACCACGCATTCGTCCAGCACGCGCCGCTTGATCTCGTCCAGCTTCTCCGAGCGCAGCGACTTGGACTTCATGCGATACGCCTCGTTGAGGTCGTTCTCGGCGAGCGCGCGGACCTTCTCCACGAGGGCTGCGTCCGTAGGCGCGGCCTCCCAGTCCCAGTCATCCTTGCCGCCCTCGTCGGCCAGCTCGTTGATCGCGTCGATCGCGGACTGCATCTGCTCGTGGCCGAACATCACGGCGCCGAGCATCACTTCCTCGGAAAGCTCGCTCGCCTCGGACTCGACCATCAGCACGGCCTGGTCGGTGCCCGCGACGACGAGGTTCAGCTGCGACGTCTCCAGCTCGCTCTTCGTCGGGTTGAGGACGTATTCGCCGTTCAGGTAGCCCACGCGCGCGGCACCGATCGGGCCCTCGAACGGGATGCCGGAGAGCGTCACCGCGGCCGAGGCGCCGATCATCGCCGGGATATCGGAATCGACCTCGGGGTTCACGGACAGCACCGTCGCGATGACCTGCACCTCGTTGTAGAAGCCGTCCGGGAAGAGCGGGCGCAGCGGACGGTCGATGAGGCGCGAGGTGAGGATCTCCTTCTCCGAGGGGCGGCCTTCACGCTTGAAGAAGCCGCCGGGAATGCGGCCCGCGGCGTAGGTGCGCTCCTGGTAGTCGACGGTGAGCGGGAAGAAGTCCTGCCCCGGCTTCACGTCGCGGCGGCCGACGCACGTCACGAGGACGACCGTGTCCTCCATGGTGACCAGCACGGCGCCGTCGGCCTGGCGGCCGATCTCGCCCGTCTCGAGGGTGACCTGGTGGCGGCCGAACTGGAATGTCTTCTTGATCGATTTCACGATGGTGTCCTGTTCCCGGAAGGGGCACGCGGCGCCGGGGTGCGGGCGCGCACGCGCGAGGTGTGGATTAAGACCGCCAGAGCGAAAAACCCCGCGAGCGCGACGTGGCGGCTACGCGGGGTTCGGGCCCGGGGAAGCGTTCCCTACTTGCGCAGGCCGAGGCGCTCGATGAGCTTGCGGTACGCCTCGTTGTTGCTGCGCTTGAGATAGTCGAGCAGGCTGCGACGCTGGCTCACGAGCTTGAGGAGCCCCCGGCGCGAGTGGAAATCCTTGACGTGCGTCTTGAAATGATCGGTGAGCATGTTGATGCGCTCGGTCATGATGGCCACCTGCACTTCAGGCGAGCCGGTGTCGCTCTTGCCGCGCTGGTATTCCGTAACCAGGCGCGCTTTGTCTGCAGTCGTCACAGCCATGGACGATATCTCCGTAACCCGAATGTCAGCATTTGGTTGAACTGTCGATTCTACCGCGAAAGGGCCGAACTTCTCAAGGCAAATCAGGCTCCTTCGACCGGCCCATCGCTCACCACCCGCTCCGGGGCGAGCAGGCCCGGCGCGCTCGCCCGGCCGATGCCGAGGAAGGCCCCGCCTAACCCGAAAAGCGCCCATTCGGAGCCCTCCGAGGCCGGCCCGTGGGCGACCACCTGGCCCTGGCGGAAGCGCTTGCCGGCATCGGCCCCGAGATCCACGCGCGGCAAGCCGGTGACCAGCGCCTCCATGGGGAGGAGCCTCGCGCGCGCGGCCTCGACGCCATCCCGCTCGAGGTCTTCCAGCGTGCAGGCCTGCTCCACCCGGAAGGGGCCGGTGCCGGTGCGCCGCAGGGCCCGCAGATGGGCGCCACAGCCGAGCACGCGCCCGATGTCCATCGCGAGCGTGCGGATGTAGGTCCCCTTGGAGCACCTCACCTCGACGGTGAGGAGCGTGCCCTCGAGGCGGCGGCGCGCGAGGTGCGTGATCTCGATGCGCCGCACCGGCCGGTCGACCGCCACGCCCGCCCGCGCGTAGTCGTACAGGCGCCGGCCATTGACGCGCACCGCGGAGTGCATCGGCGGCTGCTGGTCCTGCGCGCCGAGGAAGCCGGCGAGCACCGTGTCGACCTGGGCCGTCGTCACGTCGACCTCGCGGCGCGCGACCACGGCGCCCTCGATATCGCCGGTCGGCGTCTCCTCGCCCAGCGCGAGGACGGCGTCATACGCCTTCGGCGCGTCGATGAGGAAGCGGGAAAACTTGGTGGCCTCGCCGAACGCGAGCGGCAGCAGCCCCGTCGCGAAGGGATCGAGCGTGCCGGTGTGGCCCGCCTTGCGCGCCGCGAGCAGCCGCTTCGCGCGCGCGAGGGCCTGGGTGGAGCTGAATCCCGCGGGCTTGTCGAGAAGCAGCACGCCGCAGGGCTGGGCCGGGGCGCCGCTCATGGCGCGCTTCAGCTCGCGGGCTTGCGCCGCGCGCGCTTCGGCTTTTCCGCGGGCGGCGGGTTCACCGCCTCGTCGATGAGCTTCGAGAGCCGCACGCCGCGCTCGACCGATTCGTCGTACTCGAAGTGCAGCTCCGGGACGGTGCGCGTCGAGAGCCGGTGCGCGAGGCCCGAGCGCAGGAAGCCCGCGGCCCGTTGCAGCCCCTCGCGGGCGTTCTCGGCATCGGCGCCCAGCACGGTGAAGAACACCTTCGCATGGGAGCCGTCGCGCGAGAGCTCGACGCCGGTGAAGGTGACGAGCCCCACCCGCGGGTCGCGCACCTCGAGGCGCACGAGCTCCGCGAGCTCGCGCTGGATCTGGTCGGCCAGGCGGGCCTGGCGCGCGTTCGCCACCATGGCCCGCGATCAGGCGATGGTGCGCGCCACCTCGACGACCTCGAACACCTCGAGCTGGTCGCCGACCTTCACGTCGGAGAAGTTGGCGAGCGACAGGCCGCACTCGAAGCCCTGCTTCACCTCCTTCACGTCCTCCTTGAAGCGCTTGAGCGAGTCGAGCTCGCCGGTGTGCACCACCACGCCGTCGCGGATCACGCGAACCTGCGAGCCGCGCCGCACGACGCCGTCGGTCACCATGCAACCGGCCACCGTGCCGACCTTGGAGATCTTGAACACGTTGCGCACCTCGACGGTGCCGACGACCGACTCCTTGCGCTCCGGCGCCAGCATGCCGTTGATCGCCGCCTTCACGTCGTCCACGGCGTCGTAGATGATGTTGTAGTAGCGGATGTCGACGCCGCTGTGCTCGGCGAGCTTGCGCGCCGCCGCGTCCGCGCGCGTGTTGAAGCCGATCACGACGGCCTTCGACGCGAGCGCGAGGTTGATGTCCGACTCCGTGATCCCGCCGACGCCCGTGTGCACGATGTTCACCTTGACCTCGTCGGTCGAGAGCTTGGTGAGCGCGTGCGCGAGGCCCTCGTAGGAGCCCTGCACGTCCGCCTTGATGATGAGCGCCAGCGTCTTGGCGCCCTCGGCCAGCTGGTCGAACACGTTCTCGAGCTTCGCCGCCTGCTGCTTGGCGAGCTTCACGTCGCGGAACTTGCCCTGGCGGAAGAGCGCGATCTCGCGCGCCTTGCGCTCGTCGGCGAGCACCAGTACGTCGTCTCCCGCACGTGCCACGTCCTGCAGGCCCTGGATCTCGACCGGGATCGAAGGCCCCGCCTCGTTCACCGGCCTGCCGTTCTCGTCGTTCATCGCGCGCACGCGGCCGAACACGGCGCCCGCGAGCACAATGTCGCCCTTCTTGAGCGTGCCGCTCTTCACCAGGATCGAGGCCACCGGGCCGCGTCCCTTGTCCAGGCGCGACTCGATCACCACACCCTTGGCGGGCGCGTTCACCGGCGCCTTGAGCTCGAGCACCTCGGATTGCAGCTGGATCGCCTCCAGCAGCTGGTCGAGCCCTTGGCCGGTCTTGGCCGAGACCTCGATGAATTGGGTCTCGCCGCCGTACTCCTCGGACACGACCTCCTGCGCGAGCAGCTCCTGCTTCACGCGCTGCGGATTGGCCTCGGGCTTGTCGATCTTGTTGACCGCCACGACGATCGGCACCTTCGCCGCCTTCGCGTGGTTCACGGCCTCGATGGTCTGCGGCATCACGCCGTCGTCGGCGGCGACCACGAGCACCACGATGTCGGTGATCTGCGAGCCGCGCGCGCGCATCGCCGTGAAGGCCTCGTGGCCCGGCGTGTCGAGGAACGTGATGACGCCCTTCG
>Ga0068852_100001242_pt1 | contig 16979 bp, 19 predicted proteins | sample KBSCornC22_FD_66594 | JGI IMG/M metagenome (GOLD analysis project Ga0068852, IMG submission 66594) | Corn rhizosphere microbial communities from Kellogg Biological Station, Michigan, USA - KBS Corn C2-2 | ecosystem: Host-associated > Plants > Roots > Rhizosphere > Soil ... | reverse complement strand
GCTGATCGGCTCGCTGTCGGGCCAGGCGTTGCTCCACGTGCGGATCCGCGGCGACCAGGCGACGCCGCTGGAACAATGGGACATGGGCAGTCGCATCCGCTTCGTCGGGCAGGGGCCCGACGGCGCGGTTTACCTGCTCGAGGACGGAGACGGCGGAAGGCTGCTCAAACTGACTCCAGCGCCGGAGCGGAGCCGCTAACGAACGCGCCTATTGGCTCGAAATCGCGGGGCCGGAGGCGAACGGGCTTCCCGCAGGTCCGAGCTCATGATCGTACAGGATCGCGCTCGTCAGGACGATGAACAGGACGGCGAAGGCGAACGATCCGAGACCTACGGCCAGAGCCCGATTGGTGCGCGTGAGGTTCGCCGCCTGCTTCGCGGCATGCGCCTCGACGGTGCCCATCCTCCGACGACGGTCGGCCGCGCGCTCCTCATCGAGGCCCCAGCGGTGCAGGATGAGGATCGCGGAGACGGCGAACATCATGCAGCCGGGAATCCACATGGTCAGGCCGCCGATCTGCTCGTCGGTGCCCGCTGCCAGGCCGAACATCCGGCCCATTACGTCATAGGCATGATATAGTGGCACGCTCTTGAAGGTAAGGAACGCGCCGAGGACGATGTTCCCCATCGCGGCGCACCAGAACATCACCAGCCGGCTGCCAAGGCTCGCGCCGGCGGGCGCCGGGCGCGGGTCGAATATGGTCGAAAAGAAGATGAGGCCGGTGAGCAGCAAGGTGACATGCCAAGTATAATGGATCGGCTCGTCGAGGATCGCGACGTCGTGCCAGCGAGGGATCATCCAGAACCAGCTGACGCCGACGAACAGCAGCGTCGCGATGGCGGGCCTCGACAGAAAGCCGAAGACCGACCGCACGCCGCTGCTGCTCACCAGCGGCGCGAAGACGCCCCGTCGAAGCCAGTCCGGCATCCCGCGCATCAAGGCGGCTTGCGGCTGTGAAAGGAGGAGCAGCATCGGCCCGATGCTCCTCAAGAGCATGTGCTCGACCTGGTGAATGGCAAAGACGTGATCGGCGAGCGGCTCGATCGGCGAGAGCAGCGCAAGCGCCAACGCGATCAGGCCGGCGAAGAACAGCGCGTGGCGCCACCACTTCCCGCCCGCGCCCCTGCGGACGCCTGCGACATACAGGGCCGCGGCGATGAGCAAGCCGAGGACGATCTCCGGCTCGAACTGCCACATCGCCATGATCGGCTCGCCCGGGTGAATTTCATCGCCGTGAGCAAGCGCGGCGGAAGGCACGAACAAGAGGAGCGCCGCAGCGGCGCGCAGGCACGCGCCCTTCATTCGGAGAGTCGTTCGCATTTCAGGCCTCGCTAACCACAGGCGGCCGTCGGGAACAGCGTCCGGGGCCCTGCGCGAGGGGTTTTGACTTCGCTCAAGTGGCTCGTGGCGAGCGCATTCGTCCTTCCTCGCCGGGTTGAGCAGGGCCGGAGCGGCTGAGGAATTCGCGCGCGAGCGCATGGTAGAGCTTGTGCCTGCACACCAGCCGCGCGGACGAATCGGCAATCAGCGCCGATGCGAAAAGCGGCAGGATCATGCCTCGGCTGGCCGTCGCTTCGACGATGATGATCACGGCCGTGAGCGGCGCTCGGACGACACCGGTGAAATAGGCGACCATGCCGAGCAGCACCACCGCGCCGCGCGGGTCGTTCGGGAAAAGCAGGCAGAGGAGGTTGCCCACGCCGGCGCCCGTCGCAAGCGAGGGCGAGAAGATGCCGCCCGGCAGCCCCGCGACCGTCGAGAGCAGGGTGGCGGCGAACTTGCCGGGCCCGAACCAGAGGGTTTCGTGCGCGCCTTCGACCGCGGCTTTCGCTTCCGCGTAGCCGGTGCCCCAGGTGACCTGGGTCGCGATTCCGATCAGCGCGATCAGGATTCCGCACAGGAGCGCCCATGCGATCGGCCGGTTCGCGAACGGGCCGAGGTACCGCTCGCGGTTGTAGGTGATCGCGAGGACGAGGCGCGCGAACAGCCCGCCGGAAAGGCCGCCGAGGATGCCCGCGACGGGGGCGATGACGAGCGTCCGCGCAAGGCTGATCGTCGCCGGCATGGTGCCGAAATAGACGTAGTCGCCGGCCAGCCCGAGGCTGACGATGCCGGCGATGAGGATCGCCGTCATGACGAGCAGCGCCACTCGTTGCTCGAAGGCGTTGGCGAGCTCCTCGATCGCGAAGGCGACGCCGGCGAGCGGAGTGTTGAATGCGCCGGCGACGCCCGCCGCGCCGCCAGCGATGATCACGCCGGCGGTGACGGGAACGCTGAAGAGGCGGTGAACCCGCGACATGATCGCCGCCGAGACCTGGACGGTCGGGCCCTCGCGGCCGACCGACGCGCCGGCGAGGAGCCCGGCGGCGGTCATCAGCAGCTTCGCGATCCCGACCCGCAGCGAAATGAGGGTTTCCACGGCATCTTCCGGATCGCGCGTCGCGGCAATCACCTGCGGAATTCCCGAGCCGCGCCCCTCGGGGGTGAACCGACGTGTGGCAACCGCGATGGCGACGACGCCGGCCGGCGTGACGATCAGCGGCAGCCACCAGATCGCGGCAATGTGCGCGCGAAACAGTGCTATCGCCTCGTTCGCCATGTCGGCAAACAGCAGCGCCACGAGGCCGACGAGAATCGCTCCCGTGCCCATTGCCGCGCGGCGCCGCCACACCGGCGAGCTCGGGCCGTGGCGGCGCACCAGCACCCGCAGCTTTCGCCTGGTGCGGGAGTTAGCGTTCATCCGAGGCGCCGGTATCTGAGGTAATAAGGCCGCCGGCCCTCGCGGCGCGACTTGGCGCCGTAGCGGGTCTCGATCCAGCCGCCCGGCGGCTCGAGGAAGTCCTTCGGCCGCTCGGCAAGCCATTCGAATTCGCCCGCATGCCGCTGCATCACCATCAGTGCCCAGGTGAGATAGGTCGGGTCGTCGGTCGCGATCCGGAGCTCCCCGCCCGGCTTGAGCTTGGCCGCGAATAGGTCGACCGGCCGGTCGTTGACCATCCGCCGCTTGGCGTGGCGCGCCTTCGGCCACGGGTCGGGATGGAGCAGATAAAGGAAGCCCAGCGAGGCGTCGGGCACGCGCTGCACCACGTCGAGCGCATCGCCGCGCCACAGGCGCACGTTGGCGAGATGCTTCTCGCGGACATGGGCGAGCGCTGCCGCGACTCCGTTGAGGAACGGCTCGGCGCCGATGAAGCCGTGATCGGGGAGCATGTCGGCGCGGTCGGCGAGATGCTCGCCCGATCCGAAGCCGATCTCCAGGTGGAGCGGCCGATCGTCGCCGAACAGCCGCTGGGCCGTGATCTCGCCCTCCGCCGGCACGCCGATCTGCGGCAGGAGCGTGTCGACGAGCTCCTGCTGGCTCCTGCGCAGCTTGTGACCGCTCGACCGGCCGTAAAGACGATTGAGGGTGAGCGGGTCGCCGGACTTGAACGCGGTCATCGGCGCTCGCGTAGAAGCCCGCCGGAGATGCCGCAACGTTTCGAGCGGAACCATTTCGCTCCTGAAAGCATCAAGCCTTTGCGACAGGAGGAGAGAAGGCCATGGCAACCCGAAACGACGGCGGTCACAGGCATCCGCAAAGCACCGCGAAGATCGCCGGCCATCCGATCCACCCGATGCTGGTTCCGTTCCCGATCGTCTGCTTTATCGGCGCGCTCGCGGCCGATATCGCTTTCGTGAAGTATGGCTGGCACCCGTGGGCCGTCGGCAGCCGCGTTCTGCTCCTGGTCGGCCTGATCATGGCCGCGCTTGCCGCGGTCGCGGGGCTTACCGATTTCCTCGGCGAAAAGCGCATCCAGGGGCCGGACGCGATCAAACACATGCTGGCGAACGTCACCGCCGTCGTGATCGAGCTCGTCAACCTGATCCTGCGCTGGCACAACGACGCGGCGATCCCCAGGATCGGAATCTACCTGTCGATCGTCGTGACGCTCATCCTGCTCTACAGCGGCTGGAAGGGCGGCGATCTCGTGTTCCGGCACGGCATGGGCGTGCAGGACAGCGCGGACCTTTAGAGGTTGCGCCGAAGACGTGCATACCGAGCGTTTCGGTGACTGCTGCTCCGCTTGACGCCGGCTGGCGAAGCTGATTTCGTCGTGAGCGAGCGAAGGAGGCGTGCCGTGCGGCCGATCTCGATTGCCGGACGACCAGTCTACGCCATGTTCCTGCCCGTTGCGGTGGTGTGCTTCGCGGGTACGGTCGCGACCGATCTTGCCTACCGGGGCAGCGACGGCAATTTGATCTGGCTGAACTTCTCGAGCTGGCTGCTTGCGGCGGGGCTGCTGTTCGGTGCGGTCGCACTGGTGCTGATGCTCGTCGACGCGATCCGCGGACTCGGCTGGGCCGGGCCGCTGCTGCTGCTGGTCGCGTGGATCGTCGAGCTGTTCAATTCCTTCATCCATGCGCGCGACGGATGGACCGCGGTGGTTCCGGCGGGGCTGCTGCTTTCGCTCGCCGGTGCGCTGCTCGTGCTGGTGAGCGGCTGGCTCTCCTACTCCGCTCGCAATGCAGCCGTGCGGGACCGCCGGTGAAGCGCCTGCTCGCCCTGGCCGCACTGGCGCCGCTTGCCGCATGCGGCAGCCATGATCCGGACCCGTCGCAGCAGGTCGGTCCCGCTCCGATCCTGCCCGCGCCGCACGAAGGAATTCTTCCCGAGATATCTGTGCCCAAAGTGGTGGGCTGGAAAGCCGGTGAAGCGCCGATCGTGCCGGCCGGCTTTCGAATCCAGGCGCTCGCCACGGGGCTTGCCAATCCGCGGACCGTCTATCCGCTTCCGAACGGCGACATCCTGGTCGTCGAAACGCAGATTACGCGGACCGAGCCGGTCGATCGGCCGAAGGTCCCGGTCCGAGGCTTCATCATGCGCCTCGCCCATGGCGGAGGCCTGGTCGCGAAATCCGGGCCCCCGCCGCCGCAGCGCATCACCTTGCTTCGGGATGCCGACGGCGATGGGCGGCCCGAGGTCCGGACGATCCTGGTCGATCATCTCAATTCACCGTTCGGGGTCGCCTACCTCAACGGCTATCTCTACGTCGCGAACACCGGATCGCTGGTCCGGTTTCCGTTCACGCCCGGGCAGACGCGGATCACTGCGCCGCCGGAAAAGGTGATCGACCTCCCCGGCGGCCTGATCGACCACCATTGGACCAAGAGCCTGACCGTGAGCCCGGACGGGTCGAAGCTCTATGTCGGGGTCGGATCGAACAGCAATGTCCGGGAGCGCGGGCCCGAGGCGGAGATCGACCGCGCGGCGATCTGGGAGGTGGACCCGGCCAGCGGCGCTCACCGCATTTTCGCAAGCGGCACGCGCAATCCGACGGCACTGAGCTTCTACCCGGGCTCGAATATCCTGTGGGCGACGGTGCAGGAACGCGACGAGCTCGGGCCGAATCTCGTGCCGGATTACCTCACCTCGGTGCGCCCGGGCGCGTTCTACGGCTGGCCCTACAGTTACTACGGCCAGCACGTCGATCCTCGCGTGCGGCCGCAGCGGCCCGATCTCGTGGCACGGGCCATCCCGCCCGATTACGCGCTCGGACCACATGTGTCGGCGCTGGGCCTGGCTTTCTACACCGGCGCGACCTTCCCGGCGACATTCCGCGGCGGCGCGTTCGTCGGCGAGCACGGGAGCTGGAACCGCGCCGAGCTCAACGGCTATCGCGTCGTCTACATCCCGTTCTCGGGCGGACGCCCGGCGGGCAAGCCGATCGATTTCGTGACCGGCTTCATCGATTCGAACGGGCAGGCGCGCGGCCGCCCGGTCGGCGTGGCGCTCGACCGGACCGGAGCACTTCTGGTCGCCGACGACGTCGGCAAGACCGTCTGGCGGGTGAGCTACGCCGGCCGCTAGGCGGCGACGGCGGCTTTGAGGTCGTCGACGAGGTCGATCCGCTCCCACGGGAAGAAGTCGCCCTCGGCCTTGCGGCCGAAGTGCCCGTAGGCGGCGGTCTGCTCGTAGATCGGCTTGTTGAGCGCGAGGTGCGTGCGGATTCCGCGCGGCGTCAGGCCGCCGAGCTTGCCGATCTGGCCGATCGCGGCCTCGATGCGGTCGTCGCCGACCGTGCCGGTGCCGTGCGTGTCGACGTATAGCGACAGCGGCTTGGACACGCCGATCGCGTAAGCCAGCTGGATCGTGCAGCGGGTGGCAAGGCCCGCGGCGACGATGTTCTTCGCGAGATAGCGCGCGGCATAGGCAGCCGAGCGGTCGACCTTGGTCGGGTCCTTGCCGGAGAAGGCGCCGCCGCCGTGCGGGGCCGCGCCGCCATAGGTGTCGACGATGATCTTGCGGCCGGTCAGGCCGGCATCACCGTCCGGGCCGCCGATCTCGAAGCTGCCGGTCGGGTTGATGTGGTAGACCGTCTCGTTGCCGAGCAGGTGCGAGGGCATGACCCGCGCGACCACATCCTTGACGTAGGCGTGAAGCTCGGCCTGCTTCTCGCCCTTGTCGTAGCCGGGCGCGTGCTGGGTCGAAACCACGATCGCGGTCGCCTTCGCCGGCTTGCCGTCCTCGAAGCGCAGCGTGACCTGGCTCTTGGCGTCGGGCTCGAGGAAGGGCGCTCGGCCATCGTGCCGGTCGGACGCCATCTCCATCAGAATCTTGTGGCTGTAGTCGAGAGTCGCCGGCATGAGGTCGGGCGTCTCGTCGCAGGCGAATCCGAACATGATCCCCTGGTCGCCCGCGCCTTCTTCCTTGTCCTCGCCGGCATCGACGCCCTGCGCGATGTCCGCGGATTGGGGGTGAAGGTTGTTGTGGAATCGGAACGTGTTCCAGTGGAACCCGCTCTGCTCATAGCCGATGCGCTTCACGACCGAGCGGACGGTGTCGTCGATCTCCTGTTCGACGCCCGGTGCCCAGTTTCCCTTGCGGTCCATGATCCCTTCGCCGCGGATCTCCCCGGCAAGGACGACCGTGTTGGTCGTGGTCATGGTCTCGCAGGCGACCCGCGCCTCGGGGTCCTTACTCAGGAACAGATCGACGATCGCATCGGAAATCTGGTCCGCAACCTTGTCGGGATGGCCTTCGGAAACGGACTCGGAAGTGAAGAGATAAGTGCTGCGCATAGGACGTCGTAGGCCTCGATATCAGGATATAAAGATGTCTTTATATGTGCGGTCTAGCGGCGCTTGCGGCCAAGCACAATGCCGCCTGCGATGAGCAGCAAGCCGAGCAGCAGCGGGATCGCATTGCCGATCCGGGCGAACAGCGGGGCGGAGTTCGCCGCCGGCGGAAGGACGGCGTCGATGACTCCGGGCGTCCGCCACGGGAGCGCTTTGACGATGTTGCCGCGCGCGTCGATCACCGCGCTGATCCCGGTCGGGGTTGCGCGAAGGATGGGAAGGCCCTCTTCGGCGGCGCGAAGCCGCGCCTGGGCGAGATGCTGCGGCGGCCCCCACGAGCCGAACCATGCGTCGTTCGACGGATTGAAGATGAACTGCGGCCGGTTGTGCTCATCGACGACGTGGCCGGAGAAGATGATCTCGTAGCAGAGGTCGAAGCCGACCTTGCCCCATTCGCCGCCAAGATCGATCGAACGGGGGCCAGGGCCGGCCGCGAAGTCGAGGTCGCCGGGCGCGAGGCGCGACAGGCCGATCGCGGACAATAGCGGGCGCATCGGCAGATATTCGCCATAGGGCACCAAATGGGCCTTGTCGTAGCGGCCGACGATCCGCCCGCCCGGCGCGATCACGAACACGCTGTTGGCCGCGCCCGAGACGTGGATTCCGTCACGCGAGTCGACCGCGATTCCGCCGGTCAGCAGCAGGTCGCCGGGGCCGAGCACCGACGCGGCGCGGGTCCGCTGGGCGAGCGCAAGCGGCTGCCCGCCGGTCCTCTGGTCCTCGACCGGGTCGGTGATCGCCGCTTCGGGCCACAGCAGCAGGCGCGGCTCGCCGGCTGGTGGGCCGGAAAGCGCCGCTAGCCGCCGCGCGGCTTCCTCGTCGAAGCCGGGGCGCCACTTGTCCTCCTGGCCGATGTTCGGCTGGACGATCCGCACGTTGCGGATGGTCAGCGGATCGGGCGGAACGGCGGACGAGGGCAGCACCCAAAGGAAGACCGTCACGCCGAGGATCACCACCAGCGGAAGCCACTTGCGATAATATTCGAGCCACACGGCGCCGCCGAGGAGCACCACCAGGCCCGACAGGCCGTAGGTGCCGATCAGTGGCGTGATCGCGATCAGCGGCGTCGGCGCAAGCGCGGCGGCTGCCGGGTTCCACGGGAAGCCGGTGAACAAGGTCCCGCGAAGCCATTCGGTGATCGCCCATACCCCACCGAGCGTGGTGACGAGGACGACGCGGTCGTCCCTGCCGAACCACCAGGCGACCGCGGCCGCGATCATCGGATAGACGGCAAGATAGATCGACAGCAGGACGACCGCGACCCAGCCGAGCCACGCGGGCATGTTCGACTGGTAGGTGAAGGAGGTCGCGATCCAGTGGAGTCCGACCACGAACTGGCCGAACCCGAACGCCCATCCGAGCGCGAAGCTGCGGCGGAACGATTTGTTGCGGTCGAGCAGCTCGCACAGCACCGCGAAGGCGAGCGGCAGCAGCGGCCACCAGCCAACCGGCTCGAACGCGAAGGCGGAGACGGCCCCCGCAATCAGGGCATAGAGCACGTACAGCATCGCTTTGGATGGCTAGCCGTAACGCGAGGCTAACGAAAGCCTCGACAATGCGGCGATCGGCTTGCAGGGAAAAGTTCATGAATCTCCCGCCGTTCCATCTCGCCTTCCCGGTCGACGACCTCGCCGCCGCGCGCGGTTTCTACGGCGGGCTGCTCGGCTGTCCGGAAGGACGCAGCGCTGAACAATGGGTCGACTTCGACCTGTACGGCCATCAGATCGTCGCTCACCTGGCGCCCGGCGCGGCGCGGGCGCGAGCGACCAATCCGGTCGACGGCGAAGACGTGCCGGTGCCGCATTTCGGCATCGTTCTGCCGATGGAGCAGTGGAAAGCGCTCGCGGGACGGCTCGAAGGCGCTGGCGTCGATTTCGTGATCGAGCCGACGATCCGGTTCGAAGGCCAGCCCGGCGAGCAGGCGACGATGTTCTTCCTCGACCCGGCCGGTAATGCGCTCGAGTTCAAGGCGATGGCGGACCCGGCGAAGCTGTTCGCGAAGAGCTAGTCGGGCTGACCTTCGCCCTCGGGCGCGTGGAGCCGAACACGAATGATCCGGCGCGGGTCGGAATCGACTGCCTCGAGCTTCCACCCCGACGGGTGGGTCAAGCATTCGCCCTTCGCGGGGATGTGGCCCGCGAGCAGGAACATGAGGCCGCCGAGCGTGTCGACTTCGTCCTCGTCGGACGACAGGCGAGCGTCGACGGCCTGCGCGAGCTCCTCGAGCTCGATCCGCGCGTCGGCTTCCCACACGCCGTCCTCGAGCAGCGTCAGCATGGCTGCTTCGGCGTCGTCATGCTCGTCCTCGATGTCGCCGACGATCTCCTCGACGACGTCCTCGATCGTCACCAGTCCCTCGGTGCCGCCGAACTCGTCGACGACGATCGCGAGGTGGATCCGCTCGGCGCGCATCCGCGCCAGCAGCTCGATCGCGCCCATCGATTCGGGGACGAACAGCGGTTCCCGCATCAGCGCCTGGAGCGAGCGGTCGCGCGCGGGGTCGACGCTGGCCAGGAACACGTCCTTGATGTGGACCATGCCGACCACGTCATCGAGGCTTTCGGAATAGACCGGCAGCCGGCTGTGGCCCGCATCCACGAACGCCTGGACGAGCTGGTCGAAGCTGATGCCGCTCGGCACCGCCATGATGTCGCCGCGCGTGACGCAGATGTCGCCGGCGGTCTCGTCGCCGAAGTGAAGCAGGTTGCGCAGCATCTGCCGCTCGGCCGCGCCGAGGTCGCCGGCCGGGCCTGAGCCCTCGCTCTCCTCGGCCTCGTCGATCGCTTCCTCGATCTCCTCGCGAAGCGTCGGTTCGGAATCCTCGCCAAAGATCAGGTGGCGCACGCCGCGCCACAGGCTCGACCCGCCGTCGTCGCCCCGCGTCGCCATTTAGGGCTCAAACCTCCTTCCAGCGAGAGCCGGGACATGGCTCCTGCCGGATGCTGCGCTAGGAGAAGTGGGAAGAGCGGGCCTGAAGGCCCGGTCGAGCGCTTCGACGAAGCGCAGCACCGGCAGGGCCATGCCCTTAGGGTGGGACGAAAAAGCGCCCTCGCGCGTTCGCTCGATTGCCAGATAGTGGCCACTATCTGGCTGCACTCGCTCACTCCCAGAACGCTTTTTCGTCACCATCACGGCCTCGCTGGAAGGAGGTTTGAACCCTCAACGGCGACCTCATAGGGGTTGGCGATCCCGAGCCGCCCGAGCGCGCGGACCTCGCGCGCTTCCATGTCGTCGGCCTCGGCATCGTCATGATGGTCGTAGCCGAGCAGGTGGAGCGTGCCGTGGACCAGCAAATGCGCCGCGTGCTGCTCGACGCTGACGCCCTTGTCGGCGGCTTCGGCCTGGCAAACGCCGCGGGCGAGCACGATGTCACCCAGCAACAATTCCGGCCCGGCAACATTTGCGTTCCGCAGCTCGGCTTCGTCGCTCAGCGGAAACGAAAGGACGTTGGTCGGCTTGTCCTTGCCGCGCCATTCGGCATTGAGCGCGCGCACCTGCTCGTCGCCGGTCAGCGTGACCGAAATTTCGACGTGGCGCTCGACGCTGGCGAGCTGCGGAAAGGCGCTTTCGGCGATGGCAGCCTCAGCGGCGGTGCGGACGAGCTGCTCCCACGAGCGGCTACTGTCCCATTCCTCATCCGTGTCGAGCGCGATCCCGAGCATCATGCCCCCGGGCCTTCATACGCATCGACGATCCGCCCGACCAGCGGGTGGCGAACGACGTCCGCGGCGGTGAAGCGGATGACCGAGATTCCCTTGATCCCGCTCAGCCGGTTGACCGCGTCGGCAAGGCCCGACCGCGACGGATCGGGAAGGTCGACCTGATGCGGGTCGCCGCAGATCACCATCCGGCTTCGCATTCCGAAGCGGGTCAGGAACATCTTCATCTGCAGCGGCGTGGTGTTCTGCGCCTCGTCGAGGATGATGAAGGCGTCGTTGAGCGTGCGGCCGCGCATGAACGCGAGCGGAGCGATCTCGATCTCGCCCGACGCGATGCGGCGTTCGACCTGCTCGGTCGGAAGCATGTCGTAAAGCGCGTCGTAGAGCGGGCGGAGATAGGGATCGACCTTCTCCTTCATATCCCCGGGAAGGAAGCCGAGCCGCTCGCCCGCCTCGACCGCGGGGCGCGAGAGGATCAGCCGGTCGACGCTTCCGCTGATCAGCTGCGACACGGCCTGCGCGACGGCGAGGTAGGTCTTGCCGGTGCCGGCCGGACCGAGCCCGAAGATCATCTCGTCGCGGCCGAGCGCCTCCATGTACGGCGTCTGCATCGCCGAGCGCGGGACGATGGTCTTCTTGCGCGTGCGGATCATCACCCGCGGCGCCGAGGTGACTTCCTCCTGGATGATCCCGTCGAGGTGCGGCTGGGCGGCCATGCCGAGTACGGCTTCGACGGCTTCGGCGTCGACGTCGTGGCCGCTGTCGAGCCGGTTGTAGAGGCCGATCAGGACGTCGCGCGCGCGCGCCGCGGCGTCGGCCTCGCCCTCGATCTGGACCCGATTGCCGCGCGCGGCGATGTGAACTCCGAGCCGTTGCTCGATGGTGATCAGGTGCCGGTCGTAATCGCCGAACAGCGGCCCGAGTAGGTAGGGCTGCTCGAACTCGATCTCGAGACGGGCGCGGTCCGGGACTGCGGCGAGGTCGCGGCGGGCCATCAGGCGGCCGCCTTCCAGAGCGCTGCGCCGGTCAGGCTGTTGGGACCGGCGGCGAGCAGGGTCACGTCCATCAGCTCACCGGCCTCCGCTTCCGTGTCGACATGGACTGACTGGAGCCACGGGCTTTTCCCGATCATCTGCCCGGCGTGCCGTCCCTTGCGCTCGATTAGGATGCGCGTGTCGGTGCCCACTTTCGACTGGTTGAAGGCAAGGCTGTGCTGGCTGATCCGCGCCTGCAGGCGCTGGAGGCGGTCGTCCATGATCTCGCGCGGAATCTGGTCCTCCATCGTTGCGGCCGGCGTGCCCGGGCGCGCGCTGTACTTGAATGAATAAGCCGAAGCGTAACGCACCGCATCGACGATCTGCAGCGTGGCGTCGAAATCCGCCTCCGTCTCGCCGGGGAAGCCGACGATGAAGTCGCCCGAAATCGCGATATCCGGCCGCGCGGCGCGCATCTTCTCGATCGTCGCGAGATAGGTCTCGGCCGTGTGGCTGCGGTTCATCGCCTTGAGCACGCGGTTGCTGCCCGACTGCACCGGCAGGTGGAGGTAGGGCATCAGCTTCTCGACCTCGGCGTGGGCAGCGATGAGCTCGTCGCTCATGTTGACGGGGTGGCTCGTGGTGTAGCGGATCCGCTCCAGCCCATCGGCCTTCGCCAACGTCCGGATCAGCTCGGCAAGGCCGCGGCCGTCGTGCGCCCAGGCATTCACGTTCTGTCCCAGGAGAACGATCTCGCGCGCGCCGGTGTCCACCAGCTGGTGCGCTTCGGCGACGATGTCGTCGAACGGGCGCGAGACTTCGGCGCCGCGGGTGTAGGGCACCACGCAATAGGTGCAGAACTTGTCGCACCCTTCCTGGACCGTGAGGAAGGCGCTCGGGTTGGCGCGGCGCCGCTGCGGGAAGGCGTCGAACTTGCTGAGCGGCGGCAGGTCCGTGTCGACCGGGCGAGCGCCGTGCACGACCTGGTCGACCATCTCCGGAAGGCGATGGTAGGCCTGCGGGCCGACGACGATGTCGATCATCGGCGAACGCCGCTGCGCTTCGGCGCCTTCTGCCTGGGCGACGCAGCCGGCGAGCGCGATCAGCGGCTTCGAGCCGTCCTCGCGCCTCAGCCGCCCGACGTCTGAATAGGCCTTCTCGGCTGCCTTCTCGCGGATGTGGCAGGTGTTGAGCACGACGAGGTCGGCATCTTCTCCGTCGCGGGCTGCGGACATGCCGCGGCCGCCAAGCAGCTCGGCCATGCGCTCGCCGTCGTAAACGTTCATCTGGCAGCCGAAGCTTTTGATTTTGAAGGTCTTGGGAGTCATTCTCCACTGCCTATAGGCGAGTGTGGAGGGGACTTGAAGCGGAGCCTCGCGGCGATCGCCTCGCGCGCTTCGTGGGTGAGCTGCTTGCGGTCGAGATGCGGGTTCAGCGGTTCGAGCACCTGGACCGACACGGGCAAGGTTCCCCGCCGGCCGAGGAGCCGCTTCACATTGTCGCCGCCGGGCTCGTCGAACCAGCTTACTTCGGCGTGGGCGTCGCCATAATCGATCACGACGGGACGGACGCGCACCTTGGGGCCGGCCTCGTGCGCGGCTTCGAGCAGCGTCGAGCGGAACGGCAGGAGGTGGGTGCCGGGGCCCGTCGTCCCTTCGGGAAAGATGATGATCGGCTTGTCGCCCTGAAGCGCCCGCGCGACCGCCGCGGTCTGGTCCCGCGCGCCCTTGCGGTGGCTCCGCTTGACGTAGACCGTGTTGTTCTGGTCGGCGAGCCAGTGGATCAGGGGATGGCCGAGCTCGTCCTTCGACACGAAGGCGCTGCGCAGCGCACTTCCGACGATCAGGATGTCGAGCCAGCTCGTGTGATTGGCGACCAGCAGGGTGTGGCGCCCGGGACGGCGGCCCGACACGTGGACCCTGAGGCCGATCATCCAGCCCGCGGCCGACAGGAACCAGTGCGGCCACGGCGAGCGGCCGGCAATCCGCTTGGTTACAATGTGAATTGGCGCTGCGGCCGCGAGCAGCAGGACCAGGCCCGCAATCCGCAGCACGGCGCGGGCGTTCAGGCGAACTCGCTTACCGCTGGCGATCGAGCGAAACTCCGTAGAGCTCCATCCGGTGATCGACGAGGCGGAAGCCGAGCTTCTCCGCAATCCGCTTCTGAAGCATCTCGAGCTCCTCGTCGACGAACTCGATCACGTTCCCGGTCTCGACATCGATCAGGTGATCGTGGTGCGACTCAGACGCGGCCTCGTAGCGCGAGCGCCCGTCGCCGAACTCGTGCCGCTCGAGGATTCCGGCCTCCTCAAACAGGCGCACCGTGCGATAGACGGTGGCAATCGAGATGTTCGGGTCGATCGCCGACGCCCGCGCATGCAAGGTCTCGACGTCGGGATGGTCCTCGCTTTCGCCGAGGACGCGCGCGATCACTTTGCGCTGCTCGGTAATTCTCAGACCCTTGTCGGCGCACAGCGCCTCTATGTCGATCGTGCGCGTCATGGACACAAGGTAAGCATCGCGCAAAGCCGGGTCAAAGGCCCGCGCTCAAGAGTCGAAAGTGAAGCCTGAAACAAGTTCAGGATGAGCTTGCGCCCGTCACTTGCGCGTCCGGCGCCTTTTCGTGCCGAGGCCGATCGACTTGGCGAGGGTCCGCCGCTGCTCGGCATAATCGGGCGCGACCATCGGGTAGTCGGGCGAAAGGCTCCACTTCTGCCGATAATCGGCCGGCGTCATCTGGTGGTTCGTCATCAGGTGCCGCTTCAGCATCTTCTGGCGCTTGCCGCATTCGAGGCAGGCGATCGCGTCGGACTTGACCGAAGAGCGGATCGACACCTTCGGCTCCGGTTTCGGCTCCGGCGTGGAAGAGTGGGTGATGCCGCTGAGGGCCGCATGCACGTTCTGGATCAGGTTCGGCAGGTCGTTGACTGCGACGCTATTATTGCTGACGTGCGCCGCCACGATGTCGGCGGTGAGAGTCAGCAGGGTGTCTTCGGCACCTTCATTGTCGGCCATTGGGAAGAGTCCTGAAAAGAGAGCAGAGGCAGGTGCAAATGATTGCACGCAGCAGCGCCAAATAAACCCTCTCTACTGGATCGCGCAAGTGGAGCGAAGAAGCGGAATAATGGACGACAACTAAATCTCGCAGGCAAGTGTAATCGCGTCGTACCTGTTGCCGCTAAGTCCATGATAATAGTTGCGTCTCCTGCCCACCGGCGAGAAACCTGCGGCGCGATACATGCCGATCGCGGGGTTGCCGTCGCGGACCTCGAGGTGGACTCGCCGCAGGCGGGCGTGACGGGCGCGCTCCACGAAATCGTCGAGAAGGAGCTTGCCGATTCCCCGCCGCTGCTCGGCGGGGGCGACCCCGATCAGCAACAGCTCGGATTCGTCGGCGACCGTCCGGAACAGCGAGAAGCCGACCACCGCGTCGCGCGAGCGGTCGACCGCGAGGACCAGGAAGACGCCGGCCATCGGCAGGATTCCGCTCATTTGCGAGCGGGTCCAGGCTTCGCCGAACTTATCGCCGAAGGCCCCGTCCATGACCGCCATGACGGGGTCGATCTGATCCGCCGTGCCGGGCTCGATCCGAATCTCCTCCACGAGCGCTGGAGTCGCCATCACGCCGCTTCCCGCGCGCGAGCGTCGGGCGCCCGGCCGTAGAGCGGCTTCGGAGCGAGCGTGCGCTGGGACTCGGGCAGAGCGAGCGCCTTGGATGCCGACGGCCACGCCTCGCGCGCCTCGCCCCACCCGCGCGCTTCGACCAGCGGCCCCGCGCCCGAGCCGGCGACGACCGCGGCGGTCGCGAAACCGGCCGCATCCGCCGGCATCAGGTTGCGCAGCTCGGAGGTCGGCTCGCCGGTCGCTCCGTCGAACTGCTGGACGAACAGCTCGCCATGACCGCCGGTGACCGCCGCGGCGACCTCGCCTTGGCAGCCGGAGCTCAACGCCAGCAGGGCAAGCGAGGACATTCCCGAAAGCTCGGCGCCCCAGCCGATCGCAAGCCCATGCGCCGCGGCGATCGCGACGCGGATTCCGGTGAAGCTGCCTGGCCCGACCCCGACGAGGGCGTGCGTGGCCCTGCGGCCGTCGAGCAGCTCGGCGATCATCGGAACCAGCCGCTCGGCATGGCCGCGGCCGATCAGCTCGTCGCGCGCGCCGAGGCAGCGGCCGTCGCTGTCGAACAGAGCGGCGGTGCACGCGGAACTCGAAGTGTCGAACGCCAGGATCACGGGCTCGATAGTGGTCACATGCGCCCCAACGCCGCAAGTGCCCGAATTACACCGCTTCGACGGTTTCGACCTCGGGAACGTAGTGACGGATGAGGCTCTCGATCCCGCGCTTGAGCGTGACGGTCGACGAGGGGCAGCCCGAGCAGGCGCCGTGCATCGACAGCAGCAGCCGCCCGTCGCGGTAGCCCTTGTAGACGATGTCGCCGCCGTCCTGGGCGACCGCGGGGCGGACCCGGGTTTCGATCAGTTCCTTGATCTGGTCGATGATTTCCGCGTCCTCCGGCTTTTCCTCGAAATCCGAATCCTCGGCGACGTGGATTCCCGCGGCAGTCCCCGGCGCGAACAGGGGCGCCTCGCTGACGAAATGGTCGAGCAGGGTCTCGACCACCAGCGGCTCGAGATCGGTCCACGAAACGCCCGGTGCCGCAGTGACCGAGACGAAGTCGCGGCCGTAGAACACGCCTTCCACCATTCCGCTGCTGAACAGCGCGCTCGCCAGCGGCGAGGCTTCGGCCGACTGCGCGTCGGCAAAGTCGCGCGTTCCGGCCTCCATGACCGCCTGCCCGGGCAGGAACTTGCGGGTCGCGGGATTGGGCGTCTGTTCGGTGCGGATCAGCATGGCTGCGATGTGGTCCCGGCAAGCGTTGCAATCAAGGACTAAAAGGCGGCGCGCCGGCGATGATCCAGCGCGTGAAGCCGATCGCGAATCCAAGGCAGATCAGTGCGATCCACCATTTGCCGGGCCGCATCGCCTCGGTTCCGGACGGCAGTGGAGCGCGGCCGGTGATCATCGGCAGCGTCAGCTTGCGCCCGCGCAAGCGGTAATAAGCGATCGCAAGCAGGTGCAGGGCGACGAGCGCGAGGATGACATTGAACCACAGTTCGTGGAGATCGCGCGCCTTGTCGGACGTGTCGGTGCTGACCAGCCCGGCGAGCGGGCCCATGAAGATCCCGTCCTCGTCCTCGGATACCAGCCCGAGGCCGACCTGCACCGCCAC
>Ga0068852_100001241_pt1 | contig 16992 bp, 16 predicted proteins | sample KBSCornC22_FD_66594 | JGI IMG/M metagenome (GOLD analysis project Ga0068852, IMG submission 66594) | Corn rhizosphere microbial communities from Kellogg Biological Station, Michigan, USA - KBS Corn C2-2 | ecosystem: Host-associated > Plants > Roots > Rhizosphere > Soil ... | reverse complement strand
AAGCACGAAAATACATTTTATCCCAGAACTTTCCTTTTTCTTTACTGTTGATGACGCAGAATATGTATACCATAATATCCGGGACCAACCGGCCTAATAGCAAAACCTTAAAAGTAGCCAAGGTATATCAAGGAATTTTACTTCAAAAAGACGTGGAGGCCAACCTGTTATCTCTTGAAGGCTTGAATGTGCTGGAGAGGAATCCTGCCTATGAGGCCATCGAGACGGACATACTGATCCCTACGGAGCGGTTTATCTTTATTTCCCCGGAATACAACGGCAGCATCCCCGGCGTCCTGAAGGCTTTATTCGATATTTCCGACATCGAAAAATGCTGGTGGGGCAAACATGCGCTGCTTACGGGGGTATCCACGGGCAGGGCCGGCAACCTCCGGGGCATGGAGCACCTTACCGGCATCCTGCATTACTTAAAGATGAAGGTCCATCATAATAAATTACCCATCTCTGTGGTCAACACCCTGCTGGATACAGAGGGAAAGATCACCGATGTCCGGACCCTGGAGGCCATCCACCTGCAGCTGGATGAATTTCGAAAATCTTAAACCCGAGCTTCATGCATAACCGGAGATTTATAGCCATCGTCATCATTTTGTTCTTGATAATGGACCTGTACATATTCCAGGCGCTAAAGACTATCAGCCAGGGGGCATCCGCCAGAGGGAGATCCATCCTTTTCAACAGCTATTGGGCCGTATCCATCCTCTCTATTGGGATATTCGCATTGCTGCCCTTTTTCGGGCCCGAGTATCGCCGGATGAGGACCTATATATTTGCCACTATTCTGGGACTCTTTTTTGCCAAGCTGCTTGCCTGCGTCTTTTTCCTCCTGGATGATATCCGCCGCCTGATACAATGGGCTTCCGGCAAGCTGTTCTTCCCCAATACGGAAGGGGATACCATTTCCGAGGATGGTATAACCCGCAGCATCTTCCTCAGCTGGCTTGGACTTGGCGCGGGTGGGGCCCTTTTTTCTACCCTCGTCTATGGATACAGTAACAAATACAATTACAAGGTACGGCGTGTACCGCTGGCATTCGACAACCTTCCTCCTGCCTTCAAAGGAATGAGGATCATACAGTTATCCGATATTCATTCCGGTAGCCTGGCAAACGTCCAGGCGGTAGCCCATGGCATCGACCTGGTGCTGGCGGAGCAGCCGGACCTTATCCTTTTTACAGGCGACCTGGTAAATGACGTATCCACCGAAGTGGATCCCTTTATAAAGATCTTCGGCCGGCTGAAAGCCCCGATGGGCGTATTTTCCACACTGGGGAACCATGATTACGGGGATTATATCTGGTGGGAGAGTCCCGAAAAGAAAAAAGCCAATCTGCAGCGTCTGCAGCAGCTCCAGGCCGATATGGGCTGGCGTTTGCTGATGAATGAGCATGTTGTGCTTGAAAAAGACGGGCAGCAGATAGCGCTCATTGGCGTCGAGAACTGGAGCGCCAAGGCCCGGTTTCCCAAACACGGCAGGCTCGACGAAGCATACGCAGGTACGGAAAAATATCCCTTCAAGATACTTATGAGCCATGATCCCAGCCATTGGGACGCCCAGGTAAGACCTCATTATCCCGACATCGATCTGGCTTTGGCCGGGCATACACACGGGATGCAGTTCGGAGTGGAGATCCCGGGTCTCAAATGGAGCCCTGTTCAATATGTTTACAAGGAATGGGCAGGTCTTTATGAAGCAGGACGTCAGAAATTATATGTCAACCGGGGTTTTGGGTTCATCGGCTATCCCGGCAGAGTAGGCATCCTGCCTGAGATCACCGTTATCGAGCTTGTCTAACCCTGCATCTGCCGCGCGAAAGCATATACCGGTGATATACAAACGAAGAATATATTGACAATCTTTGCCAAAAGACCCTAAATTTGCCGGCCGGCAACGTTTTGGGGCTCTCATACGTACCGGTAGCTATTAACCCTTGAGCTCCTGGAAGGAGCTCGTCCGAAGGATAGACTTTATGACATTAGATATATTTTAACAAAGCTATAAGGTATTCACTACTATATTTATCACGAATCTAAAAAACAGCACCAACAATGAATCCGAGAATGAAATTCGTCCTCATTTCCTTCGTACTGTTAACTACTGCTACTGCTTCCTCTTATGCTCAAAAGCTTCATCTTGGCGTAGTTGCCGGAACCAATATGTATAAGGTTACAGGCCGCAGCTTCACTGAAAAGTTCAAGCCCGGCTTTAGCGCAGGGGTATATGGCGAATATACCATCAACAGACTGATGGCCATTCAGCCCGAGCTGCTATGGAACCAGGTCATAACCAGGACCGATCAGGATTTCAGCCAGATCTACCCCGGGGTTGGCGTCGCCGATGCAGACGTATATCTCAACTATATTTCTCTTCCTGTCATGTTTGCTTTTAAACCTACGCCTGAATTATCTATCTTATTAGGACCACAGTACAGCTACCTGGTCAATCAGACCTCCGGGCTTCTGACAGGATCTTATAATGGAAAGGATGCTTTTAAGAAGAACGATCTGGCGTTGGTATTCGGAGGTCAGCTCAATCTGGGCAAGGTAAAAATTGGGGCACGATATTCGATAGGGCTTTCAGAGATCAATGCATTGCAAAGCGATCCCTGGAAATATCATGGATTCCATTTCTACCTGGGCTACCGGCTGAAATAGGGTGCATGTGGACGATTTTCCTCTTAAAATACGTGGCATATAAGTTGAAACACTACTCTCAAACCAGTCAATCATCTAAAACCACTCAACATGAAGAGCAAGTCAATTGTCCTTTCGCTGTTATTGCTAACATTTGCTGTTGTTCAATCGCGTGCCCAGGGACTTCATTTGGGAGTAAAAGGAGGCGCTAATATCTTCAAGGTCGATGGTCAGGGCTATGACCAGGGATTCCAGTTCGGATACAATGCGGGTGCTTTTGCTGAGATCAATTTTCCCGGCGTATTCGGTATACAGCCGGAATTATTATGGAACCAGACCAACTATCGTACGGGATCCAATTTCCATGATGTAGTACCCGATGGTGTGAATGATGTAAAAGGCAAGCTGAACTATCTCAGCATTCCCATCCTGCTTAGCTTCCGTCCTGTGAAGATCATCAGCTTTCAGGCGGGTCCTCAGTTCGGCATATTGCTGAATCAGGACAAGAACCTTGTAGATAATAGCAAGGAAGCCTTTAGAAAAGGTGATATTTCCCTGGTAGGCGGAGTGCAGCTGAACCTTGCGAATATAGTAGTCGGCGGGCGCTATGTGGCAGGTCTTCGCAACATCAATGCCATTACGGAAGACAACAACTGGAAGAATCAGGGATTCCAGGTATATGCCGGTTTTCGCTTTTTCTAACGAAAGAAGACATTTTGTCAAAGGCCGGGCCAGAAAAGGCCTGGCCTTTTTTATGGCACCAAACTTGGAACCAGTATATTCATTTGTAAAACAGTAGGAATTTTCCCTTACAGATGCTATTTTGTCATTATGAAAGAACAGAACTTATTTATGCGTGCTGAAGATGATATGGATTTCATGCCGATCATACCCTTGAATGAAAGTGATAACGAAAGCCTTCACGATATTGAGATACCCAAGGAATTACCCGTACTCCCTTTACGCAACACCGTACTTTTCCCTGGAGTGGTCCTGCCCATCACGGTAGGAAGAGATAAAAGCATCAAAGCTGTGAACGATGCCTATAAAGCTGACAGACTCATTGGGGTATTGGCGCAAAAAGACAGCAGCATCGAAGATCCCTCTGTCACCGACCTGGAGGATGTGGGCACGGTAGCGCGCATCATTAAAATGATCAAGATGCCGGATGGAGGTACGACCGTTATTCTTCAGGGCAAAAGGCGTTTTAAAGTAGGCGCCGTTACGGCGGAAGACCCTTATTTCAAGGCGCAGGTCGTTTTGTTACAAGAGGAGGAAGCACCGAAGGAGCAGGACTTCGAGGCCTATGTGAGCAATATCAAGGACCTGGCCGCGCAGATCATCCAGCTGTCTCCCAATATACCTTCCGAGGCTTCCATTATTCTGAAGAATATCGAAAACCCTTCCTTCCTCATTCACTTTATCTCCAGCAATCTCAATACAGAGCTGCATGAGAAGCAGCAACTGCTGGAGATACATCATATCAAGTCCCGCGCAGACCTGCTGATGCAGCTGCTGCAAAGGGAGCTGCAATTCGCCGAGCTGAAGAACAAGCTTACCAACAAGACCAAGACGGAGCTGGACAAGCAGCAGCGGGAATACTTCCTGCAACAGCAGCTCAAGAGCATCAAGGATGAGCTGGGCGGCGACACCAATGAACGCGAGGTGAAAGAAATGCTGAAAAAGGCGGAGAGTAAAAAATGGCCTGCTGCCGCAAGGGACATGTTCAAAAAAGGCATCGAGCGCCTGGAACGCATGCATCCCAGCACACCTGATTATTCCGTCGTGTACAACCATCTCGATCTTATGCTGGAGCTGCCCTGGCAGGATTATACAGACGACTCCTACGATCTAAAGAAAGCAAAGAAGATCCTCGACAAGGATCATTATGGCATGGATAAGGTAAAGGAAAGGATCCTGGAATACCTTGCTGTGCTGAAGCTGAAGGGCGACATGAAAAGTCCCATACTTTGTTTTGTGGGCCCTCCCGGCATCGGCAAGACCTCTTTGGGCAGGAGCATTGCATCCGCCATTGGCAGGAAATACGTTCGGATCAGCCTTGGCGGGTTGCATGACGAAAGCGAGATCCGCGGACATCGCAAGACCTATATTGGAGCCATGCCCGGCAGGATACTCCAGTCGCTGCGCAAGATCAAATCCTCGAACCCCGTCATGATCCTCGATGAAATCGATAAGGTAGGCACGGACTTCAGAGGCGATCCTTCCTCCGCCCTGCTGGAGGTGCTGGACCCCGAGCAGAACCATACTTTTTATGACAATTACCTGGAACTGGAGTATGATTTGAGCAAGGTCCTGTTCGTCGCGACGGCCAACGACCTGGCAGCCATACAACCTGCGCTTCGTGATAGATTGGAAATCATAGACTTAAGTGGATATGCCAGCGAGGAAAAGGTAGAGATCGCCCGGCGGCATCTTGTACCCAAGCAAAAAGAGGCGCATGGGGTCGATAAGCTGAACTTTACCATTACCAACAATATCCTGGGCAAGATCATACAGGATTATACCCGGGAGAGTGGTGTGCGGGAGCTGGACAGACAACTGGCTTCTATCATGCGCTATCAGGCAAAGGAATATGCCCTGAAGGGCAGGGTAAAGGCAAAGCTTACACCCACCGACGTAGAAAAGGTATTGGGCAAGCCACGCTACAGCAATGATCTGTATAAAGTGGCCAATATGCCAGGTGTAGCCGTAGGGCTTGCCTGGACGTACGTCGGCGGGGACATACTGTTCGTGGAGACAAGCCTTAGTGAGGGGAAAGGGGACCTTAAACTGACCGGCAACCTTGGCAATGTCATGAAGGAGAGCGCTGTCACGGCCCTCACTTATCTTCAGTCCAACGCCCGCAAGTACGATATAGACCCGGAACTCTTTTCAAAGAAGACCATCCATGTTCATGTGCCCGAAGGCGCCGTGCCAAAGGACGGACCCAGCGCAGGCATCACTATGATGAGCTCCATTGCCAGCGCCGTCACCGGCAAAAAGGTCAAACCCTATCTGGCCATGACGGGAGAAATAACGCTGAGAGGGCAGGTACTGCCCGTAGGCGGCATCAAGGAGAAGGTGCTGGCCGCCAAGAGGGCCGGCCTGAGGGAGATCATTCTTTGCTGGCAAAATGAAAAGGATATCCAGGAGATAGACTCCAGCTTTATCAAGGGATTGAAATTCTCATTTGTTAAAAATATGCAACAAGTGCTGGAATTGGCGCTTGCGTAGGGGCAGGACGGAGAAAAAAACGAACTATTCCCTCTCAACACGTGTTAATAAAGTAGATCTGTCGCAATACACAGCGGTCAGGTCAAATTATTTTCATGTTGGTTGTTTTAAGGGTTAAAAAAAAATCCCTCATGTCCATGAGGGATTTTTGGTAGCTTGGCCTCCCATATGAAGCCGATTGCCGTCCTCTTTCTCCTGCTGGCTGTTGGTCCTGTTGCCGCACAAACCCTTGGAGGCAATACGGTGTTTAGTTTCCTGGATCTTCCCAACACACCGCAACTCACCGCACTCGGAGGCATCAATAATTCAGTGATCACGGGCGACGTCGGCCTTTCCTTTACCAATCCCGCGCTATTGAGATCTTCCATGCATGGGCAGATCGATGCTTCCTTCAGCACGCTGTATGGCGGAGTACATAACTACAATTGCTGGGCGGCTGTGCATAGCAGCCGCTGGCAGACAAACTTTGCGGCAGGGGTCAATTATCTCGATTATGGCAATATCACACAGACGGATGCCGCCGGAAATATCCTGGGTGATCTTCGTCCCAACGATTATGTAGCGCAGGTAGCTGCCAGCCGTCAGTATGAGAAGAAATGGTTTTATGGCGCCACGCTGAAGTTCATTCATTCTGCGTATGGATATTATCGGAGCTCGGGCGCCGCGCTGGATATCGGGATCAATTACTATGACAGTGCGCGCCTTTTTCAGGCAGGACTCACACTCCGGAACATGGGTGTTCAATTCCATCCTTATCCCGGCACCAGACGGGGCGATCTGCCCTTCGACCTTTCACTGGGTCTCACCAAACGCCTGGCGAGGGCGCCCATTCAATTTTCTTTCACCGCCCATCATCTCCAGCAATTCAACATCCGATATGACGATACGGCCTTTAATAATTACAATGGCTTTGACCAGAATAATAAAGGCTCTTCTTTCACAGTTGATAAGCTCTTTCGGCATTTTATCCTGGCAGCGCAGGTCTTTCCGGAGGATAGGGTGGAGATCACCGTTGCCTATAATTATCTCCGGAGAAAGGAGCTCAATATCGGAGAGGCCGGCAATGGTTTTACTGGATTTTCTTTTGGACTTGGTGTTTTGTTTAAGAAATTAGAGCTTAGATATGCGCGAGGCTTCTACACGAATACTGCAGGCTACAATCAGTTTGGGCTTAATCTAAGGTTAAATGATTAGATAATTCTAAGTAATCATAATGGAAACATCAGGGAAACTGGGTAATCGTGCATGGGATTACACCCAATTTGCGTCTTTTTTACTGCATTAGCAGTAATTTTGAGCTGGTAGAAATAACATTCATGGTCAGGATAATTATCGTTGATGATCATTTCCATGTCCGCGAGGCCTGGAGCTGGGTGTTGAACCAGGTGCCAAGGATCAACGTTATCGCCCAATGCGCCAATGGGCGGGAAGCTATCGAGACAGCCAAAAAATTACAACCGGATGTGATCCTTATGGATATCAATATGGAGCCCGTAAATGGTATCGAAGCCACCCGGGCCATCCGGGAGTTTGCCCCCGACATCAAGATCATCGGCGTCTCCGTACAGGCAGAAAGGTCCTACGTAAATGAAATGCTTCGCAATGGCGCCAATGGCTATGTCACCAAGAATTCATCCAGCACCGAAATGATCACGGCCATCGATGAGGTCCTTGCAGGAAAAACATATCTGTGTGAGGAGATAGGACACTTGCGTTCTGTCAACTGAGCTACACTGCCATCTCTTTTTCATCCTATTGTTTGCTCCTTCGGGCTTTGTTGGAATTTAGCCCTCCGTCGCAAACTCGTTAATGATTGAGGCCTTCGTCGGACCTGCTTCGTCACGGTCCTCCTCGGTCGGGACCTTGCGGTGCCGGTCGACGGCCCCTTGGTCCGTCTTAAAAGCCTCTCTCGGCTTCAATCCCAGCAGCTCGAACATAAGGTTATCTTCTTCAAAAGAAGGGTTCGGCGTTGTCAGCAGCTTCTCGCCGGCAAAGATGGAATTAGCGCCCGCCATAAAGCAGAGCGCCTGCTCTGCCTGGCTCATTTCCGCCCGCCCTGCGCTGAGCCGGACCATCGTACACGGCATCAGGATACGGGCTGTAGCGATCATTCGTATCATATCCCAGGTGTCCACCTTTGGATTATTCTCCAGGGGTGTTCCCTTTACCCTTACCAGCGCATTGATAGGAACGCTTTCAGGATGTACCATCATGGTTGACAGGGTATGCAGCATCTTTATACGGTCGGCATGCGTCTCGCCCAGGCCAATGATGCCACCGCAGCAGACGGTTACCCCCGCCTTGCGAACATTATCCAGCGTGGATAGCCTGTCGTTATAGGTACGGGTGGAGATGATCTCGCTATAGTATTCGGAAGAAGTATCGAGGTTGTGATTGTAGGCATAGAGGCCGGCATCAGCCAGCTTTTTAGCCTGGTCTTCGTTCAGCATGCCCAGGGTACAGCAGACCTCCATCCCCATCTCATTGACACCTTTTACCATGTCCAGCACCCTGTCGAAGTCCTTGTTGTCGCGCACTTCTCTCCAGGCAGCTCCCATGCAAAATCGTGTAGAGCCTGCTGCCTTCGCCTTGGCCGCATATTCCAGCACCTCTTCCTTTTTCATCAGGGCCTGGACATTGACGCCCGTATTGTATCTTGCGGCCTGGGGACAATAGGCACAGTCCTCCGGACAACCTCCTGTCTTGATCGACAGCAGCGTACATACCTGTACTTCTCCTGTTTCGTTATGCTCACGGTGGACCCTGGCGGCCCGGTAGATCAGGTCCAGCAGGGGTGTATTATATATATCCTGAATTTCTTCTATTGTCCAGTCATTTCTTATCATAGCGTCAAAATTATAGGAAAACCGTTATTTCACCAACAAACGCTTTTTCCACGTATCTTGTTCTCCTATTTATAAAAGAATGAGGGTAAGATTGCGTTTTTACCTGCTGAGCGCAGCCCTATTGCTCACAGGTGTCATCGCTTTTTATTTCAGAAAAAAGCTATCGGATGCATATGGGCATTATAGCTCTTACAACGAGCTTTATCTTACACCTGAGGGCTTGCATATTACCCGGATCCGCCGGCTGCCGGAAGATCAGATCAGGATAGTTTTCGACGGCGCGATCATTCGTCCTGCCAACCATTTCGAAGTGTTCGAGAAAGAAGAAAAAGTATTGGATCAGACGGCTCCTGCGCTGACCCTGCGACCCGGACAGGGGCGGAAAGACTATAGGATAAAGATCAATTCGGTGGACAGCTGTTCCATACAGATAGAAATGCCTGAGATCACCATCCCTTCTCTTCCCGTATTGCCAGGCCGGCTGGAATCTCCCCGGGTCTGGTGCATGTTTGACACGCTTTCTTCCGAAGAGGCCGGCAGCACGGATGTCAGACATTACCTGGAAGACTCCATGAAGATACGTCCCTTCGAACCTTCGGAGATCAAGGTGAGAAAGATAGCCAGCTATATCTTATCTATTACTTCCGGTAAATTTGGACAGCCTGCCGGATTTATGAACCAATTGTCGCCTGCAGAGCAATTAAAATGTGTACAGGCCGGCAGATCCAGGCTGCTATGCGGGGGATATTCCAATATCTTTTCTTTTTTTGCAAACCGGGCCGGAGTCCCCTGTCGTTATATCGAGGCAGGCAGGCTGCTGGAAGATCTGGCGTATACGCCTCATGTGGTCAACGAGGTATGGCTGAAGGAATATAATTGCTGGGCTTATGTTGATCTCACCGATGGCATCGTGTTTGCGACAAAAGGAGGTCATTTCCTGAATACGTTGGATATTCAAAGACAGCTGCGTCGCCATGACCTGGACACGTCGTATAAAGCTCTTCATTACGAGGGCGACAGTCTTGTCGGAAGATCTTTTGAAAAAGCCAGCGTCGCAGCAATAAAGGCATTTGACCAAAACACGCTCTTTACCTTTTATTATGGCCGTTACCCCCACCTGGCCTATCCGAAGGGAATGATAGGGAAAGTAAAGAGCCTGCTATCCGCAGAAGCATACTATGCCGTGTATTCGGACAATCATAGCCCCGGGAATGATAGCTTTTATGGACGTCTTTGTTCCGGCTATATTTTCCTGCTTGTGGCGGTCATTTGGCTATGGGCCGCCTTCCGGCGTACGGGGCGCCGGATGAGAGCGCTAATACTGCCTGTCTTTCAAAAGAATGGTTGAATCCCGGAGCAAAGGGATATTTTGATGGAAGATCTTGGAAAAGACGATCCTGAATTGATTGACCCCGCTGACACTATCATAAAATAAGTGGTAGTCCTTGTCAGGGAAGTAGACGGCATTGAGGTTCTGGAAATAATGCAGGTCATCGGGGTCTCCGCCGCCCCGTGCCTCATACCGTACGCCATGGTCGCCCATCAGCATGATCACGGCTGAGCGATGCGAATGCTGCTGGATTGCAGTCACCAGCTTTTTGATCACCTCATTCGTATAGGGAAGATAATCCAGGTAGCCTTCGATGTTCTGTTCCATTTCCTTTGGCTCTTTCAGTCTGCCTTGTTTGTCGTAAAAGAAGGGATTATGCGGCATCTGGAGATGAGCGTATATGAAACGGGGATGTCCGGTCCTTGTATTGCTTGTCTTTTCTACTCCCGCTATGAACCCGTTGTTGTTGTCCATCACCTGGTAGGCCCATTGTCTTATCCATCCGATGTGCAAGGGCAACGAGTAGATGTTCCATCCTATGTCACGCCGGATGCGTCCCAAAAGTGTTTGTGCCGTGATCAGATTTGTTTTTACAGGCAAAAGATGTTCATTGACCGTGGACGGCTGATCATCCAGGTCGAATATGGAATAGTTGATGATGTCGTAGCCATGCATGGAAAAGGACCGTACGGCTTCACTGTTACGTATCAGTTTATTACAGGAGGCGTAATCCGCAATGGTGCACTCATTGCCCAGTCCTTTTAAATAGGACATGTTCAGCATGGAGGCCATTGAAAAAGAAGTAAAGTTGTAATTGCTGCGGCTGGCTGGTAGGAGACGGAACCCTTCATTGCTCAAAAAGCTATCCAGGCTGCTGTTGTCATAATTGAACCATGTTCTCAGCGAGCTCGTACTGGCATATTCGTCCATCAGCAGGAGGTACACATCCGGATAGGCGCTATCCGGGGCCTGCAGTGGCACGGTATAAGGAGATGTCAGTGAAAGCCTGAGCCGGTAAGCATCATCCGGCAGACCAAGCCTGATCAGGTCAAAAAGGATATAGATGAGGAAGAGTATATTCATAAAGAGCACCGGCCTTCGGGGGCTGAAGGAAGATTTTTTCAGCCGGATCAATACAACGACCTGCAATATGGCCAGGAGAGGCAATATAATAATGTATTTACTTAGCGGGGGAACATAGCGGCTCAAAAAGCCATGCAGGGCGCCGAAGAAAAAGAATATGCCTTGCAGCGTGCCCACCGCCAGCGCGGTCCGGCTGTGATCACGATAGAATAAATAAAGGAGAAGATAAAGTCCAACCGTGACTGCCATATATACGCCCAGCAATCCCCAACAATCTCTGATATCGATGTATGCGGCGTTCTCTGCCACTCCATGCAGCACAAAGAACAGGGGTAGCAGGAAAGGGAACACCGGGAGGAAAGGCAGCTTTCGTTTCATGGGCTGGCGATTTTTTTTCTCATCAGGTACAATACCCTTTCCGTGCCTGGCACGACGGACTTTTTCTCGATGGAAAAATATTCCTGGAAATGTTGTTCGAAGCTATGCGTGTCATAGGGATGATGGCTGCTTCTGTGCCGGATGAGCTCCTGCGCTTTGAGGTCTACAAGGGGAACAAATTCGATCACGAGCAGTCGGGCCGTCAGCTCTGCCATATACCCGGCAATATCATGGAGCGGTATATTGCCATTCAATACCAGGTGATGCAGGACTGCCAGCGCAACGACCAGCTCCGTTTGGACTCTGTCATGAAAGGAAGCCCTTTCTCTATTGCGGAAGCCAATGGCGGGGGAGGGGTGCAGGATCCCGATACAGAGGGGAAGGATATTCCGGATTTGCTTTTCCCGGACCGTTCGATACAGTCGATCGATACAGATGGTGTCCGCGTCAACGGCGAGAATGAAAGCATCTTTTCTTTCGGAAAGTATTTGTGAAAAATAACCGTCATTGGCCCCCAGGTCCAGGGCGGTATGAAAGACGAGACCATCCAGGTAATCCCTGAATAATTTTTCTTTTTCGTGCAGGTAGCTTTGGCTGAGAATGGTCGCCTGGTAATAGTTATTCCAGGTAGAAAGATTGGCGGCGCTGGTATGAAGCCCCCTGATGATGCTTTCAAGGTGCTGCAGGATATTCAGCAGCTTCTGCCGGCTGAAGACGACCTTTCTTTCGTCCTTGCCGCTGACCTTGTTCTGCAGGTGTACATGCAGCAGCGCGCCGAAGCTCAACCGGGTCTTCCAGGGGAGCAGCCGGGCCGTCAGGCTGGCGGATATTCCGTCTGGCCAGGCCGTCTGTATCTTTCTTTGCTCCATGCCGCAATAATGCTCCAGGTAGAGAGGAAACAAAAAGCATTCGCAGAATTGCCGGTACGCTATCCAGGGCAGGCTGGGATCATACTTTTCAAAGGAGAGGGTATCTATAAAGACAGGTTTTCCTTCTTCGAATTGAATATTAAAGGGGGTAGCATCCTTCAGGATCATTCCATGCAGGATGGCCTCGTTCATGATCTCCAATGTAAGGAGGGCGGCATCCCTTAACTGTTCGAAGCCCCACTCATAGGGATAGGAGATCGTGCTGAGCTGTGCAGGCAGAAGTGTCTTATATCGTTGATCGGCATTGGCTGAAATGGGCGGATGGCCCGGCAGCTCCTGGTGTGCAATAAGCAGTCCTTTTTTGACGAGTGTGTCGTACAGGCCGGAGCCCATCAGCAATGAATAATCGGCGGCATAGGATTGGTTTATCTGCCTGTAATAAATGCCTTCAACCTGGAATATAAAGCCTGATGGATCTCTATAGGACGAAGGGTGGCGGACAGGCTCAGGCATTTTTATTATCGTTTTTTTGAGGGGGGGCTTTTTTCTTTGAAAAGAGACTCCGGAACTTCCACCACAGGTTCCTGAAAAAGAAAGCAGCTCCCAGCACGGCGGCAATGATCATTTGTATAAGATAGCTACCGCTGCCCGGATCGATGTATAGCAAAAGTCTTCCGATCATAGATACCGGAGATTGGTTTGCGGCGTTAAGGTCAGCAGGGTCTCGTACATCAGCTGGATGGTCTGTTCGATGTCCTTTTTATGCAGCATCTCCACCGTGGTATGCATATAGCGCAGGGGAATGGAGATCAGCACGGAGGGGCATCCGTCATTGGCATAGGCGAAAGAATCCGTGTCTGTGCCCGTGCTTCTGGATACGGCCCGCATTTGTACAGGGATATTCTTTTTTTCGGCCACATCCTGTACCACGGCCAGCAGCTTATTGTGTACAGCAGGCCCGAACGCCAGGGACGGTCCTTTGCCACAGGCGATATCCCCTTCGATGATCTTATTGATCATGGGAGTTGCCGTATCATGCGTGACATCCGTGATGATAGCGACGTCTGGTTTGATCCGGCGGGCGATCATTTCCGCGCCCCTTAAGCCTACTTCCTCTTGTACGGCATTTACTACGTATAGGGCAAAGGGCAGCTTCTTCTTGTTCTCGTGCAACAGCCGCGCCACTTCGGCGATCATAAAGCCTCCGACCCGATTGTCAAACGCCCGGCCTACCAGGTAATCGTACGCCAGCTCTTCATAGCCAGCCTGATAGGTGACCACGGCCCCGATGTGTATGCCCAGGTCTTCCACCTCTTTTTTGTTTCTTGCCCCACAGTCCAGGAAAAGGTTGTCTACCTTGGGAGCAGGTTCCTTGGAGTCCGGATTGCCCAATCGTGTATGGATAGCGGGCCATCCGAATACTGCCGGTACTTGCCCTTTCTTGCCATGGATAAAAACCCGCTGGGCAGGAGCGATCTGGTGATCAACCCCTCCATTGCGTTTGAGGTATAAAAGTCCTTCGGGGGTAATATAGTTGACAAACCAGCTGATCTCGTCGGCATGCGCTTCGATGACCACCTTAAAGCTTGCCTTGGGATTGATCACGCCTACGGCTGTGCCATAAGGGTCCGTAAAATGACTGTCGATATAGGGTTTTAAATAATTCAGCCAGAGCTGCTGACCACTGCTCTCAAAACCAACGGGGGATGGATTATCGATATAGCTCTTTAGAAAATTCAGCGACTTGGTAGTTAATATGGAAGGTGACTTTGCCTCGGTCTTCGTGCTTTTTGCCATTAATATTGTTTTTTAAACCTTTTTTAAGTATCCCGCCTGACGGCGGAAGCTATCTAATGATGGGCCTTAGGCCGATGGACCTGTGGTCCATCCCGGGTGCAAATTTACTTAAATTCGGAAAATCAGCATCAGCAGCCCGGAAAACATCATCAGCCCGTCCAGGACAACGTAATATAAATAATCGGAAAAATCCCTTTTGGCCCTGTTGTACAGCACAGCTGTCAGTATACCCGGTATCAGCAATAATAGTATATAAAAGCCCGGGTAATGGAAAAAGGCCAGCCCCAGGGTGCTTAAGCCAAACACCGCCAGCGAGGCAAAGAACAGCCTGTCGATACCTTTTTCATTCAGCAGGGTGATAAGGCTTCGGATCCCATCCCTCCGGTCGTCCTCCCGGTCGCGGTAGTCGAAGGGTATACAAATGGCATAAATGAGAAAGAATCTGCTGAGGACAAAGAGAATGGGGCCTCCGCTCCACTCGGCACCTGCTATGACAAGGGGCAGCACCGTTGTCACATAGGTCCATACAATGGCCAGGAAAATGGTCTTTCCCACCGCGACGTCACGCAGTCGCCGGAATATGGGCTGGGGGAGCTTGGGGGCAGAATACAGAAAGGTGACAAAGGCGCCGAAACAGAGGGCTATTATGTGCGATAGCAGGTAAAAGAAGTACACCGCCGACCCTACCAGTCCTACCAGGTAGAGAATAAAATGGAGTATTTTATGCCGCTGTGTCCAAAATGCCCTGCGGGAGGGATTGACGGAGTAGGGGGTAAGGTACCAATGAAAATTATAGCTGCAGATGGTGGAAAAGAACACAAAGCCTACCAGTCTTTCGGAGGGGGGACTACCCAGCAGCAATTCACTCGTCTGCCAGACCATCAGTACGGCACACAAGGCGATATAAAGACTGCTAAAAATGAAAAAATCTAATACTTTTCTTAGCAAAGCGCTGAAATTATGGGCTGATCGAAACGATCTTAGGCGAAGATATGGTATCGCTGGATAAACCGTTGGCGTCGATCACAGCAAATTTAAAGATCAGCGTGTCGTTGATATGGTCATCATAATGAAGATAGCTCTGGTAGGGTTGTGTGAATTCCAGCTCTCCTTTGTTGGTGCCGGAATAGGCGGGGAGCTGTAGAACGAGGGTATCGCCGCCAATGGTATTGATAGGAGGTATCTCGTTCACCCGGGTGCGAATGGCTACCAGCCAGCCGCCGGAAAGATTGCTGCCATTGGAAAACTTCAGGTTGACATCCAGGTCCTGGTCCGGCTGAATGGGATTGTTGATAGACGCTATGCTTAGCTTTGGTTTGCTGCCGCCACCGCTCTTGCTGCAGGACCCTGCGGCAATGACCATCATTATCAATATTCCGGGTATCAGAAATGATGAAAGCTTCATGCTGTGGATATATTTACAAACCTACCTAATTTTGTTGAAAAGGGCTAACCTAATATGGTTTTTTACAATTCGCTGGCTGATATATTCAAAGTTCGTGCTGAAACCTTTTCCGGCCTGACATTGGACATCTTTCGTTTCCAGTATGATCACAATCCTCTCTACCGTTCCTATACCGACACATTGGGCATACGGCCCGGCGACGTGCGTTCCCTGGCAGGGATCCCATTTCTACCCGTGAGCTTTTTTAAGACCCATGTCGTTCACACTACAGAATTCACCCCTGAAGTCGTATTCGAGAGCAGCGGCACCACCGGCACGGGGGGGAGCCGTCATGAGGTAAAAGACCTGCAGCTCTACAAAACGAGCTTTACAAAGGGATTCGAGCTCTTCTATGGTCCTATACGAGATTTTTGTATCATAGGGTTGCTTCCGGCCTACCTGGAAAGGACGGGATCCAGCCTCGTGGTGATGGTCAATGACCTGATCTCGCTCAGCAATCATCCCGACAGCGGGTTCTATCTGTATGAGCACGGGAAGCTCTATAGCCTGTTGCAGAGCCTGGAAGCAAGAGGCCAGAAGACCCTGCTTATTGGGGTGACCTTTGCCCTGCTGGACTTTGCGGAGAAATATTCTCTGCGGCTGGAGCATACCATCGTTATGGAGACGGGCGGAATGAAAGGCCGCCGAAAGGAGATTACCCGTCCCGAGCTGCACGCATTCCTGCAGGACAGGCTGGGCGTAAAGGCGGTACATGCCGAATATGGGATGACTGAGCTGCTTTCGCAGGCCTATTCCGCCGGGGAGGGGCTATTCGAATGTCCACCCTGGATGCAGGTATTGGTGCGAAAAGAGGATGATCCTTTGGATATCAGCCATGGGGGAGAGGGGCTGCTTAACATTATAGATCTGGCTAATATTTACTCCTGCAGCTTTTTGGCGGTGGATGATATTGGATTGATTCGTCCCGATGGCGCCTTCCAGGTGTCGGGGCGCGTGGACAACAGCGATATCAGGGGATGCAGCCTCATGGTCCTGTAGGCGGCGTGCTTAGAGCGAATGGATCACCGCCATGACAGCTTTCCATAGTGTATTGCAGCTGGTAAGCATTACAAGCGAACCTACGGCAATGAACATGGCCTTGATCGGCACCTTGCCTACCAGCCGGGCGGCAATGGGTGCGGCGATGATGCCTCCCAGGATCAGGCCGGCTACGTCCCTCAGCGGGATATGACGCAGCAGTATAAAGAATGTGATGGAGCTGGCCAGCACGACGAAGAATTCCGCCAGACATACGGATCCGATGACATAACGGGGATTTTTCCGCTTGGAGATCAGTGTGCTGGTGACCAGCGTCCCCCAGCCTCCGCCGGCAAAGGCGTCCATGAACCCGCCGGC
>Ga0068852_100001238_pt1 | contig 17011 bp, 13 predicted proteins | sample KBSCornC22_FD_66594 | JGI IMG/M metagenome (GOLD analysis project Ga0068852, IMG submission 66594) | Corn rhizosphere microbial communities from Kellogg Biological Station, Michigan, USA - KBS Corn C2-2 | ecosystem: Host-associated > Plants > Roots > Rhizosphere > Soil ... | reverse complement strand
CAAAATAAATCGGCAGGCTGTGAGGCCTGCCGAACTTTTGTCTTTGTCGAACTGATGCGCCTACGCGACTCCCGCAAATGAACTAACCTACGTCTTCACTCCAGTTCTCCATTGTCTTTTTGACCAACGCCATAAACTGGTCCGCAACGGCACCGTCGATCAGGCGATGATCGTATCCCAACGTGAGATGGACAACTGAGCGGATTGCGATCGAGTCGGTTCCATCCTTATCTGTTATTACCATCGGCTGCTTCGTGATTCCGCCAACGCCCATGATGGCTGAATTCGGCTGGTTGATGATCGGCAATCCAAACACTGCACCGAATTGACCCGGATTCGTAATCGTAAAGGTGGAGCCTTCCACATCAGTGGGCATGAGCTTCTTGGTGCGAGCGCGCTCTCCGAGGTCAGTGATGCCGCGTTGCAAGCCGAGGAAGTTCAGCTCGTCGGCACTCTTAAGGACAGGCACAATCAATCCCCAATCAAGCGCAACCGCGATGCCTGCGTTCACATGCTTGTGGTAGCGGATGTTGTCTCCATCGAGGGAAGCGTTAACGATTGGATATTGCTGCAATGCAATGATCGCAGCACGGACAAAGAACGGCATGAACGTAAGTCGCGCGCCATAGCGTTGCTCGAATCCGTTCTTCAACTTGTTTCGCAGATTGACGATGCGAGTCAGATCCACCTCAAACATGCAGTGGACATGAGCGCTGGTACGGCGTGATTCAATCATGCGCTGCGCAATAATCTTGCGCATCTGCGACATCGGAACCACATCGCCGGGGATCACGGCGGGCGCCGGGGCAGGACGAGATGCAGGAACGGAAGGTGCCGGAGCTGTGGCTGCGGGAGCCTTGGACGAGCGCTCGACAAAATCGAGGATGTCCTGCTTGGTAATGCGACCACCGGTGCCCGTGCCTTCAACCTGGCCGAGATTCACATTGTGTTCACGAGCCAGCTTGCGAACGAGCGGCGATGAACGAACATCCTCATCCTCTTCTTCTTGTGCAGGAGCAGATGGGGCTGGTGCCGAGGGGGCGGGTGGAGCAGGCGCAGCTTTCTTCTCAGGTGCGGGAGTCGTTGAGGAGGGCTTAGCAGGAGCCGGGGCTGCTGCAGCCTCGCCTTCCCCACCAATCACGCCCACCACGGTATTTACCTGGACAGTATTTCCTTCCGCGACTTTGATCTCCTGCAAGACCCCACTGGCAGGCGCGGGAATTTCCGCGTCGACTTTGTCGGTCGAAATCTCAAACAGTGGCTCGTCGCGTTGAACTTTCTCACCTGGCTTTTTCAGCCATTTAGTAATGGTGCCCTCAAAAATCGATTCCCCCATCTGGGGCATAATGACGTCAGTCGGCATAATTCCCTTCCACGCGGCCCGGTTATGAATTTCGGGCCAAACGCAAACAACTATTATATAAGACAGGCGAATGGAACCTGAGAACGCGGCTCTTCTGGACAAAACAGGCCGGTGACGGGGGGCACTACTTGGCCGGCTGCGTTTTCCTGTCTGAATCCTTGCCATTTTCCGTGGAATCTTTCTCAGCGTCGGATGGGAGGCTGGAGACGGTTGTGTTTTTCCAAAATTCCTGCACGGCCGGTGGTAGCTTTTCAATCTGCGTCAGGAACGCGGTCACTTTCCACATGTCCTGTTCATTCATTGTTTTGCCCCATGCTGGCATGCCGGTGTATCGAATGCCGGTGCGAATTGCGTAGTACACGTGCCAGTCGGGATCATCGATCGGATTTAAGACAAGTTGCGGCGCTGGAGGATAGAACGATAGTCCAAAGTCCGCTGGTTTCCGGTCCAGCCCTCCATGACAGCCTGCGCAGTTCATGGTGTAAATCTTCATGCCATCAATCAAGATCTCAGGCGTCTGCGGCAGAGGGCTTGAATCTCGGGGGGCGTGGCGCTCCATAGAGGCGTCGAGAGCATTCGAGGCGAGCCGTCGCTCAACTGAGGAGGGAGACTTATCCGCTTGCGTTGGAACGAGGCCGAGCAGCGCAAGGCTAATACCGCCAAGGCCAATCAATACCAACGCGACAATCACTCCAATAACGAAGTTGCGCATTTCGCCTCCACGGCGCTACCGAGAGTGCCTTGTCTGGAGAATGGATACAGATTGACGGCGGTGACCCACAAAGTATAGTCGCGTCAAGCCGGTGACGAGCGTCTTAAAAGGCAGCAATCCAAGCGTTTTAATAGGCCCGTAATTTTCGCGCTTCACGAACCACGTCGCTCACCTTGGGGAGAAAGAATTCCTCTTGGGGCGGCGAGAATGGCACCGGAGTATCGAGCGAGGTAATGCGAATGATCGGACCGTCGAGATCCTCAAATGCTTCTTCATTAATGATGGCGGAAATTTCGCCTGCTAGACCACCGGTGCGGGCATGTTCATGCAAAAGGATAACCTTGTTTGTCTTCCTGACGGTTGATGCGATGGCATCGCGGTCAAGCGGTGAAACCGTGCGAAGGTCCACAACTTCAATCTCAATCCCTTCTTTGGCCAACTGTTCGGCTGCTTCGAGAGCGGTGTGCACCATGGCCGCGTAGGTGATTACGCTAAGGTCGCGACCTTGGCGCGCGACCCGTGCCTTACCGATCGGAACTATGTAGTCGTCGGGCGGCACCTCTTCTTTAATACGGCGATAAAGATATTTGTGCTCGAAGAAGATGACGGGATTGTTGTCGCGTATCGCTGCCTTGATCAGTCCTTTTGCATCGTAAGCGCTGGATGGGCAAACCACTTTTAATCCGGGGTTGTGGACGAACCACATCTCGGGATTCTGCGAATGGAATGGGCCGCCATGAACGTTGCCGCCACTTGGGCCACGCAAAACCAGCGGCGCGGGCGCTCCCCAACGATAGTGCGCCTTCGCGACCATGTTGGAAATCTGGTTGAACGCGCAGCCAATGAAATCCATGAATTGGAACTCCGCAACCGGGCGCATTCCGGTGAGCGAAGCACCAAACGCTGCGCCGACAATTGCCTGCTCCGCGATTGGAGTATCGATGACGCGCTCAGGCCCGAAACGATCAATAAATCCGTCCGTAACCTTGAACGCGCCACCATAAATCCCAATGTCCTCGCCGATGCAGAACACCGAAGGATCGCGCTCCATTTCTTCCCAAATGCCTTGGCGGATCGCTTCGAGATAGGTGAGTTGCATGTGGCTCCTGGCGGTTCTAGTTGCGATTGCTGCACAACGGTTCGGTTCACTTTAAGTGCACAGCTGCCTCAGACCTCTTCAGCCCTGATTTTCCCAAACGCACTTTCGGCATCGCATATTTCGGCTTGATGGTGTGGCAACCGTTCTCGCAATATGCGCCAGGCACGGCAGTTTCCGGCGCGGGCATTGGCGAACTCACGGCCGCATCGCGGTCTGCCTCGAGTTGGCGGTCGACATCCTGGACAAGCTGGCGGTTTTCTTCGGGAGTGAGCCATCTTTTGACATTTACAAGGTAGTTTTCAAACCGAGTGATGCAATCGCGCTTCTTCCAATATTCGAAAAGTGGTTTGGGAACATATTCGGCGGCATCGTGAATGGCATGTCCCTTCATGCGCATCATCTTTGCTTCGATCAATGTTGGCCCCTCTCCACGTCGCGCGCGTTCGCAGGCTTCATGCGCCGCGTCGTACACCTGGCACGCGTCAGTTCCATCGATGATCACCCCGGGGATTCCGTAAGCGATAGCGCGTTCCGCAAGATCCTTCACCCGAAACTGCATGTCAGAAGGCGTTGAATAACCCCACAAATTATTCTCAACGAACAGAACAAGTCCCAAATTCTGCACTGCGGCAAAATTTAATCCTTCGTAGGTCACCCCGGTGGACTGTCCGCCATCGCCGATGTAGGTCATCACCGCAATGTTCTTGCCCTGTAGACGAGCACCCAGTGCGACACCAGCGAGAACCGGAATCAAATCGCCCAGCGTAGAAATCGGTGCCACTACGTTGCGGTCTTGAATGTCTCCGAAGTGGGACGAAGCGTCACGCCCTTTGGTGGGAGATCCCGCTTTTGCCATGTACTGCATCATCACGTCTCGAGCCGGAAACCCGCGAACGAGCAGTGATCCCTGGTTGCGGATCATCGGGCCGAGCCATTCGTCCTTGGAAAGCGCATACGCCGACGCGCACGAGCAAGCCTCCTGCCCCAAGCCGAAGTACACGCCACCGACAACCTTGCTCTGCTTATACAGATTCTCGAGCGCTGCCTCCATCTTGCGGTTAAGCAACATCCAGCGATAAATCTCGATGTGTTGCGGCTTCGTCAAATATTTAGACTCGCGAATGGGAGGAACCGGAGCGGAGACATCGCCCGTTACCTCGTATCGTACCTGGTCGTCCTTGCGCACTTGGCGGACGGTGAAGTTTGGCCGCTCCAAGCGATGGTCAGGAATCTCGTAAGTGCGCGTCTGAGCGTTCGCCGGTTTCAACGGCTTGGAATTGCTGGAATTGCTGTGCGTGGTCTTACGGAAAGGTTTGGTCTTCTTCGGCATGGGCGCGGTACAGGGGAGATGCTAACCCCGACGTGTGGTTGCTGTCATCTGGCTATGACGGGAGAGCATCACTTCGCGGACCGTGGGTCTAAACACGGCATCTCTTCCTCGAAGTAAGGTGAGCGGAACCCAATCATCAACCCAGCGTTTGCTTGTCAGGCAATCACGCCCAACTCGCGTCGTCCTCGCCACGAATCTTGCGCAACTCATCAGGAGTTTTGAGCGGAACGCCTACGGAAGGTCCCAGCAGGGCATCCAGCGATTCCAGCCACAACATCTGCGACTGAAAGACTGTGCCGAAGTTACGCGAAATCGATTTGTAGACGTCAGCGGCGTCTACGTCCTTCCTCAACTGTTTCGCCATCGAAGTCACGGGCTTCTCCGTAATTCCACAAGGGACGATCAGATCGAAGTAGCTGAGGTCGGTGTTTATGGTGATAGCGAACCCATGAGATGTGACGAAATGCGAGATGTGAACGCCGATCGCCGCGATCTTGGCTTCGTCTCCGGTTTCCACCTCCGTCCACACACCGGTTAGCCCTGTCACGCGCTTAGTAGGAATACCAAAATCAGCGCAAGTGCGAATCAGAACCTCCTCCAAGCGACGTACGTAGTCGACAACCCCAAGAGTTTTTCTTTTGCGGTCGGGCAACGCGAAACCGCGCAAGTCGAAGATTGGGTATCCGACGATCTGCCCAGGCCCGTGAAACGTAACGTCTCCGCCGCGGTTCGTTTCAAAGACCTCGATGCCACGTGCGACCAGCGTTTCCGGCGATGCGAGAATGTTCTTCTCTTTCGCATTTCTGCCGAGGGTAATCACGGGCGCGTGCTCAAGCAGGATGAGCACATCGCCGATACGACCTTCTTTGCGCAACTCAACGAGCCGCTGCTGGAGCTTTAGCCCGGTGGCGTAGTCGATCGTGCCGAGTTGGAGAACAGAGATCATTGGCAATGGGCGATTTCCAATTGTCGATTAAAGAAGCGAGCTAAACACAAATCGAAAGTTTAAAAATTGCCGATCGAGGATCGGGTCTTTGGTAGCGGCGAATATTTTATCCCAGCAACCGTGCAGCGTCTTTCGCGAAATAGGTAAGGATAATGCTGGCGCCGGCTCGGCGAATCGAAAGCAGTGACTCCATCATTACGCGGTCGCGATCGATCCAGTTATTGCGCGCGGCAGCCTCGATCATCGCGTACTCGCCCGATACCTGATAGGCCGCGAGAGGCAAATCGAACCGATCCCGCGCTGCGGCGATCACATCGAGATAGGGCATGGCCGGTTTGACCATAATCATGTCGGCGCCTTCTTCGATATCGAGTTCGATCTCGTGCATGGCTTCGCGAATATTTCCTGGGTCCATTTGATAGGAACGTCGATCACCAAATTGTGGAGCTGAATCGGCCGCCTCGCGGAATGGTCCGTAAAATCCGGAGGCGAACTTCGCGGCGTAGGCCAGAATCGGAGTGTTGGAATATCCGGCTTCGTCCAACGCCTTGCGAATCGCGGCCACGCGACCATCCATCATGTCCGATGGCGCTGAGATATCGACGCCCGCGCGAACTTGCGACACCGCTGTGCGAGCGAGGAGTTCCAAACTCGCGTCGTTGACGATTTCGTATTCTGTCGTAACTGGAGGATTGGCGACAGCAGCGCCTAACGATTGCGGCGCAGCTTGCACCACGCCGCAGTGTCCATGGGAGGTGTACTCGCACAGACAAACGTCGCCCATGATCACCAGGTTTGGGAGTGCCTTTTTTATGGCGCGGGCTGCTTGCTGCACGATCCCATCATCTGCCCACGCGCCTGTGGCCACCTCGTCTTTCGACTCGGGCAACCCAAATAAGATGACTGACGGCACGCCGAGTGCGTGCGCCTCGGTCGCTTCCTTCACGGCCTCATCCACCGAAAGATTAAATACTCCTGGCATCGAGCGTATGTCCTTGCGCACACCGCGGCCCGGACATACGAACATCGGGTAGACGAAGTTTTCGGGGGTCAGGCGAGTTTCTCGCACCATCGAGCGAAGGGTCTCGGTGCGGCGCAGCCGGCGGAGGCGTGTCACGGGGAACGCCATAACCCTCACATTCTAACAGTCGACGAGGAGCAATCCGAATGGACTTTTTTGCCATCGGGCAAGCTCACATGCTGAAGTGATTTACGTCACCTCGCCTGGCATACGCCATCTGAGGTACGTTTTTGCCAGTTTTCACGCAGGCGAGTACGAAAGTAACTTTCTCCTTCCCTCCTGTAATCTAACCGCGCTTGCCCGCGGAAGTTAGACTGGATCATTAGCCATGGAAGGCCTTAAACGACACTGGTGGGCTGCTGGGACTGGCGCGCTCCTTTTCGCCTATGCCGTGGTGTCGATGTGGCTCGGCAACTCTCAACAGGCCTTTGTCGTTGGCGATGTGACCGCACTCGCATGGATGTCCGTGACGGCGGTTGCGATGGTGATCAACGCGAAGCGATTTCAAGGCCAAGCGCGTTTGTTCTGGTCGCTGATGGCGTCCGGATTCATGCTCTGGGTCATCAATCAAGGTTTGTGGACCTGGTACGAGGTTCTACTTCGTAAACCCATTCCTGACCCTTTCATTGGGGACGTCATCCTTTTTGTTCATCTCGTACCATTCATGGCTGCGGTCGCACTGCGTCCGCATCGTCGTCGCGATGAACACAAGCTTTACTTCAGCACGCTCAGCTTTCTGATGCTGTTGTTGTGGTGGGTCTTCCTGTACGCCTTCATCATCTTTCCCGACGAATACATATCGATGAATGTGGAGGCCTACAGCCGGAGCTATGACCTGCTTTACCTGACGGAAAACTTGTTGTTGCTCGCGGTGCTCGGTTCCGCCTCAGTTCGCGCACAAAAGGGTTGGCGCCGTGTCTACTGGAATCTTTTCCTGGCGAGCTCGCTCTATACGCTCGGCTCGGAATCGATGAATGCTGCCATCACTCGTGGTCAATATTATTCTGGCAGTCTCTATGACATTCCGTTTCTCGCATCGATCTCGTGGTTCCTTTGGGCCACGCTTGTTGCGCGGGCACCCGGGCAGGATTTTGAACCTGTGCCTGCGGCCAAACGCGGGTTGCAGCGTCTCGCTCCGCGATTGGCGATGGTCGCAATGTTATCGCTACCAGTGATGGGATTCTGGGCAATCTATTTCGATATCTCCCCGTGGCCGCTTCGCAAGTTTCGACTCCTTGTCATCCTTGTTGCTCTTCTGTCCTTGGGAACGTTTGTATTCCTCAAGCAGTTCTTGCTCGACCGGGAATTGATTCGGCTGCTCGACGACTCAAATAATAGTTTCGAGAACCTTCAACGCTTGCAAACCCAAGTTGTGCAGCAGGAAAAGCTTGCCTCCCTGGGGCAGCTGGTTTCCGGCGCAGCCCACGAAATCAACAATCCGCTGACTGCGATCTTGGGATATTCCGAATTGCTTTCTTCGCAAGCCACCCTCGACGAAAGCCAGCGATCGATGGTCGTCAAGATTCGTCAGCAGGCTCGCCGTACTCGAGATCTGGTTGCCGACTTATTACGTTTCGCACAGCAGGCTCCGGCAGAGAAGTCGCCCTTGGATTTGAGCATGCTTCTGCAGCGGGTTGTGCACACACAAATGATCAAAGTGGAAGGGAAGAAAATCGAGATCAAGTTCGTGACCGAACCAAACTTGCCGAGAGTGATGGGTAACGCGAACCAGCTTTTTACGGCCTGTCTGCAAATCGTCGACAACGCGATTGATGCGATTGAAGAAGACGGTGGCGGCAAGCTGGTCGTCTCCTTAACACGCGATGGAGACTCTCTTTTTATCAAGTTTCTAGACTCTGGACCGGGGCTTCGCGATCCAAAACGTGTTTTCGATCCTTTTTATACGACCAAGCCGATCGGGAAGGGTACCGGCCTAGGTCTCAGCGCCACTTACGGTGTTGTCCAGGATCACGGCGGTCAGATTTCCTGCTTCAACAACCCCGATCGCGGCGCAGTCTTCATCGTTCGGCTCCCTGCACTGCCAGCCATGACGGCTGCCGCAACCAACGCCTAGCGCTAGGCTGCACTCCAACCTCGGCGGTGTACCATAACTCCTGATGTCTTCCGCGAATCATCCGCTTGCGCACACCAGCGCGCGAGTCCTCGAGTTTGAACCTTTGCGCGATCTTCTACGCGGATACACCAGTTCGCCTCTCGGCGCAAAGCGCGTCGCGACTCTAGTGCCATCCAGCGACGTCGGGTGGATCGACCGCCAGCAACAACTGACGACGGAAATTCGCGAATATCGACGCGTCGGAGGGAGTTTCGAGTTTTCCCAACTACTCGATATCGATGATCTTCTGAGCAAATCGCGCATTGCCGGCGCGGCGTTGGAGACGACCGAAATCCGCGACATTATCCTGATCGCCGATCGAGCTGCCGAGTGGCGTGAGATTTCAAACAATCCTCCGGCCGCGATGCGCAGCGCTTGGGCTGCGGTCAATGAGCTGTCGAATGGCATCGAAGACTTTGCAGATTTCCTGCGTGCCTTCCGCAACAAGATTCTTCCTGACGGTACTCTCGACGATCGTGCATCATCGGAGCTATCGCGGATCCGTCGAGAAATTGAGAAGCAGAAACGCCAGATCCAGGAATCACTGCGAACTTATCTGCGTCGGCTTTCCGAGGGCGGGTCGGTTCAGGACGAACTGATCACGATCCGCGGCGAACGCTTCGTCATCCCGGTCAAGATCGAGCAGAAGCGCCGTGTGCAAGGAGTGGTGCACGGGGCGAGTTCCAGCGGACAAACGGTATTCCTGGAGCCGCTCGAAACAATTGAGCAGAACAACGAACTGGTGCGTTTGCTCGACGAAGAACAGGCGGAGATTCATCGCATCCTGATTGAAATGACTCGGCGGATTTCGGAGAGTGCCGAGGCGATTCGGATGGCTTCCGTCGTTCTCTCCGAGCTTGAGCTCCAGTTCGCCAAAGCAAGATTTGCAGACGATTACGGCTGCGTCGCCGTGAGTTTACGCGCGGAGTCGGCGCCTTTCATTCTGCACAATGCCCGCCACCCATTGCTCGAACGCAATCTTAAGATCAAAGGCGCTAAGGTCGTCCCCATTACGGTGGAGCTCGAAGGCGAGCGCCGCCAACTTGTGATTACTGGACCCAACACTGGTGGCAAGACCGTGACGCTCAAAACCGTTGGGCTCCTCGCATTGATGGCGCAAGCGGGAATGCCTGTCCCTGCCGATCGCGCCGAGTTTCCGATCTTCGATTCAATCCTGGCGGATATCGGCGACTACCAGTCCATCGAACAGAATCTCTCGACGTTCTCTGCGCACGTGACCAACATCGATTTCATTTCTCGCACCGCAACACACGATTCATTGGTCTTGCTCGACGAACTCGGGTCTGCCACGGATCCTGAAGAAGGCGCTGCACTCGCAGTTGCCATCGCCGAGCATTTTCGACGAATCGGGTGCGTCACCGTCATCTCGACACATCACACCTCGCTCAAAGTCTATGGCGTGAACACTTCAGGTGTAGTCAACGCGGCAGTCGGGTTCGACGAAGCAACCTTGCAGCCGACTTACGAATTGAAAATCGGAGTGCCCGGTGCGTCCGCCGGCATTAACATCGCCCAGCGCCTCGGCTTGAATCCGCAAATCATCGACTCAGCTCGCGGGCGCTTAACCACACAGACGCATGACGTCGCAAAATTTCTCGACCGCCTCCACGCGGAGTTGCGCGGGGCTGAAGCGGAGCGCCTTCGCCTGCGTGACAAGGAAACAGAACTCGAGAAAGAGCAAAAGCGTCTCGCCGCTGAGGGACGTATCGAGCAACAGTCCAAGATCCGCGAGATGGAAAAGAAACTCGAGAGCCTCTTCAAGGACTTCGAGTACCACGCGCGGGAGGCCGTCAATGCCGTCCAAGATCGAGCTGCAGCACAGAAGTTATCCAAAGATGCCGAGCGCCGTATTTCGAAAATGCGTCGCGAATTCCGCGAGCAGTTCGATTCAACGGTCGTTGCTCATGCCACTGGAGCGGATCGCGGGGATCCGCACGCGCAACCTCAGCTCGTGAAACATGTAAGCGAAGGCGACACGGTAAAGCTAAAATCCGTTGGCCGACCGGCACTTGTTTCGCGAAAGATCAACGAGAGCCATTTCGAAGTCGAGATCGGCGCGATGAAGATGAAGATCGCACGTGACGACATTGCCGAGGTGATCTCTCGCTCCGCCGAATCGCCGGTGAAAGCTGCGCGCGCGCGTGGCATCTCTGTCTCGCTCGAAAGAGAGGATTCGAACGCCCCGTCGGAAATCAACGTCATCGGACGAACCGTCGACGATGCCACCAGTGAAGTGGAAAAGTTCGTTGACCGTGCATTCCTCGCTGGGCTGCCTCGTGTCCGCGTAGTTCATGGAAGCGGTATGGGCATTCTGCGCAAGGCGCTCCGCCAGTATCTTCAAAAGCATCCGCATGTGATAGCGGTCACCGAGCCGCCTCAAAATGAGGGTGGGGGTGGCGCGACTGTGGTGGAGTTGAGAGTATAACCGCCACGGCGCCGAAGCCTTTGTTCTCGCCCCGCGACATCAATCGATTGATGGAAGGAGAATTACAGGCACGTTTTATCCAGTGATGCGCAGAGGCGAGTCGCATGCGTGCCTCATTCCAATCACACCTCTGCTCTTGTTTCGACCGCGCCACTTCTGGATCGGTAACTCCACCAACGTTCGCATTCCTTCCGCATACATCAGCGACAAAACAAAAATCCCACACGCCAACTGTACGCTCGGCTTGTGGTAGTGATAGAAGTGGTGAAACAACGTGTGGTGAATCAAATACATGCTGTAGGAGAGATGCCCAAGATGCCGCAGCCACCGCCACTCCAAACAGCGGGTTAGCAATCGTCGCTGGGGCAACGTGATCAGAAAGAAAATCGGCATTAATGCGATCTGTTGCAGCGTGTAGCGCACCGTATCGCGAAACATCTGATTGCGATATGTAAATGTCGCGACAATCAGCGCCAGACCACACGCGGACAGCGCCTTCGCATGGTTCTCGAACCATCCAACGCGATCACCCAACCGGGTGTTCGCAACAATTGCCAGCACGCACCCGAACAAGATCGCGTCGAAGCGGGTGTCCGTCCCTTCGTAAATGCTCTCCCAGGACGAGTGCAGGAACATCGCGCGATAGCATCGCCACGCCAACGCGAGTCCGCACAGCACTAGCAGAACAGCCGCCTGATGCCTCCGCCGTATCGATCTCCGCACGAACAACGCGTACAGCAGCGGATAAACGATGTAGTAATGTTCCTCCACGGCCAGTGACCAGAGAATGCCCAATCCTGCCGGAAGATTTCCCCATCCAAGAATGTTCCAGTAGTTCGAACAATACAGAAGCCCCGATGCGAGCGACTTGTAGCTCTCGGTGTTGTACACGACGCCAAACAACGCCAAAGCGGCAACAATCAAAATCGTCAAATAGCACGGCGGAAAAATGCGCAGCACCCTCCGCAGATAGAAATCCTTGAGCGAGATCGACGACGTCCTCGCGGCCTCGGCGCGTAGCAGTGTCGTTATCAGATATCCGCTGAGGAAGAAAAAGATCGCAACGCCGAAGCCACCTGGGAGCACGCGATGCGGCATCGAGTGTGCAACAAACACCACCAAGAAAGCGATTCCGCGCATTCCATCCAGACTCGGAATGTAGAGATCGGAGGTCGATCTTGTCGTTGCAATGGCGCGAACTGCCATGCTTGGGAACGTAATTGCTTTGTCAGAGAACGGTCTGTGATACCTGAACAGACGGTCCGGTCAAGATGAACAATCCATGTTTTCCTACTCTCTCAAACGATAACTGGTGTAATTCACAGTTTTTCCACGCCCACGCCAGCCCTGCTATATTCCTCTTCAGGCTTGCTTGCCCCACAATCGAAGCGGACAGTATTGGCTGATGACCTCCGACAATTTCAAAGAGTCTCTCAAGCAGCAGGCGGACATCGTCCGCATCGTCGGAGACTATGTCAAACTCAAGAAAGCCGGCGCCCAGAATTTCTCTGGCCTCTGTCCGTTCCATAGCGAGAAGACGCCGTCGTTCTCCGTACACGCCATCCGGCAGTTCTATCACTGCTTCGGATGTGGCGCCTCGGGTGATGTTTTCAGTTTCGTCCAGAAAATCGAGAACATTACTTTTCCCGAAACTGTGCGCCTCATCGCGCAGAAACTCGGCGTCCCCATGCCGAAGGTCACCTTCTCCAGCCCGGCGGAAGCAAAGGAAGCGAAAGTCCGCACTGGACTACTTGAGATCCATGAACTCGCCGCTACGTTTTTCCAGGAACGCTTGAAACGCCCGGAAGGAGCGCATGCGCGCGAGTACCTCAAAAACCGTGGTCTCGATGACGAAACCATCGCTCGCTTCCGTATCGGCTATTCGCCCGATTCCGGCTTTCTCTTGCGCGATGCCCTTCGGGAGAAGTTCGACGAAGAACTGTTGAAGGAAAGTGGGTTGTTTTCGTGGAAGCAGGATGACCGGAACCCACAAAATCAGGCCCATCGCTCTGCTCCGGATGACAAAGTTGTTGCCGACGCACTCGTGGAAAGCCGACACCCGAGGGCTGAAACTCGAGCACTGGGAAGCAACCAAAGACTCACGGCCGCTCAAGCGATGTATTCCAAGTTTCGCAACCGCGTCATGTTCCCCATCGCGAACGATCAGGGTCGCGTGATTGCCTTCACGGGTCGCACGCTCACAACCGACGAGAAGGTTGGGCCGAAATACTTGAACTCGCCCGAAACGCCGATCTATTCGAAGTCGCGCGTGCTGTTTAACCTTGATCTAGCCAAGGACGCCATTCGCAAACTCGACTACGCCATTCTTGTCGAAGGGCAGATGGATTGCATCGCGCTATACGCAGCCGGATTCCATAACGTAATTGCCAGCTCCGGCACGGCATTCACCGAACTCCAGGCGAAGCTTCTCGGCCGCTTTTCGAAAAACGTGGTCGTCAACTTCGATCCCGACACCGCTGGCGCCCGTGCCACCGAACGAACCCTGGCGCTGCTCGTCGAGGAAGAGTTCAACATCAAGGTGCTGACACTCGACACCGGATTCGATCCCGACCTCTTTATTCGCCGCAAGGGCAAAGAGGCATATGTTGAGGCTCTTAAGCACTCGCAGCGATATTTCGACTACTTGATCGAGCGCGCCCGCATGCAGTTTCCAGTGCGCAGTGCGGAAGGAAAAGTGAAAGCCGTGAACCACCTCCTGCCGCACATTCAGCGCGTGCCCAGCCGTATTGTGCGCGATGAGCTTGCGCACGAGATCTCACAAAAGCTCGGTATCGATTCCGCCGTTCTGCGGCAAGAGCTCAAACATGTTGCGGCGACACGCTCGGCCGCAACGGTAAAAGCGCCGTCGGAAATCCAAATCACAGACGCCGAAAAGATCCTGATCTGTGCGCTAGCCTCCGCCACTCAGATGCAGACCGGAGAGGGCCACAGTTCTGCTCGCGACGGGGCGGAAGAAGAATTCGACCCGGCTCGGCAGGCCCGCTTTGCTCTGAGCAACGAACCTCTTCACAAAGGGATGGCTACCGAGTCGCTTCTGGAAGTTTTGCTCAAAGCCGGGCCGGAAGCGACCGACCCGATGGACCTCCCGATCTCCGAATCGGATCGCCGCCTGATGGCCGCCGTCCTAATGAACGAAGTTGAGGAACTGAGTGCTGAAAGGCTTGAAGGAGCGGTTCGCGCGCTGAGAAGAATGCACTTACGTCGCACATTCGAGCGCGTTCAATTGGAACTACAGGCCTGCAAAGACCCTGAGCGCATGAAGAGTCTGCTTCAGGAAAGAGTTCGGCTCAAGCAGGCTTCGATGGATCCTGCGCTGTCGGAGGACTAGCATCCGCGCAAGATTCTATAAAAGAAACAAAATAGGCCGCTCGGACATCTAAATGCTTAAGAAATACACCTGATTCGGGACGAAATCGGGGATACGGCAATGACGTCGCCGGCGCTGGCAGAGCTTTGCTCTAAAGTGCTATACTTGAAAGGTTTGTGCGGGCGCACACGTCTGCCTGTCCATACTTCCCACCACTGAAATGTACTACCGTCCTCTACGAGGACGCAACCGAGGATAATCCGTCTTGGCTTTAGACGACAAGTACGACGATATAAAAAAACTGATCGACACAGGTAAAGAAAAAGGCTACCTCACATACGATCAGGTCAATGACCTGATCCCGCACGATGTGCACTCACCTGAGGACCTCGACGACCTGTTGACCACGATCGGTACGCAAGGCATCGATGTGCTCGAGGGACCGAAACTTCCCTCGTCCGCACTCGAGAAAAAATTCGAGGAAAATGAAGAAGGCTCCGAGGACGTCGAACTCGACTTAACCCCCGGCGCTCTGGAAAAAACCAACGACCCCGTTCGCATGTATCTGCGCGAGATGGGGACTGTGCCACTGCTTACGCGCGAAGGCGAAGTTGAAATCGCCAAGCGCATTGAGCGGGGGCAACTCCGCGTTCTGAAAGCGCTTTCGCGCTCGCCGATCGTCATTCACGAACTGCTCGCCTTAGGGGAAGACCTCAAAAAGGGTGTTCGCTCGATCAAGGAAGTAGTCACGTTTGACGAGGAAGAGATTACCGAAGAGATCGTTGAGAAGCGCCTGAAGGGATTCACGGGACGCATCGACGAACTGCAGAAAGCGTACAAGAAAGCCAACCAGGTTTCCGAAAAGTTCGTAACGGTTTCGCAGAAAAAACGGCCAAAGGATTATCGGCGTTACCGCTTCGCGCTGGCTCGCGCCATCGTGAAGGTTTCGTTGGCGGTCCGTAACCTGGGTTTCACCAACAACGAACGCAAGCGCCTCATCGAGCGGCTGAACCGCACGGTGGACGGCATGCGGTCGCTTGATCGACAGGCTCAAAACCTGGAGCGCAAGGCTGACGCCACGCGCAGCGAAGACCAGAAAAAAGAGTATCGACGACAGGCACGTAGCGTCCGAGCGGAGCTCGAGAAACTCGAGCAGGAAGCGGGCGTGTTGTTTCTGGAACTCAAGCGCACACAGCGCGAGATCATCCAGGGCGACATGGACGCCGAGCAGGCGAAGCGGGAGTTGATTGAAGCGAACCTTCGACTGGTCGTGTCGATTGCGAAAAAATATACCAATCGCGGATTGCAGTTCCTCGACCTGATTCAGGAAGGAAATATCGGCCTGATGAAAGCCGTGGACAAGTTCGAATATCGCCGCGGCTATAAGTTTTCGACTTATGCCACGTGGTGGATTCGGCAGGCAATTACTCGTGCGATTGCCGATCAAGCGCGTACGATTCGTATCCCTGTCCACATGATCGAAACGATCAACAAGCTGATTCGCACCTCGCGGCAGCTCGTACAGGAACTGGGACGCGAACCAACGTCGGAAGAAATCGCCAAGCGGATGGATATCCCCGTGGCGAAAGTCCGCAAGGTCTTGAAGATCGCGCAGGAACCGATCTCCCTTGAAACGCCGATTGGCGAAGAGGAAGATTCGCATCTGGGCGACTTCATCGAAGACCGGGCAGTCGTTTCTCCGGCAGAAGCTGTCATCAACGTCAACCTGAAGGACCAGACTTCGCAGGTGTTGCGCACGCTAACGCCGCGCGAGGAAAAGGTAATCAAGATGCGGTTTGGTCTTGAAGATGGCAGTGAGCACACGCTTGAAGAAGTCGGCCAATCGTTTGCAGTTACACGTGAGCGTATTCGGCAGATCGAAGCGAAGGCGCTGCGGAAACTGCGTCATCCATCACGTTCGCGAAAGTTGCGGGCGTTCATGGATGGAGTCCGGGACTAAGTCTCTTTCATCAACGAGACGCAGAGTCACCAAAAAATGGGAAGGGCGCGAGCGATCGCGCCCTTTTTGTTGGTTCTCCCCATCAACACCTGTTGACTGGAGGATCCCCGCACTGCCTTCCAATGCATAATGTCTACTATGCACGTTTCCGGCGCATGGATACTCCTCATTTTCGTATGCATTCTTATTGCCGTGATGCTGCTCGTGTTGCACTTGACGAGGCTCGGGGTACTGATCCATCAAAGAATCCCTGACCGGCCACATCAAAGGCTTCTCTTCGCTTCGGGGAGTTTCCTCGTTACGTTTATTGCCGTCAGGCTGCTTGTCGCATCGATCACTCACCACATCGGACCGTTTGGATATGTCGAGATGGGTGGACGGCACATTCACCATTTGGTATGGGGAATTCTCCTGCTTCTCATCACAGGCTATGCGGAACTGGCCGAAGTAGGAATGGGAAGCAGTTCGGTTTCGATTCTTCTGGGGCGGCTTTTGGCACTCGCCTATGGCGCCGGCGCTGCTCTGACTCTGGATGAATTCGCCCTCTGGTTGAATCTCGATCCGCTGGCATACTGGTCTCGAGAGGGACGAGAGAGCATCGACGCAGTTGTAATCTTCGGAGCGCTACTCGCGGTTGGTACGTGGGGAGCGCCGCTCTTTCACGGTTTACATCGCAAACGCGAGTGAGTTCTC
>Ga0068852_100001237_pt1 | contig 17011 bp, 12 predicted proteins | sample KBSCornC22_FD_66594 | JGI IMG/M metagenome (GOLD analysis project Ga0068852, IMG submission 66594) | Corn rhizosphere microbial communities from Kellogg Biological Station, Michigan, USA - KBS Corn C2-2 | ecosystem: Host-associated > Plants > Roots > Rhizosphere > Soil ... | reverse complement strand
CGCCGCCTGCTCAGCAGCACGCTGACGCGTGCCGGTTATGGCGTCGGCGAAGCGGGTTCGGCGCGCCAGGCCCTCGCCGAGATCGAGGCGAGGCCGCCCGACGTGGTTTTGCTCGATCTGGGCCTGCCTGATCGCGATGGATTGGAACTGCTGCCGCTGATCCAGCAGAAATCGCGCGCGGCGGTGCTGGTCGTCTCGGCGCGAGAGGCGACCGATGAGAAGGTCGCCGCGCTCGATCTCGGCGCGATCGATTATGTCACCAAGCCCTTCGATACGGAGGAGTTGCTGGCGCGCGTGCGCGTGGCGCTACGCAGCCGGCTGGTTTCGGACGGCGGGCGGGCTCAGGTCGACGCCGGCCCGGTGTCGATCGACCTGGTCCAGCGCCGCATCCACCGCAATGGCGAGGAGGTCCATCTCACGCCCAAGGAATTCACGGTCGTGGCCGAACTGGCGCGTTTCCCGGGGCGGGTGATCACGCACGACAAATTGCTCGCCGCCGTCTGGCCGCGCGATTACGAACGCCACATCGAATATCTGCGCGTGATCGTGCGCAACATCCGCCAGAAACTGGAAGAGGATCCCGCCCGTCCCGCGATCATCGTCAACGAACTTGGCGTTGGATATCGCTTGATCGGAGTAGTTGAAAAATAAACAACTTGAAGGTCGAGAGCCTAAAGCTATTTGTTTTAGATTAATCTCAGGCTTTCTCCGGGATGAACTAAACCTTTCTGATTGATGAACGAGATTGATTCATCGCGGCAAAGGCTCGGTTCATCGTGGTGACTGGAAACCCGGGGCGAGACAGGCCGGTTGGTCTTGCGCTATGAAACGCAAACTCGTCCCAGTCCGCCCCGCCATGACCGCGATCGCAGCGGTCATCGCGCTTTCCTCCACCCCCTTGCTGGCCCAGACAACCGACTCGGGTGCCGCCCAGAGCGCGCCCGTCGTCGCAGCGCCGCCGGCACCCACGGCCGAACCCGCCGCACCAGCAGCGTCTGCTCAGACCGCTTCGCCTGACGTGGCGGCTCCTGCCCCGGCCGAAGCCGAGCCTGCGGCGCAGCCGGCGATGAAGACGATGAGCACGCCCGTGGAGCATGCCGCGGACAGCGGATCGACTTCCCTGACGAGCGGTGCCGGCGCTGCCGCTCCGGTCCGACGTGCGGCTGCGGCGCCCGCCGTTGCCTCGCATCTTCAGGCGCGAACCGCCGCCACCGCTGAGGCCCCGGCCGCGGTGTCGCACACTGCGCCTGTTGCCAGGACGGCTGCGCCGGCCGCTTCGGATACGCCGGCCGCGCCGGTAGCGCCTCCGGAATCCGCGGCGCCCGCGCCTGCCCCAGCTGCGAGCGTCAGCACGACTCGCAGCAGCAGCTCCACCGACGCGACGCTCCCGATCGCGATCGGGCTTGGCGTGATCGTCATCGGTGGCGCCGCTTTCGCGCTCAGCCGCCGCAAGCGCGACGATGACGCCGATGAGCTGCTGCTCGATACCCCCGTCGACGCCGCGCCGGTCGTCGTCGCCGAACCCGCGACGATCGCGCCCCGCGTGGTCGAGCCCGCACCGATGGCGGTTGCCCCGGGCGTGGCCGCTGCCGCCGAAGGGCCGAGCCGCCTACCCAATGGCTTCGACCTGTCGCGCTTCGGCCGCCATGCCCGCGCCGCCTATCTCGGGCCGACGCCGGACAATCCTTCGCATTCGCTCAAGCGCCGCCTGAAGCGCGCCAGCTTCTTCGACCAGCGCGAGCGCGAAGCCGCCGGCACGATGCGCGAGCCGGTCTATCCGGAAAGCCGCGCGCCGCAGGCTGCCACGGCCGACCAGGTTACGATCCGCATGGCGCCGGGCCGCAAGCCGAGCAATTTCGGATACGTGTCCCAGCGCTGACACAAGTTACCGGCGCGAGCCGGGACGAGGGACGCCGTCGCTCCATCACGAGCGGCGGCGTTTCTTGCGTTTCTTGAAGGGAACCATGGCGGCATGCCGGCCGTAGGAAATTCATGATCCGCGCTCTGGTCCTGGCGATCGGCGACCTTGCCGATCCGCGCCTGCTGGGCCTTCTCTTCCGATCCTTGCTGGTGACATTGCTGATCTTCGTCGGGCTGGGCGTCCTCCTGACCTGGGCGCTCGACGGCGCGGACCCCTGCGCCTGGATCGGTGAGGGCGGGTGCGAACTCGGGTTCGCCGCGAGCAGCCTGGGGGCGATCCTGCTGGCCGCGCTCGGCCTGTGGCTGCTCTTCCCGGCGGTCGCGATCGGGGTGATCTCGACCTATATGGATCGCATCATCGCGCTCGTCGAAGCACGCCATTATCCCGCCGCCGCGGCGCAGGCGCGCCCGATCGGATGGGCAGCGGGCGCCGCTTTGGGCCTGCGCTCGGCGCTGCGGCTGCTGGTCTATAACCTGGTCGCTCTGCCGCTCTATCTGGTCCTGCTCGTGACCGGCGTGGGGACGGTCATTGCCTTCGCGATCGTCAACGGCCTCGCCTTCGGCCGCGATCTGGGCGAGATGGTCGCGGCGCGGCATGGCGACCGAGCGACGCGCGCGGCCTGGCTCCGCTCGTCACGCAGCGGGCGCGCGGCGATCGGCATGGCGGTCACCGCCATTTTCATGGTGCCGTTCCTCAACCTGCTCGCGCCGATCCTGGGGGCGACGATGATCGCGCATTATTATCATCGCCCCCAGGGGCTGCGCGGCGGCCCCGGCTAGAGCCTTTCACGCTCCGATTGCATCGGAGTACGGGCTCTAGCTTATTGTTTTACCGCGATTTCCGAGTCGCCGGATGAGTCCATATGGCTCGAAATCGCTCTAGCGGCCCTCTTTCCCGTCATCGCGAAGCGCGAAGCGCTGTGGCGATCGCAGGACTGGATTGCCGCGCCCAGCGGGGCTCGCAATGGCGGTACCAAGCGTCGGATTAAGACCGACGGCGTTAGGCCGGGATTTTCTCGCCTAAATCTCGAGCTGGCTGCCCAGCTCGACCACGCGGTTGATCGGCAGCTTGAAGAATTCCATCGCGCTTTCGGCATTCTGCACCATCCAGGCGAACAATTTCTCGCGCCAGATCGCCATGCCCGGCTTGGACGAGGGGATCAAAGTCTGGCGGCCCAGGAAGAAGCTCGTATCCATCGGCCGGAACACCGGGCCGCAGCCGTCCGCACGAGCAAGTGCCGCCGGAATGTCGATCTCTTCCATGAAGCCATAATGGAGGATCATCCGGTAGAAGCCTTCGTCCAGCGGCTCGGTTGCGACGCGCTGTTCCTCCGGCACCTGGGGTACGCCGCGTATGTGCACCGTCAGGATCACCACGCGCTCGTGCAGCACCTTGTTGTGCTTGACGTTGTGGAGCAGCGCCGGCGGCACGCCCTTGGCGCTGGCGGACAGGAACACTGCGGTCCCGGGCACACGCTTCAGACTGCGCGCGGTCGATCCGATGAACATCTCCATCGTCATCGCGCTCTGGTTGAGATGGTCGCGCACGATCTGGCGGCCGCGCGCCCAGGTGGTGAGCAAGGTGAAGGCGATGATCGCCACCAGCAGCGGGAACCAGCCGCCCGCGAACAATTTGGTCATGTTCGACGCGAAATAGGTGCCGTCCACCACCAGGAAGATGCCGGTCACCAGCACTGCCAGCGGCTTGGGCCACTTCCACACCGACCAGGCGAGCACGCCCAGCATGCAGGCGGTGATGAACATCGTGCCGGTGACGGCGATGCCATAGGCCGCGGCCAGGTTGCTCGAGCTCCTGAAGCCCAGGCTGATCATGATCACCAAGATCAACAGCGACCAGTTGATGAACGGCACGTAGATCTGTCCCGCCGCCTTGGCGCTGGTGTTGACGATGCGCAGGCGCGGCAGGAAGCCCAGCTGGATCGCCTGCTGCGTAACCGAGAAGGCGCCCGAGATCACCGCCTGGCTGGCGATGATCGTCGCGATCGTGGCGAGCAGGACGAGCGGCAGCCGCGCCCAGTCCGGCGCCATGAGGTAAAAAGGATTCTCGATTGTCTTGGGATCGCTCAGCAGCAATGCGCCCTGACCCATATAATTGAGCAACAGGCATGGCAGCGCCACATAGAGCCACGAAATGCTGATCGCCCGGCGCCCGAAATGGCCCATGTCGGCATAAAGCGCCTCCGCCCCCGTGACCGCCAGCACCACCGATCCCAAAGCGAGGAAGGCGAGCTTCGGATCGATCAGGAAGAAGCGAACCGCCCAGACCGGATTGACGCTTCCCAGGATCGCGGGATGCGTCATCACGCTGCCGACGCCCAGCACCGCCAGCACGCCGAAATAGAAGACCATGATCGGCCCGAACAAAGCGCCGACCCGCGCCGTGCCGTAGGATTGGATCGCGAACAGGCCGATCAGGATCAGGATCGAGATGGGCAGCACCATCGCGGTGAACGTGTCGCTGACCGTGCTCAACCCCTCGACCGCCGACAGGACCGAGATGGCCGGCGTGATGATCGCATCGCCGTAGAAGAGCGCGGTCGCAGCCACGCCAAGCATGACGATGCCCGCGGTCCAGCGCCGCTCGCCCAGCCGCCGCGCAATCAAGGCGAGCAGCGCAAGGCTGCCGCCTTCGCCATGATTGTCGGCGCGCAGGATGACGAGCACATATTTGATCGTGACGACCAGCATCATCGTCCAGAAGATCAGGCTCAGCACGCCGAAGATGTGCAATTGATCGACTGCGAGCGGATGCGGTCCCGCGAAGCTCTCCTTGAGCGCATAGAGGGGTGAGGTGCCGATATCGCCGAACACCACGCCGAGTGCGCCGAGCGCAAGCAGGGGCAATGGCTCATGCGCATGACCTTCGTGCACATGCGTGTCATCGTCGGGGAGGGCGGCGGCGAGCATCGTGCGAACAAACCTTCAAACGGGCCGAACGGTCCTCCGGCGCCCAAGCGAACTGGCCTCATCGTCATAGGCTTTCGAGGCAGGGGCAGCGTGCTCCGCATATGTTTTGCATATGTTTTTGGGCGGGGCGACGTTACGCCGCACTTATGCGAATGGCGCTGCGACCGGCTCGAAAGCCTATGCGCCGCTGTCTAGCTCGGCTCCCGATCGGGAGGTGCGAGCATGGCATTGCGCAATCACAATCATGCGGATCTGGCGTTGCGTTCGGCCGGCATCCTGCTGGTCTGTCTGGCTGCGCTGATCGGTCGTCGTCTTTTCGCCGTTCCTGATAGCGGCGCAAAATATGATCCGATCGCGTATCTGCTTGCCTTGATTGGCATGAGCAGCGCGTGCGCCGGTGCCGCGCTGACGGTGCTCGGCCGGCATTTGTTCGACCAGGTCGAGCTGCCCGCGCGCTGGACGATCCACGAACCACCGCGAAGGCGTTAGCGGGCCTGACCTCCGATCAGCGACCCGCTTGTCCGGCGGCGAGCTGGATCAGCCAGGTGCGCATCTTCTCGCGCGTCGAATCGGACAGCGCGATGATCACGCGCCGCGCATCCTCGGGGTCGCGCGATTTGGTCAGCACGCCATCGGCGACCATCGCGTTGACCGCCCGGGCAGCCGTCGTGTTCGGAACCGCCGCGGCGATGCACAGGCTGGACAGGCTCACCGTTCGACCGCATCCGGCCTCGACATAGAGATCGAGCAATATATCCCATTCGGGATCGGCGAAGACGATCGGAGCCAGGATCGCATCCCGCTTGCGCCGCCACTGGCTGATCCGCCGCGCAATCCGAACCAATTCCGCTTCGTCGATCGACACGTCGGCGGCGCTGAACGAGCCCGCCTGTTGGAAATTCATGAAGGATTGTCCTCCAGGATCGCAAATTCGGACAGATCGAGCGGCCGGTCGGGTAGGCCATTGGCGCGTCGAAGCATTTCGATCACCAGCGACAATCGCGTGAGGCCGGCCAGGTCGTCGGCCTCGACCATCAGCGCCTCGGCGGCTTCGAGATGGGTGAGACAGGCATCGAGCTGCTGTGGAGTCACCCCAAATTCCCTTTGAAGATTATCATATTATTGCACATCCTAGATCAGCTTCGCGCCTCAAGAAAGGCCCTGTCGCCAGAAGGACGGAAAAGTCCGACAAGAGCGTGGCTTCATCGACCCATCATCGCACCATTCGGAAGAAGTGACTCACTTGGAAAAGTCGGACATGAACGAGGAATGTTCCTTGCTTGCGTCGCGGGGAATGTGCGCTATGTGATTGTTTTTCAAGGTGATGCTATTGTTCCCGCGCTCCCCGTTCCTTGCTCTCTTCCTTGCGGTGGCGCCGGCACTCGCTCAGCCGGCACATAAATTTCAGGATCTCGCCATCGCGCCGAAAGGCGATTTGCTCGCGGTGCTCGAAGCGCCGAGCGACGATCCGCGGGCGCATTCGGTGGTCACGCTACGCCGCGTCGCCGATGGCACAATCGTGCGCCGGATCGATCCCTGCCCACATTGCTTCTATTCCGATCCGACTTTCGGCCCCGACGGGCTGCTCGCCTTCGTGGCGCAGGACCGTGCCCTCGGCACGGCCGCGCTCGACCAGGCCGACGCCGCCGGGACCGTACGTGCCATCGCGATGATCAGGGGGATTGCGCAGATGCCGCGCTTCTCGCCCGATGGACGACGGATCGCGCTGCTGGTGACGCTCAATGCCGCCAAGGAGGCGGGGGCAACGCAGGCCGGCGTGCGGCAGATCGGCGAGATCGGCGAGAGCCATGACGAGCAGCGCATTGCCGTATTCGACGTCGCCGGTGCGGTCACGCCCGATGCGGTCAGGCCGATCTCGCCGGCCGGGCCCTATATCTACGAATATGACTGGACGCCCGACGGGCGCGGCTTCGTCGCATCGACTGCACCCGGCAATGGCGACGACAATTGGTGGGTGGCGACGATCGACGCGATCGACGCCGCGACCGGCGCGGTCCGCGAAATCGCCAAGCCTGCGACCCAGGTGAATTTCCCGCGCGTCTCGCCCGACGGCAAGACCGTCGCCTTCATCGGCGGGCTGATGAGCGATTTCGGATCGGTCGGTGGCAATGTCTGGACCGTGCCCTTCACCGGCGGCACGCCGGTCGACCTCACGCCCGGCTACAAAGCGAGCGTGACGTCGCTCTACTGGCTCGCCGACGGCCTGCGCGGCACCGTGCTCGCCGGACCGGACGCCCAGCTCGTGCGCTTCGATTCCGGCGGGCGCGCGAATATCTTGTGGAGCAAGCCGGCGGGCCTGGCTGCCGGCGACGGCAAGGCGGCGTTCAGCACCGACGGCCGGATCGCAGCCTCCGTGGTCCAGGATTTCGAACATGCTCCGGCAATCTATGCGGGTCCGGTGACTGCGCTCCGCCAGGTCACCCACGACAATGACGCCATGCCGGCTCTGGTGACCGCGCGCAGCCTGACCTGGACCAATGAGGGCTTTTCGATCCAGGGTTGGCTGCTGGCCCCACGAGGAGCCGATCCCAAGGCGCGCGCGCCGATGATCGTCGACGTGCATGGCGGTCCATCCTCGGCGCACAGGCTCACTTATACGGGCGAGGGCACCTTGACCGCCGCGCTGGTTGCGGCCGGCTATTATGTCTTCCTTCCCAATCCGCGCGGCAGCTTCGGGCAAGGCGAGGCGTTCACCGCCGCCAACCGGCGCGATTTCGGCGGCGGCGACCTCAGGGACATTCTTGCCGGGGTCGATGCGGTCGAGACGATCGCGCCCGTCGACGATCACCGGCTGGGGCTGGTCGGCGCCAGCTATGGCGGCTTCATGGCGATGTGGGCCAACACCCAGACGCATCGCTTCAAGGGCATCGTCGCCGCGGCGGGCCTGTCCAACTGGATCAGCTATTACGGCATCAACGGCATCGACCAGTGGATGCTGCCCTTCTTCGGCAAGTCGATGTACGACGATCCCGACATTTATTGGGCGGTGTCCGCCATCCGCACGATCAAGCAGGCCCGTACCCCGACCTTCATCTATGTCGGCGAGCGCGACATCGAGGTGCCGCCCACCCAATCGGTCGAATATTGGCATGGGCTGAAGGCGATGGGCGTACCGACCAGCCTCGTCATCTATCCGGACGAGGGACACATCCTGCGCGATCCGGCGCACAAGGCCGATGCGAACAAGCGGGCGGTCGCCTGGTTCGACCGATATGTGAAAACCGGCCGCTGATCAGGCGGGCCCGCGGCCAGCCCTTCGCAGGACCAGGGTGACCACCGAGCGGGGCGGCGCGACCGCGGCATCAGCCGACGTGGCATGATGCGCGGCGTCGGTCAGCCAGGCCTTGGCCGACCAGCCGCGCAGGCGCGTCACCAGCCTGCGCGGTGTGAGGCCGCCATTCACATGGACCAGCACCAGGGTGCGCCCGTCGCGGGACAGCGCGCCTGCCGTGTCGGCATCGTCGACTGGCACCAGCCGATAGCCCGGGCGGATGAAGCGGCTGAACTGCGCCATCACCCAATATTTGGATGTGACGTGGATCGAGTGCGGCCCATCGGCCCGCGCACGCAGGTCGGCCTTGATCAATCCCCAATTGGATCCCTTGGCACCGTCGCGTGCGCTCAGATCCTCCACTGCCTGCCAGAATATCCAGGCGGCGGGCTCGAGCCGCTTGAGGTCCAGCACGATATGCTCGCCCAACGACAGAGCGGAGCCCATTTCCCCAAAATCCTCGGGATCGTTGGCGAGCGGCGTGTCATTCTCCGACATCCACAGCCGGATATGCGCAGTGCGCGCCAGATCCCGCACCGCCGTCTGATGCACCGTGCCATAGCTGTGCACGTTGATCTGGCCGATCGCGCGGCGCGTCGCGGGCGGGTAGGCGGCCCAGTCCTGCAGCAGCAGGTGCGAATTGGTTTCGTCGGGCGCGCTGACCGTCGTTCGCAGCCCGCTTTGCTGAAGCGCCTCAGCGGTCGCATCGATCATCGCCACCTGCCGTGTCGGGCTCCAATGCGACCCTTCCTGTCGATTGGCCGCGAACCAATAATCGGTGTTCGGCTCATTGACCGGCGACACTGTACGGAAGGCGAGGTGGTGGCGGCGCTGCAGTTCGTCGACCACGCGCACCAGATAGGCCGCGAATTGCCGCTCCTGGCCAGGCCGAAGATTATCGTCCCTTCCGGCCTCGGCGCCCGACACGCGGCCGCTCACGGTCATGAACCATGGCGGCGAGTTGGAGAAGGCTTCGAAGATCGGGGCACGGACCCGCGCCGCGACGGCATCGAGCCACCAGCGCTGGTTGGGATCGGCCGACCAATCCCACATCGCGGCATCGGCAGGGTTCCACCAATCGCGCCCGCTCGCGCCTGCGGGCTGGCGCCAGAAGCCTGGCACCGCCGCGCCCGGCCGAAGATAGGGATCGAGGCCAGAAGGATTGCCGCCGCCGATATTGTAGCGTGCGATCGTCCAGCCGAGCCCCTGGCGGCCGTATAACAGATCCGCGAGATGCTGCCGGTCCGCATCGGGCCAGCCGCCCGTGACCTCGGCGAACCAGGCGAGCGCGGTGCCCCAGCCTTCGAAGCATAGGCCCGGTCGATCGAGCGCGGGACGGAGATCGATCCTGACCTCCCGCTCCGTCGCCGCCGCGGATGAGGGAAGGGCGGCCGACATGAGCGCCGCGAAGGCGAGCAGAAGGCCGCGGCGTTTCACGGGTTGACCGCGATCGTCACCATCATCGACCGGCCCTCGGATGGCAGGACCAGCCCGAAGGCGGTCTCGTCACCGTTGAGCAGCCGTTCGCGCACCCAGCGGCCATTGTCGAAATGGCCTTCCTCGACCGTCACCAACTGGACCGTGCCATTCTGTCCGAGCTTGGGCGCGAACTTAAGATTGGCCGAGGTGCCGGTGATCAGGAAGCGATCCGGTGCCGCCTCGGCGACGATCACGCGGCCGGACAGGTCCGCATTGCCCTGGCCGCGCGGCCCGCCATAGCCGTCGCGCACCTCGCCGAAGCGCGCGACGAGGTCGACCTTGTCGAACGCCATCGGGATATTGGCCATCCCGTCTTCCTCGACGGCGACGCGCACATGGCCCTGGTCGCGCAGCGGCAGCAGGAAGGTCGCCGCACCGGCGAGCAGCCGATAATCGCGCGCGATCGGCTCCTCGGCCTCCTTGCCGTCCCTGAGGCCGAAGTCGCGGTCGATGCCGAATTTCGAAATGCCGACCGAATAAGGCTGGGCGATCGTCCAGAAAGCGTGGCGGGCATGCGCCATCGATCCGCCCGTCTCGGGCACGAACAGCGGATTGCCGGGCACGTCATAGGCGCGCGCAATCTCGGTATAGGGCGCGACATTGGTGTCGTAATTATCGACCCCGATCACGTCTATTGCGGGGGTGAAGGCGCGCCATTGCGGAAGCAGCCAGGAGACAGCGCCACCCGATGGCGAACTGTCACCCGGGCGCAGCAGGCCGGGCTGCTCGCGCGGCCAGACATTGGCGTAGAGGGGCAGGTCGTAGGCGGCTTTGCCGGCGGCGGCGACCGCGCCGATATAGCGCGCGGTGTGATAGGCCATGAAGGCTTCGGGCGCGCGTTCGCCATAATTGGCGGTCCAGCTGCCCGGCTTCGCGCCCGGCATGTCGGCGGGCACCTGGGCCTCGAACAAGGCGTTGGCGGCGGGCGAATGGTCGCGGTCGGCGCCGAGCGTTCCGGCCTCATTCTCGACCTGCACCATGATGACGGTGCGCTGCTTCCCGTCGATCGCCTTGAGGTGTGCCATCAGCGCGGCAAAGGCGCGGGCATCGGCATCGCGGCTCGACGCGGCGATCGGCGACAAGGCTTCGATCGCATGACCATCGGTATCGATCACGCGTGGAAAGCGCTCAGGCGAGCGCTTCACCCAGGCCGGCGTGTAGCTCATATTGGCATTCTTCCACGTGCCGAACCACAGTAAAGCAAGCCGCACCTTCTGCGCGCGCGCTTCGGCGATCAGCCCGTCGATCACAGAGAAATCGAAGCGCCCCTCTTCGGGTTCGATCGATTCCCAACCGATCGGCGCCATCACCGTATTGGCATGGCTGCGTGCGATCGCGGGCGCGAGGTCACGGAGGATTGCGGGAAATCCGCTCGAATTGTTGAGCTGGATGCCCATCACCAGGAATGGCTTCCCGTCGACCAGCAGCCGCGGCTTGCCGGCGGGCGTGGACACGAACCGACTCTCCTGTGCCGCCAACGGCGTCCCCGACAGGATCGCCGCAATCGAAAGAGCGCGGAAAATGGTCATGTCCTCTCCATCCTTTATGTCGGTAATTGTATTACAAACGTGGAAGCGGGCGGCAAGAGGTGCTTGCAAAGCAGTGTAATATAACGCCGCCGTAACGAAGCTGCGGCTTGCCCCTGAGCGGGGACGGCCTTCGGCTCCGGTGGCGTCAATCTGCGCTCCCTGGAGAAGGCGATCGCCATCCAACTTATTGAAACATCAACATGAGTTTTCAAAGACGCGAATCGACCGTGCTTTGCTCAGCCTCTCTCTGCGACGAACGGTTCGTCAAAAATTCCAATTCACGAAGACCATTTATCAGAAATATTGGTCTCTCATATATAGTCTATTGTCATACAAATAAGAGGCTGCAATCATATGATGAAAATAAGACAACCACAGGGAGATGTGCCTTGAAGCTGAATCAAATCCGCCTGCTCGCAGGCGTTTCGGGCCTTGCGCTCGCTCTGTCGCCCTTCGCTGCGACCGCCGCTCCAGCCGAGGCAGCCTCGGGTCAGTCGGCCCCCGCCGCGACCACGGATCAGCTCGCCCCGGTGAGCCAGGACATCGTCGTCACCGGCGTCCGCCAGAGCTTGAGCTCGGCGCAGGCGATCAAGCGCAACGCCGATCAGATTGTCGATTCGGTGCAGGCGCAGGACATCGGCAAGCTGCCGGATGCGAACACGGTCGAGGCGCTCCAGCGCATCACCGGCGTCCAGATCCAGCGTCGCTATGGCGAGGGCGATACCGATTTCGACCACCGTACCCAGCCCGCCATCACGGTGCGCGGGCTGACCCAGGTCAGCAACTTCATCGACGGGCGCCAGGCGCTCTCCGCCGCAGGCAGCCGCAGCCTCGACCTGCAGGCGATCCCGCCCGAACTGCTCGCGGGTATCGACGTCTACAAGAACCCGCCCGCGGACACGATCGAGGGCGATGTGGCGGGCGTGGTCAATATCCGCACCCGGCTTCCCTTCGACCAGTCCGGGCAGTTGATCAGCGCCACCGCCAAGGCCAATTATTATGACCGCGCGCAAAAGTTCGGCGGCTCCGGTTCGGCGCTCTACAGCAATCGCTTCGAGACCGGGCTCGGCGAAATGGGCATCCTGCTCAATGCGAGCTACGGTCGCAGCAGCTATCGCCAGGACGCGATCCTGATCGGCGCGTTCGGACCGATCCCGACGGGTATTTCCATCCCCGGCGCACCTGCCAATGCCAAGGTACCGTTCGGCGAGCAGATTTATGATGATGGCGGTGACCGCAAGCGCCTGGGCCTATCGGGTGCGTTCCAGTGGCAAGCGGCCGACAATGTGCTGGTCACGGCACAAGCGCTCTATTCGCGGTACAAGTTCTTCCGCGAAGGCAAATATTATTATTACAACAATAATGGCAATCCGGTCACGACGCCGCTGGCTGGCGCAGCCTTCACCTTCGACGCCAATGGCTATGCGACGTCGGGCACGCTCGCCAATCAGGTGTTCGAATCCGCGCGGTTCGACCAGGATCTGACCGAGCAGAACGGCAATTATACGTTCAACGTCAAATGGAACATGACGTCGAACCTGAAGTCGACCTTCGACGTCCAATATATGAAGTCGTCCTACGATGCGGACCGCAACGGCTTCGTGATCTCGCTCTATGACAAGACCGGCGAGACGCCTTACACCGCGCCCAACCAGAGCATCGTCGATTTCGACCTGCGCGGATCGAAGCCGGTGTGGAACGTGCGCAACGCCACGTTGCTATCCAACCCCAACAATTACGCCTTCACCTATATGGCGGATTCGCTGCAGCGGAACGACGCCGATCAGCTCGCGCTGCGCTACGACCTCGAATATGACGTGGAAGGCGGTTTCCTGCAGAAGCTGCGCGCCGGCGTGCGTTATGCCGACACGTCGGTCGATCTGCGCGGGACCTGGAACGCCTTCTGCCTTCTGCCGAGCGGACCCAATTTCAGCTGCTCGTCGCCGGCGGGCACGTCTTTCGTGCGCGTCAGCCAATTCCCCGAAATGGCGATGACCGGCCCGTCGCACGATTTCTTCGACGGGCGGACGCTTCCCGGCGGAATCATGTATCCGGCTTTCGAACGCGGCAGCAGCCTGTGGGACAGCCTGACCAAGTCGGAAGCCAAATTGGGCGCGACGCCCAAGACCAGCTTCTCGCCCGGCGATCTCAATCATCAGACCGAACAGGTCCTGTCGGGCTATGTGACCGCGGACTATCGCGGATCCCTGTTCGGGCTGGATATCGACGGCAATGCCGGCGTCCGCTTGGTGCGGACCAAGACCGGGTCGCGTGGCACGGTGTTCAACAGCGACGGCACGACCGCGCCGCTGACGGTGAGCCGCGATTACACGCGCGCTTTGCCCAGCTTCAATATGCGCGCGCATTTGACCGAGAAGCTCCAGGCGCGCTTCGCTTTCTCCAAATCCTTCGCGCGGCCGAACTTCGATCAGATGTCGACCAACGTCTCGCTCGGGCCGCCGACCCAGCTCAATCCCGTTACCGGCCATCCGAGCGGCGGGTCGGGCAATCCCTATCTGAACCCGATCAAGTCGACCAACTTCGACGCGACGCTCGAATGGTATTTCGCCCGGGCCGGCTCGCTCACGCTAGGTGGTTTCTACAAGGACGTGAACGGCTTCCTTGCGGGTGGGACGACCGTCCGGACCTTCAACGGCGTCGCCTACGACATCGGTACGACGGTCAACACCGGCAAGGGCAAGGTCAAGGGCTTCGAAGTCGCCTACCAGCAATTTTTCGACTTCCTGCCGGGGCCGCTCAGCGGGCTCGGCATCCAGGCCAATTACACCTATGTCGACAGCGGCGTGACCAATCCGTTCGCGGCGGCCAATTCGAATATCCCGAAACAGGTGCCGCTCGAGAAATTGTCCAAGCACAGCTACAATCTGGTCGGCCTCTATGAAAAGGGCCCGGTCACGGCGCGGCTGGCGTGGAGCTGGCGCGGCAAATATTTCGACACGACTACGGGCAGCGGCGCCAATGGAACCACCCAGTTCCAGAAGCCCTATGCCTCGCTCGACAGCTCGATCAGCGTGAACCTGAACAAGCATTTGGCAGTCTCGTTCGATGCGGTGAACCTGCTCAACCGGATGAACGTCACCTACATCGACGTTCCCGACCAGCCGCTGCAATACACGCTCAACGACCGCCGGTTCGGATTGTCCTTGCGCGTCACGTATTGATCCTCTCCTCCTCCCGGCGTGCTCCCCCCAAGAGCGCGCCGGGCCCTTTTGTGGGAGCGTCAGCGTGATCATGCAGGTACGGGCATGAACGATCAGATCCGCACCATCGCGATCGTCGGCGGCGGGAGTGCCGGCTGGATGGCGGCCGTCGCACTCGCGCGCGTGCTGGGCCGGGCGGTCGCGATTACTTTGGTCGAGTCCGAAGAGATCGGCACGATCGGCGTGGGCGAGGCGACGATCCCGCCGATCCAGGCGTTCAACGCCCTGCTCGGGATCGACGAGAGCGAGTTCGTCCGCGCGACAAAGGGCACCTTCAAGCTTGGGATCGAATTCCTCAACTGGTGGCGGTCAGGCCACCGCTACTTCCACCCCTTCGGCGTCTATGGCCATGATTTCGGTCCGATCCCGTTCGAAGGGCTGTGGCATCGCCTGCGCCAGGCCGGCCGGGTGCAACCGCTCGATCATTATTCGATCTGCGCGATGGGGGCTGCGGCGGGGCGCTTTGCGCGGCCGCAGCCGGGCGGCAACAACCCGCTCACGCATATTGGCTATGCCTATCATTTCGACGCAGGCCTCTACGCCGCACTGCTGCGCCGCCATGCCGAAGCTTCCGGCGTGACGCGGCGCGAAGGCCGTGTGATCGATGTGCTTCTCGATGCCGAGCGGGGGCATATCGAGGCGGCGCAGCTCGCTGACGGGACGCGGATCGAGGCCGATCTGTTCATCGATTGCTCGGGCTTTCGCGGCCTGCTCATCGCGGATGCGCTCGGCGCCGGTTTCGAGGATTGGAGCCACTGGCTGCCCAATGATCGGGCGGTGACGGTGCCCTCCGCCAATGTCGGTCCGCCGACGCCCTTCACCCGATCGACCGCGCATGGCGCAGGCTGGCAGTGGCGCATCCCGCTGCAGCATCGCACCGGCAACGGCCACGTCTATTCGAGCCGCCATCTGTCGGACGACGAAGCGATGTCGGTCCTGCTGTCGCATCTCGACGGGGAGGCGCTCGCCGAACCCAGGATGCTTCGCTTCCAGACGGGGCGCCGCGGCGCCTTCTGGGTCAAGAATTGCATCGCGCTCGGCCTTGCCAGCGGGTTCATGGAGCCGCTGGAATCGACCAGCATCCATCTCGTCCAGGCAGGCATAGCGCGCCTGCTCGAAATGCTGCCGACGCGCCGCTTCGAGCCCGCCGACATCCGCCGCTACAACCGGCTGATGACCACGGAGTTCGAGAGCATCCGCGATTTCCTGATCCTGCACTTCCATGCGAGCGAGCGTGCCGACACCGATTATTGGCGCGAGCTGGCGGCCATGTCGGTGCCGGACACGCTTAAGGAACGGATGCTGATCTATGCCGAGACGGGCCGTATCTTCCGCGAGGCGGACGATCTCTTCACCAAGACCAGCTGGCTCGCCGTGATGGACGGGCAGGGCCTGCGCGCGCGGTCCCATGACCCGCTCGCGGGTGCGATGCCGCTCGATGAGGCGCAGGCGCGGCTCGAACGAATCGCTGCGGTCACCCGGGCTGCGGTCCAGCACATGATGCCGCACGGCGACTTCATCGCGGGATATTGCGCGGCGGTTTGACGGCGTTCGCTAGACGCTGCTCCGCACGAACAAGGGCTGCCCGGCGCGAAGGCGCATGCCGGTTTCGACCCCGTCAGCCACGCTGAAGCCTGGCGGGAGCAGCATCACGATGGTCGAGCCATGCTCGAAATAGCCCATCTCCTCACCCTTCCGCACCCGTGCGGCGACGGAGATCACCCGCGGCCCCCCGATCCGGATCGACTGGCGCGTGTCGAGGAATGACAGGCGGATGCTCGCCACCAGCACGGCGGCGACCGCGACGAGCATCACCGGGGCGCCATCATCCAGGCGACAACGGATCGCCGCGCGCTCATTCTTGCAGAAGAGGCGCTCGACCCGCTTGAGCGCGATCGGGTTCACGTTCCAGCAGTCGCCCGAAATATAGGTGACCTGATCGACCGTCAGGTCGTGCGGCGCGTGGAAGTGATGATACATGCCCGCCGTCAGCCGCAGCGTCACGTAAGTTCCGCCTTCGAACGGTTGAGAGGCGTGGGCGGAGCCGAGCAATTCGCTCAAGGCGTAGGGCGCACCCTTGATCTGCTGGACGATATCACCTTCGATCCGTCCATGCGCGCCGACGATCGCATCGCACGGGCTCGCGATCACGTCCGCTCCTTGGGCGAAAAGGCGGGCGCCGGGCTTGAGCGTGCGGGTGAAACAGGCGTGCATGCTCGGGAAGCGCCGCTCCGCGGCATCGGCCAGATCCACATCCGAGAAGAGCCGCCACAAAGCGATCGAGGCGCGCGCGACCAGCGGGTTTTCGATTTTGCTGAACCAGCCGATGAAGTTGGTCGCCAGCCGCCGCGGCAGGCGGTTGGTCAGCAGGAAGTTCAGATCCTCATTGGCGACGAGGCGGGCGATCGCGGCGCGCATTGTCATATTCCCGTTGCTGAAACGCGGTAGCTAAAGTCATGCATTGGTCTCTCGCTTTCATCGCGGCGGGATCGGCGGGCCTCGGCGCGACAGCCGGCCGCCGGCGCCTGCTCCTCTCCCAAGCCAAGCACCGCTCGCTGGCCGGCCATAGCAAATGGTCGCGCCGCATTGCTGGGCTGATTCCGTCGGTCGATTATGACGCCCGGCACTTCTTCCGCTGCGAC
>Ga0068852_100001235_pt1 | contig 17018 bp, 10 predicted proteins | sample KBSCornC22_FD_66594 | JGI IMG/M metagenome (GOLD analysis project Ga0068852, IMG submission 66594) | Corn rhizosphere microbial communities from Kellogg Biological Station, Michigan, USA - KBS Corn C2-2 | ecosystem: Host-associated > Plants > Roots > Rhizosphere > Soil ... | reverse complement strand
GTAAGTTACCGATTCCGGGACGTATCTTTATCTATAAAAAAATCATGAGAAGCCTGCTCCTTATCTTGGCCGCCTGCTATGCGCTGCACGCCTCCGCACAAACCTATCAGGTCAAAAAAGTACCTGCGGGGTCCATACAGGTAGACGGCAGGGGAGCTTCGCAGGCCTGGAGCCAGGCGGCCTTTCTCTCTGACTTTGTCTATCCATGGGACAGCGCCGCGGCGCCGGCAACCTCTTTCGCCGCGCTCTGGGACGGCGACTGGTTCTATGGTTTATTCCGTGTGCAGGACGACTCGGTGATCACCCTGATAAAAGACAACAATAAGATGGAGGTGGGCGCCTCGGACAGGGTAGAAATATTTCTTAAAAAGGACGATGCCATGAACCCATACTACTGTCTGGAAATGGATGCGGACGGCCGGGTCCTTGATTATAATGCCTTCTACTACCGGAAGATGAACTACCCCTGGCACTGGCCCAATGGACAGCTGATCATAAAGACATCCCGTATACAAAAGGGCTATATTCTCGAATTCGCCATCAGCATCCGGTCGCTGAAAGAGCTGGGACTACTCTCGGATGGACGCCTCCAGGCCGGACTGTTCCGTGCGGAATGCGTGGGATCCGTCAATGGCAGGGCGGACCTCCGCTGGATCAGCTGGATAAGGCCCCGGTCCGACCACCCTGATTTTCACATTCCATCCGCATTTGGGACCTTGATATTAGAATAGGTCACAGGCCCTGGGACGTCCATCGGAGGTAATACACCGGTCGGCAAAATAATTTTTCCACTCCCTGTGATTTTTTCGACCTCTCTGCGAATCATATGAATGAATGCATCCGACTGACAAAGACCAAGACTTCCTGCAGCTGATACTGGCCAATAAAGGGATCATGTTAAAGATCTGCCGGCTTTACTGTCCCGACCAGGCGGACAGAGAGGACCTTACGCAGGACATCATCTATCAGCTGTGGCGGTCGGCCGAACGCTATAGTAAGGAATATCGTTTTTCCACCTGGATGTACAGGGTAGCGCTGAACACAGCCATATCCTTTTACCGGGCCGACAGACGTCGAACCACCCTGCCCCTGTCCCCGCTGCATCTGACCATTGAAGACACAGCCGATCCCGCAGGGACGGAAAAACTTGCCGGGCTGCAGCACTGTATACAAGGGTTGAAAGAATTCGACAGAGCGTTGATCCTGCTCTATTTCGAGGAAAAAACATACCAGGAGATGGCTGAGATCATGGGTATCTCAGAGACCAATGTAGCGACCAGGCTCAGCCGGATAAAAGAAAAGATCAAAAAATGCATGCAGATAATTAAGGAGTGAACCTCCGGCCTGTTCCGGGTTAAATAAAAAATAAATTTATGGACGACGTTGAATTAACCAGCCTTTGGAAACAATACGATCAGACATTGGAAAGAGCCAATATCCTGAACCTGCAAAGCTGGGTACTGCATTTGCAGACCGTTGAGCTCCTGAAAACAGAGAAAGCCAAATCCAGGTTAAGAAGCCTGGGCAGCTGCAAGAAGGGAATGATCCTGATAGGCATTCTTTGGGTGGCATTCCTGATATTTCTTTTAGCCAATTCAATAGCCTGGTCCAAAATATTTTTTGCCTTGTCTGTAGCGGCTGTCTTAGGTTTCAACATTTATGCCGTCCTGGCCTACCTCTGGCATATAGTGCTGATCGATGAGATCGATAACAGCGAAAGCCTGGTGGAGGTCCAGAAAAAAACGGCCACTCTGAAGGCCGCAACGCTGAACAGCACCCGCATACTGTTTCTTCAGACGCCCTTTTACAGCACCTTCTTCTGGACCTGGCAATGGATGAAGCAGGACCCGGCATTCTGGTATATAGCATTCCCCGTTACGCTGCTGCTGACCGCTGCTTCGATCTGGCTGTACAGGAACATCGACATCCGGAATGCCGACAAGCGCTGGTTCAGGCTGCTCTTCAGCGGTAAGGATTGGAAGGATGTGATACGCGCGATGAAATACCTGGAGGAGATTGAGGAATATAAAAAAGACCTCCCGTGATATCCGGAAGACGGGAGTTGTCAAATGTACCCCGTCTTCCAGAAACGTCTAATGTCTGTCCTTCGGACAACGGCCCTCCGGTTCGTTCTGGCCGGGAGGTCCCTCTGACCAGTTGTGCCACCAGAAACGTGATTGGTCTTAGTTGTTCTCCGTATAATTCTTAAAACTATCCAGGATGGCCTGCCATCCGGCGCGCTGCATTTCGATGGGATTTTCGCTTTCAGCCTCAAAAGTCTCCACGACTTCGGTCACATCTCCTTTGGCAGTGAAGTGGATGACCACCTTTCTTCCATCCCCGATGGTATATTCCATCAGCTCGTTCTTTTTAAGGACGTCGAATACTCCGCCAAAGTCGAATCCAAAGCTGCCGTCCTTTGCTTCCATGCGATAGGTGAAAGTGCCGCCCTCTTTCAGATCGTGTGTGGCCCGGACAGTGTGCCAGTCCGGTGAAGGAGTGCTCCACTTGACGATGTCTGCCGTGGATGTCCAAAGGTTCCACACTTTTTCTACAGGAGCCTTGATACTTGCTTGTATCGTGATCTTGGTTTTAGTTGCCGTTTCCATAACATTAATTTTTAATAGTTTTTGTTGTTTGATTTGATAATGCAAACATACGGCTACGCTCTCTCTTCAAAGCTATGGTAAAGCGACAAATAAAGGCCTGTTTTACGACAGCCGGTTGGCCGTTACTCCTGGACATCCGTATAAATACCCCTATCCATGGTAATATTCAGCCTTTTAAGCATCCCCGGCATATCGAACCCTTCCTTTTTATACTCCGCCTGTACGGCTTCCTTGGCCTTGGCGATGGCTTCCTTGCTTTCCCACTGAGCCACCGTGACACACACGAGATTACCGTCCTGGTCCGTGTATTCGTAGGCATCCTGCCGGATCAATCCGGGTAGATTATTTAAAAAACTGCGGTTGATATGCATCCGCTCATAAAACTCGGCCTTGGAGGCAATCGGAACAAAAAACTTGTCGATCAGGCTGATCTTGTCCTGGTGCACGAAGGTATTTGCATTCTCCTGCGCAGGCTTGCCAGGGTTCGTGGGTACCGCATTTATCTCCTGTAAAAATCCCAGCCGGTCCGTCTGCACCACGCCATTAATGATTTTCCCGTCCTTTAATACAAAGATGGCCATCCCATCATTGGTGATCGTCTTACCCGTCGGCGCATAGTCTCTGAATGTACCCATGTGGTGACCACTCCACCGCCATCTGACAACGACCTTATCGCCTTCTCCAAAGAGGTCTTCGATAGTATATTGTATATCCGGGAAGGCGTTGATAAGACCTTGGACGGGTTTTATAAATCCCTCGGGGCCCTTTACCCCCTCGAATCCGGGATACTCATCAGATAACAGCTCGCGCAGCGACCCAAAATCTCTTTTGTTAAAGGATTGTTCGTACACACGACGTACGACGGCTTCATTACGTTGAATGGTAGACATAATTTCTTTTTTTACAAATGTAGCCTCGGGGGAAGGGGGGAAAATTGTAAAAAATCATTGATCTGGCCGGGCGCCGTGTACCGCCACCGTCCCAGCTGGCGGCATTCTACCAGTATTCGAACCCCGAAAAGAAATCCTTGGGCGTCTGCCCCGTAAAAAGCCTGAAATCCTTTATAAAGTGTGACTGATCGAAATAGCCCGCCTCATAAGCCGCATCCGTAAGGGAAGTATAGGAAGGATATTTTCTTATCAGATCCTTCATCCGGATGATGGAAGCATACTGTTTGGGCGTGGCGCCGACCGCAGACCGGAATTTCTTTTCAAAAGCATCCTGGCTGACATAGAGAGAAGCCGCCAGGTCCTTTATCCGGACAATGCCGCTGTGCTGCCTGATCGACGCCAGAGCGCTGGAAATAAGCGGATCGGGTGCCTTGCGGACGCGCAGCCTGGCCAACAAAAAAGCCTCTGCAATACCGATCCTTTCCTCATCGGTGGCCGCACCCGCCAGCTGTTCCAGCAGCTCATCCAGCTGCGAGGGAGGAAATAAATTATCGGAGGAAATGTTCAGCTCGAATAGCTCATGTGCCGGCACCCGCGCGAAGGCATTCATCCCGCCTTCCTTAAAGACCACCAGCAGATTGGCCGTTTGCTTTTCGTACTGGAACAGGCGGACCGACTTCCTCAGTCCCGAGATGCCCGTCGCCGGAAGGGATTCCTCTTTTCCTCCCTCTCTCTTCCACACCTTTCCTTTGTATCGGAATGTCATCACCAGCGCAGTATCCGGTATGGTCCTGCTGTCGAAATACAGATCGCTCTCCAGGATGATGAACTCCCGGATATACGGCTGGAGCGCGGCAGAAGGAAGGAACTTGCTGTATTTCATCGCTTACAAATTACCAAAAAATGCGGGATATTTGAGCATGAAACAAGATCGCCTCATTCCCAAACCCCAGCCTGACGAATACCCCGCCTACGCAGAAATGTATATAAAATGGCTCCCCAATGACGGCCGGATCATGGATCACCTGAAAGAGCAGATAAAAAAGACCCGGCAGTTTGTCCACGACATCTCCGCCGGAAAATGGGATTACATCTATGCACCGGGCAAGTGGACAATAAAGGAAGTGCTGGTCCATATCATCGATGACGAGCGGATCTATGCCTACCGGGCCCTAAGATTTGGCAGAGGCGACGCCACTCCCCTTCCCGGGTTCGAGCAAAATGGCTATGTCCCTTACTCGAAAGCCAATGATCGCACCGTCAAGTCCATTATGAAAGAATATGAGTCCGTACGAAAGGCCACCCTGACCCTGTTCCGGTCCTTCTCAGAAGAAGACCTGCAGAGAAAAGGAACAGCGAATAATAATGTCTACAGCGTGCGGGGACTCCTATACCACCTGGCAGGGCACGAGCTGCATCATTTGAATATCCTGAAAGAAAAATATCTCGTCTGACCCTCGCCCGCCCATAGCCCGTCCCCTTCCTCCAACATCGCCAGGCGGATGCTGGCCCCTACTTCGCCGGCGCACAGCTGATCAACCCCTTCCCCGGTGTCCGAAAATCCAACCGGGCCAGCCGGTAGGTACTATATGTACTATCCCCCTCTATAATCTTAACATTCGTCTCGATAGGCACGCCCCGAAACACCTGCACCCGCCCCGTCACCGGCCAGGTAACCTCCACCTTGTCGATAGCCACAGCCTGCCCAATGCCTATATGCTGCCGCAAAGGATTACAACCAAAGCTCCCGCCTGAATTCACATCCCTGAAAACAGACCGCTCCACACCCTTCTCCTTGAACGTCACTTTTATCCTCGCACCGATAGCAGCCCGGTTTGACACGGTCCCCTGCAGCACCAGGTTGACCCAGTGGTTGCCAGCCTGGCCCGGGTTCAGATAAAAAGAATTTTCAAATGCATCCCCCGTATAGGCCCCTCCCATCTTGACATAAATGTCTTCATTCCCATCATTGTCCAGGTCCGCAAAAGACACTGCATGACCCTTCTGCAAATTACCTACCCGGGCAGAAGTAGTGACATCCAAAAACCGCACCCCGCCGATGTTCTTAAACAGCTTGTTGGGAACAGCCGACCTGAGCTGCGGATTACCCGTCCCCAGATAAAAGTCCAGATAGCCGTCATTGTCGATGTCGCCAAAATTAGATCCCATGGCAAAAGCTACCTTATTCAACCCCACCGCAGCAGTCACCTCCTCAAAAGTCCCATCATGCTTATTCCTGAACAGGAACACCTTCCCCGCATTGCCTACCGGCAGCTGTATCGCTTCCGCCGCCGCATAATAGGACAACGATTGAGTAAACTCATACCCACAAACAAGAATGTCGAGCCACCCGTCATTGTCATAATCCCAGAACCAGGTAGGAAAGGTACGCGTCAGATTACTTGTGAGACCCGCCTGCCTGCTCACGTCCTCAAATTTCACCTCACCGCCCCTGGACTCGTTCTTTAATAATATCTTGTCCCCATTCAGGGTGGAAAGAAATATATCCATTCGCCCATCATTATCATAGTCCCCAGAAGTTACCCCCTTCACAAACTTCACCACCGCACAGCCTGCCCGTGCCGCCATCTCGGTAAACGTCCCATTCTTATTATTGATGAATAATTGACAAGGATGCTGCTCGCCTCCGGGAGAGGTCTCATTCCCTATGAACAGATCCAGCCAGCCGTCGTTATTGAAATCCGCCCAGGTGGCCGTTTGGGAAGGGTGAAAAGACAACAACCCGCTGGCCTTTGTCACATCTGTAAAGGTTCCATTCCCATTGTTACGCAACAGGGAATTGGGATTCTTCCCAAACTTCCCCTTCCATCCTCCCCGGCATACGAATATATCCTTGTACCCATCGTTGTTGTAATCCGTCTGCATCATGTGAAGCCCGCCGGTGAGATATCCCAGACCCGACGAGTCCGATACATCCGTAAACGTCCCGTCCGCATTGTTCCGGTAGTACCGCATAGGCTCCGTCAATGACCAGCTGCTTAGAACAATATCAGGGTACCCGTCGTTATTCAGGTCGTCGACAATAGTGCCCCCGGCAATACATTTATAGTTCAGCCCCATATTGGCCGCCACATCCCTGAAAGGCTTCACCAAATGCAGGCTGTCATCGTCCTCCACCTTCAAAAGGAATTGCGGCGGCACCTCCGATGGATACCCGCCGGTGGTCATATACGCGACATTCAGCAGCCATCTGGACTCCAGATCACCGGGATCGTCTGCCAGGATGGCCTTATACAGCTCGATGGCCTTCTGAGACCCTGTCTTATCGCGATGCACACCGCCCCCCGCAATAGGGAAAATACACGACTCCGCAGTATGGTTATGGATACAGTTCGTCCTGTCCCCCCATCTTAAATAGGCATTGGCCAGCCCTTTCATGATCGGCGCCCGTTGCTCCAGATTGCCCAACGATATTTTATCGAGCAGCCCCTGGAATATTTCTATCGCCTTTTGCTCTTCGCCCAATTGCAATAAAGCCTCCGCCTTTTTATCCAACGTCTTTACCCGGACTTCTTCCGTCGGATCCGCATTCAAAATGGAATCGCAATACCCGATCACGGCCTCCGGTGAAAAAACATTCTCATGATTATGATCCGTCTTCGCCGACTCTTTCAAAAGGTCGATCATTTCCTGGTTGGGCAGCGGCCTGGACTTGTCCTTGCAGGCAGCAACAAACAACACAAACAAAACGATCATTACGCGGTAGGGCATATAACTATTTTATAAAAGTCAATTCTAATGTCTTTCCCTCCTGGCCGGTTTAGTTTATCCTGAACACCCGTACACTATCGTCATTGACAGCAGCGACGACTATCCGCTTCCCATTCGCCAGCCGGATAAGGGCCATATCCTTTACATCCCCCTTTAATACAAAACCACTCTTTTCCGGCGCCACCCATGTAAACTCCCCCTTATTGCCACCCCGAAGCAGACAGCCATAGGATGCATCATACCTCCCCGTGATAACATCCGTCTGATAATCATTTCCTGCCAGCAGCAGGTCCTTGTATCCATCATGATCGATGTCCTCGCATACAATAGCATTCACCGGCGCAAACTGCGCCTCCACAGGCAGCGGATGCTTCACGAACCGCCCATTTCCCACATTCTCGAACCAGCAGCTCCGGGTCTCATCGCAATAGAAATGTAATACATCTGTCCGTGACTTCCCGGAGAAGATATCTTCAAAACCCGCCCTGGCATAATCGTCATTAAGAAGGAATTTTTTCTTCACGCCAGGCGCCTGCATGGCAAGCTGCGCCCTGCTGAATGACGGATAGGAACGCCGGACCCCATCCACATCCTTTATATAATAGAATAGCACCGGATCTATCCGTCCATTGCCATCGATGTCCGCCGCAAACAGCTCCATAGGTTCCGCCCCACTGACACGATAGTCACAGTTCAAACCAAGATTACCCGCTACAAGGTCCATGTCGCCGTCGTTGTCGATGTCCGTTGCAATAAGGCTTCTCCACATGCCATGCATGCCAGTCAGCCCCATGGAATCCGTCCGCTCATGCAGGATACCCCGGTCATTTTTAAACAGCCGGACAGGCATCCACTCGCCGGCGACTACCAGGTCCACTTGCTTGTCATTATCGATATCCGCCCATACAGCAGACGTTATCATGCCACCCTTTTGCAGGGCGGGACAAACCTGTGCCGTGACGTCGGTAAAAATCCCCTTATTGTTCCTCAGGATATAGCTGCGGGGAGACAAAGGATACTGCCCCGACACCCGACCGCCGATAAAAACATCCGGATCACCGTCGCCATCCAGGTCTCCGACGGCCACGCAGCCCGCGCTCGTCCGGACTCCATCGGGTATGGCATCCACTCGCAGGGTAAAATTCCCCTTCCCATCCCCCATGTACAGCCGGGGTTTGTAGTAAACAGAGCTGTCCTCATATTGAACATCACCACCCGTGACCAGCAGGTCCAGGACCCCGTCCCCGTCGGCATCAAATAAAACGCATCCCATATCCTCCTCCATTTTGCCACTGTCAACAAGGTTGCGGGACATAAACAGGCCGCCCTGCATCTCCGCACCCCGCAGAAGTGTCCCCCCACCCCGCAGCCGCGGCAGCCCCGCACCCTGCAAAAAGACCTTCCCCGACTCCCCCGTCGCTCCCCCAATAAAAAAGTCCGTCGTCCCATTCTTATCTATATCACCCGTAGCGATAAAAGGCCCCAGCTGCGAATACTTATGCGGCAGCAACCGCTGCATGGCGAAGTCATTAAAAATATTTTCCCGGTGCCGGTACGCAATACCCGAAGCAGCGCTCACATCAGAGAGCAGCGGCTGCACATCAGGCCGAAAGGGTGCACGTCCCCGCGCAGCATCCTGCCAGGACAATGTCAAAAACGTATCCGCATGAATGTTCATGATCTCCTGCATGCTGCTATCTGGCCAAAGCACGGTGATAGAGTCGATGTGACGGCTTTTCCCTAATCCAAAAAGCAATTGCCTGTCCACGGAAGAAAAATAGCCCCGCACTGGGTTTTCCTCCTGCATTTGCATAACCCCACCACTGTATACACAAACTTTAGCGCCAAAGCCACGCCTGTTCAGCGAGTCCCCCACCAGACCCAGGCTCACAAAATGATTCTCGACAGGCTTGCCCTTTTGTACAGTATTGTTGATGAATACAAAAGCCTCCTTATTGATATTGTTTACCACAAGGTCCAGGTCCCCGTCATTATCGAGATCCGCATACACCGCGCCATTGGACATGGACGGCTCGTCAATACCTGCCTGGGCCGAGACATCCCTAAAAGTATGATCATGCTGGTTAAGGAATAAATAATTGGGAAGATTGACATGATCCAGCTCCGCCAGCCTCTTTCGGATCAAGGCCTTCTGTTCGGACTTGCTTTTCCCACTATTGAATATTTTACTGCTGAACTCCAAAAAATCCGCATTGATAAAATCCCGTCCAATACCATTGGTGACGTGAATATCCTTCCATCCGTCGTTGTCGAGGTCGGCAAGCAATACGCTCCAGCTCCAGTCCGTGGCCTGTATGCCGGCCAGCTGCCCTATTTCACTGAAATAAGGGATGCCCGTATCTCCCGAATGAACACAGCCATTGTTTATCTGCAGCATATTGCGCATGAACTCCGGCTCATAACCCATTCCCCGCTCCGCTTGGTACCGGTCATAGTTCATAAATGAAAAGGACTCCTTCCTTCTCCGGTTGTATTCCGGCAGCATGTCCAGCGTCACAAGATCCGGCAATCCGTCGTTATTGACATCCGCCGCATCCGCCCCCATGCTCGAATAGCTCTGGTGCTGTAGTGCTTTGCCGATGCAATTGGTAAAAGTGCCGTCATGATTGTTTAGCCATAGCAGGTCATTGGAAATGAAATCATCCGCTACATAGATATCAGGCCAACCGTCACCGTTCAGGTCGCTCACGGCCACCCCCAGCCCAAAACCATCGTCTTTGATACCCGCCTGCATGGATACGTCGCTAAACACCGGATGACCCTTCGCAGCTGAATAACCATCGTTCCTGAACAATCGATCATTCGCCGGCGAGCGCCCGCTCATGTCACGGGGCACGATGGAATTGCTGTTATTCCCTAATAAATAATTGACAAGATACATGTCGAGATCGCCGTCCTTGTCATAGTCGAGAAAGACGGCCTGGGTCGAATAGCCCGAAAAAGCCAGCCCATACTCCTCGGCCTCTTCCTTAAAAGTGAGATTGTGCTGATTGATAAACAAAAGGTTCTTTGCCGGATGCTGCAGATCCTTCCCCAGCACGCAAACATAGATATCGTCATAGCCGTCATTGTTGATATCGACAATGCTGACACCCGTAGCCCATACATTCGTCGTGATGCCCGCCTGCTCCGATATGTCTTCAAACTGGTTGTTTCCCTTGTTGATATACAGGCGGCAGCTCACCTGGTTGGCGGAAAAGAAAATATCTTTCAACCCGTCGTTGTTGAAGTCGCCGATCCCCACGCCCCCGCCCATATAACCAAACTCGTTGATGAAAGAGGTAGCGCTATCCACATCATTCACCTGGTTGCTGAAATGAATACCGGACTGGTCCGGCGTCAGCTGAGTGAACAAGGTATTCTTTTTCAGATGCGTACAAGCCGACAAAAGGAGCACCCCCATTCCCATACCGAACAGCGCACCAAAAGAAGATCTTCCTTTCATACTTTAATATAAACAAAAAATGTGTAGTAATGACCCCCTGCGGCTCAACAAAGAAAGAGGCTACCAGGTAGCCTCTTTCGCAAGATAAAGCTAAACAGATCTCTATTTTATCAATGGGTTAGCCGAAGTTTCGCTTGAGGGGATAGGGAACATAGCCACCTGCCCCGGTTTCGGATCGGGCCGGATGGACGGATAATAGCTTTTTGCCCTCCATCTCAGGATGTCGATATTGCTCATTTCCTCTCCGGCAAATTCGACAGCCCGTTCATGCATCACGGCAGCGATGGCCGCATCGTGGCTGGCTAGTACCACGTGAGGCATCATCACGCTCTTGCGGTCGCGTACTTCATTAATATAGCTGGCCGCCTGTACAGGTGTCCCTACTTCCGCCTCGCATTCTGCCAGCATGAGCAGCACGTCGGCATAGCGGAATATGCGCTGGTTGATGCCGTCGGGATGGAATCCGTCGTCCGACCAATCCAGGATCGAATACTTGCGATAGATCCTTTTCTTAACGACGCCGTTGTGATTGCTTTGGGCCACGTTCATGCCATTTTCTGTAAGAGCTTTAGGATGGTCTGTGGAGGCGACGCTACGGGTCAATATGCTGTCCCCGGACTCATAGAAGGTCATCTTATATCGGGGATCGCCCGCCTCAAATTCGTTCAGTATCCCATCGGAAGGAACAACGTTACCCCAGACCAGGCCATACTCCTGGCTGCGCATGATGCTCCCATCGGCCGTAGCGCCCTCGCCCGTATAGCCCCAGTTGAAATTGTCGTCGCCCTTGTCGACAAAGACGACTTCGAAGATGGACTCGCTGTTGAATTCATGACCAAACCCAGGTGCATGGGCAACACTTCCAACCACGACGTCCCCGTCAAAGTTATCCAGGAAGTTGTCGACAAGCTTATATTTACCATATACCTGTAGCAACGCCGCTTTAGCGGCCGCATAGTCACCCTTCTGCATATTCACCTTGCCCAGCAGCGTATTGGCGGCATCCTTCGTAGCATGGCCGTCCTTGGACTGGCCGTCAGGCAGCTTGGCGACAGCATCGGTGAGGTCGCTGATAATTTGTTTATAAACATCGGCGGCAGGCGACTGGGCCTTAAAGCCCGTAGCGCTAGTGACAGGCTCCGTGTACAGCGGCACATCGCCCCACATGGACACCAGCTCGAAATAGGCCCACGCCCTTAAAAATTCAGCTTCACCGACGATCACATCCCTTGCGGCAGGATCATCCTTAACATCGGGAGCCTTGGAGATGACAAGGTTCGCCCTGTTGATCATTTGATACGTGCCCGCCCACACACTCGACATCACGGAATTGGAGGGGGCCGGAGAATTCTGTTTCAGCAATTCGGCCCTGGGCGCCTCCAGCTGCGCACCACCCGAATTAGTTTCCGCGCCCCGCATATCATGCGTAAAGAACCACTCCCTTCCGATGAGGTTCCCCGCGCGCATGCTGGAATAGACGGCATTCACGCCGCTACGCAGCTCTGCCGCCGTCTTGAAATAGCTGGTGGTGGTGGGGTTATTGGTGTCAAAGACATTCAATCGTTTGTTACACGCAATCACAGCGGCTACCACCAGGATGACTGCGACGATCATTATATTTATATTACGCCTCATATTTTTTTGTTTTACAAGAGTTGCTTGATGTTAGAAATTCGCCTGTATCCCTACCTGGTAAGACTTGGGCTGTGGATATACGGCGGCGTCGATACCATTGGTCAGTGCAGATGTATTGACAGTCCTGTTACCCACTTCAGGATCATAGCCCGAGTATTTGGTGAAGGTCAGGACATTTTGAGCCGATACATAGACCCTGAAGCTCTTGACCACGCCCCTTGACAAGGACTGCAGAGAGTTCAGCGGAATAGTATACCCTATCATCACATTCTTCAGACGCAGGTAGGACCCATCTTCGAGAAATCTTGTGGAAGGCCTTGCATTCTGGTTCGGATCGGAAGAAATGGCGCGGGGAACACTCGTATTGGTGTGGTCCGGCCGCCAGGCGTCCAGCACCTTCGTGCTCGAATTGAAGAAGCGCACCATCCCTTCGGAGATCGTACGGGTAGCATTGTAGATCTTATTGCCTTGCACGCCCTGGAAGAATGCGGATGCATCGAATCCATGGTAGTTTGCTCCGAAATTAAAGGAATAGGTAAACTTGGGAATAAAGCTGCCCAGGAATGTACGGTCGGTGTTGTCGATCTTGCCATCGCCGTTCACATCCTTGAATTTAAGATCGCCGGGAGCTGTGCCGTTGGCTCCGCCGACCTGCGTCGCATGCTTCGAGATCTCCGCCGTATCCTTGAAGATACCCTCTACCTGCCAGCCATAAAAGGATTGAATGGGATGACCTACCATTGTATTGGTTACATTATATCCTTCACTCAGGTCTGCGTCGCTGCCCGCTTCGATGCTCGTGACACCCGGAGCCAGCTTCGTCACGTTGTTGGTGATGACGCTGATAAGGGCGCTGGCGTTCCATTTGAAATCGCCGCTCCTCTTGTTATAGCCCAGCTGCAGCTCGAAGCCGTTGTTCGTCATGCCCGCTACATTTATAGGCACTGTGGATGTCAGATAACCCAGCGACGAAGGCAGAGGAACAGCCAGGATCAGATTGTCCGTCTTACGGCGGAAATACTCGGCAGAAACAGTGACCGCATTGTTCAATAATCCCAGGTCCACGCCAAAGTTCAGCGATTTGGTCGTCTCCCATTCCAGGTCGGGATTGGCCAGCGACTGGAGCGAAGAGGACGGGCCATTGTTGAACACATTTCCAAACGGATAATAGGCGCTGTTGGAGCTTATGCTGGCCTGCCAGGGCGTCCACCCTAACGCAAAACCATTCAGACCGGTGATGCCATAACCAGCCCTAAGCTTCAGCTCGGAGATACTTGTCTGGCTCTGCATGAACTGCTCCTGATCCATACGCCAGCCTACGCTGCCCGAAGGAAAGACCTTCCATTTCTTTCCGGGCGCCCAGACTGAAAGACCGTCCCGGCGGACAGCGCCGCTCAACAGGTATTTTCCTTTATAGTCATAGCTAAGCCTGCCCACATAAGATATCAGATCGCCCTCATTGGTCGTTTGTGTAACGGAAACATTCGAAGCATTGTTCAGGACCTTGAGGTTGTTCGAAGCCTGGTTGCCGCTGGCATTCTCCGCACGCACCTTTTGCTGCAGGTATTCGTATACGGCAACGGCATTGATGTGGTGCTCGCCGAAGGTCTTGTCGAAAGTCAGCTGCTGCGTATACAATTGCACGGTAGAAAGGCTGCGGTTGTTGGTAATGGTAGCCAGTATCGCGCTCGAGCCAGCGACAGTACCGCTGTCATTGAAGATGGGGGAGAAGCGGTTGTCCAGCCCATTGGCATAGTCGATGCCGAATGTGCTGCGGAATTTCAGCCACTTGGTAAAGCTCAATTCCACATATGCCGTACCCAGGATCTTCGCCGTAGTGCGGGTGCCGGGATTTTTCACATTGGCATCTTCTACCGGGTTGGTCGGGTCACCGCCGTCCAGCACCGAATTTACACCTCTGTAACCATCCGTGGTGGTGGGGTCATAAACAGGCATATGAGGCATCATCCGGATGACATTCACGAGGTTCGTACGGGAGCCCGCCTCATTATTATCGTACGCCTGCTCACCCGATGCGATATACAGATTCTCTCCAAAAGTGAACAGCTTGCTGATATTGTGCTCCGAATTTATCCGGAAGTTGAAGCGCTTGTAGCCTACCTTTGGAGCTATCCCCGTCTGGTCGAAAAAACCAATAGAGGCGTAGAATTTGGATATCTCATTGCCCCCGCTAAGGCCGATATTATGCTGCGTCATGGCGCCGTGCTTGAAATAAGCATCCTGCCAGTTCGTATTGGTTTGACCATACGTTTGAGAAGTACCCTGGTAGATGGGGGTGTTGACCCACGGAGCAAGCAGCCTCTGCACATTGCTGCCCCTGTAGGCGATGGCATATTGCTGGAACTGCGCCGTGTTCAGCAGACTCAGTCTTTTCGTTACGTCCGACGTACCGACATAGGAATCCAGACTGATACGCAGTTTCCCGCTTTTACCTTTTTTAGTGGTGATCATGATGACGCCATTGGTAGCCCGGGATCCATAGATGGCAGCGGCAGAGGCGTCCTTGAGAACATCCACCGTCTCTATATCCCTTGTGTCGATGGTAGACAGGTCACCCGTGGGAAGACCATCTATTACATACAAGGGGTTGGAGGCATAAGAGATGGAGCTGATACCCCTGATGCGTACGAGGGGGTCCGTGCCTGGGCTACCGTTATTAGTCACCTGCACACCGGGAACACGTCCCTGCAACGCCTGCGACACACTGGGCACAGGCAGCTCGTTTATAGTCTTGCTGTTCACACTTGAGATCGCGCCCGTCACATTAGCACGCTTTTGCGTACCATAACCAATGACGATCACCTCCTCGACAGTGCTCAGCTTCGCCTGCAGCTGAATGCTGATGTCTTTGCCGGCCGCCACCCTCGCAGAGCCTGGCTGATATCCAACCATGGAAAACTCCAGCACCTCGCCGGGACTTGCATTGATAGTAAACGCACCGGACGCATCGGTGCTGGTGCCCCTGGAAGTCCCTTTCACAATGACAGAGGCGCCGCTTAATGGATTGCCGCTATTGTCGAGCACCCTGCCCTTGACAGGTCCCTGAGCCAGCAGTCCGAATGAAAAAAGGAGAAAAGCAGTTAGAAAGAAGGAATGCTTTGCAAGCTGTGCAAAGCCCTTTTGGTATTTTCTCATAAGCAAACAATTAAAAAGTGTAATAGAGAATTTGGTTGCTGAAATAAAAGACTAGGTTAAAACTAAGAAAATAAACCGATTGCATAAAATTTAAACAATTTGCAGAAGTTTAAATAAAAATTGTCTCATATGTGTTATTATACAATTGTTTTATTATCTAATAATCAATTGCAAAATGGTTTTATCTACTTTTCAATATAGCAGCTAAAAGTTGCAAAAAAATGTAACGGATTACTTAAAAAAGGTCGTTTTTTGCTCATTTTCGGTTAAAAAAGTATCACTACCCTCCAGGAGCGAGAGGATAGCCAAAAGAGACGGGCCGCCTTCCGCGGCTCAACGATTTACATGATTCTTTAAGGATGATTGCCTGATGATCAGCTCAGCGCGCACTATAATGCAGTTTGTTTGATGGATATCGTAGACCCCCTTCAGGTGGTTGATCAGATTTTTGGCGGCGATCTCCCCCATGTCCCTCCCCGGATAATTGATCGTGGTCAGCGCAGGCTCCATCAGATCGCTGATGGCATCATTGTTAAACCCAACGATGGCAATATCGTCGGGTATCGCCACCCCCTCCGCTTTGAGGATCCGCATACAGACAGACGCGACAAAATCATTGGTGAAAAAAATGCCGTCCGGCAACGGCCTCATAGCAAGTATCTCCCGGGCCGATTCAACACCGGCCTGCTTGCTTAGGTCTTTTACCATCAACCAGCTTTCGTCAAATGCGATCCCACTATCCGACAAGGCCGCCAGATAACCTTTAAACCGCTGCTCATACACATTCCGGTTCAGGCTCGAAGTGACATGCACTATCCTCTTACATCCCTGCTCGATCAAATGCCGGGTGGCCTGATAGCCACACTTGTAATTGTCGATGATAACAACGCTGTTGTTGCCATTCTGTTCCACACGATCGAAAAATATGACAGGGATCTTTTTCTTCGCATACGGCAAAAAATGATCGAGGTTCTCCGTATCGAAGGACAACGAAGCGATCAGCCCGTCTACTCTTTTATGAAAAAGATTTTTTGCATTCGCGGCTTCTTTGGCAAAACTTTCCGACGAATGCGCGATGATGATATCATAGCCCGCCTCTGCCGTGATTTTTTCAATACCCGTGAGGACGGAAGTCATAAAATTGCTGTTCAGCTCATGTACGATAACGCCGATGGTATTGGTCTGCTGCTGTCGCAGGTTCCTGGCAAAATGGTTTGACCGGTATCCCATTTTTTCGGCCAGGTCTAAGATCCTCTTCCTGGTCCGCTTGTTCACCGTCTCACTGTTCTTTAACCCACGACTTACAGTCGCGACGGAAAGCTGCAGCTTTTCCGCAATGTCGTAAATGGTAACCTCTTTTGCCTTGTTCATGATAAGTGCGGCAATTGGCCTTCCCCAAAAAATAGCCCAGTTCCCGCATATCGCAAATGTCTGCCCTTTCGGACGAACCACCTCCGGCGGTTCCTGGAGTGGAGCCAAAACCAAGGCTAAAACTAGTAAATAAATATGGAAAACATCCGGCCCCGCATC
>Ga0068852_100001233_pt1 | contig 17027 bp, 14 predicted proteins | sample KBSCornC22_FD_66594 | JGI IMG/M metagenome (GOLD analysis project Ga0068852, IMG submission 66594) | Corn rhizosphere microbial communities from Kellogg Biological Station, Michigan, USA - KBS Corn C2-2 | ecosystem: Host-associated > Plants > Roots > Rhizosphere > Soil ... | reverse complement strand
TCATCTTCGCCATCTCGAACTTCATTCTGTTGGACAGTCCCGATATGGAGCCCGAATCGGCCTGGCCGGATAAAGCCTCCCATTTGTCCAGGTCGCCCCCGCCATTGGGACCTATATACATCTGCCAGTCGCTCGAATGCTGTATCGCCAGCTGTCTTTGTTCCAGCAGCGTAGCTACGGCCTGGTTGCTGTCTTTTACAAGCGCCGCCGTCCCCCTAACGGTAGGCTCCATTACCCCATTGATCACCCCCAGCACGGCGGGGTACATCAGGATCATATAGCCGATGACAAAAGGGCGCAGCAGTGGATAGACATCCACCGCCTCGGCACGCGCCAGGTGACGCCATACCCGCACCCCTATGAACCATAAAGCCCCGAATCCAGCAATGCCTTGTCCAATACCGATCAGCTCCCCGCTATGCACCATCATAGTGGTGTACACCTGCTGCAGGACTGCCTGCAGGCCGCCGATGCTATCCGCCAGGCCATCGGCGGGAATATCAAGGATTTCCATACAATTGTTTTAAGGTCTTAATGTCATTGATTGCCTTCCCCCGCTGCAGAACCTGTACGGAAGTTTCATTGTTCAACCGCCTCACCGCTGCCAGCTGTCCTTGGATCTCCCCATAAACCCTGTCGATGGCAGCCAATCGTTGCGCATCGGACATTCGCAATGCATCATCGGTCAGCACCATGGTCAGCTCATCGATTGATCGAAGACTTCGCTTGAACAGGGTGGAGTAGATCCCGTCGATGTATCCCAGCTCCCCATCCGTAAAAAGCCCACTGCCATGCGCCCTGCCGGAAGAGGCTTTGTACTCCCGGACCAGGCTATACTCGGCCTGAATTATTTCGCCCACACGGTAGTAATTCCTGACCACCGGGCTTACGGCCAGCAATCCATCCAGGAAAGCCTTGTGTAGATTAAATTGTCCTTGAGCGATATCCTTTATCCGGGTATAGCCCTGGTCCAGTATCTTATAGCTCGTATACATATTCTGGAGGATGGCCTTCAAATCCTGCAGCTTTTGAAAGTCCAATACCAGCTGCTCGATAAGGTCACCGGCAGACTGCGCACGGCAGACAACGGGATGGATGCTGGCTATGAATGCCAGCGTAATAATGATCCGCTTCATAATTGCCTCCTTATAAATTCATCGTTCGCATCTTCTTGCATCGCTACCAATATCGCATCCAGCTGTGTCAAAAAGGACATTCCTGTTTCATAAGTGGCGCGTATGCCGGATGCCGTCGCGCGTATCTTCTTATATCGCTCATCGTCTTTCATGCTGATGACCCCATCGGATGTCAATAGATTCAATTCCTCCAGACCGTCCCGCAAGTCTCTTAGTGTTGCTATTACATACGGGATGATCCATTGAAAATCGTCGTGGTCAAGTTCAGGGTCTTGAAGAAAGACCTTCGCCGTCTCACCAAATTTTTTTATGAGAGCGGTCGCCAGTGCATAGCTGGACAAGAATTCCGGGCTGTTCTTCAATGCGGGTTTAACGAACGGCAGGCTCCTTATAAATTGCTCATGCAACGCCAGCTCTTCTTCTGCTACAGCTCCCACAGAATCTATTCCTTCCTCCGCGTTTTCATACCCCTTCTCGATGGTTTCTTTCAACATTTCGAGAACAGCCGCCTGCTTACGTAAATATTTGATCCTTGTCTTTTTCTGCTGCCACCATTCCGAAAAAGTCTGTCCGTAGGTGACAAAGCTGGTGAAACATAAGCCCGTCGTAATCAGGGCGGTAAAAATGATAGTTTGCATACGTTTAAGTTTTAATGAATGTTGTATAATGTTTGGATCATCCGTATGTCCTGCTGATCCTTGCTCCGTTGCAGGCTCAAAAGGATATTTTCTTCCGTAAAGGCAAGCAGGTCCCTCCTGTTGCGATCCATTTGTTCCTCCAGGTGGTCGATTGCTTCCAGCCGGCCGCCGTCTTCCATCTGCGTGAGATAAGCCGTGATGACAGTCGTCAGTTGTTCTGTCTGTTGGATACTCCTGTCCAGAATGGCGCTATATGTCGCTCCTATATGCTCCAGCTCTTCGGTATTAAAATGTGCATCCTGTCGGATGGCCACCCACGCCTTTTTGTACGCTGCCACCAATTGCTCTTGCTGTTCCATGATATCCTTCACCTTGTGGTACATGGAGAGAACATTCTTCACCTGCCAGAGCTCCTGGTAATAGCCTTCAAACAGATCTTTTTGATGTTGTACCCAGTCCGCGATGTCCGTCAGGCGCTGTAATTGCATGGCGTTCTCCAGGGCCTTCTGCGTATTTTGCAGGGCAATGGTTTTCGTCTGAAGACGCTGGATGGCCAGGTCTGTGGCGACGACGACTTTTTTGATACCCGCCTGGATAATGTCTGCTATAGGAAATTGAGCATGGGTCTTCTCCGTCGATAGGACGGAAAAAAGTACGAGGACGCCTGCCATCACCCACTTCACCGACCCATCCCGCAACCCGGCTGCCAGGGCGACAATACCCTTCCGCAGGCCGCCATACTTCCGGGCATACTCCTGCACCCGGATCTTTTCGCGCTCCTCTGTGGTAAAAGTGAGGTATTGTTCCAGGGACAATTCCACGCGGTACACCTTGCTGCAATTGGAGCCCAGGCTAATAAACACTTCCTTATATTTCCGCTGAGGGTCCTTTTGCTGATTCAGGGAGAGTATCAGGGCCTTATCTTTTTCAGAAAGACCCAGCACTTGCTGCAGCTGCTCGAACTTATTCCGGAACTTGCTTTGGTCTAATAGGATTTTACAATCCGTGTTGTTGAGAATAGCCTGTTTTATGACGGGGCTGGAGATAATATCGTCCACCTCCTGTGTGACAACGATGGCTTCTCCATAGAATTTACGGACGGTCTTGAGTAGGCTAAGCACCCGGCGCCTTATTATATTACTATAACAGGTTTCCTTGCACTCGCCCCCGAACCGGACTTACACGTCTCCGCGTATCCGGCTCTCCGCCAATATCATCAGCCTATCTTACCTAAGTGAATGTTGCTGTGACAACTCCTGCAGACTGCTACTGTCTTACGGCGTCTTGCTATCATATGGCGCTCCCAAGATTCCTTTCCTTCTAAGTCTTTAAGTTTCCGCACATGGTGCATAACCAGGCTTTCCTCTGAGCCACATAATTCACATTTTTGTGCCTTGAGCCTGTCGATTAGGCTTGTTCGACTTGCATCTACAATAGAGTAGGGCAAATAGTCAACATTCGGTTCATTCATTGGGTTTTTCCTGATAAACGATCCATCGTAGAAATGACGTTGTTTGATTACACCTGATTTGGTCGTATAGCTTACAGTAAATACACCATTGGATAGGTATTTTCTACTGATCTTGACCTTTGAGGTTCTGTACTTACCTGCGAAGGTTTTATACATGCTCAATTTCATAATGTAGTAAAAACTATTCAGTTCCCAACAGTTGTTAGCAATAGAGTAATAGTTATGCAATCCTCTTATTTCCCGGTTGAACCGGTCGATAATTTCAAGATCATCATTGAAGATCAGTCCGGGTCTGGACTTTGCCCTCCATAATTCCACGCCGTTTACATTTTTGAACTTTATAGCTCCGTATTCGATCAATTTCTTCTTGATCGTCTCGGTATTTAGCTTCAAGTATAACCTCTTATGGTAGGTTCTTCTTAAACGTCCTTGTTTATCTCTCCTTGTGAGATTAGACTTTCTAACAAGAACTTCATATCCAAGGAATTTTGCAGGCTTCTCCGTATGGGTGATTAGCGTCTTGTCATCTGATAATTCCAATGCAAGTTTGTCAAGTAGGAAAGTCTTTATTCCCTCTTTGATTCTCATTGCATCTTCTTTACAGCCGATCACTCCAATAATGAAGTCGTCCGCATACCTTACATACTTAATTCTCTTGTAGTTCTCATCCATTTCGTCACAACTTGGATAGCGCAGCCTTTCCTTCTCGTTGCTTTTAATCTGCTTGATCAAAACAGCTTTTTCTTCGTCATTTTTAACCTTCTTAAGATTTCGCATAGTTCGATCTCTTGCATTTTCAAAATCTAAGCGTTCTCTGCTCGGCCTCCTTTTATCCCCTTTGTCAAATGTTAGCGTGAGCTCTTTCATATACTTGTCCAATTTGTCGAGGTATATGTTAGCCAGAATGGGGCCTACTATTCCTCCTTGCGGCGTTCCGCTGTATGTCTTATGAAAGGCCCATTCTTCCATGTATCCGGCGTTCAGGAATTTTCTGATAAGTCGAATGAATCGTTCATCTGAAATTCTCACTTTTAAGATTTCTAACATAACATCGTGACTGATGTTGTCAAAGAATCCCTTAATATCTCCTTCAACGAACCATTTGGCCCCGTTGAAGTTCTTCTGGACTTGTGCCAGCGCCGTGTGACAGCTACGATGTGGACGGAATCCATGAGAAGTATCTTCAAAACTTCCTTCATAGATTGCCTCTAATATCATCCTCACTACCTCCTGCACTAGTTTGTCGTCGAATGCCGGGATACCCAAGGGTCTTTTCTTCCCGTTCTTTTTGGGAATATAAACCCTTTTTGAAGGCTGGGGCTGGTATGACTCGTCTTTTAACGAGCTTATCAGCTTTTCAATCCGGGAAAGACTCATTCCATCAATCGTTTCTCCGTCTGAGCCTTTTGTCATGTTGCCTGGCTTCGCATAGATGCGTTGATAGGCGACATAGAACATTTCTTGGTTGAACAGAAATCTATAAATCCGCTCAAATTTGTAACTTAGAGACTTACTATGCTCTTTTAGACTGTTTAATACTCTTTCAGGACTTCTCATAATGTCTCGCACATTTTCCTTTAATTGTATTAAAGATATTAGTTGCTTCCCTTCGCCATGTACAAGGCGTTACCCTGTTCGGACTACTATGGAAGCTCCGTTGCCATGCCAGATTTTCAGAATCCATTGACTCATAGCCTTTCGGCATTCCAGGTTAGGCAATCCCCGTTTTCAGCTTAATAACCAGGCTTGATAGATTGTCGGATATGACTTCCGTCCTTTTTCATTTACTATGAATGTCCTGTATTAAGTTCTTGCTGTCCCATATACCTTTCCAATATGGGAAGTAATACAGTATGACGAGTTTAGCTATCTTACGTCATAGTTTCAAGTGGTACAACTCGGACTATCATTCAATCAGTTTGGATTTTATCCTTGTATCTATCTTTTCATCTGAACCATTCAGTAGCAGTTCGATAACTAACTGACTTTTGGCTTTACCGACATGCTACACTCCCTGTCCAGTTTCCCTTTCAGATAAGTCGGTTGATGATAGGTTATTTCAAAGAACACTTACCTAATAGCTTGCCAGTGCTATATTTATTAAGCTGCCTTTACGGGCGCACAAAGATACTTCAGGTATTCGCTCATACCCTGACGGGCAATGGCCTTCCAGGCTTCCTCGATCAGAATAACCTTTCGCACTCCCTGAAGCTTGCGCATCTTTCCGATAAATACCTCCATGATGACAAGGGTCACTACGGGGAACAGGATAGGATGATCCTTGATGGTATCCAGCTCGAAGACGATAAATCGTTGCTGCAACAGGTCCAGCTGTTCCCGGGCATTGAGCAGGAAATCGTACTCCCCTCCCTGGTAAAAAGGGCGTAGTACATACAGAAAGTTGTCCATATCGAAATCCTTGCTCTTTACCTTGTCTTCCGACAGCACCCGGGTAAATTCATCCCGCAGGAACTCGTAAAAGGTATTGAAACACGGAAAAAGCAACGAATCTTCTGCAACCTTGCCATAATATAATTGAAGGGCATTGGAGAGGGTTACCAGCTCGCTGCGGACAACGGGCTCTTCTTCCATTTTCCAAAGGGCCAGGATCAGCGCTTTGAGGCTCTCCAGCTTCTCGATGTCCGGCGTCTCGCCAAAAGGTAGCCAGAAAGGGTTTAGCTGAAGAGGGGATGATGCCGTATAGGTATAATAGTATCCCTCCGACAGATCACAAAGCCCCTGATAGCTATTACCGATGTCCACGACAAGGACATGCGATCCCTGCTCATGGCAGCTTTGCAGCAGCAGGTTCATGGTGACGGATTTTCCGCTGCCGGAGCCTCCAAATACGGCCTTATTGCGATTGCCGATGATCCCGGCCTGTAACGGTGCATCCGAAAGGTCTACCTGGAGGGGCCGGCCCGACAGCCTGTCTCCCAGGCGGACGCCATAGGCGCTGATGCTGTCCTGGTAATTTGTCTCCTGCGTCAGCAGGCAAAGGGCATGATCTGCCAGAATATCGAAAGTTTCATAGGCAGGCAGGTCAGCGGCGTTGCCGGGTATTCCGGCATACCATAATTCAGCGACATTCACCGTCTCCAGGTAGGGCGTTGCTCCCAGCCGGGCAATGGCTGCGGCCACCATATCCCCCAAAGACCCCATAGCACTTCCATGCTGAGTCCAGGATAGAATATTGAAATGAGCCTTGATCAATTGTTTGCCGTCGGAGATGGATTCGTTCAATAGGGCGTCGATGGCATCCCTGCTAAGAGCATTGGCCCTGGAATGAGCCGATAATGACTGCATCCGCTGCCGGCGGGTCTCCAGCTTTTTACGCGCACTGGTTCCTTCTTCGATGAACAGATATTGGTTGTATATGTGATTACAGGACAGCAGCAGACCCAGGCGAGAGGCAAAAGCAACAGGAAAATGAAGCTGCTCCGTCGAATAAGGCCCATGATCCACTATAGGGCTGCACTGGGCGGGCAAATGTTCCGCGTCAGCGATGGTATGTATGAGGCAGTGATGATTACCTATGCGCATCCCGTCTTCAAAATGAATGTCGCGTGATTCCAGGGTCTTCTCTTCCGGCATGAGGAGTTGACAATAGCGCTCGATGTGGCCTACACGCTGCCCGGTACTGACCAGGTCGTCCGTCGACAGACGGCGGCATTGTAGCAGGCCGGAGTCCGTCAGTATGTGTATGAATTGATTGACCTCGTTGGTAAACTCTTCCACGGCGCCGGCTGTAAGCGTATCCTGCGGCGTAAGGCTCTTTTGTAAAAATGCGCGGCCTGCACTGGTCATTCTTCGCCGCGGTCGCCGGGTGACGTGCAAATAACAATGATGATTCATCCACGGCCGCTCGTGATGATATTGTTCGCTGCTGCGGGAAAGAAAGCCGCTGTCCTTTTCGAAATCGGCTTGCCACTGGGTCTGCCAGTACCAATCCTGGATATGCACGATGGTATTGGGGGATAATACCTGCAAGGCTTTGATCCATGCCTGAAAGACCATGTTCAATTGCTCAGCCGACAAAGTGAATATCTCCGGCTTGAAAAGAGAAAATACAAGGGTGACCTCTCCCATTTCGGAGACGATACAATCCGCAGCTACCTCCCAGATAGGCAGGCGGACCCGACAATTCCGTGTCATGTGTTTATTTTTTTAATTGCAGATACTCCCGGCGGCTGCCAGATCGCAATGCTTTTGGAGCTCTTCGCGCCCGCCGGCTCTTACGCCAGCCATAGACGCCATATCGTTGGCTTAAGTGATAGACCCTGCCAATACCCATCGCACCCAATCCAAAGCACAGGAACAAACAGAGATAGCTATTGACGCGGGCTATGTACAGAATGGCGAAAAGTACCATACAGCCAATCACAGTTGCTCCAGCGTAAAGAATATACTGTCCTTTCAGTCCTTTGAGCTCCACGGGTGCATTCACCCGCCGGTGTACCTTAAAAATTGTATACATAATCCCTGATCTAAAGTCCAAAAAAGGCTTTTAGGACGGTAGCGGCCACCACCAGGAAAATGCAAACGCCAAACCAGATGGCGATCTCACTGTTTAGTTCTTCCCGATGTCTTCGTGTTGCAATCCTTATCGCCCCGATCAGACCCGATATGGCGCCTATAGCATACATCAGTTGCACCGCCGTATCGTAATAGCCGCGTACCATGGTATTAGCCTGAGCCAGGCCGTTGTTGCCGTCGGCTGTCTGGGCATAAAGACTGCCTTTCCATAGCATAAATGTTAGCGCAAAAAGAAAAACAGTGTGGGATCGATTCACAAATCGTCGCAGCTCCCTGCGGTAATATAAAAGTAGGATCACTACATAATAGCATGTAGTTAATAGGAGGAGAATCCGGACAAATGCCGCCCAGCTTACATTGTGTAACATAACTTTAATGTTTGGTGTTACACAAATATGCGATTACAGATGGGCGATATACAAGCTCAAATGAGCCGTTTTTTTATTTCAAACCTTTCCCATTCATATAATCGCTCCTGGCGCGTTTAAGCGAACTTTCCGAAAAATTTAAATAGCTGGCAATAATAGGCGCAGTTGCTCTTTGCAATAATTCAGGCTCCTCGTTTAACAACGTCTCATATCGTTGCACGTGTTCCTGCCTCATTAGCTTGAACTTCCTGTCTTCGCTATGCGCATAATATCGCCTCAGGATAGCGACCTGGTGCTTGTTGAATTCCGGGTGCGTTCGACAGATATCGTTCAGCGCCCTGAAGCTAACCCCGACGGCTTCGCAGTCCTCTACCGCTACGATATTCTCGAATGAGGGTTGTTGCAGAAAAAAACTATGCACGGAGATAAAGATATTCCCTTCCGTGAGCAGCCAGGAAGTAACCTCCTTGTCTTTCGGAGTGAGATGATAGATCCGAACCAATCCGGTCAAGAGAAAGTATATATGCGTGTTGGTCTCTCCTTCCCGAAGAAAAAAGTCTTTCTTGACTCTTTTTGTAAACTCCAGCGCGCCTAAAAGACGATCCTCTAATGCCGGAGACATCCGGTCAATGTCATTCAAATAATTTAGTAGTGGTTGTGGGTTCATGCGTGATAAGGTTTCCGGCAATTTAAATCGCTTTCCCGATAAAAAAAATTGATAAATATCACTAAATGCCGGACACCTTCAACCAGAACCAAGTCACTCCCCCACCGGAAAGCTGATCCCTTCCCCCTCCCAATACGTCACGGCCAGCCTGTCCTCTCCCACCAGTATCCCAATCCCTTTGAAACTGGACTTCCCACTGACGACCCATTCCAAAGAATAGTGGGTGATCCTGGATTCTATCCGCAACGTCCCCGTCACCGGTCCACCCTTTTCTTCGATCCAGCTCACATAATATTCCCCGGCTATAGGGTCTTTCTCGGGACTCCTCTTCTTCCGCGCAATCTCATTCATGGTCTTTTTGCCTTCCGTATGGTTGTTGGTCCACACCCCATTGAGACACCCGTCCCCGAGGATGTCGTACAGGACCACACCCCATAGCTGGGCCCCACCGCCTTTCTTGTTCTTCATGCAGCATAGTTTTGATTTTCAAATATAAAGAAGAGGAAAGGCCAGGACTAGCGTGAAAACACCTGAAATTAAGAAAATCAGTAAAATGTCAGTAAACGTAACGAACCAGGCTCCCCGGTATTTCTACCGAAGGAGCAACTGGCGGTTACAAACTAACTAATAGGGAGATTCGTACAGAATAAGATGCTTGGCATATGCTGCGCAGGGGCGCAGCCCTGGAACAGGCCTGGTTCTGAAATAAAGGTTTAATGATTCATGGTATCGATTCGAGCAACCCCCATTACCGTGTGACGACGATCGTATTATCCTGCATATTCACCTCAAAATGCAGGTCCGGTAATTCAAGATCTTTCAGCAGCCTTTTTATGGGCAGGTCACGTTCGATATTACCAGAACCAAACGGACCGTTTTTTATATTGTCATCAAACAGTATGCGCATGTGATAGGACTGGGCCAGCTGCGTTAAGGCAGCCTTGATATCCAGCCCGTCGAAATTGAAATACTCTTCCTTCAATGCCAGCACGCTGCGGACATCCATATTCGAATCAATTTCTATCTCTCCCCCTTCGCCGATATTCGCGCCCTGGGAAGATCGTATCTGAATGGAATCCCCACCGCTACGCATTTGATTGTTACGCACCCTCACCAGTCCCGATGCCACCGCCACTTTCGCGTGTTTTTCACCCGGGTAGTCCGACACTACAAACGCAGTTCCAAGCACCTCAATATCTTCCTTATGCGCCCGTACGATAAAGGGATGACGGCTATCAGGGGCTGCATCAAAAAATACCTCGCCCGTCACTTCCACAACTCTCTTATCACCCGTAAAGGCGACAGGGAATTTTATGGAAGACCCCACATTCAATTTTACCCTGGTGCCGTCCGATAACAATAGTTTGAACCGGCTGCCATAGGGAACGGTCAATGTATTATAGACTTCAGGAGAGGCCTGGCCGGCACGGGCCGTAGTATATTGTAGCAATTTGCCATCCTCTGCGATACTTGCCTGCATATTCCCCTCCCGGGCCACTATTCCATCCTTCAACGCGTCTAAATACCGGATGGCCCCATCTCCCAATGTCAACTTTACCGAGCCGCTGTCAGGAGCCTTCCGGTAATAGAACGGATCTGCAGGTCGCCCGGTAGGAATCATGGCTGTTTGGTTCTCCTTACCGGGAGCCTTTACAAGATAAACGAGGATAAGACAGGCCAGGACAACCGCTGCGGCCCCCCATAGGTATGGCTTTAGACGGCGGATAATTGGCCTGTATGGCGGTACGGCTGGAGGATCAGGTTCTGAAAAAGGCTCATTTTCATGGATGCCCGCGTCGATCTTTTCCAGAAGAGAGACTTTATTCATGCCCATAAATACCTTTAGGTCATCAATGATAGATGCATCGCTGGTGACCCTCTGCAGGAAAGCCTCGTTCTGAGCAGACGCCACACGCCAGCCATCGAGTTCTACCCTTCCCTCTTCGGTCAGGTCCCGGCATACAAGATTAACCAGTAAGGCCGCTAAGCGTGTTTCATCCGACATAATAGATTCCTTGATATTCCTTGGCTGGGAAGGACCATGTAATTTTCCATAATTAACTGCGACCTTCCATCTATATAAGACACAGGTCTGATTCGAAAACTTAAAATTCGGGGGAAGTTTTTTAAAAAATTTATCTCATCAGGTCCCGGAGAAGGACCACCAGCAGCAGCCCCTGCCAGCTGTCTGCGCGCAACGCATTAATTTTCATCTGATTAATAGCTTTCTCAGCATACGTCCTTACCTGGTATTCCGAGAGCCCCATTTTGGCGGCTATTTCCAGGATCTTCTCGTTATACAAGTATCGTCTGACAATTATCTCCTGTTGTTGTGCCGGTAAGCTCCTGATCAGGGTAGCCAGCATCTCCCGCATCTCTGCCCGGATGACATTATGCTCATGTTCCGCCGCCCATTTTTCTTCAACGGCAGTCAGCTCCTCCAGGGTGGCGGGGTCGGCCGATGAGGCAGGGACCATCTTCTTTCTCAACACGTTAAGACAGGAATTCTTTACGGCTCCATACAGATAGTGCTGGATATTCCTGACCCCGCCTAAAGAATTTTCGTTTTTAAGTATCCGGATAAATACATCCGCCACAGCATCGCTGGCCAGATCCATATCGTCCAGCAGCGTGAATGCATAAAATTGAAGGCGTTCCCAATGCTCATCCAGCAAGGACCTCGGGTCCAAATTTTCATGGCTCATAAATGCAGTACGTTCCGTGGAAAAAAATGTCCGAAAAACGGGCCTCCCGGGAAATATAGCCCGTTTTCCGGAAAGGTCTAATGTCCGTCCTCCGGACAACGAGCCTCCGGCCCGTTCGGGATAGAATGCACGCTGGACAAGGTTTTAGCATGTACATAAACAAAGAGTTTCTTCCCCGGTCTGTTGCCGGTAGATGAAGGAGGGACGCAGATAATTATGGAAATCTAAAGTACTAAAAAATGGGGAGTATTACACTGGCTCGCCAGCAAAATGAAGAGAATAATTTGTTTGTCGGAGAATCGCATGCGGAGGAATTGCAGGGCCTTGCCCTTATGTTCCTTTACCGTATGGATGGAGATATCCATATAGCTGGCGATCTCATCGTTCTTCATGCCCTCGAGATAAGCCATTTTGAATACCATACGGCGTTTTTCGGGCAGCTTCTCGATCTCGGCATAGATCTCCTGCATCAGCTCCGCCTTGATCATCTGGTTGATGACGAGGTCCTGCCCTTTTTCCTCTTCGAGGTACATGAGCTCTTTACGGGATGACTCTTTTACCCGTACGTGCCGGAGAAAGTTGAGACAGGCATTGCGGGTAGTGATATACAGGAATGCCTTGATGTTCTGGGGAGTGGCAAAATCCGTGTGTTTTTGCCAAAGCTTGACGTATGTGTCCTTTACGATGTCCTCTGCATCCGGCTGGCTCCCGATGAGCTGGGACGCGAAATAGCAAAGGGGACGGTAATGCATTTGAAAAAAGGTGGTAAATGCTGTTGGATCACCCTTTTGAAAGTCGATGATGATGTCCGGATTTATCTCAGGATGGTCCATGTGTAATCTCTGTTTTAGCTACTTTTATGATGACTGTTATCAGGGGGTTCCCTTGTCGGAAACGTCCGATTGATCGAACAATTAAAACTTAGGGCGATTGACTAATAGAAAGACAAGGTAACAAGGCTATATAATCATCATTACAGGAACACAGCGCCTTGACTCTTAGCAATTTCAACAGAAAGGCAATCGTTCAATTTGTGTTCTCAGGCGGTGATACCAAACTAATTAATTCTTACCGAAATAGCAAATAATTTGTCCTTTTTGAGCATTTCCTATTTTGATAGTATACGGTCTGATTTTCTGAGACCAATTTTCGCATATCCTACATTGGAAAGCCCCCTTCCTGGGTCTGAGAAAGGAGGACTTGTGGGCGTAGGGATGTTACAAATTATTTTGGATGCAGGCTCTAATGCGGAGGTGGGTTTAATGGAGACAAGGGAGATGAGCTCCCTGCAGTTTTAAAACACTTAAGTGGGGAATTGGAACTACTCCAATAAAAGAAAAGGCGGGACCTTCCGGTCCCGCCCTCATTATGGCTATTCTTATTATTTCTTCTGCCAGTTCCGCAGTATCATCTCCACACGTCTGTTCTGCGCCATACCCTCCGCTGTCTCATTCGAAGCAATCGGCCTGTGGGCGCCATATCCATGCGTTTCCAACCTTCCCTCCGCAATACCATGCGACATCAGGTACTTCTTCACCGCCATGGCCCTTCTCACCGACAGCGCCGCATTCCTCTCATCCGTACCCTCGCTGTCCGTATGACCCTGGATCACCAGCTTCAGCGTACTATCCGCCTTCAGCACCGCCACCACATGATCCAGCTCCTTCAGACAGTTCTTCTCCAGGTTGGCCTTGGCTCGTACAAAGAATATCCGGTTGGACGCCCGGCTCACACTCATCATCAGGTCCGCTCGTATCGGCGGGCATCCCGAATTGGCCTTTGTACCCTTCACCAGCGGACACTTGTCATCATCATCATTCACACCATCCCCATCGCTGTCCGGGGCCGGGCAGCCTTCGAAGTTCGGCGAACCCTTGACGCCAGGACACTTATCCTTATTGTTCGGTACGCCATCTCCATCGCTGTCGGGGCAACCTAACAGCTGGATGGGACCCGCGCTATCCGGACATGCATCCTTTTCGTCCACGACGCCATCACTGTCACGGTCATGCGTGATAATGATCTTCTTATATAAAGTATCGGCTTTCTTCTTGTCTTCTTTTTCTTTCTTCTTCTTCTCCTCATCCTTCCTACGCTGGAAGATAGGCACGGTCAACCCCACATGCACGTCCGCATGCTGTATACGGCTCTTTATCAGGTTGCTCATCACCGACCCGCTACCCACGAACAAAGGACCGACCCGAACACCGGCGCCCCAGTTCAGCTGCCCCTGCGCGTTGTAAGATACGGGCGAATAGATGCTGAACCATTTCTTTTCCAGGCGGGGTGTAATGGTGGCGGTCGTAATATAGTTCGGCGTCACCTGGTTGGTGTTGGCCACGGTGTTGAAAAGGATGTCCGCATTGATGAACAGTCTCTTGTAGACATGGTAATCGGCATTCAAATGGAGGGCGGTGGGCAGTTTGGCCTTTATCTTCGCGGAAGCGCCCTTGGCCACGACAAGCCCGCTGTCCTGCAGGCGGGTGAAATATTGGTTGACACTCTCGCTGTCCGCCTTGTTCAGCTCGCTGGTATTATGACCGTTGAGGGTCACCATATAGCTCTGTCCATTGGGCGAATTGGTAAAGTTCACAGATCCCAAGTCCGTAAGGCTGAGGCCCAGCCGCAATTTGTAAGGGTCTTCAGTAGGTTTCCATTCATACACCAATCCCAGGTCCACCCCCCATCCATTGCCGTTATGCTTTGTCAGCGCATCCTGAATGCTGGCGCCATTGCCGAGATTATCCATATTGGCGGAATAGCGCACGTCTACGTCGCCTGTGAAATTGGTGACTTTGTTGGTGGGGTCGATATTCAGGTTCATCTGACCGGTAGAGATACTACCATAAGCTATTCCCGAAATATACTTACCCGTGATCCCCGCCTTGAGCCGGTATTTGTCGGTCTGCTTCAATATCCTGCCATAGGAAAGACCCACTTCTGCAAAGGACATGGTCTTGAATTGAAGGCTCCGGTTGATGATATTCGTATTATAATAGCTCGCATCTGGATTGCCCATCAGCCGGAATAATGGATCGCTCAGGTTGAATAAATTGCCGATGCTGCGTACACGGGTCGTGATCCCGATGGCATCCTTCCTGTCGATGTTGAACATGGCCGAAGGCCCAAGTATATCCGTATTCAGGTAGACATATTTATAGCTGGTGTTGGTCGCTTTATAATACCCGTTGCCTTCTGAAAGATGAGAGAATTTCAGTGTGAATAGGTTCTTCTTGTCCAGCTCGTATGCATTGTTGCCCGCAAGGCCGCTGAGGGAGATGAGATTTACATTGACCTTGTATTTGCTACCCGCCAGGTTGCCCGGGTTGAGAAGGATACTATTGACGCCGGAATAATTGTCATAGCCATAGCCTACAAAGGATTGCGGCAGGGCTGCCAGGCATCCGGCAAGACCCACTACGAGTAGGACTGCCTTTTTCCATTGACGCACAGACACATAGAGCTTCAGTCTCGGTTTCATACTGACGGGTCTTGGTTTTTATGTAGGATATTGTCCCCCTTTCTTAAAGGGTTCTCTGAACTCTCTAAAACGGAAAAAGTCCCATTCTATTGTTTTCGTCCCAACTCCATGGCCATTGCTATCTGTTGTTAAATGCTTCCACATTCACTAATTCGCTTTCCAATATGCTCGTTTTCCCGTGGCAAAACGCCGAAATCATGAAACATCTAACGTTGATATCCAGTAACCCGAAGTCAAAATGATGCCAGCCAGCCCCTCAACGCACCCTCCTGTGCCAGCCCCGCATATTTAAGAGTATTCAGAATATCCACGGCCGAGATAATCACCACCGGATGTTCATCGTCCTTGATCTCCTGGTATGCCTGAAGGGCTAGGTATGAAGTCGTTACTAGGATGCCAAACTGTCGGTGGCGAAGTCGGGAGATAAGCCGTGAGATATCCTTGACAGTGACAGGGGAAGAAAAGCCATAACATTTAGCCTCCAGGGCAAAGTCGACAACGATAGATGATGGACCTTCGCCAATACGGAATTTCCCTATCGCATCACGGCCACCATCGGCGGTTCGCCGTGTCATATCTTTGGAGACAATATTTTTCAGCAGAATTTCTGCAAGCCCCATGGCGCATGCTTCGAAGCGGTAAGGATCGTGACTGAAATACTGGTGGATTAACCGTATCAATTTCTGTCCCTTTTCATCCGCGGGAAGCTGCTCTTCTTTTTTTCTAAATTCTCGGGTACGTGGTGCTTTTAACGGCTTATAACGTCCCGTCTCTACCCAGAGCCGCCAGACAGCCGGACAGGAAGTGCTCAGCGGATTGCCTTGCTTAACATCCTCCAGCCAGGTCATGGGAATCTCTGCCACATCCAGGATCGTAAATTTCGCTTGATAGTTTTGAAAACGCCTCTCTTCTTTCTGCCGCCAGACTGCCACGAGATTGCTGTTCGAGTTAAGGTTTTCACCACCCGGAGCCGCCAATCCCAGGAATTGCATATCCCTCCACTCGCCGGTATTGGTAAAGACGAGCACAGGCGGCACCTTTCCTCTGTCTATCCTGGAACCATGCGATTTTTCAAACATATCTCTGAGCATCAAATTGCCACGGCGACCAGTTTCATGTAATTCACGGCCTGGCTTCTTGTTATCGCCATAGTAGGTATAAATGCCGTTTTCGCGGTCGATATCATCAGGCCAGTCCGGATCACGCCGGGAGGAAGTAAGGACAATAAGTCGCGGAGCACTTTTGCTGCCGATATGCCGAAATCCGCCCTGGCTATCAACGCCAATCAGAGAAGGCAACGGGTCATCCGCAGAATTTCCCTTTCGACTGCCTTTATAAATGGCATCAACTGTTAGAACCATTGGCTGATTGGACACTAAGTTATTGACAAGGGACACAGGTTATCGTTGTTCGAGTAGGTATATAAGCTTTTTTACCGATCCATCGAGATCTTCCTCGATCTCATGTTCCCAAAGATGCACGACAGTCCAGCCTTCCTGCTCCAGCAGGACCTGGTTCTTTTTGTCCCGGTCGATGGAGCTTTGTATCTTCTTTTTCCAGAAGGCTGCATTTGTTTTTGGACGGACTCCGTGTACAGGGCAGCCATGCCAAAAACAGCCATCCACGAAGATAGCAATCCGCTTATTCACGAATACCACATCCGGCCTTCCCGGCAGTTTATAATGTTTCCGGTAACGGAATCCAATTTTCCAGAGACTTTTGCGAAGAAGTATTTCAGGACCGGTATCCTTGCCACGGATCCGGCTCATATTATAACTGCGCTGCTCCTTTGTCAAAACATCCATTTTTATAATAGTAAGTTTTAAATTTAGGTAAGTTTTAAAGCAGTTCAGGCTGTGGATAAAAAAAGGAAAAATATTTTTCTAAAAAAATATTGTTTTGATCATTTTAAATTAAAATACTTCCTTTACATAATACGTAACCATTAAACAAAAATCCCAGTTAAAGATGATTGGCATTAGATCATTCAATCTGCGTTTTGGCACCACACATCACTCATCTTCA
>Ga0068852_100001232_pt1 | contig 17030 bp, 12 predicted proteins | sample KBSCornC22_FD_66594 | JGI IMG/M metagenome (GOLD analysis project Ga0068852, IMG submission 66594) | Corn rhizosphere microbial communities from Kellogg Biological Station, Michigan, USA - KBS Corn C2-2 | ecosystem: Host-associated > Plants > Roots > Rhizosphere > Soil ... | reverse complement strand
TTCTTACTCCTTCAAATATACTGAATTTCATGCCGATGAAAGTTCGGAACATAAAGTATCCCGATGAACCGGATGAAACAAGATGACACAACAGGCGATACCATTATAATCAATAGTTGGCAATCAAATAAGCTATTCTTTCTTATGCTGCTCCTTCCACATTTCATTAAATGTTTTCAAACTAAAATCAAGATCGCTTCTGTGTGTTGTCCATCCTTTAAAAACTTTATTCACCACCCAATTTTTTAATTTGCCGTTGCCCATGTTCATCATGTTGCGATTTAAACTCGCTTTCTTCCACATCTTCCATGCTATGCGCTCACTTAAACTACTGTTTCCCTGTTCAACAGCTTCATGACGATTTTCAAGCAACAACTCATGCAGGTTAATTCTCACCGCACAAACCTCTGTACAGTTGCCGCAGAGCGATGATGCGTAACTTAAATGTTTGTACTCTGCCATATCACGCAAATGAGGAGTGATCACACTTCCGATCGGTCCACTATAAGTTGTCTCGTAACTGTGACCGCCGATATTTTTATAAACAGGACACGCATTCAAGCATGCACCGCAACGAATGCAATACAATGCTTCACGTGCCTTTTCATTTGCAAGCAAATTTGTGCGACCGTTATCAAGCAATATCACATACATTTCTTCGGGACCGTCTGGTTCACCGGGTTGACGAGGACCGGAAATAAGTGTATTATAGACAGTTATTTTTTGTCCCGTTCCAAAAGTTGCAAGCAAAGGCCAGAACAACGCAAGATCATTAAGTGAAGGAATTACTTTTTCAATCGCCGCAACAACAATGTGTGTTTTAGGCATGGCGCAACTAAGTCTTGCATTACCTTCATTTTCTGTAACTGCAATGGCGCCGGTATCTGCGATGATAAAATTTGCTCCCGTAATTCCCACTTCTGCCTGCATATATTTTTCGCGCAGTGTTACACGTGCTACCTGTGTCAATTGCTCTGGTGTAAGTTGAGGAGAAGTGCCTAATTTCTCTGCAAACAATTTTGCCACATCCTCTTTGCTTTTGTGCATTGCCGGCGTTACAATATGATAGGGCGGTTCTTCATCAAGTTGCTGAATGTATTCGCCAAGATCTGTTTCAACGCTTTCAATTCCTGCCTCCTGCAAATGTTTATTCAAATGAATTTCCTCGGTAACCATGCTCTTGCTTTTCACAAGCGTTTTACAATTCTTCGTTTTGCATATTTCCAAAATTTGATTCACCGCTTCATCGGCATCTTCAGCCCAAAAAACTTTTGCACCCCGCAATGAAATTTTCTTCTCAAATTCTTCAAGATATGCATCAAGATTTTCAATTGCACGCCATTTCGTATTCTTCGCTCTCTCACGTGCCGTCATTAAATGTGCAAACTGCTGCTTGCCAAAAGGAACTACAGCGTCGTATTGCGCTATATTAAAATTTATTTTTCGCCTGTGGTCAAGGTCTGCTGCCTTAATTGTACTTTTTGCTAAAAATGATGATGCAGTTTCTTTCATAAAATGTATTCTTCAAATAATTGTTTTTAATTTTTGAACAAGCTGTTGTATTTCTATTCATCGTTCCTTGTGTCACTCACTTGTACTTAGAGAATCTACTTCAACTGTAGAGATTTATTCGCAAACATGACTTCATATATTTCCATATTGTTTACGGGCAATTTACATCAAAAAGCACAACATGGTTTTACTATTGTATGTAAAAACAGGAAAGTTATCGGGAGGAGTCAATACTGGAATTATTATTGCGGCTGATTTTTATATTTTCTCACAACGAATCACCTGTTTTAAAAATGGCTGTTCACCGCATTTTATTAATTGACGACGATAAGGATGACTACGAAATATTCTCAGAAATCGTACATGAAATTAATGCTGATTCAAAAGTGCTGTACGTGCAGGATGCTTCTGATATTGATAACTTTTTGATTGCTCCTTTGCCCGAAATAATTATACTTGATTTTAATATGCCCAAATTAGACGGAATGGAGTGTTTAAAAAAGATAAGATCAAACAAGGCATTTGACAAAATTCCTGTTATTATTTATTCTGTCTTTTATGATAGAGTTGATGAAGCCTATAAAAACGGAGCTAATTATTTTATTGCAAAACAAAACTCTATCGATAGCATGAAAAACGACATCAACAAAATTTTAAACACCGATTGGAATGAAAAATAATTGCTTGCTGTTCTTTTTACTTTTTACCGAAATATTTTTTAATGCCGATATTTATTCCTGCACTTGACATATTCAAATTACCGGTTCCTATTCCTTTTACTGCGGCTTTATAATACGGTTCGATCAATAAACTTAAGTTGTTTAATTTTTTTTCGTAACCGGCACTTAAGTTGATCACTGAAAACCAATTTGCAGATGAAGGGTGATTTGTAAAATTCCCCTGCACCGGTTGCCCCCATGCGATCATTGAATAATTATAAGATTCTTTTGTCATGAAGTAAGAAGATGTTCCCGCAGCTACCGTGAAATTGTGGTTACTGTTTGAAGAAAATTTATAACGAATATTGAGCGGCACTTCAATCATGTTGCAGCTTCCGTCAACAGACAAAAGTTGCGCATTGTAAAAATCAGGAACATTGCTTTTATCGAAATATTCACCGTCGGTATAATATTTTTTTGTGTTGAGTGAAATGCCTGATTCGATACTCCAGTTTTTATTAAATTGATAACCTGCCGTCAAACCAAAAGTAGCTCCTAAACCATTCGCCTTTTGAAATTCTACGAAAGTAACATCAGGTGCAACAAAAGCACCTATATAAAATTTTGATCTGCTATTTTTTTCTGAATTATTTTTTTTAGAAGATTGAATTGAAGATGTTTGGTTTAAAGGTTTGATAAGGTCAGGAATATTTTCTATGTTGTGAGTTTGACCATGCAAAAGAATATTTTTTTGCGAAAGGGGAGTAGGGTTGATATCAGCATTGGCTATTTTATTCTGAGTGATATTATCGTTTATATTGCCTGAATTATTTGCTTCTTGCAAATTTTCGATTGTTAATAGCTTTTGTTTTCCATTTGAATCAGCAGTTGCGAATGTTTTAGCACTTTTATTTTTGTTAACTACCGCATCATTAATTTGCCGGCTCTTTGAATTATTGTTTTCGTTTCTATCACCTGCGTTATTATTAGCGACGTTATTGTTGGATGATGATTTATTCTGCGAAATATTTTGCTGAAGCAATTTTTTTTCTGACTCAATACTCCAAATATTATATGATAATAATCCTATGGAGAACAGTAAAAAAAACCAAAACATGAACCTGCGTTTTCTGTCTTTTTCAGGCTCCGGTTTCTTTTCCTCATTTGATCCATCATGAATACTGCGATTAATTCTATCCCAATCAAAAGCTTCATCAGCATTGATCTGATAATTTTCTGCAGCTTCGCTGAAAAGTCCTTCTATATCGTCGTACTTTAGGTAAAACATAATACGTTTCCCTTTGTATCCGTAACCAAATGTTTTTGTAAAAACGCCCTTGCTTTTGCCAGGTTTGACTTTGAAGTTCCCACAGAAATGCCAAGCATTTCTGCGATTTCCTGGTGAGAATATCCGTCAATAACATGCAGGTTAAACACTACTCTGTACGCCGGGCTCAGTTTTTTTATTAATGCAATCAGTTCTTTATACATAAGTTGACTGTCTCCGTCATTTGATGCACTTGATTTCATCCATGCATCTTTATTTAAAATTTTACGTTCACTTATCAAGCTTTCTTTTCTCATGTAATCGATAGATACATTCACAACTATCTTTCGTATCCAACCCATTAACATTGCTTCGATATTCTTCGTATCGCGTATCTCAAATTTTTCAAAGCCTTTGAATATTTTAATAAAAGCATCATTCGCTGCATTTGCCGCATTCTCATATGAACCTACATACCTAAAGGATATCTTCAATGCGTAGCCAAGATATTTGTTGTACAAAATCCTTTGGCATTTTGCATCGTTGTTCGCACATCCTTTTATTATAGTAAACAGATCTTCCAAATCGTGAAAGGTTCCTCAATAATGAACCTATATACAGAATTACTGATATAAACTTAAGTTTCTATGAAAAGGTTGCCTAACGAGTAATTTTACCTGATGAGTGCGGATTGAAATTAATTCAATTAAAAAATTTTCTGTAAGCAACCATTTAATTAAAAACATAGTTCTCTTACTAAAGAATTTCCAAATAAATCTCCAATCACTGCTGCAATATTTTTTCACCAATTAAAAATGAGCCTTATGAAAAAGAATCAGCAACTACTTTTTCACCAAACAATTTTTGTTCTGTCAGCTTTTTTTGCCATAACCGTGGGTTGCAAAAAAACAGATATGTCGCCTTCACTTTCTTCAACGGTTTCTTCAAACGATGAAACAGTTTCATTAAGCGGCTTCAAGAAAGTGAATCTCGTTGCCAACAATGCAACTTTTAATGCACGACGAATTAATTCAAGACTGAAAAATGCATGGGGACTTTCTGCAAGCGATGGAGGTATAATCTGGGTGTCTGCGAATGAAACCGGGTTAAGTTTTGTTTACGACAGCATCGGTAATCACGTGTTGCCACCTGTCACTATTCCTTCTCACACAGCAGGCGTTCATGGCAATCCGACCGGAAATATTTTTAATCCAACCACAGATTTTATCATTCCCGGAACAGGCGCGCCGGCTAAATTTATTTTTGCCGATGAAGGTGGAACAATCTCCGCATGGAACTCAGCAAATCTGAGCGCTGCTGTTAAAGTTGCAGACCGGAGTGGCTCTGGTACTGTGTACAAAGGGCTTGCAATGGCACGCAATGATGGAAATAATTTTCTTTATGTAACCAATTTTGGAAAGGCGAAAATTGATGTGTTTGATAAACATTTCAAACCTGTTACTGGTATGGCTTTTAAAGACCCAAATCTTCCAATGGGTTATGCGCCTTTCAACATCAGAAACATCGGTGGAATGCTGTTTGTAACTTATGCTTTGCAAAAAGCGGGTAAGGAGGATGATTCTGCCGGTGTTGGACATGGCTTTGTAGATGTTTTTAAACCAAACGGCGAAATGGCTATGCGTTTTGCATCACGGGGAAAGCTCAATTCACCCTGGGGAATTGCAAGAGCGAAACGCGGATTTATAAATTATGACGACGACAATATTCTCATCGGCAATTTTGGCGACGGTCGCATTAATGTTTTTGATCACGATGGAAAATTTTTAGGGCAATTAATGAATAATGGATCGCCTGTTGTTATTGATGGTTTATGGGCTATTGAAAACAATATAGCCGGTATAAGTTCTAAACAACTATATTTCACTGCGGGCCCAAATGATGAGGAAGACGGTCTTTTTGGCTATCTCCTAAAAAAATGAGCCTGTTAAAAACCAAAAAGAGAAATCCCGGCACTATTTTCTTGCCGGGATTTTTATGTTGAATTCGCAATTTTATTTTGAATAACACAAATGTTTACGGAATCAAAAGCGGGGAAATTATTTTTTAGCGGGCTGTATTACTACTATGATCTTCGGTTGTGTCACTCACTTGTGCTGTATAACAAAAAGCAGCAATACTCATGCCTCATTTATTAAACTGCAATACAAGGTTCAAAAGAAAATTTGTAATCAATAAATATATCGTTCAATTTTTCGCAAAGACTTTGATACGTTGATGAAAATTTTTTTATGTCAGAGTAAGTTGTCCATTTCTTATCATCATATGCAAAGAACATTATTTCGCAACCCAGTTCAGATTGAAAGTCGCATAAGTAAACAATCATTGTATCAGCAACCTGGAAAGGTTCATAGATCACGAAAGCGGTGCAGGGTTTATCAAAATGTAAAAACTGGAAAATCATGCCTGCACTATATCAAAATAAAAGCCATCTTTAAAAACTTTTCCGTTTACTTCAATACTTAAGCATCTTTTAAGGTGAAACCAAATTCTTCATTTATCTCAAATTAATATTTGTGAATAGTTATTTTGGAATTCGTACAAATAATTTCACAGATAAAACGTAACAGAATTTGTCGATGTCATTCAACGAAAGCACCCACTACCTGGTTATTCTCCACTTCAACATGAATATAATCCCGGGTGGTTGTGGCAACTGAAAGCCCTACATAATCGGGCTTAACAGGAAAAAGTTTATGCATACGTTCAATTAACACTAATGTTTGAACACGACGGGGATAATAATTAAGCAAAGGTTTCAACGCATAAAATAAAGTTTTGCCACTGTTGCTTACATCATTTACTACTAAAATATTTTTATCAGTAAAATCTATTTCTTTCGAAAGTGAAACTTCTTTTATCTTCTCTTCTGTGAAAGAAGCTGAAATAATTTCTATTGAAGTTTTAAGATAAGGTTTCATTAAATCTCCTATCTTTTGGGCAATAACCAAACCTCTTTGTTTGATGCCAATTAATATAAGCGGAGCATCATCACCGCTTAATTGTTCAGCGATCTCAAGAGCAAGCCGTAATAATTTTTGTTCAGCAATTTCTTTATTAAGAATATTTCTTTTTTCGCTCATAATGATGTTTAAACTTTTTCAAAAATAATAAAGAAGCAGAACTTAGAACATAGAACTTAAAACGCAGAACTTAAAACTTACAACATAAAACAAACTTATCTTAGCATAACAAGAATATTTATGACAATCATTTTTCAGATTGCTTTTATACTCGTTTCCATCATTGCCATTTGGATGTTTGCAAAAAAAGTAAAAGAGATAAGAAGAAATATTCTATTGGGAAGAGATGAGCAACTAAATGATCATCCTGATCAGCGATGGCGAAATGTTTTATTACTTGCATTAGGACAAAAGAAAATGTTCAAAAAGCCTTTGGTGGCTGTGATGCATTTTGTGATCTACGCAGGTTTTATCATCATTAATATTGAAGTTCTGGAAATTATCCTGGACGGAATTTTTGGAACACACAGATTATTCCGCGGAGTATTAGGACCGGTTTATTCATGGCTTATTAATTCGTTTGAATTTTTGGCTGTTGGCGTAATTATAGTTTGCGTTGCATTTTTATCAAGAAGAAACATTTTAAAGTTATGGCGGTTTTATCATCATGATCTTGATGGCTGGCCACGAAGTGATGCAAACTATATTTTAATAATGGAAATTATTTTGATGACGTTATTCTTAACGATGAATGCATCGGATACTTTGTTACAACAAAGAGACTACGATCATTATGCAGAGCACATTACCGGCAACTTTGCAGTCTCATCCTTTTTGCATCCTTTATTAAATGGTTTCAGTAATCATACATTAGAAGCAATTGAACGCAGTTGCTGGTGGTTACACATCACAGGCATTTTTGCATTTCTTAATTATTTGCCTTTCTCAAAACATTTGCATATCATCTTTGCTTTTCCAAATGCATATTACGTAAGACTTGAACCAAAAGGAAAAATGAAGAATATGCCAGAAATACAAAAAGAAGTGTTGTATGCGATGCAGCCTGAAGCAGTGCCTGCTGAACCGACACAACAAGAAGCATCAAAAAGATTTGGAGCAAAAGATATTTTTGATTTGAGTTGGAGAAATTTACTTGACGCATATAGTTGTACTGAGTGCGGAAGATGTACTGCAGCCTGTCCCGCAAACATCACGGGAAAAAAATTAAGTCCGCGAAGAATAGTGATGCGTACAAGAGATAGAGTAGAGGATATAGGAAAAAACCTCAACGCTAATGGAAGTTTTGTTGATGATGGAAAAACTTTATTGCATGATTATATTTCAGTGGAAGAATTAAGAGCATGCACAACCTGCAATGCGTGTGTGGAAGCATGTCCTGTTGGAATAAATCCGTTGGATACAATTCTTCAGCTTCGTCGTTATTTAATTATGGAAGAAAGTAATGCACCGGCAGAATGGAATGCAATGTTCAGTAATGTTGAAAATAATTTTGCACCGTGGAAATTTTCTCCTGATGAAAGAGATAGATGGACTGTATGAACATGGATTTCGAGATTCAATGGATTAAGAGAAAAAAAATGTTTGAGCAAAGTCATCTTTCAAACTTACTCCGAGACCTGGCTGTGATGAAATAGAAATTTTTCCAAAATCGTACTCAATACCTGTAGCAATATCTTCTGCTAACAATAAAGGACCATCCATATCTACAAAATCAAGCTGAGGAAGGAAATGTGCAATGGCAGCAGTGCCGATGGTGCTTTCACTCATACAGCCCATCATTACTTTCATATTTAAACTTCTTGCTTTTTTTATCATTCGCAATGCCGGAGTTATGCCGCTGCATTTTGTGAGTTTGATATTTATTCCGTGAAAATGTTCGAAACATTTTTCGACATCATTTTCAAAAACACAACTTTCATCGGCAAATAAAGACAAAGAAGATTCTTTATATAAAACTTTCATTCCGTCCCAATTATCTTTTGCTAAAGGTTGTTCTACCAATACAACACCGAGTTCTTTCATTTGCGGAATTTTTGCCAATGCTTCTTCAAGCGTCCATGCTGCATTTGCATCAACATAAAAAAGTGCGTCGGTGTGTTTGCGAAGTGCTGTGAGTGTTTCAATATCATTTGGCGTCCCAACTTTTATTTTATAAACAGGCCATGGTTTTGATTGCATTTTTTCAACCATCTTTTCAATTGAATCGATGCCAATTGTATAATCTGTTAAGGGAATATTTTTCCATTCAGTATTCCATAATTTATAGAGAGATTGATTCTTCATTTTTCCAAACAAATCCCAGCCTGCCATATCCAACGCGCAAACAAGAAAAGGATCTTTCGGGAACAAATGATGCAGGTAATGCCAATATCTTTCCGGATCGGTAAAAGCAAATTTTTCTACTAAAGTTTTTTTGCTTTCAAGATCGGCGACCATTTGTTCAACTGTAATATTATAATACGCAATTGCAGGTGCTTCACCATACCCAATATGTGAACCAAGTTGCAATGCTACAATTAAAGATGGCTGATGTGTTTTTCCTCTTCCTCTTGAAATAGTGAAAGTATATTGAAACGGAAGATTGATTTGTTTATAAAATAATTTCACGAAATAATTTTTGTTAAAGATAAAGCCACCTTGTTTTAGAAGATGGCTTTTAAATTTTTATTTGTTGAACAGAGTTTCCAAACGTACAAGGGAGTGACACAACAGACGATGAGTAAAGTATGTAAAGCCCGGCTCATAAAAATTCTTCTATGCTCTTCCGCTCGCTTTAATATCTGCTGCAAATTTTTCATTGAATTCATTTGCATTGATAAGATCTTCTAAATTCAAATGCATCCTGTATTTCCAATAATGTTTTGGATTGGCCGGAACATTTATTCTTTCTTCGTGAGGATTGGGACGACGAATTTTTCTGTCGCAACCGAGTATATCCTGCAACTGGAAAATGCTCCACATTGCAGGCGAATGTAAATGCTGAACAACGATCGTTTCATTTACCCAGGCATCACATAAGTAAGGTGCGCCTCCCCATTGACCGAGTTCATTGTTAAAGAATCGCTGAGTGCGATCATGATCTTCCTCCCACCAACCACGAATGGTGCTCATGTCGTGAGTGGAAGGCGTTACCACACTGAGATACGGCGCATCGGCAGGATGAAAAAATTCTTTCTTAGGATCTTTGGGCATGCGCTGAATTTCCAAGCTTAAAATTCCGGTCTGGCGCATCACTTCAGGAACACTTGCCGGCACAAGACCAAGATCTTCTCCACATACAAGCATATTGGTAGCACGTTTTAAAGCAGGTAATTTTTGCATGGCCTGATGCATCCAGAAGTTATCTTGTCTTTTGAAAAAATAATCAACATAAAACTGATCCAACCATGATCGTATTGTTGCGTCAAGATTTTTGAAAGATGAAGTTTCCTGCATTTCAAAACGAAAATGAAATTGCTTTCCATCAGAACCTTCCACTTCAAACAGTATTACGTTCGAAACAAGATTGAACAATGTTCTTTTTAGCCACTTGTTATGTTCATTATCTTCCTGCCATGCAAAATAATTTTCAAGCTGGCGTTGGGTTGCAAAATCAGGTTTCATTTGATAATATCCGGAACCATCATAATCCAGGAAAGTATATTTTACATGATTTTGCTGATCGCCAAACATGTCGTTCAACGCCTGCTCTGTAATAAAAGGACGACAATATCTTTTATAATCAAACCAAATTCCTCTTTCATAAAATTCATTTACATGAACAGGAATAGCAGGTTCAAAATGCCCCATGATACCTTCAACTGAATGATAAGGAATGCTCCAAATGCGAAAGAATCCTAGAATGTGATCTATCCTGAAAGCATCAAAGTAATAACTCATTTCTTCAAATCGTTGCTTCCACCATGCAAAATCGTCTTCACGCATTTTTTCCCAGTTGTATGTTGGAAAACCCCAGTTCTGACCTGTTACTGCAAAATCATCCGGTGGTGCTCCAGCCTGCATATCCATGTGAAATAATTCGGGGTGTTGCCATGCATCTGCACCATAACGATAAACGCCAATAGGAATATCACCTTTTATAATAACACCGTTTTGATGTGCGTACTGCGTCGCTTGTTTTAATTGAACATATAAGTGATATTGTACAAAGAAATAGAGCGCGAGTTCATTATGCGTTTTTGATGATGGTTCTAATAATGCGTTTATTTCTTCTTCATTATATGTTTTGTATGCGGGCCATAAGTTGAAGTCTGCAGTTTTGTATTTATCGCGGAAATAAGAAAAAGCGGCATATGGAATTAACCAATGACTGTTGCGTTCATAAAATTCTTTGTATTCAGTTGAAGTAAATAACGCATCTTTTTGCAAAGGATAAAGTTGCCTGATAAACTCCCATTTTAATTTATTTACTGCTTCATAATCTACACCGGCAAGTTTATTCAGTCGCTCTTTTTCTTTTAGAATTTCATCCCGTAAATTATTGAAATGTTTTCCCGCTGCTTGCTCAAGATTTAAATACATTGGATGCAATGCAAATGCTGAGATAGCCGAATATGGATAACTATCGATCCATTTGTGTGTTGCAGTAGTATCATTAACAGGTAATATTTGAATAAGTTTCAGTCCGACTTTTTTCGACCACTCAACAAGCAATTTTATATCAGCAAATTCTCCGACACCAAAGCTCTCTTTCGATCTTAAACTAAAAACAGGAATAGAAACTCCTGCGCCTTTCCATGTTGTTGCAGACAACAAAATGAATCCGTCATTGACAACTGTTTTTGTTGTTTTCAAAAATGCATTGTGCAGCCAGCGATTGTTACCATCTTCAAAACGAATGATTTTATTTTCCTTCAAATCATATACACCATATTTGTAGGCGATGGGAATATTTACATTGGAAAGATCAAGTTTCACTGAAAAAAAATCTTCATCTTCTTTTCTCCCCATCAATACCGGTTTTCCCTTTCCCCAATCATTCAACTCTTTTACGTTTCCTGCAATAAAAACCGTTTGACCCTTTTCAATCAAAGGCGCTTTTATTTTAAAAATGTGTGTATATGTCGATGGTTCGGCAGCATCAACGGAAGTAAAATTATTTTTCAGCAGCACTTGCTGAAAAGGTTCTGTATAAAAAGCATTTTCATAAAAGCCGGCGAAGTTCCATGAATCTATGATCACCGTTTCTTCCGAAGTGAATAATTCAGCAGTAATTTTTTTATCGCTTCCCCAATCATAATGCAAATCACCAGAATCATTTTTTACAATATAATTATAAACTATTCCTTCAGGTGATACAGTTGAAGTATCCAATTCAATTGTTACAGTCCAAAATTCTTCATTCCAATACTGCATCGATAATGCTTTATTAACATCGCCATTTCCAAAAATTTCATGTTGTCCCGTGATATAAAGTGTTTGCCCAAACTCCGTATGAAAACGTAAAAAAAAATTCAGTTTTATTTTTCCGAAAACAATTTTTTCACGCGGAGCAATTTTCGTTATACGTGCTTTTGACTGTGCTTCCTTTACATTCGTTTTTGCAGTTTTCTTTTCAGTATTCTTTCCGTGATCAGTTATATCTTTTTTATTGGCAGCCTTCTTTTCAAACTGATTAATCACTTTGGGTTCAATGCTATTTTTCTTTGCTGATTTTTTTACACTCTTTTTTTCATCATCATTTTGTTGCACATTCATAGGTTCTTCGGCAACTTTTTTTGAAGCATATTTCTTTTTGTTTGCAGTAACTGCATTTTCTTTCGTTTCATTTTCTTCTCTTGCATCACCTGTTACCTTCTTTAATGATTCGTTTTCTTCAAGAGTTTCTTTCATATTGTTTGTTTCGATTGCCACTTGTATGGATTTGAAAATTGCGAAAATAAATAGGATGCTTTAGTTCCCGATATTGTTTCTTTTATTGATTTTACATTTATGAGCCTGGCTTTTGTTAATTATGGCATCATCGGTTGCGTCGCACTCTTATACGTTCATCTTTCAATTGAACAAATACACAACACAATATTGACATGTTAATTATAAACAAAGTTGAAGTCAGGAAATGCTATCACAATCGTTTTATAAAAAGCAAAATAAGTAATGTGTAATAAATACACAAATCTTTCTTCCTTCATTCCGCATAAAAAATCGATTTGGTCTAAATGATATTTCTGAAATTCGCAACCATTTAAAAAGTTATAGAACAATCAACATGAAAAACAGGAAGCAGGCTGCGCTTGGATTTATTTTCATTACACTACTTATTGATTCAATTGGCTTTGGTATTATCATACCCGTAATGCCAACATTGATCACTCAAATGATCCATGGCAATCTTAGTGTTGCTTCTGAATACGGTGGCTGGCTCACCTTTGCCTATTCGTTCATGCAATTTATATGTGCGCCAATTGTCGGCAATCTTAGCGACAAATATGGAAGACGACCGGTTCTGCTTTTTTCTTTGTTTGGTTTTGGCGTTGATTATCTTTTTCTTTCTGTTGCTCCAACAATCTGGTGGCTATTTGTCGGACGAATAATTGCAGGTATAACAGGTGCAAGTTTTACCACCGCCTCCGCATACATTGCCGATATAAGCACCCCTGAAAAACGTGCACAAAATTTTGGTTTAATAGGTGCTGCTTTTGGTTTGGGTTTTATTATCGGGCCGGGAATTGGAGGACAGTTAACAAATTATGGAATACGTTTTCCTTTTTTTGCAGCCGCGGTCCTTGCATTATTAAACTGGCTGTATGGATATTTTATTTTGCCTGAATCATTATCAAAAGAACATCGCAGACAGTTTGAATGGAAGCGTGCAAATCCGCTTGGTTCTTTGATGCAGCTAAAAAAATATCCTGCCGTTGCAGGATTAATAGTTTCACTTATTCTGGTTTATATTTCAGTGCATGCCGTGCAAAGTACATGGACTTTTTATAACATGGAGAAGTTTAACTGGACACCACAATTAGTTGGTTACTCTCTCACCTTTGTAGGAGTTATGATTGCATTGGTGCAAGGTGGTTTAATCCGCGTAATTATTCCAAAACTTGGCAAAGAAAGAAGTGTTTATGTTGGTCTCGGTTTATACAGCATTGGATTTCTTTTATTTGCTTTTGCCACAAAAGGCTGGATGATGTTTGCATTTCTTATTCCTTACGCTTTGGGCGGAATTGCCGGCCCATCTATCCAGGGAATTATTTCAACTCATGTACCACCAAATGAACAAGGAGAACTGCAAGGAGCATTAACAAGTTTAATGAGCGCTACTTCTATTGTTGGTCCGGTTTTAATGACGTCTTTGTTTGCATATTTCACGGATAAAAATGCACCGCTTATTTTTCCTGGTGCTCCTTTCGCAATGGGAGCATTCCTCACAATGCTCAGTTCTCTTCTTGCCTACAGAAGTTTGAAAAGAAATTAAATGTATAAATAAATTAAAATAAAAGCTCCCGTAAAGGGAGCTAAAACTTTATGGTGTTGTATTCATGCACACTGAACTGTTCGTTCAGAAGTGCGACGCAACGGCAGCATGATGCACATATTTAAAATTATTTATTCTTCTGTTGTGGCTGATTTTCCTGCGATTGTTGACCCTGTGGAGGAGGTGGCATATTGCCTTGCGGATTCAATATTTTCATTTGATCTGCTATATCTTCTGCATCGGGATGCGGAATTCCTCTATGACATGTAACACAGGTTACAGCATTGATCGTATCAGTACGTGCAGAATTATTAAAGTTGAAATATTTTGCATTGATCTCTCCTGTCATTTTCAACATATAACGCGCCGCATTCTTTTCCGGTTTATCATCACTTGCCATATCCCAGCCGGTTTTAAAATCATCGCCTGTATGCACATGACAAAACATACATTTCACTCCCAGTGATCGCGTAAAATTATGCATCACATGATCCAAACTATCTTTACTGATGTCTTTCGGCAACACCTGCAAATTTTTAAAGAGCGAAGTGTCATTCATGTTCTGAGATGCATTCCTGTTTTTAGGTGGATTATAAGCAGCGATACCAAAGGCTACAAAAGCTGCGAGAAATAATATTACCGTTGCTTTCTTTTTGTTGGTTGTGATCATGAAAAAAATTTTTGCTCAAATTAATAAAGAAAATTTTAATCGAAAAAAATATAGTCGAATCACAAAAAAGTTGCGACGAAAAGCCGAAAATGCATTTGAATATTTTTATTTCATTCCTGTTATATTCTTACCGTTACAATAAACAACAATTTAAAATTTAGGGCAAACAACAGCATCTTTTGTGGTGTTGCCACGATCAAGAAATCCTGCGTAAGAAATGGATAATTCAAATCCTCCGCGTCCCTGACTTACTGTTTTCAACTGCGAAATATTTGCATCGTAGCTAAGACCGATGGAGAAAGGATTATAGTCAATACCAAGAAAAGGAATGAACGCATCTTTTGCCCTTATATATCCGCCTATATGCAACACGTAAAGTGGATGCTGATAATCGTCGCCTATCTTCATTGAATAGGTAGCACCGCCAATCGCTTCACTGTATTCGCCTTGTTTACTGTAATCAGCCTGGATGGTAATGTATGAAATCTCAGAAGCTGTGAAGCGAATACCGCCTGATGCAACCCACTTGGGATTTAATTCAATGCCCGGATCTTTGTAAAAAGAATTTAACGGACGATTGAAATGATGATATGCAAACCCGATAAAAAAATTATTCGTTTCACTACCATTGATAGATGAGTTGTAAGACATTCCAAAACTTCCGTCCCAATAACCAAAATTTGATTTCGTAAAAACTTCACCATCAGCCAAAGCAGGATCATAACCATTTGGTCCGTACTGACTGTTGGTGGTCATTTTAGATCTGTCAATTCTTCGCTGAACATATCCACCCATGAAACCCAGAGAAAGATACCTGCTCTTTTCATCATTAAGCGCCTTATGATAATTTATCGCAGGAAAAATATAAGTGGTGGTAAAATTTGTTGTGCCCGCTTTGTCGTATAACAGTTGCAAACCGGTTGTAATAAAATCATTTCCTTTTCCAATAGGTTGTTTATACTCTCCGTTAAATGAACCGGTTTGATAAGGCGTAGTAACGCTTGCCCATTGATTTCTGTAAACCATCTGCACCCGAATGTCTCCTGCGAAAAGCCCCGCCAGTGAAGGATTGCGCAACAACGGCGCTTCAAAGAATTGGGAGAAATGCGGATCCTGCGCTTCAATAGAAGATGCAATAAGGAGGAATAAAAATATGCATAGGCTGCGTTTCATTTTAAGGATATTGTGCTTATATAAAATTACAATTTTCATTTCACTGAATAAGTTGTTCAATAATTGTATTACTTAATATTTTGATACCGGCAACAGTTCTTCGTGGCATCGCCTGTTGCGTCGCAATCACTTGATCATTCTGAACATTTATCATCGTTGTGAGTTTCGTTATTCTATTCACTATTGACCATTCACTATTCACATTGATCTATCTTATCAAAGTAACGTTGCCTTTATAAGTCAAAACAGTTCCGTTATCACACATAATATCCATCACATAAACATACACATCAGTTGGTTGATCTTGTCCATTATATTTTCCATCCCATCCATACGATTGATTATTTGCAGGAAAATTTGATCTCTCAAATACCATAACGCCCCAACGATTAAATATTCTAAGCGATTTTATCGTGAACAATCCTTTTCCCTGCGCAAAGAAATAATCATTCCTTGAATCATTGTTTGGTGAAAAAGTATTTGGTATAAAAACATTCGCATTATTACATAAAACGCTAAAAGTAATATTATCTGATGCAGCGCAGCCAAAACCTGTTACCGCTGTTGCTTTGTAGGTTATGTTTCCTCTTGGTTGCGCCAAAGGCGTTGCACAGTTTGAACAACTTAAACCAAATGACGGAAGCCATACCCAGTTTATAACATCCGGTGATGAAGTTGTTTTTATCTGGTAGGTCGAACCAACATTCAGTGTAACAAAACTGTCACTAATATTAAACGTTGGAATTGGCGCAACAAGAATCGCAATCTGTGCAGTATCGGCAAAACATTTTTTATTATCTGCACCGATAACAGTATAAGTAGTTACACCAACTGTTGGTGGAGACGCAACAGGGTTGCTGATATTAGCATTACTCAATCCCGTGGATGGTTGCCATGTGTATTGTTGAGCACCGGTAACATTTAATTGCACTGAACCACCCAAACACACAGTATCTCCCGGTGTTAAAACAGATAATTGTGTTGGTTGTATAACGTTTATGTTTATTGAATCAGAAGCTTTGCATCCGAATGCATCAGTTCCTGTTACAAAATAAGTAGTGCTTGAATCAGGGCTTGCAACAGGTGAAGTACAATTGGTGCAACTTAATGAAGATGATCGTTGCCATACATAAGATGATGCCCCTGCAGGTTGCAAGGTGATTGATTGTTTCAAACATAAAACTGAATCTGCTCCTGCATCAACAGGAGGAAGCGCAAGAATATTTATAATTTTATTTGCTGTATCTGCACATCCTGTTGAAGCGGTTGATGTCACACTCACATTATATTTACCCGGCGAAGTATAAGTATAAGAAGTGTTTTGCAAATT
>Ga0068852_100001228_pt1 | contig 17072 bp, 15 predicted proteins | sample KBSCornC22_FD_66594 | JGI IMG/M metagenome (GOLD analysis project Ga0068852, IMG submission 66594) | Corn rhizosphere microbial communities from Kellogg Biological Station, Michigan, USA - KBS Corn C2-2 | ecosystem: Host-associated > Plants > Roots > Rhizosphere > Soil ... | reverse complement strand
ACTCCTGGTGATAGCCGAAGTTCAGCTCGTTCTCTGCTTCCGACAGGTCGAATGGCGTACGGTTACATTCCGCAAAGGCGCAGATCAAAAATATCAGGAAGCCCAGCGGCTGCAACAGTACATAATAGTGCCCCACCTGCTGCTGCTGCACGATATCTTTCAGGCTGAGCGAGCCGGTGATCATCAGCAGGGCAATGATGGAAATACCCATCGCCAGCTCATAGGAGATGATCTGCGAAGCGCCACGGATCGCCGCCAGCAGAGAGAACTTGTTATTAGAGGCCCAGCCCCCGATCATGATACCGTATACCCCCATGCTCACGACGCCAAAAATGTAGAGTATCCCAATGTTGATGTCCGCTATCTGTAAGGAGATGTGCCGGCCAAAAAGATCGAGGTGACTGCTCCAGGGTACCACCGCGCTTGTCATCATCGCCGTCAGCATAGCCAGCCCCGGACCCAGCACGAACAAAAACCTGTTTGAGCTGTTAGGTATTATCTCTTCCTTCATGAAGAGCTTTAACCCGTCCGCCAGAGGCTGGAATAATCCACCCGGTCCGGCGCGGTTGGGTCCCCGGCGGTCCTGCATAAAAGCCGCCACCTTCCGTTCGCCCCATGTCTCGTACATGGCCACCAGCAATGACACGCTGATGATAATGGCGATCAAAACAGCCTTTTCTATCAATAAAAACCAGTCGACGCTAAGTAATGTTAAGTACATCCTCTATGATTGATTAAATTCTATTTTGTTGGGTCGGCGTCCACCGGTCTGTTCGTCATCCGGAACTTCGCCGAAAACTCCGGGCCCTCGTTTCCGCTCGTTCATAACCTTCGCGGTGCTCGGTTACCCTCCGTTCAACTACATTTCTTTGCTGGTCTTTCCTATTTTGTCCAGGCCCCTGTCCACCCCGCTTGTCCCCACTTCGTTCAGGGTCCCGAAGCTCGCCGGTTTTCCTGGCCCACAGGCTGACCTACCGAGGCTCGTGCGGCTCGAAATCCGTGGAATGCGCCGGTCTTTCCAGCTTGGACAAGTCGATCTCCGGCCTGTTGACCTCGCTGATATCATGAATATCCATCAACAGCTTGGGCGCACGTCCCCCCATCACATCATACAATGCCTCCTGTGGCCGAACCACCCCTACATAATGTCCCTGCGATATGACGGAATGCCTGTTCACCTTTGTAGGTCCTTCTATCGTCCAGTCGGCCGTAGCCTTCTTCTCAAATCGGCATTCATTACAGATCCAATCCTCCACCTCGCCCCACTGATCTTTGCGGGCCGTCACACGGAACACCTCATCCCCTCTGTACCACAGCGTGACCTTGCCGTTGCATTTCGGATGGTTGCAATTGCGATGCGCATCCACCGGCTTGAGGAACCATACGCGGTTCTTGAACCGGAATGTCTTGTCGGTGAGGGCGCCCACGGGACAGACATCGATGATATTACCGATAAAGTCGTTCTCCAGTGATTTCTCGATATAGGTAGCGATCTCGGAATGATCCCCTCTGTCCAATACGCCATGCACACGCTTCTCCGTGATCTGATCCGCCGTGAAGACACAGCGATAGCAGAGGATACAGCGTGTCATATGCAGCTGGATATAAGGACCCAAGTCGTGTTTTTTAAAGGTGCGGCGCTCGAACTCATAACGGGTGCCTTCCTTGCCATGCTCATAGCTGAGGTCCTGCAGGTGACATTCTCCCGCCTGGTCACAGATTGGGCAATCCAGCGGGTGATTGATCAGCAGCATCTCTACCACCCCATTGCGGGCGTCGATGACCTTTTCGCTGGTGATATTCTTTACCACCATGCCATCCATGACATTGGTACGGCAGCTGGCCACCAGCTTCGGCATAGGGCGTGGGTCGGCAGTAGACCCCTGCGCCACTTCCACCAGACAGGTACGGCACTTGCCGCCGCTGCCTTTTAATTTGGTGTAGTAGCACATGGCGGGAGGCGCTACATCTCCGCCGATCTTCCGGGCAGCCTGGAGAATAGAAGTCCCCGGCTCCACCTCGATGGTGATATTGTCAATTGTAACCTTGAATAATTTCTTCTCGTCAGCCATACGAATCTTTTATTTATTAGCTTCTTCCTATTGTCATCTCTACTGTTCGGGCTCTCTCATTTGTCCGGCCGCAAGCGGCCAAAACTGCGCTGGCCAATGTCTGTCCTTCGGACGCCGGCGCTGTGCGCTGTCCTAAGCGGTCGCCACCTCCAATGGGTCAGCATAATGCGCAAGGCCAAAGTTTCTATGTTGAGATTCCACCGGATTCGCCACATGCCACTCGAACTCATCCCTGAAATGCCGGATCGCTGCCGCAACAGGCCAGGCAGCTGCATCCCCCAGCGGACAGATGGTATTCCCTTCTATCTTACGCTGGATATCCCACAGCAGATCGATATCGCTGGACTTGCCCTTACCGTATTCGATGTTCTTTAAGATCTTCTCCATCCAGCCAGTCCCTTCCCGGCAAGGCGAACATTGACCACAGCTCTCATGACGATAGAAACGCGCCAGGGTCAGCGTATTGCGGACCACACACTGGTCTTCATCCAATACGATAAATCCACCGCTACCCATCATCGACCCCTTGGCAAAGCCGCCATCGGACAGGCTCTCATAGTTCATGATGCGGGTCTCTCCCTTGGCCGTCTTCAACAGCAGATTGGCCGGAAGGATAGGCACAGAAGAGCCGCCCGGTATACACGCTTTCAGTCTCTTCCCATTGGGAATGCCTCCGCAATATTCGTCGGAATAGATAAACTCCTCTACCGAGATGGTCATGTCTATCTCAAATACCCCGGGCTTGTTGATATTGCCACAAGCAGAGATCAGCTTTGTACCCGTGGACTTGCCCACCCCGATCTTCGAATAGGCTTCACCGCCTTCGTTGATGATGGGTACGACAGCCGCCAGGGTCTCCACATTGTTGACCACGGTAGGACAATCCCATACGCCCCTTACGGCGGGGAAGGGAGGCTTGATACGGGGATTGCCCCGCTTGCCTTCCAGGGATTCGATGAGTGCGGTCTCTTCCCCACAGATATAGGCGCCGGCGCCACGATGCACATATATTTCGCAATCGAATCCGGTGCCCAGTATATTCTTACCCAGCCAGCCATTGTTCTTCGCCTCGGCGATAGCCTGCTCCAGTATGTCCGGTATCCAGGCATATTCACCACGGATATAGATATAGGTGCTCTTGCTGCCCAGGGCATAGGACGATACGATCAGCCCCTCGATAAGGAGATGAGGAAGGAACTCCATCAGATACCTGTCCTTGAACGTACCCGGCTCCGATTCATCCGCATTGCAAACCAGGTATCTGGGTACGCCTTCCGGCTTGGCCAGGAAGCTCCACTTCATACCCGTAGGGAAACCCGCACCACCACGACCGCGTAATCCGCTTTTCTTCACCTCTTCCGTCACCTGGTCGGGAGACATCGTCTTCAGGGCCTTCTCCACACTGCGATAACCGCCTTCACGGCGATATACATCATAGCCGCGGATGCCTTCCACATGCGCCTTTTCTAACAATAATTTTCTACTACCCATGCTTTATAGCGTTTAGCTCGATACTATTAATTATTTGCCGCCGCATTCTTCCTGCACTCCTCGATGATGGCGTCCACTTTCTCGGGTGTCAGGTGCTCCCGAAAATATTTTCCCAGCTGCATCATGGGTGCATAACCGCAGGCCCCCAGGCATTCCACCGTCTTGAGGGTGAACATTCCATCCGCCGTGGTCTCTCCTACTCCGATGCTCAGCTTTTGTTTGATATAGTCGATGATCTGATCGCTGCCCCGCAACATGCAAGGCCCCGTCTGACAAACCTCGAACATATACCTGCCTACAGGCTTCAGGTTATACATGGAATAGAAAGTGGCCACCTCATACACCTCGATGGGCTCCAGCTTCAGGAGACTGGCCACATAATCCATCGTCTCCGGGCTAAGCCATCCCCCAAACTCCTCTTGTGCCAGGTGAAGCACCGGCAACAAGGCGCTCTTCTGCTTGCCTTGCGGGTATCGGGCCACGATCTCGTCCACCTTCTTTAATTTCTCGTCTGAAAATTTTATCATAAAAAACTCGTGTCTCTTGTTATCGGCATTTGGTCTTCTCTCGGCATCGTTGCGACGCTCCGTTCATCTACAGCGCCTCTATTTGTCGTTTCGTTCGAACGGGGGTTCGACTCCTCTCAGGTTCGCTTTCTCATTTTTCGCACTCCCTCGGTTTGTTGGCCGCAGGCGGCCGGCGCTGGGCGCCGTCAGGCGTCCATCTCTCCCGCAATCAGGTTAAGAGAGGACATAGTAATAATCGCATCACTCAACATACTCCCCTTCGTCAGCTCCGAATAAGCCTGGTAATAGATAAAACAAGGCCGCCGGAAATGCAATCGGTAAGGAGTACGTCCCCCATCGCTGATCAGGTAATATCCAACCTCTCCATTACCCCCTTCCACAGACTGGTAAACCTCGCCGGGAGGGATCTCCGTCTCACCCATCACGATCTTGAAATGCCAGATCAGGGCTTCCATCTTCGTATATACATCCTTCTTCGGAGGCAGGTAATAGGACGGCGCATCCGCATGATACACCTCCGCCTCCGCACCCTTCATATCCTGTATTTTCCTGTATGCCTGCTCGATGATCCGCAGCGACTGCCACATCTCCCCATTACGTACAAGGAATCTGTCATAACAGTCACCCGTACTTCCGACAGGTACCTCAAACTCAAAATCTTCGTAGCTGGAATAGGGCGTGTGCACCCGCACATCGTAGTCCACACCGGCAGCCCGGAGGTTCGGCCCCGTAAAGCCGTAATTCAACGCCCTTTCGGCATTGATAGGCCCCGCTCCAATGGTACGCTCCATAAAGATGCGGTTGCGGGTGAACAGGTTCTCGAACTCCTTCAGCACGGCCGGGTATTCTGCCATGAATTTCTCCAACTTCTCCCACACTGAGCTATTAAAATTCCGCTCGAATCCGCCGATGCGACCCATATTCGTCGTCAGCCGCGATCCGCACACTTCTTCATAGATCTCATAGATCAGCTCCCTATACTGCATTACATACAGGAAACCCGTAAAAGCACCCGAGTCCACACCTACCACCGAATTACAGATAAGGTGGTCGGATATGCGGGACAGCTCCATGATGATCACACGGAGGTAATCCACCCGCTTGGGCGTCTTTACACCCAGCAATTTCTCGCAGGTGAGATGCCATCCCATGTTATTGATAGGGCTGCTACAATAGTTGAGCCTGTCTGTCAGCGTGGTGATCTGATATAAAGGTCTCCGTTCGGCCAGCTTTTCAAAAGCCCGGTGGATATATCCCACCGTCTGCTCCGCAGAGACAATACGCTCGCCATCCAGTTCCAGGATATTCTGAAATACCCCATGCGTGGCCGGGTGTGTAGGCCCCAGGTTGAGCGTAGTGGTCGTTTTCTCGATGCTGCCTTCCGGTAGCTTTATGTGATGCTCGACACTCATATTGTTCTAAATGCGTTTGTTAATGTTTCACTTCATCAGCTCCCTGCCCGGCTCTTGTTTCCTGGCTGGTAGCCCCTCCTGCATCGGCAGTATTCAACGGTCCTGCCTGACCCACCGTCGATGGACCGGCTTTCTCATCCATAGGCGATACGATCCCCCCAGGTCCTCTTCCAAACATAGCGTCGTCCTTGTCGATACGCGTCTGATCCTCCAGCGGATATTCCTTCCTCATGGGGAAATAGGTCATCTCATCCACGTTAAGGATCCTCTTCAGATTGGGATGTCCCACGAAGTTGACCCCAAAAAAATCATAGGTCTCCCGCTCCATCCAGTTGGCCGCAGCATAGAGCTGGGTAGCCGTAAAGATATCCGGCTGTGCGATAGGGGTAAAAACCTTGAACCGCAGACGTATATTATCCCGCAGATTGTGCAGATGATAGACGATAGCCAATTCCCGTCCCGGCTCACCCGGATAATGCACGGCCGTAAGGTCCGTCAAAAACTGAAAACGCAACTCCTCGTCATCGAAAAGGAATTGCATTACTTTCAAATTGAGGTCCTTCGGCGTTTCGAAAGTGAGAAGACCATACGGCTCCTCGAAATTCGACACCTGATCTCCGAATTTAGCCTTCAGCCTGTCCTTGATTGTTTCGTTGGTTAATGACATATTATTGAATACCGTAGCTCTGTAAAAGATTTTTATACTGCTCGCCGTTCCTCCGGCGGATACTCTCCTTGCCTACCAGGTCCTGTATACGCATAAACCCATCCAGAATGGCCTCCGGCCGGGGAGGGCAACCCGGAACATAGACGTCCACAGGCACCACCTGGTCAATACCCTGCAAGACGGAATAAGTGTCAAATATACCCCCACTGGATGCACAGGCGCCTACCGCCATTACCCAGCGCGGCTCTGCCATCTGCAGATACACCTGTTTTACAATGGGTCCCATCTTTTTAGCAATAGTTCCCATCACCATCAGCAGGTCGCACTGACGGGGGGAAAATCCCAGCCTTTCCGCGCCAAATCGGGCCAAATCATAGTGAGAAGCCATGGTAGCCATGAATTCGATGCCGCAGCAGGACGTGGCAAAAGGCAGTGGCCAAAGGGAATTCTTCCGGGCCAGCCCTACCACGCTGCTAAGATTGGTGGTGAAGAATCCCTCGCCCGAATAGCCCTGAGGCATATCTACGAGGCTGATATTGTCCTTAATATCAGCTTTAATGGGATGGACGTTGAACCTTACCGGACGTGACATATCTTAATTTTTTGAATGTTAGTCAATAGATACCTCCCTACTTCAACAATCATACGCACAAGCAGGTTTTATCCATTAACAGGATTAGCAGCATTTTATTATCCATAGGAGCGGCTAAACAGACCACAGGTCCGTTGGCCAGAAGGGGCTACTCTTCCCAGGTCAGCGCGCCTTTTTTAAGTATATAAAAAAAGCCTGCCAGGAACAGTACGACGAATAACAGCACCTCCGTAAATCCCGCCCATCCCAGCTGCCGGAAGTTTACCGCGTAGGGATAGAAGAAGATGACCTCTACATCAAACAATACAAATAAGATAGCTACTAAAAAATATTTGACGGCCATGGGATGACGGGCATTGCCCACACCCTCGATACCACTCTCGAAGTTTTGAAGTTTTTCGGCAGTTTTACGTTTGGGGCCTAACAGGTGAGTGACGCCCAGGACAAGCAATACGAAGCCGATGGCGAAGATAAATTGGACACCTATCGGAAAATAGCTAATGGAATTGTTCACATTTGATTCACTCGTAAGGGTATTGGCTTGTAAAAGAAAGATGTCCATTTTTAAAGGATTACTGTGATTTCTCCGGGACAAATTTAAGCCAGTGGGGGGAATTTCCAACTTATTGAGAATAATTAATGTGCGGGAATTGGTCTTCGGTAAAAAAATAGCCCAATTCCCGCAAACCGCTAACGTCTGAGGCCTTTGTCGGAGCTCCGGGCGCTCGCTCCTCCTCGGTCGTGACCTTCGCCAAAGGCTCGGTCATGGACGGGCCACCTTCTGCGGCTCCTAAAATGTCCGAAAAACGGTTCTTCCGGATAATGTAGCCCGTTTTTCGGAAAGATCTAATGATTGTCGTTCCGACAAAGAGCCTCCGGCCCGTTCTAAATAAAAAAGGGACCCAATATTGGGCCCCTATTATTCGTTGTAAACAGCTTTTATGGTCCTACCTGCCCGTTTTGGGCTTAGCGCCTCCCGCAGGACGTGACTGACGGGCGGGCGGCCTGGTCAGAATATCCTTGAACTTTTGTGCGGTACTGTTAGTAGGATCTACCTCCAGCACTTTCTCCAGGTAAGCTACCGCCGTATTTTTATCCTTCTTGATATCATTATAATATTGAGCCAGATAGAAATAGGAGCTTATGATCGTGTTCCTGTATTTGGTGGAATCAGCGCTGCCGGCGGCTCTTGCAGTTGAATCCATTCCTCTTGCCACGGAAGCCAGCTTGTCATAAGCTTCCACAGCAAGCCCCTGTGAATTGGTCGAATCGTCCTGGGCTTGTTTGCTTCTGGCGCACCAGAGATAGCCATAGATCTCATTCGGCCATTTGGTTTCATAAATGCCACAAAAAATACTGTCGGCGGTCTTGTAATTGCCTGCCTGGTAATTAGCCATCCCCCAGTTATACACGTCCGTCTGGTTAGGCTCCTTTTTGCTGGCATAATCTATGGCAGCCAGATCAGCTATCCCTTGTTTATATCCTAATTTTTTAGCGAGCTCGGTGCCTTTGGCGAGGTATTTTGCCTTTTCCTCAGGCAGCGTGTCCCTGACAATGGCTTTCTTATAGCTCTCTATAGCCTGTACCTTGCCTGCGGAATCCGAAGCCTTGGACTTGATGCTGGCTTCCAGCGCATAGTCAGCACCCGTAACGGCAGCGGTATCCTGTTTCTGGAAATAGGTAGCAATATTCTGCTGGGCGCAGCTCACATCGCTGAGCGTATCGCAAACATAAGCCAGCTGTTTGTACACACGGGGATTTACCTTGTCGCCGTAGGTGGTGATGATAGTTTGCTCCTTGGTCTTGGCCTCGGGGAACTTACCGCTGGCAACCAGGAAGTCTGCGTTCATCATATCTACGTCCTGACCGGGATCAGCATTGGCCGTATATTTCTGCAATGCCTCTGTGGCCTTGGCGGGATCCCAATGGTAATAGTAGAAATAATACAATTCAAACCAGGCCGGAGCATAAGCGGGGTCCAGCTGTACAGCCTCTTCAAAGGCGGGGAGGAAATAGTCTTTGTTATTCTGCGTCAGGTACACCTTCCCGATCTTGTATTTTGCTTCTGCATATTTGGGATCGATGGTCAGCGCCTTGTTATAGCTTTGTACGGCATTACCCCCGTCGATGAGCTTGCGATAAGCATCCCCCATCAGGGTATAGGTGCGGGGGTCGTTGAATTTCTTCACCTCGGTGGCCTGCTTCAGCTTCTCGATGGCATAAGTGGCGTCGCCTGCCTTGGGATCGATGTTGGCGTCAGCTACCGCATTCAGCACATCGATGTCTTTCCCCTTGGTGAGGCTTATAGCCGTCTCGAAACGTTGACGGGCATCCGTGGCCTTGCCCATATGCAGCTCTACTTCACCCATGCCCGCCAGCAGCAACGGAGCGCTGCCATTGGTCTGCAATGCCTTGGAATAAAGATCGCCTGCAGCCGTCGAATCCTTCATAGCCAGCAGGGTCTGTCCCTGCCAGTAAATGGCTTCAATATTGTTGGGATTGGATGCCAGTATCTTATCGAATACGTCTTTCGCACTCTTATACCTTTGATAATAGAGAAATTTCTTTCCCTGGTCCACTGACTGAGCCATCGCCCCGACACAAAGACCAGCAAGAGCCGCTACCAGTAAGCTTAATCGAATCTTATTCTTCATGTACTTTAGCTGTTTAATATGTGTGAAATGTAAATGTATAAATTTATAGATTATTATAATTACTTAGTCATCTGTACTTGTTGTATGCTGAAGGACATTTTCACCGGCCAGAGAAAGGCCTTGCTGAAGATCAGCTGTCCTCTTTCATACTGCAGGAAATTAGCGAAGTTGCCACCCACCCCGGAGAAATTCTCCTTCAGAATATAATACAAAGACCGCACCAACGGATAGCGATGCAACGCAATATTTGCCTGGTACGGTTTCACATAGGTGGCTCCGCCACAGCTTGTACACCGCAGGGAAGCTATCTTGACATTGGGCAGGAACATGTTCTGATTAGGATCTCCCTCACCGATCCAGCTGACCCCGATGAAACCTACCGCCCGGGGCGTAGCGGCGACATAATTAATTACCTCCTCGCTGGAATTGGCAGCCGTGACCCGCTTGCTCAGCGGCTGGCCCTTTAAAATGGAATCCATGGCATACCGCACCGTGCTTGTCGCCGACCGGCCATCCATGACAGGCTTATGGACCGTATCCCTGCCATCCAGCATCGCCCGGATATCATCTATCTCAAAGACCGAATCCTTCGCATTGTTATTGACGATGACCGCAACGGCATCATAGGCCAGCGGCGACATCGAAGGCACCAGGTGAAAGGAATCCTGGTAGAACTTCTCCTCGTCCGGGCTCAGCCCGCGGGTGACAATGATCATCCGGGTGCTGTCCGTGGTCAGGTCCCGCAGACATTGCGCCTCAGGCTTGTATTGGGCAATCACCTTTACATTCGGAAAGGACGACTCGAAAACCTTGATCTGGCTGTCTATGACGGGCTTGAACGATTCGTCAATGCTGATCCGCAAAGTGCCGGAAGTGGACGTTTCCTGGGGAGAATTATTCCCATTGTTGCCGCATCCCCCCAGCAGGAGACAAAGAGCCAGTCCTACCAATAAACCCTTACCATTATTACAAAGAAGTCCGAAAAACGGGCTTCTGGAAAATATCCCCCGTTTTTCGGATACCTCTAATATTTGTCCTTCGGACGACGAACCTGTGGTCCGTCCTGGTCGTGGAACTCGCATCAACGATAATAATTTTTTTTATAGCCCCGGTATATCCGCCAGCCTCCGTACAATAGCCATAAGCCGGAAAAGACGTACCGGAAGAAATCATCGAATTCAAAGCCGAACTTGGGCGCCAGCAGCATAAATACTCCAAACCCAAAAATGATCACACCCATGCCATAGTCGAGGATCGACCTCCTCAGCTCATATCGCTTCCTCCTCCCATCAGGTGCTTCATTTTCCATGTTTAAACAGTGTTTTTGTTTTGTACGCCCGTTTATACGCCCTTTTCCGCCATATATCCGTCCACAGGACGGGCAAATTAAGGAAATAAGCGCAAAAAGAAAGCACCGTATAAGGTCTATTACTTATTAATTTCTTCTTAATTCAAGCCCGGCGCCTTCCAAAACGAACCACAGGTTCGTCGTCCGAACATCCGTTGTCCGGATATACCATATGATGCTTTACCTGGCCCCTTTCCATAAAGCAAATGCCTCACCTTCACTGTATTTTACCAGAACGGGCCGGAGGCTCGTTGTCCGATGGACCATCATTTGACTTTTCCGGAAAACGGGCCACATTTCTCCTGAAAGCCCGTTTTGCGGACATTTTTTAACAGTACCTTTGCGGCGATGGAAAAAGCACCGCCCTCATCGTTTTTAATGGTTTGTCTCGGCAATATCTGCCGCAGCCCACTGGCGGAAGGCATTCTGCAGGAAAAGGCCCGGGCGGCCGGCCTCGACTGGAAAGTCGACAGCGCCGGTACCACCAGCTATCACGTCGGCGAAGCCCCCCATCAACTATCGCAAAAAGTGGCCCGTATCAATGGCGTCGACATCAGCCGGCAGCGTGCCAGGCGATTCAGTGCCGATGACTTTCAACGATTTGACAAAATATATGCCATGGCAGGCGATGTCCTGGACCAGATCAGACGCATCGCAGGCCGCCAGTATGATCCCGGCAAAATAGAGCTCCTGTTGAACGAGCTGACCCCCGGTGGCAACGAGGACGTCCCTGACCCCTGGTATGGTCCCGAACCCGGGTATCATGAAGTGTACAAGCTCATCGACGCCGCAGCCGACAAGATCATCGAAAAATATGGCCAGCCCGGCGCCGGCCCCAAAATATCTTCCACCGACGTAGCCAACTCCAAAGTATGAGCAGCCTTAAACCATCTCTTCCCCAGGGCACCCGTGACTTCGGTGCCGCCATTGTCCGCAAGAGAAATTATATCTTCCAAACCATCCGTACCGTCTTCGAACTATATGGTTTTCAACCCCTGGAAACCCCTGCGATGGAGCAGCTGGAGACCCTCATGGGCAAATACGGAGAGGAAGGCGATAAGCTGATCTTTAAGATACTCAACAACGGTCTGGGCGACCCCAGGAATATAGAAAAATCCCGCAAGGCGTTTGAAAAGGCCCTGGATGGGAAGAATGACAAGGACCTCACGGAAAGGGCCCTTCGGTATGATCTTACCATCCCTTTCGCCCGGTATGTAGCCATGAACCATGGACAGCTCAGCTTCCCTTTTAAGCGCTACCAGATGCAACCCGTCTGGCGGGCAGACCGTCCCCAGAAAGGCCGTTATCGCGAGTTCTATCAGTGCGATGCCGATGTGGTCGGCAGCCAGTCGCTTATCAACGAGGTCGAGCTGGCAAACATTTATAAGGAAGCCTTCCAAAGACTGGCCGTACCCGCAGAGATACGTATTAATAATAGGAAGATCCTTGCCGCCCTTGCCGAAGTTTGTGGCGGTGCGGATAAGATGACGGATATCACCGTAGCCATCGACAAACTGGATAAGATAGGGCTTGACAAGGTAACGGAAGAGCTTACCCAGCGGGGGCTAAGTCCCGGCCAGACAGCCGCCATCGAACAATACCTGGCCATTGACGGGGACAATCATAGCAAGCTGGAGCAGCTAAAACAACTCTTCGTCTCCAATGAAACGGGCCGGAAAGGCATTGCCGAGCTGGAATACCTGCTGGAGTATGGCGATCACAAGCCGGCGGCCAGCCCCGAAACAGGATCATCTGCTCCCCTTGTCCTCGACCTCACCCTGGCCCGCGGCCTGAACTATTATACCGGCACCATCTTCGAAGTAAAAGCTACCACTGTCCAGATGGGCAGCATCGGTGGCGGCGGGCGTTATGATGACCTCACCGGACTTTTCGGCGTACCAAATATTCCCGGCGTGGGCATCTCTTTTGGGGTCGATCGGATTTATGACGTGATGGAAGAGCTCCAGGTCTTCCCCCAGGACGTACATACCAGCACCAAAGTCCTTTTCTTCCACCTGGGCGAGGCCGAATCCCGGGCCGCTTTTGGATTGATGCAGCAGCTGCGCGCCAAAGGCGTTCCCGCAGAGCTTTATCACGAACAGGCTAAATTCGACAAGCAGTTCAAATACGCAGAGAAAAAGGGAATACGGTATGCTGTCATCCTGGGCAGCGAAGAGCTGGCAACCGGGGCATGCAAGCTAAAAGACCTTCAAAGCAGCCAGCAATCTGCATTAAGCTTTGATGAGCTGTTGCAATTCAGGTTTTAGTAACATATCTTTATCCATTACTACCATTTTTTACTAAACAAATGCTATGAACAGAGCCCTATCCCTGTACTGCCTGCTGGCAGCACTTTCGTTTACTACTGTACTCACCGCCCAAACTACCAATCCCTTCTTCCGGCACATTCCTCCGGATGCGGAGCAGGTCTACCATATCAACCTCGCCGCTCTTGGCTCCAAGATCAGCTGGGATGACATCTCGGGTCTCATACCACCCCCCAAGTCAGCATCCGACCAGGAAATGATGAAATATGTAAAAGACCCCTCCCTATCAGGTATCGACTTTCATCAGGGCTTCATCATTTCCTCAAGTCACCTGAATAAAAGCACCGACAGCCCCGCCTGTATCACCATCCTGGCCCAGCTCACCGATTCCGGCAAGCTGTTTTCGCTGATCCGTGACAAGGAGAAAGGTCTCCGGACCTTCACGCTTCCCGGCAAAGGCTCCGCCGCCGGCAAGGACAAGATGGCATTCGCCTGGAATGATAAGATGGTTGTGGTCACCATCATTACCACTCCCAAATCAACCCAGCAAAATCTAAAAAGCAGTACAGTTCCCTCCACCGCCTACTATACCCTCACGGCCGCCAAAAAGAGCATGGCCGCGCTGGAAGGATTCACCAGCAGCTTCTATACAACGGACGCTACCTTTATCAACGGCTTCTCCGATGATGCCGATTTTCACGCCTGGTCGAAACCCGGCTCCTTCTTTTATCAGCTGATGGAGATGAGCAGGAAGAAGAATCCATTGGGCAATAGTATGAAAAATATTCCCAGGCCGCAGTCGAACATGCATACGTTGACGGCTTTTCGTTTTGATGTGGGAAAGATCACAGTCCGCACAACCGTAATGGTGCCTCCGGACTCCGCCAAAATTTTCAGCATCTTCAATACACGTCCACTCAATACAGACCTTATCACCCATCTCCCCGGCCGTGCAGTATTGGGCATGTTCAACCTCCACATTGCTCCTCCGGCACTGAACGAGCTGCTGGATCACTATCATACCAGACATTTGGTAGACTCCATGATGGCTCATAGCGGGTTGACGATAGATGACTTTACTAAAGCCCTTAAAGGCGACTTTCTTATAGCAGGGATGGAGCCAACCGAAAAGCCCGACACAGGTGACATCAAGCCCAATGTCTTTTTTGTCGCCACTATCGCCGATATGGGCACATTTATGAAGATCGTCGGCAAGTTAGGGCTGAACACAGACTCCTCCGGTGGTATGCTGGGGAAGATGAAGGCGGGCTTTACCCTCAGGGATAATATACTGGTGATTGGTCCCAAAGGAAAGACAGACGCTTTCTTTACCACGAGCAATCCCGCCAACCTCAGTTTAGTGGATGATCGCGTCCGGAACAATGCATTTAGCGTGGTGTTGGATATAAAAGCCATTTCAGGATTGATAGCGGAGGCCAACCATGGCGAGCCTACCAAAAAGACCCAACAAGCGCTTCATTTCCTCAGCGCTCTCGATCGGCTGACATACGCGGCCGGCAACTACCAAAATGGACAATCAGACTATTATTTCGAATTGAAGATGACCAACTCCTCGGAGAATAGTTTGCGCAGTCTGTTCAATTTGTTACATTGATCGCCTGGCCCGGTCCACCTGGACCGGGCTATTTATACATATCCATATTTCCGCTTGAACTCTTCCAGCTCCTGTTCATTCAACATTCTAAGCATATAAGTGCGTCTGTTCCGATTGTGTTCGACAAAGGGTATGTGTAGCTGATAAAATGCATCAAAGACCTCGGCCAATTGCTGTACATGCTGTTTGCTGGACAGATAAAAACCGCATTTGATCACAGCGCCGCCAGACTCGAATTTCAGGTCGTTGGTCATCCCGTCCGAATTGCTGCCCGACACCATCGCACCGTCATTGACATACAGGCCGTCATAAGCCTCCACATTGAAATCCATGTTCTTTACCATCTTCATAGGATAAAATATATCCCCCACTTTGATACCCGCCGTACTGACGATCAACTCCTCACTCGAAAGTCCATAGTTGCGTACATCACCTCTCGCGATGAGGGCGCCGATGATCACCACCCCAATACCAACTCCGAATACATAAGGGTAATAGCTGTTGAGAGAGGGAATGAACGCCACCAATAAAGAAGATGCAGCAATAAAGAGACCCGCATAAGCGATATAGGCCCTTTTATTCCTGCGGGAAATAACGATCTTGGTATGAAATTCCATAATATAATAACGTTCAGACTCTTCCCTAACGTATATCACGCCTTCTCATACACCACGGCCGCCCCCTGCCCTACCCCCACACACATCGTCGCCAACGCATACCGTACATCCCTTCTCTTCATCTCATGCAGCAAGGTCGTGGAGATACGAACCCCGCTGCAACCCAGCGGGTGACCGATAGCAATCGATCCGCCGTTGACATTCACTTTTGTCGTATCCAATCCCAGATCGCGAATACAGGCCAGCGCCTGCACGGCAAAAGCCTCGTTCAATTCCACCAGGTCCAGGTCCTTTACCGTAAGCCCAGCCCGCTGTAACGCCTTTTGAGTAGCAGGGACGGGACCAATCCCCATGATCGCAGGATCTACCCCCGCCACGGCCATGCTGACGACACGGGCTACGGGTTTGAGCTTGTATTTCTTCATGGCCTCCTCGCCGGCCAGCAGCATCGCTGCCGCACCGTCATTGATTCCCGCCGCATTGCCGGCAGTCACAGTGCCATCCTTTGCAAAGGCTGGTCGCAACGCCGCCAGTTTCTCCATTGAAGTATGCCGCGGTTGTTCATCTTTGTCAAAAAATATCTTCTCGTCCTTACCACCCAACACTTCTACCGGCGCTATTTCATCCGACCATTTGCCTGACGCCAGCGCGGCAAAATATTTTTCCTGGGAAGCCAGCCCAAAAACATCCTGCTCCTCCCTCCCGATCTTCCATCGCTTGGCGACATTCTCCGCCGTCTCGCCCATGGAATAAGGATAGTATTGATCCGCCAGCTTCTTATTGGTAAATCTCCAGCCAATGGTGGAGTCGAATATCTCCGCATTTCTATTGTAGGCGTGAGATGATTTTCCCATCACAAAGGGGGCTCTCGTCATGCTTTCAACTCCTCCGGCAATATACAGCTCTCCGTCCCCACACATAAGAGCCCGGGCGGCATCCATAACGGCCTGCAGACCCGAGGCGCAGAGCCTGTTCACCGTATTGCCCGCCACCGACACGGGAAGTCCCGCCAGAAGGGCTGCCATACGGGCCACATTCCGATTGTCCTCCCCCGCCTGGTTAGCATCTCCCGCGATAAGGTCTTCGATAGCAGCAGGATCGATGCCCGCATTGCGCGCCAACAGCCGCCTCACCACATGGGCCAGCAGGTCGTCCGGACGGATAGAGCTAAGACCGCCCCCATATTTCCCAATAGGGGTACGAACGGCGTCGATGACATATACTTTGTTCATAGATAATATTTTAAACGCAGCCGCCGCAAGTTAAGGTTTTCCCCCATCTGTGTAATTCTTTCCACTTCCTCACGGCCATAGGCTATCTAATCACATCATAATCAAAGCCTTTTGGCTGGCATTATTTTCACAGTACGTCTGTAAAAAGACCATACTATGATCCGTAAATCCAGCACAAATCAGCTCCATCGATACGACCATCTGATCCCTCCCATGAAAAAAGCCTTGAAGTTTACGGCCCGGGCTACCTGGTTTTTGATGAAGACGCTCGTAAAGGCGGCATTTTATCTTCCAGTCATTATGAGCCGGACCGATGAGCATGAGCCACCGGCATCTACGCCGAAACCTCCCCGCATGCCTTCTCCCGCGACGGCATTTCCTGCGCCTTGAATGGCCCTGGCCGGTCCGAATGGCCCGCTGCACAAAATAGTTGTCTAAAAATTTGACTCTTACCCTACGTCATAGCCTATGTTTGTCGGGTGAAAAATCATTATTCCGTCAAACAGCTGGCCAGCCTGGCCGGCGTCAGCGTACGTACCCTGCACCTGTACGACGAGATAGGATTACTAAAACCTTCC
>Ga0068852_100001221_pt1 | contig 17094 bp, 16 predicted proteins | sample KBSCornC22_FD_66594 | JGI IMG/M metagenome (GOLD analysis project Ga0068852, IMG submission 66594) | Corn rhizosphere microbial communities from Kellogg Biological Station, Michigan, USA - KBS Corn C2-2 | ecosystem: Host-associated > Plants > Roots > Rhizosphere > Soil ... | reverse complement strand
CCGCATGAAACTGCGCATATCATTGAAGAATGGGCTAAAGAAGGGTTTGTGAATATTGTAGGTGGATGTTGCGGCACCACGCCCGATCATATAAGGCACATCGCTGAACAGGTGAAAAAATTTGAAGCAAGGAAATTACCGATATTGGAAGAAGTATCGTAAAGTAAGGTTGATAAAATTTATCTGCCAGTGAAAAAAAGTCTTTTAAAAGATTATTAGTACGGGAAAATAAACTGGAAATTCTATGGATTTGAAGTTTCCGGCAAACCAAAATAAAATGTCAACAACTAAAATTATAAAACCTTTTTTAAGGCTTTCCGGATTAGAGCCTCTTGTAGTTCGCCCCGAAACCAATTTCATCAACATTGGTGAGCGCACCAACGTTACGGGCTCCAAAAAGTTCGCCCGTTTAATAAGGAGTGGAAATTATGAAGAAGCATTATCCGTAGCACGTCAGCAGGTAGAGAACGGTGCTCAAATTCTTGACGTAAATATGGATGATGCTTTGCTTGATGGCGAAAAAGCTATGTCCACATTTTTAAATTTATTGCAGGCTGAGCCTGACATTGCTAAGATCCCGGTGATGATTGATTCTTCCAAATTCAATATAATAGAAGCGGGGTTGAAATGCGTACAGGGAAGATGCATCGTGAATTCTATTTCGATGAAGGAAGGAGAAGAGAAATTTTTGGAACAAGCTTTCATTTGTAAAAGCTTCGGCGCAGCCGTAATTGTAATGGCGTTCGATGAAAAAGGACAGGCAGATACAATAGAAAGAAAAGTATCTATCTGCAGCCGGGCTTATAAAATTTTAACAGAACAGGCAGGCTATAAACCTGAAGATATTATATTTGACCCCAACATTTTTGCTATTGCAACAGGTATTGAAGAACATAACAATTACGGCGTTGATTTTATTGAAGCCACCCGCGAAATAAAAAGATTGATGCCGCTTGCAAAAGTAAGCGGAGGCGTAAGTAATGTTTCATTTTCATTTCGTGGTAACGATACAGTTAGAGATGCCATGCATGCGGTCTTTTTATATCATGCCATCCAGGCAGGCATGGATATGGGTATTGTAAACGCAGGTCAACTGGAAGTGTATGAGCAAATTGATCCGGTATTGAGAGAATTATGCGAAGATGTAATTCTTAACCGAAATGAAGATGCAACTGATAAATTGCTTGCATTTGCTGAAACCGTAAAAGCAAAAGGAAAGGAAGTTGTAAAAGATGAAGCCTGGAGAAGTGAACCTGTAGAAAAGCGTTTAAGCCATGCGTTAGTAAACGGTATTACGGATTATATTGAAATAGATACGGAAGAAGCAAGGTTGAAATATCCGAAGCCACTGGAAGTAATTGAAGGGCCGTTAATGGATGGAATGAACATAGTTGGCGATCTTTTTGGAAGCGGAAAAATGTTTTTGCCACAGGTAGTGAAGAGCGCAAGAGTTATGAAAAAAAGTGTGAATTATCTCTTTCCTTTTATTGAGGCAGAAAAAGAAAAAACAAAACAAGCCAATATTGAAGCTGGAATTTTAAATGTTGAAGGGGCAGGGCCTGCAAAAATTTTAATGGCCACAGTAAAAGGCGATGTGCACGATATTGGTAAAAATATTGTTGGTGTTGTGTTAGGCTGCAATGGTTATGAAGTTATTGATCTTGGAGTAATGGTTCCTGCCGATAAAATATTGCAAGCTGCAAAAGAAAATGATGTGGCCGTAATTGGACTTAGTGGTTTAATAACTCCATCTCTTGATGAAATGGTGCATGTGGCAAGGGAAATGAAACGCAATAATTTTAAAATACCATTAATCATCGGAGGCGCCACTACTTCGCGTTTACACACTGCTGTTAGAATTGCTCCTGAATTTGATAATGGAGTCGTTCATGTGCTTGATGCTTCAAGAAGTGTTACGGTTGCTGGTAATTTATTGAATAAGGATACTAAAGACAGCTTTCTTACGCAAATAAAAGCAGAGTATGATAAATTAAAAAAGGACTTTGGAAACAAAAGATCAGCAAAAAAGTTATTGCCATTTGGTGAAGCACAAAAAAATAAATTACAAATTAACTGGAATGATTTTAAACCAGTAGCTCCCACTTTTACAGGAACCAAAGTTTTTAAAGATTATGATCTTAACGAAATTTATAATTACATTGACTGGCAGCCTTTTTTTATAGCTTGGGAAATGCATGGAAAATTCCCACAAATATTATCCGATGAAAAAATTGGAGAAGCTGCAACCAAGCTATATAATGAAGCGCAGATTTTTTTGAAAAAATTGATTAAAGAAAAATGGCTTACGGCTAAAGGTGTAGTTGGTTTTTGGGAAGCTTCAGCAATTGGAGATGATACAGTGGTAGTAAAAGACGATAATACAACTATTCATCTTGAATTTTTGCGTCAGCAAAATGCGAAAGCTCCAGGCCAGCCAAATATTTCACTAGCTGATTTTATAAAAACGCAAAATATTTCTCTTTCGGAAGATCAACAAAATTCCGATTTCATAGGAGCCTTTGCGGTCTCTATTCATGGGATTGAGCCACACATAGAAAGATTTAATAAAGAATTTGATGATTATAGTAAAATTATGCTACAAGCTCTTGCAGACAGGCTTGCGGAGGCCTTTGCAGAATTATTGCACAAGCGTACGAGAAAAGAATTCTGGGCGTATGCCACAGACGAACATTTGTCTGCAGAAGAATTAATTGCAGAAAATTATTTAGGGATACGCCCTGCCCCGGGATATCCTGCATGCCCAGATCATACAGAGAAATACAAGCTTTTTAAGCTTCTAAATGCGCAGGAAAATGCAGGCATTACATTAACAGAATCTTTGGCAATGTACCCTGCCGCTTCTGTATGTGGCTGGTATTTTGCACATCCCGATAGTAAATATTTTGGTATTGGTAAAATTGGTAAAGACCAGGTGGAAAATTATGCGCAAAGAAAGAATATGACTGTTGAAGAAGTGGAAAAATGGTTAAGGCCACAGTTGGAGTATGATGCCTGATAACGGATAGTAACTCAAAGGAAATAATTTTTCCTCAACATATATATCATAATTTTTAGAGCAACGCGGTTTAAATAAAGTTGTATCTAACTACCGCGGGTACACGAAAATGAATGCTCTGTGCCATTTATGTATTGAAGTATAGATGTATCTCATTTAATAAAAAACCTTTTCGATATTCATCGTTTTCAATCGTACATATCTAATTTTACAGTTAGAAGGGTATAAACGAAAATTATGCGAATCATCACATATAATGTAAACGGGATAAGAGCGGCAATAAAAAGAGGTTTTATTGACTGGCTTAAAACCGATCCGGCAGATATAATATGCCTTCAGGAAATAAAAGCTCATAGGGAAGATATCGATATCGAATCAATAGAAGCTGCAGGATATCGTTCGTGGTGGTTCTCAGCGCAAAAAAAAGGATATAGCGGAGTTGCAATTTTAAGTAAGCTTTCTCCCGACAATGTTGAATATGGCCATGGCAATGATCAAAGCGATTTTGAAGGAAGAGTTTTGCGGGCCGACTTTAGCGACATTACCTTAATAAACGCATACTTTCCTTCTGGCACCACCGGCGAGCCGCGACAATCCTACAAATACGTGTGGCTCGGTGAGTTTCTTGACTATCTTAATGAACTTCGGAAAACCAGAACCAAAATAATTGTTTGCGGCGACTATAACATTGCTCATAAAGAAATTGATATTCATAATCCTGTTTCTAATAAAAAAACGTCTGGCTTTTTACCCGACGAAAGAGCCTGGTTTGACAAATTTATAGAGAATGATTTCGTTGACGGGTTTCGTCATCTTAATCAGGACCCGAATCAATATTCATGGTGGAGTATAATGCGGCCCAGCACAAGGCTTGAAAACAAAGGCTGGAGAATTGATTATATTAATGTATCAACCAATTTGCGTGATTTTATTAAAGATGTAAAGATTTATCCGGAAGTAAAGCATAGTGATCATTGCCCGGTTTACCTTGAGCTAAATCCTTAATCATGCTTGCTTATAATATTACCACTAAGGTTAATAACTCCATTGTAAACGAATGGCTGCTGTGGCAAAAGCAATTTAATATCCCAGAAATCATGAGTACAGGATTATTTTATGAGTATCGTTTTTTTAAATTACATGACCACGATGAAACGGAAGGGAGGACTTTTGTGTTGCAGCTTTTCGCAAAAGAACGGGAAGAATATGATAAATACATACGAGACTATTCCATAATTTTTCGTGAAAAAGCTTTTCAAAAATGGGGTAATTTATTTATATCGTTTCAAACACTTCTTCAAAGTGTGCATTAGAAGTGCATATTTTTTATTTGTATTCTTAGAAGCTTTGTCTTTTAAAACCCTTTACAGTGAAGGGTTTAAGACAATCTTATAAAACTGTTGCTGGCATTGAGTTTTAAAGGATTTCGTATTTTTTCAAACTAAAAAACTTTCTATGAAATTAATATTAAACCTTTGCCAATTGCGGATTTCAGCAAAATAGAAGCAAAAAAAATTTGTAAAAAATTTTGTCGCAATAAAAAACCTTATATATTTGTTGCTGTTTAAAAAAATCAAATAAAATTATTATGAACAAAGCTGAATTAATCACCAAGATGGCTGATGATGCAGGAGTTACCAAGACACAAGCTAATGCTACTTTAGATTCTTTCGTAGAAGCAGTAACCAAAACTTTAAAAGGTGGAGGCAAAGTTACACTTGTAGGCTTTGGTACTTTTTCTGTAAGTAAAAGAGCTGCCCGTAACGGGCGTAATCCTCAAACAGGAGCTGTTATTAAAATTAAAGCTAAGAAAGTAGCTAAATTTAAGGCAGGAAAAGAATTATCAGCAAAAATCTGATTATTGGTAAACTTCTTAAAAGCAAGATACATTGGTGTATCTTGCTTTTTTTATGTTATTTTTCAGTTTTGATATTTATAAATGTTACAATCTTAAATCAATTAAAAAAATTATTTCATGGGACGTGGTGATAAGAAAACTAAAAAAGGAAAAATATTTCAAGGCTCTTTCGGAAAAGTAAGATCTTCAAAAACAAAAGCAAAAAAGGTTGAGAAGAAAGAAGCTCAATAAAATGTTTTAAGGAGCAAGCCTTTCAATTATCCATAAATTTTTTTCATTTCTAACATATTGCAGGCGATCATGAAGCCTGCCTGGCCGACCCTGCCAAAACTCTACCAGGGTTGGCTTTACAATATAACCTCCCCAATGCTGAGGACGCGGAATATGTTGAGACTTGAATCTTTCGTTATAATAAGAAACGTTTGCTTCAAGAACTTCCCTGTTTTTAATCACTTCACTTTGAGGAGAGCTCCATGCGCCGATACGGCTTTGTATAGGCCGTTTTGAAAAGTACTCATCACTTTCCTTGCCACTGATTTTTTCAATCTCTCCTTCAACTCTTATTTGCCTTTCCAGTTCTTTCCAAAAGAAAACAAGAGATGCAAAAGGATTTTGATGTAATTGAGTACCCTTTTTACTGTTATAATTTGTAAAAAAAATAAATCCGTCTTTTCTTATTTCTTTTAATAAAACAATTCGGGCAGAGGGTTTACCTTCATGGGTACATGTAGCAAGCGTCATAGCATTCACTTCTTCTATATCGCTTGCTATTGCTTGTTTCCACCATTTTTCAAATTGCACTATAGGATCTGCTTCTACGTCTTTTTCAAGCAGAGATTGTAACCGATATTCTTTTCTGATACCTGCTAAATCGGTAGTTATTTGCATAAATAAATTTCTAAGGCGATTAGATAAAGAAGACAAAGTTAAATAAGGAAGGGTTATGTAACTACGACCAAATAAAGAAAACGGCTTTATCTATTTATAAATGAAATCATCTTAATGAGATATATAGCTACGGGACGGAAGGTTAATTGATATAATTCGGCACCAGTTGAGAAATTTTTCATTAACGGAAATATTTCTTCGGAATAGGATTACATCTCTCCTAATAAATGTTTTTCGAGCCGGGCTTTTAACTTCAGTTTTTCGTCTTCACAAAGAGCAAGCTTACTTTCTAATTCACTAAGATGAACAAGGCGCATTTCCTGACGCAGATCTTTTTTACTAAGCTCTACTATCCTTATTCTTAAATCATCAGCTTCGCTTTGCAGTTCAATATATTCTTTTTGTAACATCGAATATTTTTCACGAATTGTTACTTCCGAGAGTAGTAATTGCTCAAGCTCCTTTTCGCGTTCTGAGGATGCTGTAAGCTGGGCTTGCAGCAATTCTACCTGGCTTTGCAAAGAATCTACCAAATGCAACCTGCTATCATTATCACTTTGAACTTCAGCATTGTGGGAGTTATTTTGTGATAATTCTTTCAGTCTTGCTTCTGTATCTTCAAGTATCTGGCTCATAGCATCAAGTTCATTTTCAAGCTTTTCCTTAGCCTCATTTTCCTGGTAAAACATTTCCTTCCAATCCTCTTCTTGTTCAACTAAAGTACCAGTCTGCCCTGTTTTAGCTTCAGTGCTTCGTTCTTCCTCAAGCGCTTTCAGCCGTTCTTGCAATTTTGTGAACTGCATATTATAAAATGAAGCACTGTCTTCAACTGTTTGCAGCTTTTTCTTTATGGCAGTCAACGATTCAGTTTGCGGCTGCGCATCAGTGATTTTAAAATTATTCTTTCCAAATCTCCAGAATGAACGTTTATCTGTAGGCAAAAATTCGTAGGAACTAACTATCATGCGGTAGGAAAAAATAATACACGCAATAAGAATAATGAGAGACAGTAACCACCATATCCACATAAGGCGCTTAATTTAAAAATAAAAAAGTATATAATTTTTAAATCCAAGGGGGTTATAACCGAAAAGTGTTCATAGGTATAGAAGCCGAAATTCCGTATTGGATAGGCTTTTATAAAAAAATGTAAATTAAACAATTATTATCCGGAAACCAAAGTACCAACTTTTTCTCCTGTTACTACTCGCAATAAAGTACCGGGTGTATTCATATCAAAAACAATAATAGGAAGTTGATTTTCCATGCAAAGTGTAAAAGCTGTCATATCCATCACCTTTAAGTTTTTAGATATACATTCAGCAAATGTGATGATCTCAAATTTCTTTGCCAGTTTATCTTTTTCGGGATCGGCAGAGTAAATTCCATCAACTCTGGTACCCTTTAAAATAACATCGGCTTTAATTTCAATAGCTCTTAAAGAACCGGCTGTATCTGTTGTAAAGTAGGGATTTCCGGTGCCTGCGCCGAAAATTACAACACGGCCTTTTTCAAGATGTCGAATCGCTCGGCGTCGAATATAAGGCTCAGCGATCTGTTCCATTTTTATGGCGCTTTGCAGCCTGGTGTATACACCTACTCTTTCAAGCCCGCTTTGTAAAGCCATCCCATTAATAACCGTTGCAAGCATACCCATATAATCGCCTTGTGCCCGCTCTATGCCAGTTTCAGCCTCGTTCATACCGCGGTAAATATTACCACCGCCAATAACAATAGCTACCTGCACGCCAAGCTCTGTAATTAGTTTGATATCGCTAGCATATTGCGAAATCACATTTGAATCGAGCCCAAAATTATGATTACCCATTAAAGATTCACCGGAAAGCTTAAGAAGAATACGTTTAAACCTAGGAAGCATCTGCAGGAATAAATTTTGTTTGCGGGGCGAAGATAACGGATTTATAATTTGATAGAAATCTCATTTTCAGTTTGAAGTAAGTAATAATAAAAAAAGCCGTAAAACACGGCCTTTTATTAAATATTTTATTAAAAATTACCCTAATGCTACTCTCTTAAATTCTGTGACCTTCAAATCTGCGTCTATGCTTTTTAAATAATCAGCAACAGATTTGTTACCATCCTTTACAAATGCCTGGGCAAGCAGTGTACTTTCTTTAAAGAATTTATTGATCTTTCCAATTGCTATTTTCTCAGCCATTTCCGCTGGTTTACCTTCAGCTTTTACCTGTTCAATAGCAATTTCCTTTTCGCGTGCGATTGTTTCCGCCGGTACTGAATCCTGGTCAACGGCAATAGGATTCATAGCGGCAATCTGCATAGCTACATCTTTGCCAGCTTCATCAGCCTTTTTATTAAAGCCGACTAAAACACCCATTCTGTATGATCCATGTATATAAGCTGCTACATAAGGAGCATCAATTCTTTCAAATCGCGAAATACTTATTTTTTCACCAATCTTTGCAACCTGTTCATTGAGCTTGTCCTCGATTAGTTCATTATCAATTTTTGTCTTTGTAAGTTCTTCAGCATTCTTTACATTGTTAGCAATTGCTGCATCCATTATTGATTGTGCAAATGCAACGTAATCTGCATTTTTACTTACAAAATCAGTTTCGCAACTTACATTAATAATATAACCGGTTTTATTATCGCCTGAAGTCTGGGCTATGATAACTCCTTCCTTTGCTTCGCGGTCGCCACGTAACGCGGCAACTTTTTGACCTTTTTTACGTAAATAATCAATCGCTGCTTCAAAGTCGCCATTAGATTCAGTTAATGCCTTGCGACAATCCATCATGCCAGCGCCTGTTTGCTGGCGCAGCTTATTTATATCTGCTGCTGTAATTGTTGTTGTACTCATTAAATAAAATATTTAACTATGTTATGAAACATTGTTTGTTTGAAATAAAATCTCTCAAATGAAAGTGTTTGCTTAATATACCAGAAAATATGCCACAGGAAGATTAAGCAATTACCTGCGGCCTCCTGGCCCGCCCGGCCTTCCACCACCTTGGCCTGGGCCCGCAACACGGCGTTTTTGAGGACCAGCTGGCCCTCTTCCTTTGCCACCGCCTGGGCCTGCAGAACCTCTGCGGCGTTCTTTTTCGTCGTCAGAACCTACATCAAATTTTATTGCATCAGCATTATGGTCGTCTGCATTATCTTCAGTTTCTTCAGCCTTTTCTGCTTGTCTTTCTGCAAGGCCTTCCGCTATCGCTGCCACTATATAATTGGTTACTATAGCTATTGATTTTGTAGCATCATCATTTGCAGGAATTGAAAATTCAACCTTATTAGGATCACAGTTCGTGTCAACCATACCAAAGGTGGTAATATTAAGCCTCTTTGCCTCAGAGAGTGCAATATGCTCGTGGCCAATATCAACCATAAATAATGCTGCGGGAATACGGCTTATTTGTGCAATACCGCCCAATACTTTTTCCATTTTGTCCCTATCACGGGTAAGGGTAAGGCGTTCTTTTTTTGTAATGCTGTCTAATGTGCCGTCATTAAGCATCTTTTCAATGCTTTGCATTTTCTTTACACTTTTGCGAACTGTATTGAAATTGGTAAGCATCCCTCCAAGCCAGCGCTCAGTTACAAAAGGCATATTTACTCTTTTCGCTGCTTCAGTTACAATTTCTTTCGCCTGTTTTTTCGTAGCAACAAACATTATTTTTTTACCGCTTTTCGCAATCGATTTTAGTGCTGCTGCAGCTTCCTGCATTCCTTCAACAGTTTTGTTGAGGTCTATAATGTGGATACCTTTTTTCTCAGCAAAAATGTAAGGTAACATTTTTGGATTCCACTTCTTTTTTAAGTGACCAAAGTGAACTCCCGCTTCTAAAAGCTGCTGTTGTAAAGAAGTATTGTTTTCCATTCAATTATTATTAAGTTGTTTAATTAATTGTATTACGTAACCAGTATCAAGTAACAAATGTGACTTATTCCGCTATTAACATTTGCAACTTCTTATCTCTTACTAAACTGGAAGCTCTTTCTTGCTTTCTTTTTACCAGGTTTTTTACGTTCAACAGAACGGGAATCTCTCGTTAGCAAACCTGCTACCTTTAAAGCGGGCTTATATTCAGGATTTACCTGCAATAAAGCGCGTGCGATACCAAGCTTTACTGCTTCTGCCTGGCCTTTAACACCACCGCCATTAGCATTTACTACTACATCAAATTTATCAGATGCATCAATGCTCTTAAAAGGCAACTCGACCTGGTTTTGTAAATAAACAAGAGGAAAATAATTTTTATAGTCCTTTCCATTAATGGTAATATTACCATCGCCTTTGGAAAGAAAAACCCTTGTTACAGCTTCTTTTCTGCGGCCGACAGCATTTTTTTGTTTTTCCATATATTAATTTGAAAATTTGAAAATTTGAAAATTGAAAATGTAAATCAAATTTCGAGCTTCAATTCATTTTTTTTAAAACGTTAAGGGTTGTGGGTTCTGTGCTCCGTGCGGATGTTCTGAACCGGCATACACAAATAGTTTTTTATACATCTTGCGGCCAAGCCTGTTTTTAGGAAGCATACCTTTTATCGCTCTTTCAATAATAACATCCGGCCTTCTTTTTAGAAGATCACCAGCGGTTTCTTCTTTTTTGCCTCCAGGGTAGCCGCTAAAATTGATGTAAATTTTATCATCTAATTTTTTACCCGTAAATTTTATTTTGTCACAATTAGTAACAATAACAAAATCTCCGCAATCAACATGCGGAGTGTAATAGGCTTTGTTCTTACCACGGAGAACGGACGCTATTTTAGCGCACATGCGGCCAACGGTTTGATTAGTGCCGTCAACAACGTACCAGTTACGCTGCACGGTAGCCTCGTTCGCATGTTTAGTGGTGAAATGTAACTTGCTCATTTTATTTTTTTAGTAGTTTCAATTTTAATAATGAAACCTGTTTGTAAGCTGCCGCTATCCCGGCAATTTTTTTAAAGGAGTGCAAAGGTATGGTGAAACAGGATATAAATAATACAAAAGACTACTTTTTTTATATCCACCCTTTCTAACTTGTTGATTATCTATTAAAATTTTGACTGGGAAAATTACATCATAATTTTGCGATAGGGAATGATAAATTCTGTAGCAATATTATTAATTTTATTAAACAAGTGATTAATATATATTTGCATAAAATTTTTGCAAATGAATAACGTACGAGAATCCGTTACCTTATATTGGGTTTTATTTTTTATATCTGCGATAGTGATTATTTTGATGCTGATTTTTATACGTCCGTATTTTTGGATGGCTTTACCTTTTGTAATTACTACATTTAGCAAAGCGCTTAGAATCATTTAGATTTCTAAATAACCCCGCACATTATTTTAGAACTTCATTCAGTTTATTTCTTAAATCGCTTCCACGCAAAGAAGTTGCAATTACTTTTCCGTCGGGGTCAATCAATACATTATAGGGAATAGCTTCCACATTATATAATCCGGCCGCAGCGCTGTTCCAATACTTTAAATCACTTACCTGTTTCCAATCAAGCCCATCATTTTTAATTGCTGTAAGCCAATCCTGCTTTTCTTTATCAAGAGAAACACCAAGTACTGTAAAATTTTTATTTTTGAATTGGTTATAAGTTGCTACCACATTAGGATTTTCCTGGCGGCATGGGCCGCACCAGCTTGCCCAGAAATCAACCAGCACATATTTGCCACGCAACGAACTTAAAGTAAATGGTTTGCCGTTTACATCGGGCAATGTAAAATCAGGAGCCATTTTTCCTACTGCTACACCTCCTTCTTCAGTTTGTTGCTGTTGTTTCGTTTGGGCTGTATTATAAGCTTCAAATTGCTTCGACACATCAGCAACCGCGGAGTTTTTTGGAAATTTTTTCAACAAGCCATCGATAAGTTTTTTTACGGTATCCATCCCAATTTCCTGAGAATAACTTAAAGCAAATATGGCGACAATCGGGCTTTTGGTAGTATCAATATATTGAGAAAGGAAGTTTTTGTACCAGGTATCTGTATTGTTGAACTGATTTTGTGCAAAAGCAGTAAGGCTATCATTATTTTGTTTTTGAACATCGCTTAAGTTGTGGTCTTGCGAAATAAGAATGGTATGTATCGAATCAAGGGAAATGATGAATTTTGTAAGTGAAACATTCGCCGGAGTATTGAAGCGGTTCGATTCAAGAGTTGAATCTTTTGCATCGCCATTAAAATCAATTTCAGGCTTGTCATTTATAAATATATAGCCTGCATTTTTTTCAAACCTAATTCTGTAAAGTCCTTCCTCAGAAGCAATGGCTTTTACCTTAAAGGCCCCTCCCTTCATATCCGTTGTATCCAATACCTGGGGCGGTTTTTGGCTAAAATATATTTGTTCTAAATAAACTTTTTGGTCGGGAGTTCCCTTTAATTTGCCATTAACTGTAAACTTTCCTATCTCACTATTATGGCTACATGATAATAAAAACAATGTGGTTATAAAAGTCATTAATCTTTTCATGGATATTTCTATTGATTTAATTTTTGATTAAGAATCTCACTTACGGCTTTCATATCTGCTTTCCCTTTACTTATTTTTTTTATTTCCCCGGAGAACAAGCTTATCAGGTTTTTTTTACCCTTTTTATATTCCAAAACTTTATCAGGCATTTTTGATAAAACTTCGTCTACCCATGAGTGCAAAGAATCATCATTTTTTTCCAGCAGAACATTAAGATCTTCGGCAATTTTAATTGGTTCTTTATCGGGAAATTGTAATAATACAGGAAATATTTTGTTGGCTGCAATTCCAAAGCTCACCCTTCCTTTATCGACTATTTCTATCAGTTTTGCAAATGTATCTCCACTTAATTTAATATCTGTAATGGAAGTATTGTTGTCATTTAAATACGATTTCACAGGGCCTAAAACCCAGTTGGCTGCTGCTTTATAATTAGTCGTGTGATTAATTATGTTCATAAAAAGATTAGCAGTTTCCCTGTCATCACATAAAACTTTTGCATCGCTAAGTGGTAACTGGTATTGCTCCATAAATCTTTTCTCCAATGATGCAGGCAATTCCGGCAAAGAGTTTTTTATAGTTTCAATTTTTTCATCTGAAATAAAAAAAGGAGCAAGGTCTGGTTCAGGAAAATAACGGTAATCGTTCGCTTCTTCTTTATCTCTTAAAGAAAAAGTTGTTCCATTGGAAGCATCGAAACTTCTTGTTTGTTGTATCAGTTCCTCCTCATTCTCTAAAATGTTAATCAACCTGGCGATTTCAAAATCAATTGCTCTTTTTACATTTCGGATTGAATTAAGGTTTTTTACTTCTACTTTAGTGCCCAGCTTCCTATCGCCCCGCAGCCTTACGGAAACATTTGCATCACAACGCATACTCCCTTCTTCCATATTGCCATCACATATTTGTAAATAACGAACAACTTTCCGTATTTCAGTTACATAAGCAAAGGCCTCTTCGGCAGTATGCATATCAGGTTCTGATACAATTTCCAATAAGGGCACACCAGCCCTGTTCAAGTCTATACAACTATAATTTTCATCTGCGTCATGAATACTTTTACCCGCATCTTCTTCCAGGTGAATCCGGTTTAACAGTACTTTTTTTTCTTTTCCTTCCACATTGATAGTAACATATCCATTTTTGCAGATAGGTGTTGTGTGTTGTGAAACCTGGTAGCCCTTTGGTAGATCTGGATAGAAATAATTTTTTCTTGCGAAATAGTTGTTACGAACAATATCGCAATTAAAAGCGAGCCCAAGTTTTATTGCATAATCAATAGCTTTTTTATTCATAACGGGCAAAGTGCCAGGATGCGCAAGTGATACGGGACTTATATTTGTATTGGGTGCATTGCCGAATACAGTACTGTCACCGCAAAATAATTTACTCTTAGTAAGTAATTGCGTGTGTACCTCCAGCCCGATTACAGCTTCATATTTTTCTACAGAAGACATAGCACGAAGGTATGAAAAGACATTTCCATTTATGTATAAGAAAACCTAAACAAATTAAAAAAGCTGCTTAGAGGGCAGCTTTTTTAAATTAAAACTAAAACACTTGAGAAAAATTTATTCTCCCGCTTGTTATTTATAAATCAGCACTGTTAAGTTTTTTTGGAATTTTTGCTTCAAAGTTCATTTCGCTATTATTGCGCATTACTTTAATTTTTACATTCGGGTTATCAGTTGATTCACGTAATTGTTGTGATGCATCATTTACGTCATTTACTTTTTCGCCATTAAGCTCTGTGATAATATCATCCTTTTTAATACCGGCTTTATCAGCAGCGGAACCATCTTCAACACTTAATACTTTTACACCGTCGCCTTTCTCAGTATCTTCAATTTTCAAACCCAGTTTAGGCCTGTCACTATCATAGAAAAAGTTGAAATTCCGGTTGGGCATATTGTAAGCTTTGGGCATTGGGGGCATCTTAAAATTAAAATCGTTTCCATCCATGTCAGGGCTTCTATTAAATGAATAGGCTCTTGCCATAGCTTTTGTTTCACCGAGCTTAGCTTTAGTGTCTTTCTTTTTGCTGTCCCTAAGATAATCAAGCTTTACTTCATCGCCGGGTTTGTGAGCTCTTACGGCATCCGCCAAGTCTTGCGGTGAAGCAATTTTTTTATCATCAAGTTTAGTAATAATATCACCGCTTGAAAGGCCTGCCTTTTCTGCGGCGCTACCCTTTTCTACCTGAGTTATTTTTACTCCATCGTCAGTTTTATCAGTTACTACGCCCAAAAAAGTATGTGGCTTGGCATTATTAAAATCCTGCATAAAAAGGTCGCCATGCGGAGCAAATAACGAATTGTCAGAGCGGCGATTCTTGAAATCTCTTCGTATTACCGTCACATCTCCACCGTGATAATCTGATAGAGGCTTTCCATTTACAGTTATGTCATTGCCATCAATTTCAATCGTCATCTTTTTATCCTTATCACCATTTTTGCGAATAATAATTTCTTCTGATTTTTTTTCCTTTGGTGCTGTTTGCTGTGCCCAGGATGCATTGGATAACATAATCCCTGCCATTAATACAGCAGTAAATAAAATATTCTTTTTCATTGTAAAAAATTTTAAATACGAAATGTTTAGTAGAACAAATGTATGAAGTTTTACAGAACTACGAAATCTTTCGCAAATAATTACTTTTGTTTAACAAAAATTGGTAACAGACTGACGCATCTTGTTTAGTAAAATTGCCGGAGAAACAGTCGGGGGCGTTTAAAAAATCATACGCACTGGGATAATTATTTATAGTGGTTTAAAGCAATAATTTTACTTTTTCAATTACTTCTTTAAGCTTTGATACATCTTGTCCGCCGGCCGTTGCCAATGTTTTTTGGCCACCGCCGCCGCCTTTAATCAAAGGAGCAATGTGTTCTTTGATGATTTTTGGCGCTTCAAGATTTTTAGCAATGGCAATTTTTTCATCAAGCATAACAGCAACAGCAGCTTTGCCTTCAATATCTGCCGTCAAAACAATTACATAATTTTCAAGCTGATTTTTTAAACCGAAGCAAATCTTTTTTAATGCATCAGCATTGGGCACATCAACTATTTGTCCGATGAAATTAGTGTCATTTATTTTTTCAATCTTTTGCAACAATTCTTTTTGCAACGAAGTCAATTGTTTTGCGTCAGCTTTCTCTAATTGCCTTTTTAATTCACTGTTTTCAGCAAGCAGGTTTTCAATTCCTTTATTAAGGTCTTTAGGGTTTTTTAGGCTTTCGCGAACGTGGCGCAAGGCTTCAAATTCTTTTTCAACATAATCTTCTGCTGCCTTCCCACTTATTGCTTCAATTCTGCGGATGCCTGCACCTACTGCAGTTTCTCCCGTAATTTTAAAAAAACCTAATTCGCCCGTATTGCCAGCGTGAGTTCCACCACATAGCTCAACAGAATAATTCGGGTCGATTGTTACTACACGAACTACCTCACCATATTTTTCACCAAACAAAGCCATTGCTCCTGTTTTTAAAGCCTCTTCTTTGGGCATTTGCTTTATTATAACGGGAAGGGTTAGTCGAATTTTTTCATTAACAATAGATTCAATTTTTTTTATTTCTTCATTAGTAACTTTTGCAAAATGAGAAAAATCAAAACGCAAATATTCATCATTAACCAAACTTCCCTTTTGCTGAACATGGGTTCCTAAAACCTTCCTTAGCGCTGCATGTAATAAGTGAGTGGCGCTGTGGTGAACCGCTGTTTTCTTTCTTCTATCTGCATCAATTTTTGCAATAACATTTGCATTAATATTTATTGGAAGTCTTTCTGTAAAGTGAATAATGAGATCATTCTCTTTCTTAGTATTTACAACTGATACTTTTTCCCCATTAAAAATTAGAATCCCTGTATCGCCTACCTGGCCGCCACTTTCAGCATAAAAAGGTGTTGTGTCTAAAATGATTTGATACAATTCTTTTCCCTGCGATTTTGTTTTGCGGTATTTTAGAACTTTACTTTCTGTTTCAAAGGTATCATAACCAACAAATTTTGATGAACCATTTTCGTTTAGGGTTATCCAGTCTTCTGTATTAATTACACTAGCAGCTCGGGAGCGATTTTTCTGTTGAAGCATTTCTTTATTAAAACCTTCTTCATCGACATCATAACCTTTTTCAGCAAATATTAATTTTGAAAGGTCAAGAGGAAATCCAAACGTATCATAAAGCACAAATAATGTTGAACCTCCAACTTTTGCAATTGAATTTTCATTTGAAACTGAATTCGCTATACTTAAAGCTCGTTCTGATAATTTAAGGCCATTATCCAGCGTTCTCAAAAAATTCTGTTCTTCTTCCTTCACAACTCTCTCAACAAACTCCTTTTGTTTATCCAACTCCGTGAACACATCCTTGAATTGCCCAGCAATCAATGGAACCAATTTAAAAAGCATTGGCTCTTTTACATCGAGATAAGAAAAGTAATAGCGCACCGCCCTTCGTAAAATTCTTCTTATAACATAGCCGGCGCCTGTATTTGAAGGCATTTGGCCATCAGCTATTGTAAATGCAATGGCTCTTATATGATCTGCAATTACACGAAAAGCAACATCCTGTTTACTGTCTGTATTGGTATATTTTTTTCCGGATAATTTTTCTGCTTCTAAAATAGTTTCTGTAAAAATATCCGTATCATAATTGCTCTGCTTGTTTTGTAAAACCCTTACCAATCGCTCAAAGCCCATTCCTGTATCAACATGCTTAGCAGATAAAGTGTCAAGGCTTCCATTTTTTTTTCTGTTGTATTGAATGAATACAATATTCCATATTTCTATTACCTGTGGGTGATCATTATTTACCAAGGTTGCTCCGTTAATCTCTTTTCGTTCTTCATCGCTTCTGCTATCGTAATGTAT